>ENA-UPTA01005592-UPTA01005592.1-activated-sludge-metagenome-genome-assembly--contig:-NODE-5592-length-11449-cov-5.180972_pt1 | contig 11449 bp, 10 predicted proteins | sample MGYA00238184_ERZ773361 | MGnify/ENA primary metagenome ERZ773361 (study PRJEB29100, sample SAMN05720205) | activated sludge metagenome | isolation source: anaerobic digester from wastewater...
CGCAACGACGTCGAGGAGAGCAACAAGTACCACGCGGAGATCCTGGCCAACTCCGAAGGCGTGATGAAAGCCCTCGAATTGCCCTATCGCGTCGTCGTCGTCTGCACGGGCGATCTCGGTCGCGGCCAAGCCAAGAAATACGACATCGAGGCTTGGATGCCCTCGCGGAAAAGCTACTCGGAAACGCACAGCGCCAGCAAATTCCACGAGTTTCAGGCCCGGCGGATGAACCTCCGATACAAAGACTCGAAGACCAAGAAGAACGTGTATTGCCACACGTTGAACAACACGGTGATCGCCTCGCCCCGCATTCTGATTCCCCTGATGGAGATGTACCAGAACGCCGACGGCTCCATCACAATCCCGCAGGCGCTCAGGCCCTACATGGGCGGCAGAGAGACGATCACACCACGCGCGTGATCCCTCTCTCTCCGGACCGGCGACTGCCTTTGGGCGGTTCCGAGGAGGATCCCCGGGGAACGTGAAGAGTCCGCCTCGGCGCCGGCGGCAGGCCGACGTTCAGGATGACAGGATCGAAATCGTGGAGGGCGTTTCCCGACACCCCATTACGGCTTCTTCACCCTCTCCTCCAATTCCTCGGACATCTGGTTCAGCTCGCCTTGAATCGTATCGAGCTTCTTCTTGGGCTCTTCGATCTGTGCGGCGGCCTCCACAGACGTTTCTTCGTCCATCACGTACGGCGTGATGAACACGATCAGCTCGTTGTTCGCCTTGGTGATGTCGTTGTGCCGGAACAGCCCGCCCACGAGAGGCAAATCGCCGAAGAGCGGGACTTTTCTCACGACCTTGCTGTCGGTTTGGAAGAGAATGCCGCCGAGCATGAGGGTTTGGCCGTTTTCGACGATCATATTCGTCGTGCTCTCCATAAACCGTCGAACCGGCTGGCCGTTGATCGAGTCGCCTGTCAGGTCGGACAGCAGCACAGTGACGTTCATGTCGACGTTCTTCTCCGGCGTGATGCTCGGACGCACCGCGAGCGTCATGCCGACATCCTGATACTCGAAGTTTTGCGTGCGGCTAATACCCGTCTCAGAGGTCGTGGCGTTCGTCTGAAACGCGATTTTCTGGCCTTTCGAGAAGCTGGCCTCCTCGTTGTCCTCGGTCCACAGGGACTGCTGGTTGAGGATCTGGGCATCGACCTTCTTGACCAGGAAGTCCAGCAAGGCGGTCACGCTGCTGTTCACCGAAAGGGTCGCCGAGCCACGTTCCTGAAGATAGGTGAGTTCCCCCAGGGCGGTCATGGCATTCTCGCCGACCGAGAACGCATCGGCCGGATTCGACGAGAGCTGGAGACCCAGAGAAGTGAGATCCTGATGGTCCACCTCGACAACGACCGCCTTCACCAAGACCTGTTTGCCCGGAACATCCAGTTCTCTGATCGTTTCCTCAATGCTGCTCTGGAACTCCGGGGGCGCCAGCACCAGGATGGACTTGCTCCTCGGATCGGGGACGAAACGTACGCGTCCAATCACGTTGCTGATCGGCTCCTCCTGCATGTTCATGCCGCGTCTTGCGCCCCCGCCCGTGGACCACGGCGGCGTGTATTCGCCGGCGTTGCCCTGGTTGCTGTTGCCGGAGTTGTTGTTCCTCGCGTTGCCCTGGTTCTGTGAGTCTTCGGTGGCGTTCATGGAGTAATCGCCCAGGCCCCGCGTGGTCCGGCGGATCCGAGCATTCGTCCCCGCCTCATTGAACGTGGCATTGAGCCGCTCGCAGAGGTCCTCCGTGTCAGCGTACTTGATCTGAACCACATGAGGCACCTCTGCCATCTCCTGGCGATCCAGCTCGAGGATCAGTTGCTCGATAACGGCGTACGCCTGGGGGATCTTGCTGATCACGATGATCTTCTTGGTCCCAGGGACGTCCTCGAAGGTCAACTGCCCGTACAGGGGACCGACGATCTTCTGTCTACTGTCCATCTCATCGTCCCAGAAGATCAGGCGGAAGAGCGAACGAGTCGTATCGTTCTCCTGCGAGAAGAGCTTGCGGAGCAGGGTGGCCATCTGAACCGGGTCCGAGTTCTGCAACTCGATGATCCGAGGCTTGACCGCCTCGACATCCAGAGGGATATCCCATTCCTTGATCTGCTTGCGGATCTTCTCCATATTCTCCGGCGAGGCAATCACGGTCACCTGGCCCATCGAGGGATACGAGATGACCTTCACCGTCTCGCTCGGCTGCACGTTCCGGTACCGGTAGCTTCGATAGCCATAACTGGACATGCTCCCGGACTGGGATTCATACAACCCTTCGAGGTTCGTCTTGATCTGGTCGGGGTCGGCGTGCTCGAGATCGAAGACCTCGGTCAGGAACTGCCCGGGCATGACGTCGACCTCGGCAATGAGCTTCTTAACCATCTCCCGCAGGTCCGCCCGGCCAAAGATCATGATCTGCCGGGTCTGCGAGAGCGCCTGGACCAGCACGTTCGGCCGCAGTTCCGTGCCGGGCATGTCCTCGAGCGATTGCTGAATCCGACGGGCCACTTCGTCCACGTCGGCGTAGACAATCGGGACAGTCTCATACTCCGGGGCAATCGGCTGTTCCTGGTCCATCTTCTCGATCCAGTCGCCGATCTGCCGGATACTCTCCGGGTCTCCTCGTGCGATGATCCACTTGCGTTTCGGCTCCGGGACCAGGATGATGGGCGTGTCGCCCGCCGCAATCACCACGGACGTAGCGGACTTGCCGCTGCCCCCGGAGGACTGGCTGGCCGGCCGAGACGTGGTCCCGCTTCTCCGAAGCGGCTGGCCCCTGCGACCGTCCGGCGAGCCGCCGAGAAGCAGACGCAACAACTGGACCATTTCCGTCGGATCTCCGCTACGAACCTCGAAGATCTCCGTGATCATCTTGTTGCCAGCATCGGGAATATCGAACTGTCCGATGATGTTCTCGATGCGCATCAGGTTGCCGACTGCGTCGATCACCAGGAGGGTTCCGGTCGTCTCGTCGGCGCCGACGTGCCCGTACTCGCTCACCAGAGGCCGGACAATCTCTCCCATCTGGGCGGGCGGGTAATTGTTCAGCTTGAAGAGCTTCTGAACGATTTGATCGGGATTCTCAAACGCGGCCAGCGGCTGATCCGGTCCGACGGTCGGGTGCATCCCGAGCTTGGCCTCGCTGAGCGGCTTCAGGAAGATCGTGTCATCCGCCTCTTCCGGCGTGAAGCCTTTCATCCGCAGGGCGCTGTAGATCTTCAGCAGGGCCTTGCTGCGAGGCAGCTTGTCCGGCGCGTAGATGGTGATCTTCTGCTTCATGGCGTCGTCGTTCGGAATGACGACTTTACCCGTCCATTGGGCAATCTTCTCAATGATGTTCTTCATCTCAACATCCTTGAGATTGATGGCCTCCAGCGGATCGTTGGGATCTTCCGGGACCTTGTCTTTCTCCGACTCGGCCTCCGCCGGCTCCGCCTGACCCGGCTTGGTCGGCTCACCGGGCCCGCCGGCCTTGGATCCATCGGCCTTCGCCTCCGGCTGGTTCGGATCGTGGTCCGCCGGGCGGTTCGGATCATCGGGCGTCTTGCCGCCCTGCGGCGAGTTCGGCTCGGTCTTCTCGGCGACCTGGCCATCATTGGGCTCGTTGGGGCCCGATACCCGACGCCCTGGTTGGGCCCCCGCTCTCTGCTCGACACCGGGCAGGTTCAGAGCCGGCGCACGGAAACCCACCCACCAAACGATGATCGCGGCCACGACAACGACCAGGCCCCACAGGATTATCTTTGAACGTTCCAATTTATCACCTCACTTCTCAATGGCGTGTTGGCTTGGGCTCCGGCAATCAGCTCTCCCCGGCTCGATTGGGTTCCGAGCCGGCCTTGTCCGGGCTCTGCGATGCATTGGGGTCCTGGGCCGCAGGGGCGGCGGCGGTCGGCGCCGGTCTCGGCCGTGGCTTGAGAGCGGCCTTCTGGTCCGGCTGGGCCGTGAAACGCTCGCGGATCTGCTCTCGGAACCGCGCCTTCTCCTCTTCCGTCGCCGACTCCATCTTCGCGAGGGCCTCCGCACGCTTCTCCTTCAGCTCGGCCCTGGCCTGCTCCAGATCCTTCTTCTTCTGGGCGCCGGGCTCGTGCGTCAGCTTGGCCGTTTCTTCACGGATGCGAGCCTCATTCGCCTCCGTCGCAGAAGGCGACGAGGATGAGGAATCCCCCGTTCTCGCCTGGCGAACCAGCAGGCCAACGGCGTACGCAGCAACCAGAACGGCCCCTACTACAACGATCGTGACAACCGTGTTCGACGACTTCATTCAAATCGACCTTTCCTGAATAGCAACTATCGACGTCCCGCTTCGATCCTTTGACGCATCTGTTCTCTGGCCCGTTGTCTCTCCTCCGGGCTCATGTTCCGAAACTGCTCTCGCATTTTCTCTCTCTCCTCGCGGGATAGGCCGCCTCCCGCCTGTCCCGGAGAGCCGCCGCGAGAGCCCGTCACAACCATCTGGGGCCCACCCGCAGGCCGCGGCCTGGCGCCGGGGCGAGACGGTCCGGAACGCTCCGACTGCCCCCCACCGCCACTGGATGCGATCGGCGAGAATTCCTGCTCCTGGCCCTCCCAGACGATCCGGACCTTCGTCGGATCGATGGCGACGATCTTCGCATCCTCAACACTATCGCCGACCTTGTACCATCGGTCGTTGATCAGTACTTCGTCGCCCAGGATGCCAAGCACCTCACGGACCGGGTTCTGCCTCGGTGGCGTCACAACGAACAGGTTCTTTCTCTTCAACTCTTCCGCGCAGGTCCTGGCGGGGGCCAGCAACTCGTCCACATCCCCGACGCCGGGCCCGTTCGGGTCCACTCTGGCCGCCATTGCCCGGGCCTGCGACGACGCGGTAACAAACCCGGCGACCCGCAGGAGGATCAGAGCCCCCAGCAGCAGGGCAACGGCCAGCAGGCCATGGGTATAAAAGTCGGTCCTGTTCTGGTGAAGTTCACTATTCATCGTGACGCGTCACGGGCTCGCCCCGTCTCTCACCGAATATCATCCACATGCTGTTCCATCTGGTCGACCGCCCGTTGCTTGTCGCCGTCGGACATTCTGTTCCATTCTTCCTTCGCCTGGGCCTTCTCCTCCTCCGATGTGCTGTTCCACTTCTCCAGCAGCACGGCCCTCAGCCGGGGCGACAACTTGACACCCAGCCACGCGAGGGGGTCTTCCTCGACGGGCTCCGGCGTCTCGACCTTCGCGGCCTCCGTCTTCACGACAGCTTTCGGCGCCTCGGACGTTGGCTCCTTCTTGACCTCCTTGGCCACAGGGGCAGGCGCGGGAGATCCTGAAGTCGCCGCCCCGATCGGAGCAAAGTTCTGTTCCTTGCCCTCCCACTCAACCTTCACATAGGTGGGCCCGATCTCGAGGATCTTGGCTTCGCCCACCTTGGCGCCGGCCTTGTACCACTTCCCTGCGATGAACGCTTCGTCGCCGAGGATCCCATCTACCTGCTTGATCGGATGCTCCTTCGGCGGTTCCTTGACGAAGAGGTTCTTCTGTTTGATCGCGTCGGCCACCTTCTTCGCCTCGCTCAGGCATTCCTGCAAACCGTTGGGATCGCGCTCGGCCTGGGCCAGACTGGCCAGTCCCTGCATTCGTCCTCGTTCCACGTAGAAGCCCGCCACCTTGGCAAAGGCCGAGGCGCCGAGCAGCACGGCCGCCGCGGTCAGCAGCAACGGCACCCGCTCATCTCGATGGATATCGGCTGTTTTCACCTGCATGCCCCAATGAATCCGCCCTTCCCATGCATCGCACGATGTCACTTGACGAACGTGCTCACGGTCAGATCGATCTCAATCTCCTTGTCCTTCCTTTTCTCCGGCGGCTCCTTCGTGTCACACTGGACCCGCAGCTCTTCCACGCCGACGAGATACTGGTTCTCGTTCAGATTCGCCAGGAAATCGAGCAATTGATCCAGCTTGCACTTGCCCTTGCACTTGATCTTGAGCGTCTTGTAGGACAGCCCCTTGGGTTTCCTCACCGGCAGGAACTGCAGGGGCTCGGTTTTGATGCCGGCCTTCTTCAGTTGCTCGTGCAGTCTGTCTCGGAAGAGAAACTTCTGCTTATCCTCCGCCTGGGGCGTCTCGCAGACGGGCACCATAGCCGCCAGAGCCGCCTGCCGGCTTCTGTCGGCCTCCACCTCGCCGATCTTGCGCTGGGCGGCGGCGAGCGTGGCCCGGGCTTCGCTCCAGTGATCGTATCCTTTCGAGCCGTACGTGAAGACGAAGACCACCACCGCCGACACCGCCCCAAGCAGGAGCACCCGTTTCTCTCGTGTATTGAGCTTTCTCACCATGAGTTTTCCTTCGCCTCATCGCGCCGTGGCCCAGGAGACATCCCGCGCTACGCGCAACACTGCTACAGGGCAGCCCCCTTCTTTGTGAACTCCTTATACTGGAACGTGATCGTGAACTTGATCTTCTTGGTCTTCGTGTCCGGCGCGGCGCTCACGATCTCGGCGTCCTTGATCCCTTTCTGTTCCCGCAGATTCGCCTGAAACTTCCACATCTGCTCCATGTTGCCCGCCTGCCCGATCACGGAGACAGCCTGGCCTTTCTTGAAGTGAAGGTTGTCCAGTACGATCTCTTCGTTTTCCCCCGCGCTGATCTCGGTCAGCATCTCGAGGATATCCGGCCTGTGCCGGGCTATCGTCTTGATCAGCGCCTGTTGCTGCAACACCGCCTGAAACTCCGGCCGCCGGGCCAATGCATCCCACCGCTTGGCGCTCGCGACGTCCGTGAGGTAGGCGGTCACAAGCAGGGCAATCAGCATAGCCGCAGCGGCAGCGCCCGCCAGGACCACCGACCGCCATGCGCTCGCGGCCTTCTGTTGCTCCTGCTCCTCCAGCACACGGTCGAAGAGACTCAGCGTCGCCGAGGGCTTCTCCAGGGCGATCATGGCCAGGCCCAGGGGCGTGCGGTACTCGTAGGCTTCCTTCGCCCCAAAGCCCACCGGCGCCTTGAGATGCTCGATGCTCGGCACACTGACTTTTGCCGGCACACCGGCGCCGTTCAGCAGATTGGCGATGCGTTGGATGGCCTCGCCCCCGTCGGAGAGAACGAGCACCGGCCGGGAACCCGTTTCATTCCAACCGAATGACGCAAGCATGATCCGCAGGTCGTGGGCGAATCGCTCCACGGCGCCCGGCAACGAAGCAGCGACCCCGTCGCCGGCAGACGGTGCAAGATCGGTTGTGTCGATATCCAGCACACCGGCTCGCGTGACCAGCCCGTTCTGGACCAGACACACCTGCGTATTCTCCTCGCCAATGCTCACGAGGAACGCCTCTCGCTCTCGTTCGGCAAAGAGCCCCTGCCAAGCCTTGGCCGTCCCCTCGCAGGACAGGAAGATGTGGCGAGGTCGGAAGTCCCGCACGCTGGCGGCGAACTTGTGGACATGCTCCTTTCGGACGGCCGCAATCGTAACGTCCACGTTGCCGTTGTTCGACGGGCTCGCGCGCCAGGCAACCTCGATCTGATCCGGCGGCAGCGGAAGCAACGACTCGGCCTGCATCCGTACGATGGCCGCCGTCTCGTGCTCGTCCACCGTGGGCGTACTGATTCGATAGAAGGCCACGCCGGTCAGATCGAGCCCGACCACCGCCGGCGAGTGTCTCTTCGAGGTCTTGTCCCGGCCACCTGGGTTGCCCCCGAGACCACACTCGGCCGCGAAACCGCTCCACGTCCGATTCTCGACGGGCAGGCTCTTGGTCCACATGACCTCCACGTGGTGGTCCAGCCGCCGCACCTCGATCGCTTTGAATCGTGCGTCCTCCCTGGCGGCCGCGATCACTGAATGGGGGATCTTCTCGCCCTTGCTCATCAGTAGTTTGCTCCCTGATACCAATACAGGATCGTGCACGGCGACGCGCTGCGATCCACGATGCATTCCGTCCGGAAATTCGCCCCGCTGACGTCGGCCGTCGCCAGGCATTCAATCGTGTACACGTCCGAGCGAACGGTGACCATATCGGCAACGGCTTTGAACCGCTGCATATTCATTGACTGCTGATTCAACAGATCGGCGACGCTCGTGAACCCATAGAGCAGACTCGACCGGTCCCCAATGAGAGCCAGGGCAATCTGCTCGGCCTGATCGTCCCGGCCGAACAGGGTAGCCAGCGCCTCCTTGGACGCCGTATTGACATTGATCTTCCCGGGGATCTTGTCCTCGCCGGAGATCGTGATGCGGTCGGCGATCCGGCTGAACGTCTGCACATCGATCTGCTCGGCCTGGTTCTCGTTGCCGCCCGAGCCTTCCGACGAAGTCTTGGGGCTGTTGTCATTGATCAGGTCCGCGATGCTCTTGAACCCCTGGCCGCGGTTGTCGACGATCCACTTCGCCTGGGAAGCCTTGAGACTGAGCTCGTCCTGAAGCTGCTGCTGGCTCGCCTGGTTGATATTGACCCTCTTGTTGCCCTCCCCATCGACGTTCTTCTCATATGAGTAGCAGGTCAGGCGGGCGATCCAACCCTGGTCGAGGTAGTCGTCGCCGTTGTCGGAGGGCGGACTCAGATCGCCGTCCCGCTCGTTGGAGTCGAGCAGGCCGTTGAGGTTCGTATCTTCGCCATAGAGGTATCGCTCGGTCACCCCCTTGACTTCCAGCAGCTCTCGGACCGTCTTGAACGGACCGTTGCGAATCTTGTAGGGGATGGGCAGGTTCTCGTAATACCCGCCCTCGGCGCCCTGCGGCTGTGGATCGTCATCGCCGTCACGCCAGTCCAGGATGGCCTCCGCAATATCCTCCTCCATGTAGGGCAGGGCCATGAGCTGGTCCTTCGTCGCCGTGTTGATGTTCAGCTTGCCCGCCTCGTCGATCACCCGGACGCTGTACCGGCAGCGCTCCAATACCACGTCGTTGAAATCCTCGTCGTTGTCGCTCCACAGATCCGAGAGACAGTCGCTGTCCCTGGTGTCCTCGTTGAGCACGGCGATGGCGTTCTCCGCGCCCGCGCGGCAGGCCCATTTGCAGCGGACCTCGTCGGTGGCCGCCATAGCCATCTTCATGTCCAGGCGGCTCGTCTGCCCGACCACGGCGACAATCGCCATCATCACGGCGACCATCCAGAGCACCGCAATCAGAACCAAGCCCCGTCTGTTTCTCGTCGCTCTCATGGCCGCCGTCCCCTCCGTCCCGGATTCCCCTGGTCGCCCGGGGGCGGGTTCCCGTTGCCGCTATCCTGCGGGCCGCTCTGCGGATTCGACGGCGCCTGCGTGGATTCACGCTCCTGCTGCCGGCCTTCGGACGGCTCGCCCTGTGACGAGGTCCCCGCCGAGGCTTCCGCCATCCGAGGAAACGTGATCGTGAACGTCTCGAGAGCCGGGTCTCCCTTTTCCGGCGCGGCCGTGCCCAGCGTCACCTCGATCAGCTTCGGAAGTGCCCGCACCTCCTCGGTCCACTGGCCCGTCCACTCCTGGCCGTCGGAGAATCGAATGTAAAAGACCGCGACATTCTCCGCGATAGGCGTCAAGATGCCGCCCGGCTCCCTCTCTCTGTCCGGGTTGGGCCACAGCCGCCGGAAGAGCACCGTTTGCTCGTCCGATCCGCTCGCACCGCCCTGCTGCTCTCGGAGGTTCCCCAGGAAGTACTCGACCTCATAGACATCGCCTTCCGGCTGATCCACCCTCGCCTTTGTCCGGCCCACCGTGTAGAAAGCCAGGAACGGCGGTCCCATCGTCTCCGAGCCCTGCGAGGCCCCGATCAACTTGACGCTATCCGGATTCGAGTCCCGATACAGATTGGCCAGGTCCCGCGCGAGCATCCGGGCGGCAAAGCGGATCTCCGCGTTCACCTCGCTGATCCGGCTGACGGTCTGCGCCGTGTGCGAGACGGCGTTCATCGCGCCGACCGCAACAATCGCGATGAAGCCGCTGATGGTCGATGCCACCAGGACCTCTGCGAGAGTGAACCCATTGTGCCGCGTCGTTCTCATTCGGTCTGCGATGGCTCCGTGCCTGTAGTCGTACTGGAAGCGAGCGAGACGCCGTTCAGCATCGTCTGTGCCGTCACGCTGTACGGTCGCTTTCCCTCCAGCCAGGTGACTGTGATCTTTACCAAGTACAGATTGTCGGTTCCCGTGTACTCCGTGGCCACCACCCATTGGTAGCCGGGCTCGAACTGATCGTTGATCCCCTCCATCTGGCCGGCTTCGATGAACTGCTCGATCCCCATGAACTCGATGAGGCTCAATTGCAGGTCGATCACCGAGGCCGCCTGCTCGTAGTGCCGATGCAGGCGGGTGCTCGTCAATGCATTCGTGCTGATCGCGCCGAGGGTCAGCACGGCCCCCGAGAGGATCATCGTAGCCGCCAGGGTCTCGACCAGATTGAAACCTCGCGTTGCGGGTTCTTGATTTCTGATTTTTGATTTCTGATTCCGAGACACGATGCCTCACTCTCGTCAAATCAACCATCACACCTCAAACTTCACGGTTCATTCTTGCACGTCGAGATCGATACTCGCCGTTTTGATGTCCGTAGTAACACCCGGATAGAGGTTCGCTTTGCCCGTCGCAGCGACCAGCGCGATCGAGTAGTGGGTCTTGCCGTCGCCGATCTGAAGGACGGCCGACTCCGCAGAGCCATTCGGCCAGAAGACGATCTTCTGCTCGGCGCCCGCTTCATCCGAGGACGCCTCCAGATACGTCTCCAAGTGCACGTCCTCGAATCCGACGTCGCCTTCGAACTCGACGGGCTTGCAGAAGTAGTCGCGGACTGCGACCTTCCGCGAGTCGCCCGTCTCGGGATCCGGCTCGGCGGTCGCCAGGAAGAAGCCCTGGTTGTTCGGATCGATCAGGAGCTCGTATGGACGCTGCTGCTCGATCGCCATGATTCGCGCATACCGGGCCGTCAACAGGAACTGGCGGGCCGCTTTCTCCACGAGCAGCCTTTTGTACGTGCCCACGCAATACCCGCTGCCCAGACCCCCGATCAGGGCAATTATGGCCACGACAAGCAGGATCTCCACAAGGGTGAAACCCCTGCTCGCCTGGGACAACCGGTTTCTTCGGCGACACCATTGCATGGCACGGAACTCGATCTGACCCCCACGGCAGACCGGGGGGCCCTTCACTCAATCGTTGATGATATCTGCGTTTTCGCCTTCGCCCCCCTCCTGGCCGTCGGCCCCGAGAGAGACCAAGTCGAAGCTCCCGATGTTGACCTGCCCCTCGGACAGATAGAGGTACTCGTTGCCCCAGGGGTCGAGGAGCTGACTCTTCTTGAGGTACGGGCCGTTCCACTTCTCTTCCAGATCGGCGGGGGCAACCAACAGGGCCTCGAGCCCACCTTCCGATTCGTCCGGCAGACGGCCGCAATCGAACTCGAAGCTCTTGATCGCGTTTTCGATCACGGCCATGCGCGGCCGCGCCAGATCCGTCTTGGCCTTCCCGAGCCTCTTGAGAACGTTGGGAGCCACGAAACCCGCGAGCATGGAGATGATCAAGATCACCA
>ENA-UPTA01005594-UPTA01005594.1-activated-sludge-metagenome-genome-assembly--contig:-NODE-5594-length-11446-cov-4.334738_pt1 | contig 11446 bp, 4 predicted proteins | sample MGYA00238184_ERZ773361 | MGnify/ENA primary metagenome ERZ773361 (study PRJEB29100, sample SAMN05720205) | activated sludge metagenome | isolation source: anaerobic digester from wastewater...
TGATTTGAAAGAATCTATATATAAAATATCTTGTAAGATACAGGAATCGGAAGATACTCGTTCACAACCATCTTGTTGGCAGTTTATAATAAATGATTCTGAATTTTCTAGAGAGATGTCACTGAATTATGGTAAAAACAGTTTCGAAAAGAGAATTCCAAGATGGATATTATCTTTACCAAAGAGAGAGTTAAGTATTATCCTTAACTCATTAATGGACGGCGATGGAAATGTTCGTTTTTCCTCTAATGGTTCACCAAGATATAAGTATACAACGGCATCCATAGATTTAGCCAATGATGTGCAGGAAATTGTTTTTAAGATGGGTTATGACCCTAAAATTTCATTGGATAAATCTACGAATCCAAATGTTCATGATAAATATATTGTTTATTGGAGTGAAAGTATAAGGGATTGCGATTACAGATCCGTTAAAGACAGAAATATTGGAAGAATTAAATATAATGGTAAAGTATGGTGTTTTACTGTTCCGAATGGATTTTTTATTACTAGAAGAAACGGAAAGATTTCTATTCATGGAAATTCTGGCAAGGTGTTAACATTATCAAATGAATTCGAATTAATCAATCAAGAAATTCTAGACGGATTAATGATTAATAATGCCTTACTCAACGGCGAAGGTCCTAACTTTAGTTCTGCCGCCGTTGGTATAGAAGCCATGATTCAAAGACTTGATTCTTTTAGAAAATCTTTGTCGTCATGGGTCGAAGAATTCATATATCTTCCAGAAGCAAAGAGGCAAGGGTTTATTGATGAGGATCGTGATGAACGAGATGAAGATGATGACGAAGATGATATCGAATATATATATCCTAGAATAAAATGGAATTCAATGCATCTAAGAGACCAGCAACAGTATCGACAATTCGTAATGCAATTATATGAAAAAGGATTGCTGAGTGCTCAAACTGTGTTGGAGGCTTTTGATTTTGAGCCTGATATGGAAATAGAGAGGAAGAGATATGATGCCGTTCAACTTATGGCATTAGGGCAAGGAGCTGGACAACCTGGTGCCGCCGGTGGTGCTGGGGGCGGTGGTTTGCCAGGATTAGATATGGGCGGTGGTTTTGGCGGTGCCCCAGAGGGTGCTCCTCCGATGGGTGACTTGGGTGGCGCTGGTGGCGAAGCTCCTATTGGGGCGACTCCAGAGGGTGGTGCTCCCCCCGCTTTAAAGTCATCCTCTGTTTCTCTCGATGTGGCAGATCCATCTCAATTTGGGGGCAAGGTTCTCAAGGAAAAAACCAGAAACAAAATACTTCATGATCAAAAAAAAGTATTTGACGAGAAACAGAAAAGTATGTCACCCCAATCATCTGGCGGGCAAACTAGAGACGAAAAGGGAAGAGTTATCTTTACAAAGCCCGAGAGAGAATTATTGGATGGTTTAATTAGATATCAGAAAGATGGTATAATTAATTATAAGATTTATCCTCAATATCGTGTTTCTTTTGGGAGCACTGAATACCCAATTGATTTTGCCATACCTCACTTAAAAATAGGCATTGAAGCTGACGGAGAATTATTTCATTCTTCTCCCAAACAGATTTCAAGGGATAAAGAAAGAGATATGAAACTTAACCAAGCTGGATGGACTATTTTAAGATTTACGGATCATGAGATAGAGAAAAAACCGTCTAGCGTTATGAGCGCTATTGTTAAAACCATTATGCAAAAAGAAATGGCAATTAAAAATATAAAGGTTAAAGAGGATTAACATAGAATTAAATTTAATGAATAACATAAATGGTTTATATATTTGGTGCTTATGATAAATTTTAAGTGTTTTGCTAAAGAAAAACTTAAAGAAAAGAATATAAAATGGGAAGAATCCTATACCGAAAAAACCCTGTTTCTTAAAGAGCAATTTGAGGAGGTTGTCGGTAAAGGTAGTTATTTCCGTTTTGAGGGTAAGGATTACGACTCTGGTGGGGAATATTATGTTATTGTTGGACCAGCCAGAATACATGCCCCAAGAGCTAAATTTTTTGCTGGTGTTAGAAAATTGCCGGCGACTTATCCCGCTGGCGGTCAGTATTTTGACAGTTTAGATGGGGCAATTAATTATGCTCATGATACGTGGGGGGTTCCTGTCCCCAAAGATTTGAAGCCCTATACGTCATCAAGTTTGCATGATATTGCTAAAAGGGTTAAGAAATGGAAAGAGGATCGAGAAGACGAAGATAATAATGAGGAGGAAGATAAAGTTGAAAAATCGTCATCGTCATCTGAATTTAAAAGAGTTTCTGGGGAGGGTGAATCAATAATGAAGAATTTTAATCTAAAAGATTTTTTTAAGAAAATTGCAAAGGGCGCTCCTCAGAGGATGAGAGAGACATATCATTTTTGGAATTATGATGAATTGAAAGATGCTATTGACAAGGGAACGCCTCCGCAAGATTGGGAAGAACTTCGTCAGTCTGAACCCAGTATGGACACTTTGTTATATGAATCAAATCATCAGGCTCAAAAGAAAAGATTGCAGTTAATGCAGCAATACAATTTAACTCCAGAGATGGCGAGATCGCAGTCATGGTTCTTTATTGCTTATCATCCTAAATATGGTGGTTATATGTATCATGTAGCCCCTCATGTTGCGACCGATCCAAATTCTGAATTTGCCCAAAAATATAAGTACAAATATGGATATTTCAACTTTAGGGCGACACCGGCAGCTCCCCGCGCAAGAAAGAGCTTAAAGGCATATAGTACGGCATATGGGATTAAACTTGATTTATCGGATTTAAAATTAAAGGTCAAATCTCCAGAGGGTGAATTTGATGCTTCCAAAAAATATCAAAAAAGAACCGGGCCTGTTTTTGAATCTATGGCAGATCCACGCCTAGAAACTATGATGACTGGTATTGGCACGGAAATAGAATTTAACAGTAAAGGCTTGGGTAAATTTAGGGATTATTTGCGAGAGAATTATGGACCGTTATTTGACGATGTTATTGAAGATCTATCTCGAAGGGAATTTGCCGAGGCAGAAAGCATATTAAATAGTATAGTTAATGATCCAGATAAAATGGAGGGCGTCTTTGAGGCTGTAAGAAGAAAGTATGATCAGATGGTTGCGTCTGGAGAGGCCGCTGCTCTTGCAATGCCCCCTCCCCCATTTGGTACAGGAAGACAAAAAATTAGCTTTAAGCAAAAATCAGGGCAACAACAATTTACTCAAACTCCGGCACCAACTTTAATGATAAACCAGCTTACAATGGAGAAGGAAGTTGCTGACATCATGGCGGATGGGGTTGAGGAATCTTCTGAAATTGCCGGCATTATTAACCAACGGCGTGCTGCGATTAATGAAAAGTTTGCAAATACTGTTTCAAAAATGGATATAGATATAATTAAGAATTCTATTAATAAGAAAAGAAATATTAAGGACGCCGATGGTAATGTAGTTGGCACAAGATCTTATGCAGATATTGCCCAAAATATAGCAGAGAATATAGAGGGTCTTGGGCAAAAGTCAAACGGATTTAATAGTTTGAAGGATGCCCTTGAAATGGCACAATTATATATGACCCATTCTATTGTAGACCCGGCGACACAGGCGAAATTAAATTTACATGCGGTTGTCCCTGCATTTGAAATCCCAGAATCTGCGCCAAATACGTCATCGGAGGATTTAAAACAATGGCATCAAGAAGGAGAAGAGTATAAAAATCTTTTGAAAACTGATGAAGAAAAATTGCCAGAGACTTCAGAAGAGTCTATTGAGCGGGATATTGGCGATATATCTAAAATAGTTTCGCCGGAATCCAAACCCAAGATATTACCGGAATCTGAGCCCGTTGAGGAAGTCGAAGAAAAGCCTGCCGACATTCCTTCTGTTAAAACACCCACTCCAAAACCAGAAGAAAAAACAGAAGAGTCTGAAGAAGAAACTGAAGAGCCAATGGATTTAGAAACTTTAAGACGATTAATGGGCGGAACACTTAAAGGATTAATTCGTATTGCCGCAGAACTAGATAATGATGGCAAATATGGCGCTGCAGAAGAGGTTCATGCAGTAATACGAAAATATCAAGCGAGGATGTTATAATGTTATATAAATTGGCATTATGTGAAGTTGTTAGGATGGATAACCCGCAAGAGATATCCGGCGAAATGATGATCAAAACTGCGTCCGGCAATTCTGTTGTAATTGAATCTGGAACTGATAAGGCAAGAATAGTCGCTGAGGCTGTTAAAAAACATCCCACGGCATTATTCTTTAGAGCCAAAGCAATTAAGGCGGATGAAACTAATTCTAACGGAGATCACTTTACATCGGATGAACTTAAAAAGGCATATAAGTCATTTGAGGGCGTTCCATTTTTTACAAATCATGATAATCAAAATATTGAAAATGCCCGTGGTAAAATTATTTTTGCAGAATGGGTAGAAGATAAGAAAAATAAAGAAAATGCGGTTTATGTAATTGGGTTTGTTGATAGGGAGGCATTCCCTCATATTTGCCGGAGTATAGAAGAAGAATATACTACGGGGGTTTCAATGGGAGCAGCTGTTGAATATAGCACATGTAGTATTTGCGGTAATAAAGCCGAAAAAACAGAAGATTATTGCACTCATATTCGAAATAGAAAAGGACGTAAATTTACTGGTAGATCAAAAAATGTTGTAACCGGAGAAGTAAGAGATTTTAGAGACGCTCCTGTTTTCGAGTATAATTACGGAGTTAAGTTTATAGAATTGAGCGCTGTTGTAGACCCTGCCTGTCCATCATGCCATATTCAAGGGATTATTCCTAATGATGATTTTCTTAAGCGAGTTGCTAATTTGCAGAATACCTTATTTATGTATAAGGAAGCCGCAATTGAAAAAACGGCTGGACAAGAAGAAATAAATCAGCTTAATCAGGTTTTAGAAACACTTGAAAATATAGCTGTTAATCTTATAAAAAATAGGCAACAGGTTGAAGTTGAATTTGCTAGCGATTTAGTTGAAATACTTTCGAAATTGCAGACATTTGTTGATGAATTAGTTGGTGCGGGATATGGAAATGTTCAGCAGGTTCCTGGAACTAGCGATATGCCCTCAACCGCCCCATATGCTCAACCGCCAATGCCCTCTACGGGAGAATCTCTGCCGTCAGACGTTACAGAATCGGCAGCTCTTCCTTCTCCAGTATCAGAAGAAATCCCAGTGGGAGGCGCAGGATCAATTTCCGGAAGTCCATCTCAACCAATGGTTAAATCACCACAATTACCGATTACATCTCCAATCAGACCAAAATCATTTAGTGATGAGAGAGTTATTAAGGTTGCGAGTGCATTAAACGATCTCGGTAACAAATTATTTATAACGGGAGACGATATGGCAAAAAGAAGAACATTAGCAGAAAAAAAGGATCAAAAAGAAAAAGCAATTAAAGTACTTTCAAATTCGTGGCAGGAAAAACAAGAGTTTATTGAGTATATAAAGAAAGTGCCTTCATTGCAAAGTAATAAAAATAGACTTTCGGTGAAGAAGCGGGATGATTCATTCATTATTGTTGCGGAAAACAAAGATACTGATGATGTTCAGGTGTGGACATATGAAGACCTTACTGATGAAGAAAGAGGTTTGATTAAAGAGTCACCCACAGATGCAGCGATGGAGTTTTTGAAAAGATTTGAAAATAATAAAAATTCTCAAAAAGAAGGAGTAAATAGAATGACACATAATATAAAAGAAGCTGGGGCTGGTTCAGTTAACAAGTCTCCTGATGTATTGCAGGAAGTACAGTTGGGAGCAAAAGGGATTTATCATCCACGGACAGAAGATCCTAAGGATGAAATAACACAGGCTCAGCTGGAGTCTCAGCGTAAGGGCGAGAAAGATATTTTAACTGAAAAGCAGCTGGATGAAAAAATCGATCTTAATCCGAGACAGAAAGATGAAAAAGAAGTTATCACTCAGGTACAACTTGAGCAGTCTCGCAAGAATGATGAAAAGAATGAAGTTACCCAAGCACAGTTAGATACAGAGGGAAATCGAGTTAATAATGAGCCCGATGTGATTACGGAAAAACAATTAGATGGTGTTTCTTCTGAATGGGAAAGATCTGCGTCTTCTTCTGTAAAATATAAAACAGCTAGCGAACATATGGCTAGCGTTCTTGGTGCTATGGCAGATAGCGTTATTGCAACCGGATGCACTCCTTCTGAGATTTGCAAAGTTGCATCTGCTATGATTTCAACATCGAAAGGCCGCTATGAACTTTCTGAAAAAATTGTTGAAAAATCTAGCGAAAAGGACGTTGATTATTCTTCTAGACTTTCATTCTGGAGCGGAAGGAAAGTTCACGTTGCCTCTGTTGATGTATCTGAGATTGCTGGTGTTTTGTTAAATTCTCTTCGTAAGGTTGCCAGTGATAAATCTATCAATCCTGATCTTGTGATAGATGCATTAGATGTTATTGTGGAGTCCGATATCGGTGCAGAAAAGATTGTTTCTAAAGTTGATGAAAAAATTAATACGGCAAAATCGATTAAACAAAATAAAGTAAGTGCAAAAGATGAGTTAAGAAAATCTTTAATTGGCTCCGAGTCAAAAATTGATACGAAAGCCGGCAGAGACGAAATTCGAAAAGATCTTACTGCATCTGTTGCCAAAGATAAAATGACTCGTGAAGCCGAAAGAGCGATATGGGATAAGGCGATAGAAAAATCTCAAAAAGGTTGTGATACTATTATAGAAACAAATTTTCAAGAAGTTGGATGCAAAAAAGATAGTCCGCATTTTAAGACTGCTTTGAAAAGTTTTGCCAAAGGTGCATTAGCTAGCCAAAACATAAAACTTGCGGCAATTACTAATGTTACCATTAGCGGTGATACAATTGCTATCGCAGTTCAAACGGATGGCGAAGAGGGCGTTGAGTCTGTCAATATTCCTATTGGTGACAAAAGTTCTCCGGCAGGAGCCTCGCCAGAAGGAGACATGACTGGTGAAGGTGACGCAGCTCTGGCAGGTGCTCCTTCGTTAGAAGATGAGGGTGGTATATATGCTTCATCTTCTAAGAAAATTCATAAAAAAGCACAGGTACCTATGGGCGGTGGAATTCCAGGCACCCCCGGTGATGTAGCTGGCGGACCGGGTGCCCCAGAAGCGGGTCTTGCGGGACCTACTCCGGGTGGTGAGCCAATTGGCGGTTTAACGACTGGAGACGAACTGCCTGCGGAAGACTTTGATATTCCGACTACTGGTGAAAAACAAATGCCCTACGCAATTTGTCCCGAATGCGGAAGTTCTGACGTTGATGTTGCGTCCGAAGATACCGGAGACATTACGGGCAAGTGCAATAACTGCGGTGCTGAATACGAAGCCTTGATAAAAAAGGAAATAGAGTTCAAATTAATAAAGCCCACAAAGAGCGTTGGCGAAGAAGGTGCTCCGGTACCCGAGGAACCAGAAGTTCCTGCATTGCCAGTTGCGGCTCAGACAAAATTGGACAAGAATGGCATCGTTAGGGTTGCTTCAAATCAGGAAAAACATGGTCACGTTTGCCCGGCATGTGGCATGACACAATGCAAAGCTTCTGCTGATAAGGGTGGTCATACCGAATACGTATGCCCAGCTTGTCATACTGAAGTCAGCAAGGATATGATGATCAATGTTAATGATCCTTCCTCTTCATATTTGAGAGTGCAGTGGGATGTTGTACCCGATATTGAGAATTGTGCGGATTGCAAAGAAGATGTGAAGAAATTTGCGTCTATGATTCGTATCGAAAAGATGATGAAGAAAGCATCTCAAACCCCATTCCCGAAAGCAAATTGCATAGAGTATGTTACTCGTAAATGGGGCGGTAATTCTGTAGCAACATTTGGCGGATGCAAGGGCAAACCTCTGGCGGATTGTATTTGCAATCAGCTTGAGAAATTGGGTATGACAAAAGTTCGTCATATTGAAAAACTAGCATCTGTTTTAACTAAAAAAGATCCAATGGACGAATGCATGGAAGAGCAGAAATCCAAAGGGTTTAGCGTTAAAGAAGCCAGCACAATATGCAATTGCCTCAAAAAGAAGTTTGCATCTAAGGAAGATTACAAGATCCTAAAGATGGCATTTGAGGATGATGTTATGTCTGGTAAGGAAAAAGACATACGGGAAGAAGATCTAGACATTATTGATGATGTTGCTGGATTGCCAGACGAGGTTGTTATCGATGAGGGTTCTGATATAGATGAGTTCGATCTTAATGACGGACTGCCTCCTGTGGATGAAATAGAAATCGATGTTGAAGAAGCGCCGGAGTCCGATATAACTGGTGGCGATACTGTGAAGATTGAGGTTTCTGAAGAGACTGCAAAAGAACTTGCTGGCGCAGCCACGGATGCGACTACGGTTTCTGAAGAGACCGAAACAGAGGAAGTCCCGAGCGAAGAGATAACCGAAATATCTGTCGGCGAAGAATCTCCGGATACCGAACTTCCAAATTTACCAAAAGAGGAGATTAAAATGGAATTAGCTAGTCAAAAAAACAAATTGCAACGTGTTGGGAACAAGGTTGTAAAGGTGGCAAAAGAGCCCAAAAAGGTTGAGGATATTGAGGGTAATGTTGAAGCCGGCGTTCCTCGTGCGAAAGCAACTATGGGCAAGGAAGGTCCAAATAACATTGATGTTAAATTGAACAAGCCTTCTGTACCCCGTGGTGATGCCAGAATGGGTCAAGAAGGACCAGATAATATCGATAAGCCCGCTGGACTTCCAGACGTTGCCATAGACAGTTCGTACATGGGTGACGAAAAGGGCGTACAGAAGAATATGCCTGAAATCAATGACGAAATTAAGGGAACTGTTATCGCAAGTAATAAACAAATTAAAGCCGAGAAGTTGAAAGAGGTTGAGACAGTCGAAGGCGATGTTGAAGCCGGCGTTCCTCGTGCGAAAGCAACCATGGGCAAAGAAGGACCAGACAATATTGATGTCGAATTAAATAAACCTGATGTTCCTCGTGCTGATGCAACTATGGGGAATGAGGGCGCAGATAATATCGACGTAAAGGCAGAAGGTCCTGACGTTCCTGTTGATGATTCTTATATGGGCGGAGAAAAAGAAGTTCAAAAAGATATGCCCGGAATTAACAAAGAAATTCTTAAAAATGTACAGCAAAAGAGAACGGTTCAGATGGATCGCATTGCACAGGCTCGTAAAATGGAAGCGGTAAAGGTTGCTTCTAAATTATTGGCTACTAAGCGAATCGATGAAGGTGCATACGATGATGTTGTTGATGCTTTGTCAAATTTTGAAATTGATAAAATTGCATCGACGGCTGACAAGATGTTCCCGAAACAAATTAGAACCGCATCTACGAACGTAGCGACATTTGCTACTCCACCTGTTATGGAATCAAAAGAACTCTCTTCTTCTGATCCAATGGGTGAATTTGCCAATAAATTGAGTCGTCATTTCACAATTGGCAACAAGTCATTTGATGAAAATTTGACTCGTTATGGCGATAAGTAATTAGTATCTAAGATGTAAAAAATAGCCCCAATAAAATGGGGCTATTTTTTTTGTACTTTTATAAAGGATTTTTTTTACTTTTTAAGAACAATAATAATGTAAGAAATTGGCAAATTACATCGATATTAATAAATGTGAATTAAGATGGGTAAAAAACGGATGAACCTTTGTTAAAGTGTCGAATGATTAAGCCGGGATAATGCACTGCCAATGATTAATAAGGTAACAAAAAAATAAATTAAGGAGATAAGAAAATGGCTCTAATTGAGAAATTTCATGTTGTAGCTGCTGAGAGAACTGTTGCCTCCGGCGAGACTATTAAGGAAGGTCAAATCGTATCCTTGAACAGCTTAGGTGAAGTTGTTCTTCAGGGTGTGGCAAATCCTATCCCGTATGGTATTGCTGGTGACACGAAGTCTACAAGTGCTTCCGCTATGCCCGGTATTTCCGCTGGCTGGCAGAACAGGGTTTCGGACTATTTTGACGAAACCAAGGCTTCTGGCAAGATGACAGTTTATCACAGTGGTGGTGAGTTCGCAACAGATCAGTTTGCCGCAGCGGTAGCGTCTGCGTCAATCATGGATCCGCTTTATGCGGTCGCTGGCGTCCTTGACGTTGTCGACACGAACGGTTCCAATGTGGTAGCAGCTCGTTTGATTCAGGCTGCTGGAACGTATCCGAGTGGTGTGCCGGGCGTCGATCTTAACGGCGATCAGGCTCTTTCGGGTGATAACAGCAACACCTATATCGAGATCAAGCTGACGATATAATTAACAAAAGGTTCATTTTATAGGCAAGTTAATTCTTCCCTATAAAACAACTAAAGGAGATAAGATAAAATGATTGATAAAAGAGCAGTAAATAGTGAGAGAGAAGTTTTGATCGCTCAGGCTCTTGATACCCCAGAAGGTCGTGTTGCCCTCGCTCAGGCGATGGTTGAGCCGATCCGCAGGGCTCTTGAGTATCAAGCGGTTGGTCGTAAGCTTCTCATGGTTGATGAGCTTCCGCAAGGTGCTTATGCTCGTTACGAAAAAGACGTACGTGCTACCGCTTGGGTTATTTCCCGTCGTGGTGCTGTACCCGATATGATTGTCGAAGGCGAAGAGGTGCTCGTTCCTACGTTCGAGATTGCCACTAACCCGACAATTCGTTTGAGCGAAGTGAAGGCTCGTCGTTTCTACATCGTAGATCGCGCCCAGATTAAGGCAAAAGAAGCGATCCAGAAGGAAGAGGATCTTAACATCTTTACGGCTATCAACGCCGCAGTAGATGCAGCTCATACCGTGGCTTCCATGGGTGGTGTGCTGTCCCTCGCCTCGCTGAATCAGGCGTTTGCTTTGATTGAGCAGCATGACCTTACGGTTGGCAAGATTGTTTGCCATGCCTTGCGTTATGCCGATATCCGTAACTTCGGTAAGACTGTTTATGATGAGGCAACTCAGAAGGAAGTCTTAACGACAGGTCTGTTTGGACACCTGTTCACGGCTGACATTCATGTTAGCTCCAAGTGCCCGACTGATACGGTGTTCTTGCTGGCTCCGGCCGAGTACGTTGGTGCGTTCCCGATCCGTCAGGACATCACTGTTCTGCCGGCGGACGACCCGAAAAAATTGCGTCTTGGATGGGTGATATATGAAGAAGTAGGTATCGTGATCATCAACAGTTATGCTGTTGCTAAGGTTACGGTAATTGCTGGTTCGTAATCGAAAAATAGCCTATTTATAGGCTATTTTGAAACAATTAAGGGCGGTTGATTAAATTCAACCGCCCTTTTTGTTTATTTTTATTGGTAATTTGTTTTTTTTGTTGTATAATATGTTATTAATAAATAAACAATGGAGATTGCTATGATTGATTTTAGTAAATCAGATGTAGAAAATAGAAAAAAGAGAAAAGATTCGTTTGAGTCTAATAATGATATGAATTTTGTTTTAACAAGCTCAATGACCTATATTGTAATAGAAAATTA
>ENA-UPTA01005598-UPTA01005598.1-activated-sludge-metagenome-genome-assembly--contig:-NODE-5598-length-11436-cov-6.082242_pt1 | contig 11436 bp, 6 predicted proteins | sample MGYA00238184_ERZ773361 | MGnify/ENA primary metagenome ERZ773361 (study PRJEB29100, sample SAMN05720205) | activated sludge metagenome | isolation source: anaerobic digester from wastewater...
CCGCGAAGGCGTACCCGTTAGCCCCCTGACCCGGCTCGCGGATCTGCCGGACAAAGAGGAGTTGACGTTGGCCAGCGAATTAACGCCGGCGTCTCTTTTGTAGCCGCCCTGTAGTACCGTCTGTGCGGCCTGCTTTGCCCATACGGGCGTTTCCTTCCCTTTCGGTTGTGAGGCTCCACGATGTCCGAGCTTCGATGTGCGACGGCCCACAGCGAGCATGTGCTCGTGGCCGTATCCCAACACGCAAAGCTCCGGGGGTATCGGATCCTGCGGCTGTCGACCGACTGTCCGCCGCTCGTGAAGGAGTTGGCGTACCGCGCTCTGGCGGCCGATGACCGGCTTGCAGGTCATCCCTGGCAGTTGAACGCGAGGATCGTGTCGGCCGGCACAACGCAGGCCGGCATCGTTCTTGAGGCGTGGGTTACCGACCCGCAGGCTCCAACGAGCCGTCTGCTGGTGAGTGTGGCGATCCCACCGAAGAACTTTGCATGGGTTGCATCTGAAATCGCCGCTCAGCTCAACCTCACGGGATCGTGTCAATTTCAGGTCATGGTGCTCGACGACAAGCATCCCCTCGTGGAACACTGGACAAGCAGCCGCGATCCCGATCCGGATTTCGTGGTGACCGCCGGAGCCAAACCGTCGTTGCGTCTTCCACCACGCGCAGCGGAGGCGCCGCTGCCGGCGTTTGCACAGGTCATGGGGCCGGCGACGGGAACATGGCTCCGATGCGTCTTCAGCCGACGCGCGTTTGAGGATTTTCATCGAGCCGCCCGCCAGGAAAAGGAAACGGAGCGATCCTGGGCGGGACTGGGCCGGGTCCATCTTCTCCCGGATCGGTGCTATACAACCATTGAGGAACTGATCCCGCTGCCCGGCGAGGCCGGGTTGAGCTGGATTCGAACACGCGGCAGAGACTTCGCGGACCTCTGCCACCGATTTGGAAACAGGTTGTCCGCGTACCTGCATCTTCACCCCCACATGCTGGAGGGCCAGCCCACCCGGCCGGCCCCAAGCGACAACGACAGGGTCGTCGCGTGGAACTACTCGACCGCTACCGCAATCCCGTGTGTGTTTCCTATCGCCCTGTTCGGCGGTGATTGCGATTCCGCGACGGCCACTGTCGGCGTGTACGGATATGACAAGGGCGTGTTGTCTGCGATTCCCTGGGAGGTACTGACAGAATGAGCGTCGTGAAAGAACAAGGACAGAAGACAAGAGGCCCAATCATGTTGGCCGCCATTGACGGTATGCTCACCGAGTTCGTCAACAACCCCGAACGCCTTGAGGACCCGGCTCGGGTGGACACGCTTGCACAAGCCATCGCGATGAGTCATCCCGACGGCGTGCGATTCATCGTCCGGCGGCTGCACAAGGAACGCCGTCGGTGGGAACAGGTGCTGGCAGCCCTCAAGGCCCTCCAGACGGAGAATCTCGAACTGGTCTGGGTGCTCACCAAGGACTTCCCGCTGAACGGCGGCCCCCTTCGGTTCGTGTATGCCTTGGGGTTGAACCGACCTGAGGTCCCACAACTCCTGAGGGTCATGGACAAGGTTCCCGATGAGAACGCTGACGGCCAGATGAGGAAACTGGTGGATCTGCCCTCTCCGCCTTATCTGGGTACGATCGAGCCCAAGACCAGGCTGCTTGTGGGCCTCGCACCGCAGGCGCCTCCGCCCCCCATGATGGCACAGACCCTGCAGGCGACTTCGGCGAATCCTGAGACGACCTATGAAGGGATTGGGGAGATCGAGGTCGCCGAGGGTCCGGACGACAGGATCTGCACTGTCTTCGCCACACGAGAGTTGGCGTATATGATTCAGGACCGGCTGGCGCGCGGCGAGCGGGTGGTCGTCCGCGTGGAACGGGGCGTCGTCACGGCGATTCATTCCGGTGATCCGGAGCAGCAAGGCGACTTTGTCGAGACAATTGCGCCCGACGGCCCCGGCGTCAAGGATCTGATTCTGCCCCGGGCACTGAGACGTCAGTGGGAAAGGGACGTCGCCGCAATCGTTCAGGGCAGGTCGGTGCGAGTTCTGCTGATCGGCCCAACCGGCACCGGCAAGACCTCGGCCGCCGAACGGGTCGGCCGCGATGCCTTCAGACGAAAAACGCAGGCAGGAGACGGCTGTAAGGGCATCCGCCTCGTCCGAATCTCCAGCCAGGATATCGGCTCCTCGTACATCCATGCGACCGAGCGCAACATCAAGAAGGCCATGCGCATTGCAGAACAACTGCATAGAGATGGATATATCGTCGTGATCCTTCTCGATGAGGGCGACCAGATGCTCGGCGAAATGATGGGGGCCGAGCATGCACACAACCGCTCGGAGCGGCTGGCCCTGCAGGCGTTGCTGTCGAAGGACCTGCCCGTGGCGGTCTACGTGACGTGCAATCCCCGGCAGAACAGTTGGCTGCCGGCGGCGATTGAGAGACGCTTCACAAAGCGCGTCTACGGGCGGCCGATCCGCCGTCAGATCGAGGAAGTCGCCCGATACTATGTCAGCGCGCATCCGCAGGTCCTCGAGCAACTCGATCTCACCGCCTCTGAATTCGCCGGTCGTATGGCGGACAATCTGTTCAGCGATCAACGCGTGATAGCGGTCTGCCACCTCTACAGCGGCGACAAGATCTTCATCCGGGCGCGGGACCTGCAGACCTGTTCTCCCGGCAAGATCAAACAGTTGATCGAGACGTTCTGCTGTGACGTGGAAGACGGTCGGTCGAAAGGGCTGGAGGATTTGTCGAACATGATGGACGAGGAGTTCCTGTCGCCCAGCCTGAACGTCAGGAATGTGTTTGAAATGACGTTCCTGCAGCCCCCGCACAATGATGCGATACGGACACTCGAGCTGACGCGGTGAACGCAATCCGGTCCGGCAAAGGAGCAGACCATGACCTGGCGACCCGATCCCGAGATGACGGAACTGGCGAAGACCGTCTTCAAGAGCAAGACGCTGATGGCCAAGAAACAGCAGGGCCAATGCCTGTTGGAAGGCACTCCCTACGGCCTCGTAGAGATCCTGAGCCTGAGCCGCAATGGGCGTTTCCTGGTCGCGGCCGAGGCGCCGCCTCGGGAGTTGCCGGAACGTGAGCTGTCGCCGGAGATCGCCGAGCACCTGCGGCGAAACGGCTTGCGGCCCTGGAGATACGCCAGCGCGGACAACATCGCCCACGTCGTCCTTGACCTGGGCGAACCCGACGACGTTGCTCCACTGAGCGATCAGCCGAGTCGATCTGCTTTCCTGGGGTCGATGGCGTCGGGTCCGGAGATCATCGGCGAAGACCGCCAGGCCATCGCGGCCCTTCTGGCAGCCGTCGTATCCGCGTCGAGAGGCGGGGATCCCCTGGCCATCCTCGCCGGGCCTGCCGGCGTAGGCAAACACGTGATGGCGGTGGCCGTGGCGCGCAGGCTGAATCGCCGTCCACAGGAGTTGCCGCTGGCACGGCTGTTCGTTCCGCGAATGCTCCGCACCGGGCCTGAGACGCTGATGGACGTGCTGCTGAGCATTCGAGAGCAATTGACCAGCCAGGATTTGCTGGTCGTATCGGACGCCGAGCTGTTCCGCCAACTTCCCGTTCCCTGGCAGCATCACTTCGGCCGGGAGATCTCCGCCCTGCCGGCGCATGTGCTGTTGCTGTCAACAGAGCCTCATACTCCCTGTAGCCTCCCCGCCATCGGGGTCAGCGCAATCGGTTTCGAGAGAAAGGGGGAGATCGCTGAATTTCTGGCCAGCATCCAGCCCGATGCGGATGGCAGATTCCTCGAATCCGCGAGGGATATGATCGCCCACGCCGCGATGATGCCCGGCTTCGGCGTACTGCCGGGTCGATTCCGATACCTTGTAGACCTGGTCGTCGGACTGCATTCGCAGAAAGAGGCGACACGAACGATCGTAACGCCGGATGATGCGGCCGCTGCCGTGGATCTGGTCAAGCAAGCTTGGTTCGTGGGACCAGCCGATGAGGATCGGGACATCTGACCGGCTCGGAACGCCCCCGTGTCCACCGAGACGCGCCGCCCAGGACACTCGTGTTACAGGAACCTCGAAACATGCCCATCATCGACTCGCAACAACTGAAAGAGACGATAAGCAAGGAAGTGGTTCAGGCATTCCTTCGCCGGATGCCGGGCTCCCGCCCTCTCATGCTGGGCTTGGAGGACCCCGAAGCCCTCTTGCATCGCTTGCGAGAGACCCCATCGATAATAGCAGGGAGACTGGCATTGTCTCAGGGGCTCCACGCGGGTGTCGGATGGCATGTCATCGCGGGGCTCGAAGGAATGCTCGTCGAGGCTCTCCGGCAGGTCATGAGCGGGTTGAATCTGCTGAACTGGAATCCGCGGACGGCCGTGGCCGGCGTCGTTTCGGCCAGCCAGTTTGCAGAGCGGCTTCGGATTCAGCTCGGTGTCCCCGGCAAGCCTCTGGTGGACATGAGTCGTGCCCCCGTTCCCATCCGCAGCGCGATCACCCGGTGCGCCGACGACGCGGACAAGGCCAGGTTGCTCCCAACCACCGTGGGAAAACAACTCACGAAAGCCCTGTGGCAAGAGTTGGCCCGCCGCAAGAGCGAAAGAGCCGGGGATTGCTGTAACCTGAGATTCCGTTTCGAGCACGATGAGCTTGCTGTCGATTGGCTGGGCAAGGACAACGTGGTGCTCGAGAGCGAACGAGTGCAGGAGCTTCTTGAGCCGGCGATCAACATCCTTCTCCCCGATTTCGCCGACACCATCCAACGTCTGAAGGATACCGATACCGGTTGGGAGCAGGCCGGCGGAAGCCTCCGCAAGTGTTTGCCCCCCGAGACGGCGCACGCCCTGCAGGTCGCCTGTGAGACGACGGCCACTGTAGGTCTTCACCTGTTCACAGCCACAGTACGTGGCAGGATCCCGACGGAGGTCAACCTGCTCATTCAGCCCCATGGTCACCAGTTCGGCTGCGGCGGATGCACCCTGACGGTCGACCGAGCGCATCAGGAGTTCATCCTGGAGTCCATCGACAAGCGGCTGTACTACTTCCCTCCGGTGCTCCTGTGCGCAAGACTGATCTTCCGGGGAGGGGTCCCCCACATCATGATTCCCGTGGTTCGACAGCCAGAGGGCGGATTCCTGTGGCGACATCCATACACGGGGCTGCTGGAGCCCGATCCATTCACCGGCGCAACGTTCCTCAATCAGAGCCCCCCTATCATGTACGAACCTTCCGCCTGGGCAACCAGGACTTTCCAGGGACTGCGGCATCGTCTCACTCGCGCGGGGGAAAAGGACATGTGCCTCGCCGGCCAGACGTACTTGCTGGGGCAGTTGCAGAATGCACTGGCTCGACAGATGGTGCTACCCGCGGGGCCGGATGCACTCCGGATCGTCACCGAGATCCATACCATCCTCCGGCACGGGCTCTGTCATGCCCATCAGCAAAGCACCGCCGCGCCTCGAATCCGGCTGACGCCCACCGAAATGCCGTATGTGGTGGAAGCCTCCGAATCCACGCCGGTCAGGATATTCCGATACGATCCGCGAGCCCCCTCCGCGGCTTTCCCTCCGAAGGGCAACTCCGGCGCCGACTCCCTGACATCACTGGCGTTTGACTCGGGTGAGCTCACACGGCGTGTGTCACACGGGGGTTGAAACCAGAGCCGTCAGACGGTAGAATGACGCTGTGTGGGCATTTTCCATCAGCAGCGTTCTCCGCAAGAGACAGGAACGGCCAAGGCGCAGGGCCGTTTCTGCACGGACGAGAAGACCGGGGCCTTTGAGTGAAACTCAGAAAGGGGCCGGCGCATCACACGTGAGAGAACGGCCGCTGGATGCCTCAGTCCGTCGGCACTGTAGTGGACGGTCGTCGCGCGTAGAGAAACTGGACGTATCCTCGTGATGAACGGTTCGGTCAATGGGCGACACATTGGACGACTTCGGGTTATTCGACGTATTGCAGGCCCGGTACAGCATGTGGTTCTCAGGAGGGGAAAGAAGGCACGCCGGCGACGCGACCATGACGCAGTTCCTTTCCACACTCCTCAAGCATTTGGGAGAGCCCGACGACGAATGGCCTCCCGCGGACCGACCCCTTGCGGCTAAGACCGTAGTGCTGGCCACGATGGTCGCAAAGCAGGCCGCGGGTTGGCCCGATCTCGGTACAGGGACTTGCCCGTCATTGCCCCGGCTCATCGATCACGCAACCATCGATCTGTCTCTTCTGGAGGTCCTCGCCTTGACACAGGGCTGTAGTCTGGTGGACCTGGCCGAACGACCCAATCTGTTCGAGGGCATGACGCGGGAGATGGACGGTTTCAGGACGGCCGTAGGCGCAGGTCGCATCCGGACCCTGTTGCGGGATCGTCAAGAGTTGTCGGCTCAAGTCACGGTCTTTCACAACCGGCTCACATGGTCCGCCGAAGAGGTGGAAACCCACGTGCGAGAGACGCTTTCAGGCGTCCTGGGAGACAGAATCGACGCATTTCTCTGCGAATTCGGCCTGGAACGGCTCCGAGCCTGTCCTGACGCGCAGTTGGCGGAACGGGCCGAGAGTTTCGTGCAGTGGTCCCCCCTCGTCCGTTACCTGTCGGACAGGGCGAAAGGCGTCGAGTTCCAGGACTCCACGATAGAATCCCGCCTTGGCCAACTGCTCGACGACCTCCGGAAGAGACTCTCTCGCCTCTGGACGTCGCACGACCGGACCTTTGATGTGGCAGACGCGACATCCCAGGCCGTGCTCACGACAATGGATCGCCTCTGCTCCGCCAAGAGTGGTTACGCCTACGAAGGAAGTCTCGAACAGTGGCTTGTCAGCGTGGCCTTGAGCGCGCTGAGAAACGAGTTCCGTCGTTATGCGCGACGGCACAGGAAGCTCGAGGAAGAAATGACTGAGAACCTGACGGACGCATCCGAGGGGGAGGAATCCGCGCGGCTGTCTGAGGAGATTCTGCGATGGCGGGAACGGTATCTCGTGGTGGAGACGTTCTTCCACGATCCCGTTCGGGCGAAGGCCGTTTGGCGTCACATGATCGAGGCGGCGCTGCCGACGGTCGGGAAGGACGCCCCCCTCTCGGACGATCCACCCCGTCAGGTTGAGTCGGAGGATTTCGACGAAGACAACACAACGCGGCGCCGCCTGCGACAGCGGCTGCGCGTTCTCGAGTATATCCTGGATGACGTCCCCAAAGGCGCGGCCGATGAACCCGGCGACGTCTCGGTCCTGGCCTCCGTCGAGGCCCATTACGGTAAGGATCCGACCGCCCTACCCACCTTGCGCGCCCTGGCGAATCTGGCGAGGGCCGCACAATCCGAGAGGACACTCGCGTGGGCGTACCTGGCAAGGCGGCTCACGATCTCCGGCATGAATCACTCGGATGCCCATGCGTGTTTTGAACGATTTCTGAAGCCTTCGACCGGCTTGCCGAATCCGCAGGAATGGGATGCCATCCGCGATAAGCTCGCGCGCGCCCTGACCTGGCATGGAGGGCACGCTGGTTCTCTCAAGAAACTGCGGAAGCATCTGAAGGACGAACGCCTCTTATTCCTTCTGAGCCCCTGCTGGCATCTGGCCGTTCTCAGGAACATGGACGTCGTCGGGGCACAGAAGGTGCTCAACCAGACTGACAAGGAGAACCCGGCGATTGAGTATGCCTATTCGGTCATGTTGCGGCCGAACTCGACAGCACAATCTGGAGCGTGATCGCCATGAAAAAGGAACCGGAGCATGAGAGGGACGGGGCCCCGCGCCACGGCGAAGACTCGCCCGCGCCGGGCCGGGACTTGCTCGATTTTCTGTCGGGCGATCTGCACGAGATCCCTCCGTCAATCAGGCGGTTGGCGTCACGCGACCCGGGGCAGCTCCGGATCGTGTTAGGTAGATTGCATCGTTTGATTGAACCCGACGAGGAACGCGACGACCTTTGCGCGGACATGGCAGCATCTCTGCCTTCCTATCTCGCCTTAGGGGCCCAGGGGCCGGCTCGCATGCCAGAGGTATACGAGCACGTTTCTCACTGCCGGTCCTGCTTGCGCGACCTGGAGGTGCTTCGCGAGGCGGGCGGGGAGCGTTCGCGGTGGTCCGAGCTGGCCCGGGCACTGGAACAGTCCCAACAGGAGGCGTCGATCATCTGGTGGGGAGACAACTGGCACTTGGCGGCGGCCGGAGGGTCACGCAGGCTTTCTGCGGAGGACTTCCGCGGCCGTCTGCAAGTTGGAGACTGGTTCCTGGATCCGGGACCCAGCTCGAGGCAGGAAATGATCACACTGGGCCCATCCATCACACTGCCGTTATTCCTGCGTCTGCCCGGCAACACCGGACAGATCCACCTGGAAGTTCACAAGGACTATGATGCCGCCCGACAACAGCAAAGATGGCGTATCGCGTGTCGCCTCGACGCTGCCTCCACGGTGGAATTCGTCAACGTAGGGGTGGGAACGGCTGATCGGATGGCCACGGGAAACCTTCAGTTGCACAAAGGCAAAGCCATCGATTTCATCCTGTTCGAGCCTCCGGTCAAACAGGACTACTGGGTCTATTTCGAATGGCTGGGGCCCGGTCGAGCGTGGCACAGACAGAAGAACCGATTGCCTGTTCTCAGCAAACGCGAGAGTGAGCGACCATGACGACCACCTATGTGCACTTCGCCTGCAAGGAAGGTAGCAACCACCTCACGATCTTCACGGCGCGCCCGGAGGGCACCGGGGTGAAGACCGCCATCGACCTCGACCAATCCTGGCGAGGGGCAATGGCGGCCCGGATCACGATGGAGGAGGGTATCCGGCAAGCGCTCGCCGGGGATGGAACCTATCCGGAGGCGCAAGGGTGGGCCATGGAACGTGCCGTGGGCTGGAAGGACGGGTTGGCTCTCATTCTTCCGGAGGGTCCGCAGACTGCACAGAGGCTGAAGGTCAACTTGAACTATCGAACGTGCTGGCTGATCCCGGAGCTGATTCCTGTGAGAGAAGACCGCGGTCGAATGGTCTGGTTGGACCAGATCGGCCCGGTCTACCGAACCTTGGAACACATCGAGCGACCCTCCGTCAAGCGCCCCCCTATCGGTACGATGGCCATTCTACATCAGGATGGGCCATTCTTTCGTATGGTGGCCGAGCAACTTCAGCACGACCTCCAGCAACAAGCCGGCGGCCAACTCCGCGTGGACAGGTACTCCGGCGCGCAGTTGCAGGGCGACGAGGAGACCCGCTACCCCATCATGTTGGAGATCTTCTCTCGCCACACGTGCGTCGTGTTCATCGGCCACATGGACAAGAGCCACGGGCCCAGTCCCGGAAACCGGCACGGATGGGTGATGAGCGAGGACGGACGGTCCGTGGTGACCATGGAGGAACTGAAGCGGTTTTTCAGCGGAAGAGGGCCGGTTCCGGAAATCGTATTCGCCTGCTGCTGTCACAGTGCCAGCTCGGACCCGGAGGAGAAGGACCAGGCCTCGCTGTCCTATCCGAAACTCTTCCTGGATGCCGGGGTACGCTTCTACGTCGGCACCTGGATGGACTTCGTCGCACCAGACGAAACCGTGGCGAGCCGGTTTCTTCTGAGTTTCACAGGCTCATTCCTCCGACGATGGGCAGGCGACTCGGACAAAGCCATTGAGCATCTCTACGAGGCCAAACAGGAACTCGGCTTCCCCCTGGCGGCGAGCCTCTTCCAGATCTATGCGACCAGCGAGGAAGAGGCGACTGCCGGCACCGGGGGAGCACCGGGGGCACTGGTCTGCGCATTGGCCTTGCACGACAGACTGGGAGAGTATGAACTGATCAAGGAAATGTGGGCCGATCTGCACGCTCGCACCTTCTGGGCGCGGCATGCCGACGGCACGACCCATCTCGTGCAGGTTCTCACCGACGAGTTGCAGAATGACAGCCGGATCGCAGCGAAGCTCTCCGCGGCCGTGAGCCGCCTTCAAAACGCTCACCTGAGCCCCGGCCATTTGGTGCCTCTAAGATACGAAAGCCTCGTCCTGACGGGTGAGACACGGCGACCCTATCCTCTGCACGTGCTCGTCTACGACTGCACAGGCACGGAACACCCTCCGGATTGGCACCCCTTGGCGGATCAGAGGCTGGACCCCTCCGACCCCACTCACTGCGTACGTATGCTTCGTATCGGAGAACGAATCAGCAGACTGCTTGCGGAGCTACACCGCAAAGGGTTCGCTCATGGCAATCTGCACTGTGCGAACGTCGTCCTGAGCGGGGAGGAGGTCCTGCTCAAGGACGCGTGGGTTCACCACGTGCAAGGGGAGGCCGCGTCGGTCGGCCTGGGGGAAACCGGGCCCGGTCAAACTACGAAGGAACAGAAGAGAGACTGCTGGGCGTTGGGAATCGTCCTGTTTCAAGCACTCACCGGCCGGCCACCGTTCGCCGGGAACCAGGAGGGCTTGTCGCCCGGGCCTCCCTCGATCGGGGAGTTCATCGGCTCAATGGAAATGCCCCAGGTAGAGGCCGTCGACAGCATCATCCGCGAGTGTCTGGTCCCCGCCCCCGAATTGCGGTCGAACGCGGAGGCGGTGGCCGCGCATCTGGCCCTGGCGCAGCAGGCGGACGGCACCCACCTGAGCGAGTTTCAGGCGATTCTGAATCAGGCCATCCAGGCGGGACATCGCCTCTTCTACATCTGCGGAGAGGACTATGATCATCTCCTGGAACTGCTGCGCGCGATGACCAAACGCAACCATCGGACGCTGCTGCCGGGTGCCGCCGAGGGCGCCACGTTTCGATACCGGCTGTATGTCGCGGAGGAACACCGGGGGCTGGTGGACGACGAGCGGCCCGGATCGCCGGTGATTCCCTGGTCCGGCGCGCAGTCGGCCGAGTGGAATGCCGCCGTGATCCTCATGCAACTGTCCGAGTTCTCGGCCGGAGAGGAACAGTTCCCAATCATCCTGATCCGAGGTTGTGATTGGTGGGACTTTGGATTTGAGGCACAGCGATACCTTCGAATCTGCCAGAGCCGGCCGAGGGGTCCGGCCGTGATTGTCACGGATGATTTCGTGAAGCTCGATGCCGAACTGGCGCGTTCTTTCGTGATCATTCCGTTTCCCCACCCTGCGCCTGCGGTCCTGTTTCAGCGCATCCGCGATTTCGCCAAAGGCAGAGAACCGCATATCCCCACGCTCCCCGATGAAGTCGCCGTTCTGCTAACGACCCGTTTGTTCCCCTGCTATTGGCGCCAGGCCCGCGAGGCGTTGCACCTGTGCGCGTTGAAATACGGTGTGATCGACGATCGGGCGCTTTTGCTCCGGGACGAGCAGAGAGAACAGGAGTTTCGCGCCATCCCCGGGGTGAACTACACCCCTGTCTCCCGGCTGCCTGGGCCGGACCATTTCGGCATGGCGCCGGAGCTGCATCGATGGACGTACAGTTGGGCGCAGACACTCAACGCCTCGCTGCATCTCGGGGCGCCGACCGCCGTCCCAAGGCGGATCATGATCTGGGGACCGTCC
>ENA-UPTA01005600-UPTA01005600.1-activated-sludge-metagenome-genome-assembly--contig:-NODE-5600-length-11434-cov-5.485895_pt1 | contig 11434 bp, 20 predicted proteins | sample MGYA00238184_ERZ773361 | MGnify/ENA primary metagenome ERZ773361 (study PRJEB29100, sample SAMN05720205) | activated sludge metagenome | isolation source: anaerobic digester from wastewater...
AGGTTGCCATCCTAGCGGGAGATTTGATTTGGGTCTACCGCCATTGACCCAGTGTATCTCCGCGTAGTCGGCCATCAATTATGCCGTCAACCAAGAATTGCACAGCGTCGATAACAGCGTCGGCATCTTCCCTTGGAGTTATTGGGCGCAATAGTTCCAGTAGAGCGGCGATCCGGTTCCGGTTCCGCAGTGTGTCAGTCAATTTGTCGTCACTCATCAAATCTGTCCTGTGTTGGCGTACCAAATCGCTGATCCTGCTCGCGCCCATACCAGGCTTCACGTCGGTTAACGGCAGCATTGAACTGCGTTAGGCAACCCCACAAGTATTCAGCCAAAATGAAATCTGGTGTTCCAGAACCGTTTTCCTTGCAGTGACGATTTAGTAGTGACGTTAGTTCAGATAAAAAATTACTCATCATTGCCCACTTTCCAATCGGTAACCCAACGGCGTTGTATTCGATCCACTGTCGGCAGAATCCATCTCCCGCTCATTTTTAGCGTTCTCCTTTACAAAAAGAAACGCGTACCTCTCACCCATTGTTGATGCCCACCGATAAATCACGGTTCGCGCTCCTCACCATTTACTGCTGTGAGCACGACGCGGACACTCACTGGTCACGCTCCGCGTAGTCGGCCATCACAGTTCCCAATCACGAAAAACCCAGAGCACCCATCCTGTGACAGTGGCAAGCGTCGCTGCTACGCCAATTCCGATGCCCAGCCAGATCATTGCGTCTCCTCCTTGAATCTTGTTGCTAGACAAGAGTTTTTAAAGCTACCGGGGCTAGGGAGTGATTTTTCCCATTGATGGCTGTGGGTCCATTTTGGGTAACCAACTTTAATTCAAATCAGGAGGATGGAAAGCCGACTGAATTTGAATGACAAAATCCCTAGACCCCGGTAGCAGCCCTTAACTCTATTTAGTTGTGAGACAACGGCTTTCAGAAGCTAGCGGTAACCTTACCACTATCGGAGAAAATGTCATCGTCATCATCCTCAGAGTCATCACTGTACTCATCAGACTCAGACTCGTTCTCGTCCGAATCGTCCTCGTCATCAAGATCAGCCTCACCGCTAAACTTTCCAAGCTCAGACTCAGCTTCCTTGAGCATAGCAAGAGCCTTTTCGCGCTTATCCTGAAGCTTAGCCTTTTCCAGCTTGCGGGCCATCTTGAACTCTCGCAGAGCCTTGGTCTCAGGAGCGGTATTCCACTTGGGCAGGCAATACCGAATGGCGCGAACGGTTTCCGACGAAACATCACGCCCAGTCTCGCTCTTTACATAATCAGCGAGATTCTGAGTGAGAACCCGCTCGCGGGGAGTCGGCTTGTCGCGCCAAGGTCGCTCGCCTCGCTGACCGCCACGCTTCTTGCCCTCGTTTTCCGTTGCCGCACTAGTCATTTCCTAGCCTTTCGCTATTCTTTGTTGTCGGTCTGGTTCGACCCTGACTCATTTATCATAGCTGAATCTTGTTGAGTGTCAACATCTTTCGCTCTCTTGACCCTTTTTTCTTGTAGTCGATTGAGTACCAATTTACCGGGGCGAACCGGAAACAGGTTGGCTTCCTGACCAGGAACCCCGGCACCAGGCCGAATTGCCTCGTCGCGGCCCAAATCGTGTGCGGCCCTTCGCTTTTCAAGGTTGTCAGATAAAACCTCTAACTCAAGACTGTGCTTCCAACGGGAAATCACCCGGCGGGAAAAGCAAAGGGCCGCAACGATTGTCAACGTTTGACCACAAATAAATCCAAAAACAAATTGGATCACATAGCGTCCTTGAAAAGCAAACGCGCAAAATCAATTCCACGTTCGCCATCCAAAATCTTTTTGATCGACGTATCCATTTTGTAGCAATGACGAGCAATTGATTCATCAATGCTGTTGGTAGAGCATAGATTCCAAATGGTTACGTTATGATCCAATCGACTAAGACGATGCGCCCGGTCCTCTACCTGTTCTTGATCTTCAGGGTTAAAAGTCGAATCAATAAGAATCACATCGTCAGCAGCATCTAAAGTTAATGAAACACCACCGGCTCTAGTATTGATAAAAAATACATCTGGGCACGGCTCACCGGAATCCAGTGTGCCTCTTTGGAAGTCACGCTGTAAACGAATTCTTTCTTTATCACTAGTTCTACCAGTCAAAGTGAAACACGGAATATTGTATTTGTTCTTTAAACGATCAGAGAACAAATCAACGTGCTTCGTAAACTGGCTTGAGATAATAACTTTGGATTCACCTGGACCGTTACCATCAATCCCACGTTCTTTCAAGAACTCAACGATCCAGTCGAATTTATTACTTGGAAAGCATGGGAAGAATTCGTCTTGACCGCCCATGAATCCGTAGCTATTTGCAAACTGTTTCATCCGAATCATTTCTGCGAGAACACCATTCGCCATTAAAGTGCCGCCTTCAAGTTCAACCATTGCGGCCTGAACCATTGCCTCATAGGCTTTCTTTTGTTGACCAAACATGTCCAGCCATACTGCAATTGGTCCCTCTTTGCCACTTTTATCCAAGACCAGCGGTGTCCCGCCGTAGCGTTTGCGCGGTAATTCTTTGGCTACCTCTTGCTTGGTGCGACGAATCATCTTGTCTTTCAACTCATTTGAAAGACCCTTGTCGCTACGCAAGTCGCCAACCATACGTTGATTGGTCATTGGGTCGATATAAACGTAAAAATGCTTATCTACCCAACTCCAATAGCTTTTGTATTCTTTGGGGTTTAGCCAATTCAGTGTTCCCCAAAGGTTTTCGTGCTTGCCACGAAAAGGTGTGCCAGAGATTGCAATTCGCATTCCATCATCTTTTACGCTCAAGATACCCAAACCCTGTCTTTGAGCAGATTGATTCTTGACGTTTCCTGTTGCGCCAGAAAGGGTTTGATGGCATTCATCCACAATGATTGCTGCCCAATCAATTGCAAGTAGTGATGGCATTGCTTCGCGAATTGGGACAATTATCTTGTCTCCATTCTCATCTCGCACATAGTTCCCACGCCAATCAATCTTTACTTTGAATCTCAAATAATTGGGAGAAACAATAACCCATTGGCGGGGTCCGATTCGACCTTTCCCCAAATCCCAACGGAGAACACGTTTTTGCGCTCTGATGCGCTCAAGTTTTGACATGTTTCCACCAATAACGATCCATTCATCGTATGGTGCGATTTCGTGCAGCCACGATGCTAGTTCATGCGGCCATGTCACATATGCCGCCGATTTTGGTGCGACCACCAAAATTGAACCAGCGCAACCACTTTCGATGACTGAACCCATTGCTTGCAAGGTCTTTCCAAGACCAGGTTCATCTGCAATCAAAATGTTTCGATGTTTTACTGCGAATTCTATTCCCTCCCTTTGAAACTCGCGGTGGGAGAGAGCCTGACCCAATTTGGAATCAAATGGAATCATTTCCAAAGGCCAATTGCGCCTTAGGGTTTCAACCCTAATCCATTCTTTTAGCTCTGGGTCTACCAAAAGTTTGAAACCCTTTTCAGTGCAATAATCCCGCGCCTTCAGGGTGTTCTCGTAAGTGAACGAAACCACTTGTGTCCGTTCACCTTTCTTCGATGGATAGGAAAAAATCAATTTGTCATCATTGATTTTCAACGTAGCGTTCATTTGAAAAGACCTCGCGTATCTGTTGTGTTTTTCTGAACCCATCGTTCACAACGTTTTTGCTCTTCGATGTTTCCATGCAAAGGATAAGATTCAGCATTTAACCTGTTGGTATCCAAGTGATTTCGGCAAAAGTAATTCAAAATGCCGTCTTGGTCAACATAAATAAATCTAGCGTGCAAAGTGCAAGGTTTATTGTGTTTCAACGAAACCCCTTCGCACTTAAAGACTTTCGCATCAATCCTTGCAATCCAAGGGATGAACGGCGGGAGGTCAGGCGAGCCGGGGTCAAAATCCAAATACACTCGTATCATTTTTTATCCCACCTTCAAAATGGTATCCAACATGACAGAAGCAAAACCAGAGTGAGAACCTATGAAATTAAACATCTTTCGATGACCAACTGGTTTGATTTCAACATGACTCTTTTTTCCCTTTTTCGGGACAAGAACGTGATCGCTGAAAATCTTTGCTGAGACAGATGAATACCAAAAGATTTGTGTCCCAATGAGTTTCGAGATTATTTCATCTTCTGGGTCATTCTCCCAATCAAAAGGAAGCTTCCTGTATTTCCGAACAACTTCTGGCTTTTTGGAAACAGGAGTATTTTTAATGACTTGCATTACATCAGGCCATCCAGAGAAAACTTCCGAAACGGCTTTGGCGCAAGGCAATTGAAAAGAAACAGAACCATCTAAAAGCAAATGGCTCGCTTCCTTCATAACGTTGTTTTCCCACTTAACAAAGACTGACTCGTCGCAGTCTTTGCGGTTTGCTCTCAAAATGGTTATGCGACAATCGTTTTCAACTTCTGAATTGATTGTTCCAGTCCATCCATTTTCAACAGCAACCCTAGCCAATTTTTTGGCCTTTACTACAGCAGGATGCATTTGTTTACCTTTCACTTTTTCGACCCTTTCTGGTAATGAAAGTGAATTACCGTGTCTCATAAGGGAATTGAACCCTTAAAGCCTGATGGCTCCCATCCTTGGTGAGACTTTTCGATCAAATGACCGATTTTAGCTTTGTTAGCTCTTTGCATTTGGCAATTATTGCCTCTGCAATTTTCATGATTTCTTGTACTGCCGCAACATCTTCCTGAGAGGTCACTACTCCAATTTCATCTAGCTTGTTTTGGTGAACTTCCAAGGCTTCTCTTGCGTTGACAATTCTTTCATGCCGAAACTGAGCATCTAACTCAGCCTCGTTGAATTCGATTGTCTCCGAATCAATTTCAGGCTCTTCATCAACCTGCTTTGATTCAGTTTCTTTTGGTTCTGGCTTTTGCTCTACCTCTTGTTTTTGTTTGGGTTTCTTTGGCTCCCTTGCCTTTTGGTAGAACTTAGTCCAAATCTCCCGCCGCTCATGATCTTCTTCATCAAAATCATCTAGATCATCGTCACCCGGCGAAAGCTCTTTTGCTGGAAGACAATACCCAGCCTCTGCTGCCAATTCCCAAGCAGCAAAATAGTATTTGACTGTTGTTGAACCGACACCGGCTTTTGCAGCGAATTCTTCACAAGAGACTTTAACTTCGCCACTTGTGGCGAGGTCGGTCCTTTTTCCTTGTTTTGGTTCACAGTTCCTAGCAACTAGCAGACCCAACCGCCAACCACCTTGTTTGAAGTGCTTGCCGAATTCGGTTGCGTCGCAATCTATTTGATTCACTTTACTCCTGTGACTTGAACTTGCAGGATAGTCTATCCTACCGTTTTTCGACGGTATAGTCTAGACCGTATATTTTCCTTAGGTTAGCTAGCTATTTTCTAATAAAACAGTCATCACCACCATGTAATCAATTGCGCTACAATGCGATTCGCTCTCGCTTAGCTTTGTAGTTAATTGGGTTTTAAGCTTATGCCATTCGGATTCTGGAATCGACCCGCTAGCGATAATCGCCCCGCTGTCGGCACTGGCGAAATCGAAACGGACAGCACCAGATTCAGATTTGAATATTGTTATCCTGTCTAACATTGCTCTTTCCCTGGTCAGAAGCCTGTCCCCGCCGTCACAGGCACACCGCCCTGAGTGCCCTTGTGAGACAAGGAAACCGGGTAGGCGGTACGATGAGGTGGGCCAAACGCCAAAATCCCAGTGATTGAATCTTGTTGTTAGACAATAAGATTCAAAAATCACTGGGATTCTGGTGTTGGATCGGCTAATCTAGCAGTTTGGTCAGTCGCTCAATTTCGCGATTCAACTCAATCGTTTTCTTGAGAGCAGCAATTGTATTGCCTTGTGTCTCAATGATTTTCGATTGAAGTTCAATGATTCGCTTCATTTGATTGTACTCTTGCTCTTGTAGCGTCAAAACATCTAAAATGTCTTGCGGCACAATCTTTTTCGACTCAGATTCAGTCATTTTCGCTGACCTCATCCCAGACAAACGGCATATCCCAATTGATTTCGGGTTGCTCGACCAGGGCGGGTTTGTCTGAAAGTTCTGCGCCGACAAAAGCGAATCGCTCTTGAAGTGACACCAAACTGAGAGCATCAAAGATGTTGTTTACCAACTTGTTTAGGACATACAAATCAGAATCAAAATCATTGTTGCTTTCGATTGTTCTAGCCATTTCCATCCTCTTTTTGTTGTGCGCCAACCCGATTGGTTGCCGCCCTGCTCCCACGGCAGGAATCGAACCTGCCCGAAAACCGTTGTGGGACACCGTAATTCATCGTAAGAGCAGACCGATTTCTGACCCTACGATTACTGCCATCAGATACAGATGAATTGTAGCTGAAATTCTATTCATCTGGCTCTTCCTCGTTGCCCATCAACGAATTCCATTCATCCTCAGTGATTCCGGTAAGGACGAATTCTCGTTGATGCGGCAACAGATCAGGCATTGCATTCTGAATCAGAGTACCTGACTCCCAATCAGCCAATTGCTCTGGCGTACAAGGGATTTCAAGCTCTCGTACCGTACCAGTGAGTTTAGACCGGCGGGTGATTTTCACTCAGACTTCCTTTGACTTGTTCTGGCTCACAACGAAATCATCAATGTCATTGACATTGAGAAATGCGTTACGAATTGCTGTGGTCAAAGCCAATTCGTATTGTGTTGGGAATGAATGTGATTCAGCCCTACTGAGAGCAAGCCACATAGCGATTCGGTCTGAATCTGATTCAGTTGCAATGTAGTTCAACAGGTATTCAAACGCAGTTCGCATTTCCTCTGCGAACTTGGTTTGGTTCTTCTGCTTAACTATCATTTTTTCCATCCTCTTTGTGTTCCATTGTGTAGCAACACTTTTCGGCTGCTATCGTGCCACCAAGGGAATCGAACCCTTGCGAAAACCGTTGTGGCCCTTTAACTTTCTACGGCATTAGATGACCAGGTTCATCAGGTAAAACCGTTTCTGGTCTTACCGGATAAACCTCTCTATTGCCGCCCTCTTCGATCCAGTACCCGCCCCAACATGAATATCTGGAACAGCTTACAGGAACCCATCTTTCAGGCCACCAAATGACCCGAACTCTCATCCAGCTACCATCAGCTTGGATGGGACCGTCGCAGATAGTGCGACGTTGAGAACCAAGAAAACCCCACAGAATAGTTTCGCAACCAATATCGTTGTCTGCCTTGGCATTTGGTGCGGATAGGAAGTAAAGCGCCGCACCAAAAAATAGCATCACCAAGTATAGCCAAAATTGCGGCCACACATACTCTTTCAGGATTCTTTTCATTTCCATCCTCTCTGGAACTTGTTGTGCATCAACAAGTTTCGTGGATCGGGAGGAATCGAACCTCCATGAAAGGTCTTGTATTGACCCGTCATTCCCGTTATGAACCTCTGTTCACACGCGACCCGTTTTTCTATTTTCCCATCCTTTTATGTAACCCGTTGCCTGTCAACAGGTTTCGTGCCCGCTCACGGCTTGAACGTGAGAGCCTGCCAGTCGGGCATCCAAACTATCTGCTACTCATCGTATTCTGGATAAGTAGGTCCGGTATATTCATCATCATCATCATGGTCTTTGACACGATGACCGTACTCACCGCAAACGCCGCAGGATTCAAAAATACCACTAGCGGCCATGTATTCTTGTTCAACCAAACTGTATGTATCCCAAGCACTTTCGTAGCTTTCAAAGCATTGTGCTTTAACGAATCCGTCGGAATCCGTTGTGAGAACCCAGTATTGACCTTCAACAAGAATATCTATGGCTTGCCTTGCATGAATCCATAGAACGGATTCACTGGGGCTGAAATGACCTCCAATGTAAATCCATTCATTGACCAACTGATACGCGCTAGGCAAATCCATCTTGAAATACCTTGCGTTAATACCATTTTCGTGAACACTTCCGGTTTCGTTCGTTGACCATTCACAGAAGTCCAAAAGCATTGCCATTGAGCTATCATATTTATGAGTAGCCGCAAAGGCAATGCTGTTAACGTCCAAAACCACAGGTACACTTGCCATTTCCATCCTCATTTCATACTGCGACAATTCTTATGAATTGCCGTCGCGCCGATTGGGGAATCGAACCCCAAATACCTTGCGGCACATACCAATTCGGCATCCATGCTTTTATCGGCAGATGTGCAGTTTGGAATTGTAGATTGCTCTACGTTTATCTTCCCAAACGAACTGTCCTACATTGCTTTTGACCCAGCAATTACACTGAGAACAAACAGCGTAGTACAGATGTGACCCGAACGCATATTGACTCTTGACCGTAATCACCCGCCGCGCACCATCTTTCCCATTGATGATGGACAATCCATACTCAAAACGCTTCTTCCCCTAGGGTTTTCAGCAAGTGCCGGTCGGCGCGACGCTGCGCTCGCTTCTGACGGGCAGACCCACGCTTGGTATGTTCACCACAGCACTTGCCACAAAAGGGCTGACGGGCGGTGCCTAACATGCGGATATGGTTGGTGGTCATGCTTTTCCTCCGATCATGTAACTTCCATCCTCATTTCTTATCAGAACCTATTGTGTACCAATAGGTTTCGTGCCAGTTGGGGAATCGAACCCCAAATCCCTTGCGGGATAACCGTTCTGGCATCCTTTCTACGTTTCGATTTCGTATACCTCAACGTTGTCGGGCGAGCATTGAATATCAATTGCCCTTTCGTAAAGGTCAAACGAATTCATTTCTCGCACCTGTTTGATGGCATCCTCTTCGCTGGTGGACTCAATCGGAATCCAGACCGCCCATTCGGCTCGCAACACGACCCGAACATCACGTTCTTTTTTGCGACCGACCAAAGTCATTCCAGCAGTGAGGGTTTGGTTTAGCTCATGAAGATGATCTTCATAAGCATCACACCAATTGTATTGCTCCGCAGCCTTATTCAGAGCATCATTGATTCTCTGAATGTCGCTGCGTAGCTTCATGATTGTGTCATGAAGATTGGTATTACCCTTCATTTCTGCAATGTACTGCTCAATTGCATAGCAGGTGTCAGGGCAAACCATCATTGGTTCGTTGTTGTTATCATCAACAACGAGCGACCAAGAGCTACCATCATTATCAATATCTACGAAAACTGGTTCCGAAAGTAGTTGCGTCACAAGGATAGCCGTGTGACGCATCGTGGTTTCTTTCCAGCTATCGGTATAGACGAGCGGAGAACCATACAGGCCGGACCTGATAAGTTGACCGCGCTTCAGACTGTTGAAGAACTCCAACGTAGACATGGTGCGATTACCATACTCATTGTGCGTTCCAGTCATTTTCCATCCTCTTTTCTGTACTTCATTGTGGGACAACACGTTTCGGCTGTCCTCGTTCCCACCGGAGGAATCGAACCTCCGTTCATGCAAATCAATGCATGAAAACCGTTGTGGGATACCGTGATTCAACTAGGCGATCTTGATGCGTCCGAACTGTGCGTAATCCTTTTCCAGATCACACGTCACGACGTAGAACTTGTTTCCCGATCTAACGGTGAAACAGCTTGCGCCGTAATTGATTTCGTACTTACTCAGGATTTCGGACATTTGATCGTTCAAATCGTCTTGCTTGTCGCTGAACCGCTGAATCGCCTTGTCACACAAGGCAATCCAGTCCTGTCTTTCGATCTCGTCTCGCATCTTTTCGACACGTCTGATTTTCATTGACAGCGAGACCATCTCACGGTCCAAGCTGATGAGCTTGTAACGATCGGAATACATCTGATCTATCGAAACCGGCATTCCATCCTCATTTCATACTTGAACCTGTTGTGAATCAACAGGTTTCGTGGGTAGTGAGGAATCGAACCTCACTAAGCCGCACCAACGGCTACCCTACCTTCAAACTACTTGCTAGACACCAACTCTGGCTTATCCAGAACGTGTGCCAGTGCAGACATGACTTGAACGTCAAACTCACCGAAATCACCACGAATGGTTCGTTCGATATTACGTTCAAACCTGTTGCCCTTGACCGACTTTGAGTGAGTATTCCAAGTATTAAATCCTTGGATCAAACCCAAAGCCGTACCCTGCATGTTCGCCATCATGCCCTTTGTCTCAGGGTCACGATCAAAGTAAACGTCCAAGAACGAATCTCGTTTGTTTTCCATGATTGTGATTGACCTTTGTGCCGCATCTTCCGGCGGCATGGGCAAGATAATGTCCATGACTTTGATTACCTGTGGCTTGGTCACCTTAATAGATGCCAGTTCGCGAAACTCAGCAATCATATCGTCAGCAGTCTTATGGATAATCCCCAGTGCTTGCCGAACGTCGGCAATCCTGTTGGCATCCAATGACTTTGACGTATGCTTTGCTTTGTAGATGTGACCCGAACGTTCAGCCGAACGCAATGCCATATTGCGAGTGTTGTCGCAAACAACCAACAGGCTTTGAGCCGTGAAAGTTGTTGGGAGAGAACCATCTAGCGACGTTGATGCCATAATGTATGGCATGAATTCAACACCGGTCGAATCGTCTTTCGCCGTATCAGGCAGTGCCACTTGCACATACGCTTGCGCACCTTGTTTTGGAAGACCGGCTCCCAAAATCGTTAGGGTATCACCGATTACGTTGGATTGAAGCTGCAAGAGCCAACCCTCATAATCGTGAATGCGATACTTTGACGAGTGAGTTGCTATGTGCTCGTTGGTACCTGAACGGATCACACCTTGTTCGCCGGATACGATTTCCTTTCGGTCATAATCGTATTCGGACGACATGACAATTCTGAATGGATTGCCTTGTGCGTCAAACCAATTGGCATCAGCTTTCGTGCATGGAACCATGTTCGCCTTGGGCACCGAAATCGGCTTCCAATTGAACAGGCGACGAACCACATCCGCGTAGGGAATCGGGTCATCGTAATGATTCGGCTCCAAATTCAGCTTGCGCTGCAATTCTGCATCGAAATGCCAAGCGCGAGGACGATGCTTGCAGTTTCCGATAAGGAAATTGCGCTGCAAATCTTCGCGGGTTTCAAGAGACATTCCATCCTCCAAATGGATTGTGGGACAACCTGTTTGGTTGGTGTTCCCATCGTATCCTACAGAACCGCTGTAGGTCCGGTGTCCTAGTGGACAAGGACGAATTCGGTTCTGTCACAACCGAATTCGCCCCAATGCACTAGGGCATTAGCTATGTATCTGTCCCTCAGGAGAACAGCCGACATAGATAGGGCCGACCCAACCCTCAGCCCATCCAGGCATCATGGTTGAATCCTGTTTGTACACACGGAATTTCGACTCATCGAAATCCACCTTGTACCGAAAAGCCAAGTTACGCAAGGCTTCTCGTTGCTTGTCATTCATCTTATCGTTGGTCATTCGGACCTCTTTCCAGAGATAGGGTTACCGTCTTCGTTCAAACCGCAAGCGGCATAGAACTTTTGAACGTCGAA
>ENA-UPTA01005602-UPTA01005602.1-activated-sludge-metagenome-genome-assembly--contig:-NODE-5602-length-11432-cov-7.991122_pt1 | contig 11432 bp, 10 predicted proteins | sample MGYA00238184_ERZ773361 | MGnify/ENA primary metagenome ERZ773361 (study PRJEB29100, sample SAMN05720205) | activated sludge metagenome | isolation source: anaerobic digester from wastewater...
AAAGAGGGAACTGTATTTGCCGCTCACATTGACACTCTCGGAGGAATGGTGAACTCAGTTTCAGATAACCGGGTGAAGATCACTACTGTCGGAGGATTTCCCGCGCTCTACATAATTGGCGAAATATGCACAGTTCACTCAAGAACAGGTAAAAAATATGTCGGGACTTTCCTTCCTGATGATCCTGCAATTCATGTCAACAGCAAGCTCAAAGACCTTAAACCCGATTTTGACAACTGTTCGCTGAGAATGGATGTTGAACTCAAAAAAGATGAAAAACTGAGCGATATTATAGAAGTCGGTGATTTCGTTTCATTTGACCCCGGATTCCGGTTTATTAACGGATATGTCAATTCAAGACATCTTGATGACAAGGCATCTGCCGGAATTTTTATGCATATTGCTGAAATCCTTAATTTAAATGAAAAAAATCTTAAAAAACGGGTCTCTTTTTTCTTCAACATCACAGAAGAGACAGGACAGGGAATTGCAGGAACTCAGAAAGATGACGATCTTATCGTTGTTGATATGGGTGTTGTAGGCAAAGAACCGGCAGGAAGCGAAAAATGTGTCAGCATCTGCGCAAAGGATTCGTCAGGCCCGTATAACTATGACCTCACAACAGAACTCATTGATATTGCCAAGAAAAATAATATCAGCTACAAAATTGATGTCTTCCCCTACTACGGCTCAGACGGATCAGCACTGCTTAGATCATGCAGTGATTCAAGAGTCGCTCTTATCGGACAGGGCGTTGACGCAAGCCACGGATACGAAAGAACCCATGTCGAAGGATTGACAGCCACCGCATCACTTGTGCTGGCTTATATTTTTAAGGGATAGAATTTCCTCGATTTTTATTGATCTTTCTTTTTAGAATTATATTCCGGAGCAGGTTCTCCAAGAACCCATATATCGTTAGAATCAATATCAATAAGATCACTCCATGAAATTCCGTAACCACCCGCATCAATTTTCGCCATCTTAAAAAATGAAGGGTTTGAAAGATCTTTATACACACCCTCTTTAAGTAACGGCTTGAAATTAAATCTTTTAACAGAGCCATCGCTGAAAACAGCAATAATTTCAAAGTCTTCAAGAATTTCAAGGTCTATAATTCTGGGATGATTTATTCCTTCCATGGCAACTCCCTGAAATTCTGAGAATTCCAAATTTCAATTAATTCCTTAGAATAGTTTTCAGCCCATTTTTTGATAAGCCGTTTTGCTTCATTAGGAAGATCGCCTTCCATCATTTCCAGAGTGTTTATGTTAAAAATGCCGGAATATTCGCCGTAAATTGCGTGAAAATGAGGCGGATTGTGCTCAGATTTGAAAAAGAAAATCTTAACAACAATTCCATAAAATCTCGCTATAACAGGCATTTATCCCTCCTGAAAAAACCTGTCGAATTATACTTTATAAAAATTGATTGTCAAATGAATCACTAACTCGCTGAAAATCAGAAAAAGCGGAATTTATTTAGGGGATTGGGATGGATATGATGAGGGAAGATGTGCGAGATAGCATCACAAACCTTTGGACAAAAAAGAGTTCGTGGTCAATTATCGCGAACACACATTATATTGCCTGGAAGATACTTTTCCGCCCAATACCAAGCATCTCCATCAGAACAATATTCAGACACATCAACCATAAATGCGTAGTCATAATTGAAACCATAATTATTACATGAATCTGAACCCCAGGAAGAATAAATTGAAGAATAAATCACTTCCCCGAATTCATCCCAGCATTCATCATAAAAAGTGTGAGCACATTCGTCATATGAGCTAAAACTAGATTCGTTATCTTCGCAAAACTCTTCAAATTCCTGCAACATTCCGTCTTCCCTGTCTGCCCAGTAAGCATAAACGCATCCCTCACACCACCATGTTCCTGTCCAGAAAGGAACTTTTGCAAGATCGGGAAAATTTATGATGCAACCATATTCAGGGTCTCCATATTCATCTTCTCCTATTTGAAAAGATGTTGTCAAGCCATCCTCAAAATCACCCAAAGTGGGCAATCTCCACCTGCCGACACCGTCAAGCTTTAGATTTAAACAATAATTATATGCCTGATCAAAAGTTTTTCCTGAAACAGATTTTTTTGTCCACCATAAACCTGAAGAACAGTTTTTAACAACATCGCCTTTAACTGCAAATTTAACACCATTCGAACAGTCAAAATCTTCTTCTCCTCCACATGAAACAATGACAATTGTTGAAATCGCTAATACAAAAAACAAAGCTTTTTTCATTGTTCACTCCCTTTTTTATTCTGGAATTCTAAAACCACCTGAAAAACAAAATTTAATAAAAGACTGTTAAAGTTTATTGAAATTATAATGTTAGTCAACTTTTAACGGCATATATGCCGTAGATTTAAAATCATTCCTGTCGTAGTGTTTTTTCAACCTTTTTTGGTGATTTATGAAGGTCGAAAAAGCACTCGCAGACATATTAAGAAGAGAACGGAGAAAGAAAAAACTTTCTCAGGAAAAAATCGCAATTCTTGCCGGTGTTGACCGATCATACTACTCAAAAATTGAACGGGGAGAAAACAAGCCGACTCTTAACATTTTATTCAAAATAAGTGCTGTTCTTGAAACAAAACTTTCTGAAATAATTAGCGAAATAGAAGTTAAAACAAAAACTCGTTAGTTTGTCACACCCATTTTATTTGTCAGTCTTTTTCAGTCTTTTATGGATAGTTCCTTACAAAACCTCGTATTTCTGGCAGATAACTTCCTGAAATTCTTTGGATATTGCATTGAAATCAATAATATCAATTCTGATTGGAAGATCTGATTCTTCAAATGCTTCTCTTATTTCATGCAGTTTTTTTCTTTGAATCTTTTCTTTGCAGACAAGCGCTATATCAAGGTCGGAATAGCTTTTTGCAGTTCCTTTGATTCTTGACCCGAAAACCCGCACTTCGCAGACAGGCAGGTGATATTTAAGAATTTCCCTTACTGTTTCAAGATGTTTCGGTGAAAGATCAATCATTTCTTTCCTCTAAAGCTTTTAAAAACTTTTTTGCATCATCAAGAAAAACTTTTGCGGTTTCATAAACAAATTCAGCTATTTCCTCATCATAAATATGTGATGTTTCATTCCTTGCCCTATGAAATCCCACCCATTTTTCGACATCACTTATCAGCCGGTTTTCAGATGCCTGTCTGAAAAGCTCAATTCTCGTAACACCGTCAACATAAGTCGCACCGATATTAACTTCTATCCACCGTTTCATAAATTTCCAGCAAAGTTCATAAGTAAATTCAAAATTCTGGATCACTCCAGCCTGAATCACATCAAGTTCATCCTGAGAAACCGATTTATCCTTCTCTTTCTGAATAGATATATCAACCGCTTTTTCAAGTGATATCAAAGCACTTTTTAAACTGTCGATCACCAGTTTCATTTTTCACCTCTTTTTTCAGTTAAAATTTCATCATATATCCCTACATATTCATTAGCCGATTTTGTCCAGCTGAAATCCTGATTCATTGCGGTTTTTCTCATTTTTTTGAGGTGTTGCGGTCTATCGAAATATGTGCTGACAGCCCAGCCGACTGTGTCAAAGATAGAATCCGGAGAAAGATAATCAAACTTAAATCCTGTCCCCTCACCTGTTTTTTCATCATACTGGATAACTGTGTCGGCAAGTCCGCCGGTGTTCCTGACGATAGGAAGAGTGCCGTATCTGAGTGAATATATCTGATTGAGTCCGCAAGGTTCATATCTTGAAGGCATGATGAAAAAATCACTCCCTGCTTCAATTAAGTGTGCAATTTCATTGTTATATCCGATAACAGAGCCGGCTTTGCCAGGCATTATGGATGGGAGCCAGCCGAAATATGATTCAAGAGCGTTGTCACCTGCTCCAAGAATTGCAACCTGAACCGACATTTTGTTAAGAATACTTTCAACCGCCGCGGCAAAAACATCAAGCCCTTTCTGATCTGCAAAACGGCTTACTACGCCGAGTACCGGAACATCCTTTGAATCGTCAAGTCCGAATTTCTGTTTTAAAACTTTTCTGCATTCAACCTTTCCTTCCATTTTATCAGCAGAGAACTTAGCCGGGATCAGTTTGTCATTGCGTGGATCCCAGCTGGAATAATCGACTCCGTTGAGAATCCCTTTATATCTGTCACCTTTGTTGTTAAGATATGGCGCAAGTCCGTAACTTTGTTCACCTATTGTCGTTTCTTTGGCATAGGTCGGACTTACTGTTGTCACCATGTCGGCATAGTGAATTCCCCCTTTGAGGAAATTTATCCTTCCGTGGTCTTCAAATATGTCAGGGACAAAATCCCACTCACTGAATCCGCAATATTTATATGCATCTGCGTGATATACACCCTGATAACCGATGTTATGAATGGTAAGAACCGCCGCCGCTTTATCAATTCCGCTTTTTCCCCATCCCCATGTTTTCATATATGCGACTACCGGAGCGGTCTGCCAGTCATGGGCATGAACCACATCTGGCTGAAAATCCATATCTTTCAGAAGCTGTAAAGCCGCCCTGCTGAAAAAAGCGAACCTTGCCGCATTATCGGTATAATCTCTGTTAATTTCATCGCAGTAAAGCCCGGAACGATCGAAATAATGATCAAATTCAATAAAAAATACAGGTACTTCATCTTCAGCAATAGTTTTTCTGACTGAACACCACTCCTGAATTCCCGCACCCATCCAGACACCCATTGAATCAAAAAAAGTGACAGTGTTAATGTTTTTTCTTTTTACAGCCCCGTAATAAGGAAGAATTATCATGACCTCATGCCCCAGCTCTTTCAAAGCTTTGGGAAGAGAGCTCACAACATCGGCAAGTCCGCCGGTCTTCACAAACGGCTCACATTCAGAAGCAATAAAAGCGATTTTCATTGACAACTCCTGTATTATTTATCTTTCATAAACCTTTGATATTTCTTTATAAAACTCTTCGATGGTGTCATTTTCAATATGTATTCGGGCGGTTTTGACAAGTTCGAGATAAAAGTGAAGATTGTGGATGGAATTGAGTATGGGAGATAGATATTCCCCTGCTTTATAGAGGTGTCGAAGATAGGAGCGACTGAAATTGCGGCATGTGTAGCAGTTGCATTTCTCGTCTATCGGATTTGTATCTCTTTCAAATTCCTGTCTTTTTATGTTCAAAGTGCCTGACCATGTGAAAAGCTGTCCGTTTCTTGCATTTCTTGTCGGCATGACACAATCAAACATGTCAATTCCTTCCAAGATGGCTTTTACTATATCTCTCGGCGTGCCTACACCCATAAGATATCTCGGCTTGTCACTTGGCATTAAATGAGCTATTTCTTCAACAATTTTATACATGTCCTCTTTTTCTTCACCGACACTCAAACCACCTATCGCAAATCCGTCAAAAGGAAGTGCCGATATTTCTTCAAGATGTTTTTTCCTTAAAAAAATGTCAACTCCGCCCTGAAAAATTCCGAAAAGTGCTGCATCGGTCGTTCTGGCTTCAAGACATCTTTTCGCCCACCGGGTAGTTCTGTCCATCGAATCGAGCATATAATCACGAGTGCAGGGAAGAGCCGGACACTCATCAAATGCCATCATTATATCACTTCCGAGAGCTTCCTGGATTTCAATTGATATTTCAGGGGAAATGAATCTTTTTGAGCCGTCAAGATGGCTTGAAAAATAAACCCCTTCCTCTTTTATTTTACGCAGAGGACCTAAGCTGAAAACCTGAAAACCGCCACTGTCAGTGAGAATCGGTCTATTCCAGTTCATCATTTTATGCAGTGACCCGAAAGTTTGTTTGATAAGTTCATGTCCGGGACGGAGAAAAAGGTGGTAAGTATTTCCAAGAATGATCTGTGCTCCAAGCTCTTCAAGCTGATCAGGAAGAACGGCTTTAACTGTTCCCTGAGTTCCGACAGGCATGAATATCGGAGTTTTTATCTCTCCTCTTTCTGTTGAAATAATGCCCGACCTTGCCTTGCCGGATGTTTTTTCGATTTTAAAAGAGATCATCTGACCCTATTTTTCTGAAAGTAGTGATTCGATCCGCTCTTTATAAGCCGCTTTGGGTGCCAGTTTGTAAAGAGTTTCAAAAAGAGACAGTGCTTTTTCATAATGTTTTTCGTCTCTTGTAAGTATGAAAAGGAGAAATTCCACTTCAGCCAGATTTTCTTCCTTAATGTTTTCAACGATCATCCGCTGAATATTCTCAATTGCCGTTTGAGGTTCAGATATTGAAACTATTCTCCATTTGAGAAGTTCGCTTCTGAACCTGAAATCCTGCCGGTTGACCTCTGTGCTCATTTTAACTGCCTTTTCAGCAAGCTCCAAGGATTCATCAAACCGTTTCATTTCAAAGAAAAGTGATGCTTTTTCGTAATAATATTCACACAGTATGGTTTGAACATTAAGTTCTTCACCGATTAGGATCGCCTTGTTGTAATACTCTTCCGCCTGTTCGAATGAATCCTGCTTTCTACAGATGTTGCCAAGACAGTTGTAGGCAATGGAAACATGCCTTTTTATCCCAAGTTCGGTCGCTATTGTAAGTTGATCTTCAAAAAGCTTTTTTGCTTCTTCGTATTCACCAAGCCAGAATTTCAACTCACCGAGATTATTGGAAGTATAGCAGATATACTGCCTTATCCCGATCTTTTTATATGTGTCCAGAGCGTTCCGGTAAAATATTGCGGCATTGTTGAAATCATTAAGATGGGAATAAACCAGTCCGAGATTGTTTTCTGCAACTGCTATGTCAAGCATGTTTTCTGTCTCTTTTGAAATTGCAAGCTGTGAGCTGTAGTATTCAAGAGCGGTTTTGTAATTGCTTCTGTAGTAGGAAACACCTCCCAGATATCTGTAGGAAAGTGCTTTAGCCGCTTTATCATCAATCTTTTCAGCAAGTTCCAGCTTTCTTGAAAAATGTTCTATCGCATCATCAAGCTCACCTTTGTAATAGTGGATAAGCCCTCTGTAACCTTCCACATCACCTTCACCTTTGACTGCTCCGAGTTTCTGATAAAGCTCGACAGCACTGTCAAGAAGGGGCTGTGCCTCATCATATCTCCCTTTTTCAAGAAGCATGTATGCCAGTTCCTTCATACTTGATGCAGTAAGATTATCACTGCCGGTATTCCTTGCAGTTTCAAGCGAGTCCCTGAATGTCTTTTCCGCAAGGTCCCATTTTCCTGATATTTTGTAAACGCTTCCCAGAAGATGACCCACCTCTATCAGCTCTTCATTATTAGTGAGCATTTTCATAAGCTTTTCATACATTTTTTCGGCATCTGTATTGTGATATTGCGATTTTGAATAATCGGCCGCCTTTCTAAGATAAAAGATCTCTTTTTCTATGTCTTCGGATTTTTCAAAGTGGAACGCCAATGATGAAAAAAACCTTCCCTCGTTCAGATAATTGGTTTCAATGGCATATGCGACTTTGCGGTGGATCTCCTTGAGACGGGCCTTCAACTGCATTGAATAGGCGGCATCTCTTAAAAGTGCGTGTCTGAATGAATAGACCAGCTTTGAAACCTCGTTCCAGACCAGCTCATCAATTCCTTCCTTGAGAGTGTCCACTATCTCTTGTTCCTCGGTTATTTCGCTAAGCACTGCAAGATCGATATCGTTTCCGAGCACTGATGCCCTGAAAACAAGGTCCTTGAGCTTAAGTGAAAGCCGGTCAAGACGGCTTACAAGCAGCGAATTGACCTCTCCGGGAACTTCTATATCGTCCATTTTAAGAGAAAACCCTTCATCAGTTTTCAGAATGTAACCTCTTTCGTTCATGAAAAGAACAAGCTGTTCCATGAAAAAAGGGTTCCCTTCGCTTCTTGAAAAAACGAACCGGTTCAAATCATGGCTGATCCTGTCATTCAGAATATTCTGAATAAAATCAGCCGCATCCGATTCAAGAAGCTTGTCTATGACCATCTCTTTGAAATTATCTGCGGTAATGCCGAGTATTACAGGTTTAGAGCCATCATCGTTAAGCCGTGAGAGCTGATATATCACAACAGGAAAATCGGCAAGTCTCTTGACCATGTTCTTAACGACTTCAAGCGAATCACTGTCAACCGCATGCATGTCATCAAGAACGATCATCAGCGGTTTTCTTTCTGCAAGAGAGACAAAAAAATCTGCAACAGCGAAAATCGTGTTCTCATATCTGCTTTTCGCATCCAGTATCTCGTAAACGGATCCTTTCCAGAAAACACCGGCAAGAGCTCCGATATAAGGTTTTGCCGCTTCAAACTCGTTTTTCCTGCCTATCACATCGGCAGAGACAGAACTCCATATCTTCTCGAAATTCAACTTGTTCTCATCAGCAGAAACATTTTCATTCTGATCAAAGAATCTCTGGAAGAACGAAGTGAACATGTTCATTGACTGCCGCAGTATCGTGTCAGTGCTCAAACTCAGGATCTGAAAATCCCCGCCTGCTTTTCTTTTAACTTCGTATATCAGTCGTGATTTTCCGATACCTGCTTCACCGAAAATGGTATATGAATGGAATTTTTTAAGATCTTTTGCCGCTATCGCCATTTCAACAAGTTCTGCAAGCTCCATTGATCTTCCTGTGAAAGCTGTGGAAAATGAAGAGCCCTCTTCTTTATTGAGTTTTCCCTTTATTTCAAAGACTTCAATGTCACAGTCCATCCCTTTGAACTTGAAAAATCCCGATGATTCAAGATTGTATCCGCTCTTTGCTCTTGATGCTGCCTTGCCGGCTATCCAGTCTGAGCCGAAAGGAGCTTTCATCATGAGTCTTGCCGCAAGATTGACATTGTCTCCCAGAGCGGTATAAGCCGATCTTCTTGAACTTCCGGTGAACCCGGCGTAAACGACTCCTTCAGTTATTCCCGACCTCATTTCAGTTGAGATATTTTTTCTGATATCACTGACACAGTTAACCGCCCGTTCAAGGTTATCTTCAAAACTGACAGGTGCTCCGAAAAGGGCAAGAAGTGTCGCCCCTTTATCTCCGAAATCAAAGCCGCTTATATATCCGCCATATTTCTGAACAAATCCGGCAAGATAGCTCAGCATATTTTCAATATCTTTGTTGTTTTCAGGCATTTTATATGAAATGAAAAGGGAGACCACTTCGCGGAACTCGCCTGCTATTCTCTGCTCAAGAACAGATTGAGGAATGAATTTTTTAAGATCCTCAATGGCTAGAGTACTTTCGGAATGCTCTTTTTCTATCTGAATTTTCAGCTCTTCCACAAAATAAGACACTCCGTTGAATACACTTTCGACAGAATCATGGATCATTTCATAGACTATGCTGTTCACACAAATGTCATTCCCCATACAGCAATGTTCCGCCTCGGCCGCCTTATCAACGACATCTCCGAAGAAAAGGAAATGTTCAATCTCTCCCCCCTTTGCGGCTATCCAGCATAGTTTGCCTGAAGAAATGCCTGATTTTGCTGATATTTTGAAAGAAAGTTCCTTGTGGGAAAGCACCGGATTTCCTATAAAAAAGGTTCTAATGTCAATCGCTGTCGCAACAGCCCTTCTTCCATCATCATCCTTAAATACTGCGGTAAAAGCATCTCCCGCAAAATTTATTATGAACCCGTTGTAACTGTAAACCGCCTCGATCAGAGGGTTGAAGATCGTGTTCATAAACTCGGATAATATTTCAGCACCGTCTTTTCCCTGTTCCATAAGCTTTCTTGTCATGTTTGTAAAGCCGGAAACATCTACAAAGAGAACTGATGCATCTATACATCCTGATGAATTTGTTACATTATTTTTGAAGTAACCAAGTTGTTTAAGGTCGGGTAGAAGGTTTCTCATCTCATTCCTGCAAAAATCTGTTACAAAAGATTATAGATTAGGTGAAAAATAAAACAAGTTTAATGACTGAAGAGAAACATTACCTGTTCACGACAACAAAGAACTCTCTCCCCTTTCTGTTGATGAGAAAAAGTATAGATTTGGATTTATTGACGATATTGACCACTTCAGACACATTTTTCACCTTTTTCTTGTTGACAGCGATGATGATGTCCCCTTCCATGATGCCGGCCATGAAAGCAAGAGATCCGTTCTCAACTTTTGAAACGGTCACATTGTTCTTGTCCGTAGTGAGAGTAAGTCCGAGCTCTCCTGCAACTTCCTCAGATGAGAAAGATTCGGTTTCAGACATCAGAAACTCTTTTTCCAGAACAACTTCCACTTTCATTTTCTTTCCGTTCCTGATTATTTCAACCGGAAGTTTTTTACCAAACGGGCTGAAACCGACAGCATTTTTAAGTTTTGAAACACTGTCCACCGGCTTGTTGTTGAAACTCGTTATGACATCTCCTGACTGTATTCCTCCCTTTTCGGCGGGACTGCCCTTGGCGACACTGCCTATCAGCGCTCCCTCCACATTCTTTTCAATGTTGAGATATTCACGAAGATCGTCATTGAGCTCCTGAATAGTCACCCCCATCATCGCCCGCTGTATCTTGTTTCCTGAAATAAGTTGAGTAGTTATCTCTTTGATCATATTGGAAGGAACTGCAAAACCTATCCCCATATATCCGCCTGACTGGGAAAAAATTGCAGTGTTCATCCCGATAACTTCACCGTTTGTGTTGATGAGAGGACCGCCTGAGTTGCCGGGATTGATCGCGGCATCTGTCTGAATGAAATCCTCATATTCTGTCACATTCATCCCTGAACGCCCTTTTGCCGAAACGATTCCGAATGTTACAGTGTGGTTCAACCCGAAAGGATTGCCTATCGCTATGGCAAAACTGCCCACTTTTATATTGTCTGAATTTGCGAATTTAAGCTCCTGGATATCCCCTTTTTTGAAACCTTCTATCTTTACCAGCCCGATATCTGTCTGTGGATCGGCACCGATAAGCTTCCCCTTGAACTTCTTGCCGTCTATTGTTATCTCTATCTTCTCAGCTTTTGAAATTACATGGTTATTTGTAACAAGATATCCCCCTTTCTCATCAATTACAAAACCTGTTCCCATCGCCTGACTTTTGGGATTATACGGCTGAGGAGCGCCCCTGAAACCGAACTGCCTTAAAAAATCGTAAAAAGGGTCCTGAACATTGCCTCTGGATTTTCTTTCAGTTTTTATCGAAGCGACACTTTTCTTCGCATTTTCAGATATTTTGATCACTTCCTGTTCAAAAGCATGCATGTCGGAAGCACTCAGATCCAGCATAAACACGAACATAACCGAAAAAACCGTCAGCAACTTTTTAAAATCTCTCATTTCAACCTCCATGGTCAATCCACATACTCAACAATCGCCATTATATTTTTATTTCAGTTTTGTGAAAATTCAAGATGTCCGGGATATTTATAAAAACTATGCAAAACTTGAAATTTTCAAAAGCTCAGGTTTTGTCGCCAACAAATTGATATTATTCAGAATTAATGTGGATCACGAACACAGACGGGGTCAGTT
>ENA-UPTA01005613-UPTA01005613.1-activated-sludge-metagenome-genome-assembly--contig:-NODE-5613-length-11411-cov-5.938887_pt1 | contig 11411 bp, 6 predicted proteins | sample MGYA00238184_ERZ773361 | MGnify/ENA primary metagenome ERZ773361 (study PRJEB29100, sample SAMN05720205) | activated sludge metagenome | isolation source: anaerobic digester from wastewater...
CTGTATTTCTGTTCAATGACGCGCCGTTTAACTTTAAGGGTCGGCGTCAATTCACCTGTCTCCTGGGTGAAGGGGCGCTCAATAAGGGCAAACTGCTTCACCTGCTCCACCCGTCCGAACTCCGCGTTAAATCCCTCAATAATTTCCCTGTACTTCCCCATGACGGCGGGATTTTTAATGAGACTTGCGTGATCCATATCTGTAATGGAATTCCGCGAAGCCCAGGCGCTCAGGGCATCAAAATTCGGTGCAATCAGCGCCACCAGATACTTCCGCCTGTCCCCGATTATCGCGATCTGCTCAATGAGTGTATCGGACTTGAATTTATTTTCCAGGACCTGGGGAGCAACATTTTTACCGCCGGCGGTAATGATAATGTCCTTCTTCCTGTCAGTGATCGTCAGATACCCGTCACTTTCGATAAAACCGATATCGCCGGTTTTGAACCAGCCGTCTTCGGTAAACACTTCCTGCGTCGCTTCCGGCTGTTTGTAATACCCCTTCATGACCTGAGGGCCCTTAATGAGAATTTCACCGTCATCGGCGATAACGCATTGCGTTTCAGGGAGGGCCGGGCCGACGCTTCCAAGTTTGATCGGCATGATTTCTTTATATGTGTGCACATGAGTAACGGGAGATGTTTCGGTCAGACCATATCCCGCATGCACCTCAATTTTTATTGCCTGAAAAAATTCATTTATGTAGGTCGATAACGGAGCTCCTCCCATCCCCACAACCCGGAGCTTGTCCATACCGAGGGCTTCCCTGAGTTTTGAAAACACCATCTTTTCTGCAAGATTATATTTCTTACGAAGAAAAAAAGGAATCTTCCTGTTGGTGATGATATAGGGTACCGCCTTTCTGCCCACCCGTACCGTCCACCTGAATATGCGCTTCTTTGAAGCAGGGGCCTTTTCCACATTGGTCATTATGCCTTCATATATTTTTTCGAGCACACGGGGCACCACAAGAAATGCCGTGGGACGGATTGCGGTGAGATCCTCAAGAAGGTGTTCCGGGCCGCGGCAGTATGCGATAGTCTGCCCCTTATACAGGATACAGTGATACCCGATGGTCCGTTCCAGAGAATGGGAAAGTGGAAGAATGGAAAGGGCCGTGACGTCAAAATCAAAAGGATGATGTTCCAGAAACTGTGTTGCCTGCCGCACCATGTTAAAGTGGGTCAGCATAACGCCTTTCGGATTTCCCGTGGTCCCGGAAGTATAGATGAGAGTCATAATATTTTCAGGGTTGATATTATTTATCCGCAAAGCAATCTCATCCGGCAGCGGCTTTTCTTTGCCTTCCCGGAGCACCGCGGCGAAGGACACCACGATGGGATCATCCGACACAATATCATCGAACACGATGATCTTTTCAAGGTTCGGCATCGTATCTTTCACCGAGAGGAGCCTGTTCAGCTGGTCCTTCCCGGAACAGAAGCAGAAACGTGAATCGGAATCATTGACGATATAAGCGGCCTCGGGGCCCGAATTGGTCGCATAGATGGTGACATCCGCCGCACCCGCCGAGAGAACAGCGAGGTCCGCGAAGGCCCACTCGGGACGGTTCTCGGAAAAGATGGAAATTTTATCATCCGCCTGAATGCCGCTCCCGATCAGCCACGACGCTGCCGCATCGACCCGCTCCAATGACTCTCTCCAGGTTATGTCCTTCCACCCTTCCGCGGTCCGGTAACGGGCAAAAATCCTGTCCGGAAAATCCTGCGCCCTGTTTCTAAAAATCGCAGGAATTGAACGCTCTTCATATTTTTCAACAGTACTCATGGGACCCTCCAAACATTATTTATGGAAACCTCCGGAAACCCTGAAACACACTGAAGATGTATACAACCACCTTCGAACACCTGCGTCAACACTATTCCCCGTACATATTGTCGATGATATCTTTATAGCTTTTCTCAATGGAGCTGCGTCGAATTTTGTTTGTCGGTGTAAGTTCGCCATTCTTCATCGAAAACCCATGGGGCAGAATGGTAAAGCGATGAATCTTCTCATGGGGAGGAAGATAATCTGAATGCATATCAATCCGCTTCCTGTAGAATTCATGTATTTCGGGTTTCCCCGCAAGGTCCTCAATTGACGTCCATGTGATTCCTTCAGAACGGGCATACTCCTTCAGGGCATCAAAGGCCGGGACGATGAGGGCCGTCAGGTATTCCCTCCTGTCTCCCGCGACAATTACATGCTCGATGTAATGGTCCTGGCCGACAAGAGATTCTATTCCCTGCGGTGCGATAGTCATTCCCCTTTCACTGACAATAACATCCCGCTTGCGGTCTGTTATGCGGAGAAATCCCTCATCGTCATTGTACCCGATGTCGCCGGTCCTGAACCACCCATCCGCTGTCATGGCGGCGGCAGTGGCTTCCGGGTTACGATAGTATCCTTTCATGAGGTTCCCGCCTCTGGTCAGGATTTCCCCGTCATCGTCAATCCTGAACTCACACCCTGGAATAGCGGTCCCTGCGGTACCGAACTTGAATTTCCCCGGATAATTACAGCTGACCATTGAAGAGTTCTCCGTCAGGCCGTATCCCTGGGCAATGAATATCTTCGCCGCAAAAAAGAACTCCTCGATTTCCCGTGAGAGCATAGCGCCGCCTGATGAAAAAAAGTTCAGGCGCCCGCCGATGAATGAACGGATTCTTTTCAGCACAAGGGGATACGCGATATACTGTTTGAGACGCAGCAAGAGGGATATGGGCTCTCCCCGGTACTTTTTATAGCGGTACTTTTTCCCCGTCCGAAGGGACCAGTAAAAGAATTTCCTGACAGGCAGAGACCTCTTTTCAATCCGTGAGATAATTGTGGAATATATTGTTTCGTAGAACTGGGGCACTGAAACCATATAGGTGGGGCGGACTTCCTTGAAATAGTCAATCACCTTTTTAGGGTCTTCGCAGTAGTACACCGTGGCGCCGCGTGACTGCACCCAGTACCCGGAGCCCTTCCCATACGCATGGCTCAGAGGCAGGAACGCAAGGTCCACATCCTGTTCTCCCATGGGGAAACGGTCATTCAATGCGTTAAACTGCACGAAAAAATTACCGTGGCTGATCATAACTCCCTTGGGTTCCCCTGTCGTGCCGGAGGTATATATTATGGCGGCGGTATCCTCCGTCGTCGCGCGTGCAAGCCGCTTTTCAACTTCTCCGGAAAAATCTGTTTTCTGGTCTGCTTTCAGCAGATCCCTGTAATACAGTATGTCCGGATGCTGCTGGATTGCAACGCTGTCATCAATTACAATGATTTTCCTCAGTCCCTTTCCTGCCTGAAGCAGTTGTAAGGCAATTTGATATTGATCATATCCCCCGGCAAAGACAACCCCGATCTCCGCATCTGAAATAATATAGTCCGCCTGCTGTTCCGTACTGGTTGCATAAATTGAAACCGGCACAGCCCGGATACTCATTGCGCTGTATTCAGAAAAAACAAGCTCAGGGCAGTTATGCGCGAAAAACCCGATGTTTTCCCCTTCCCTGACGCCAAGCATGATAAGAGCTTCAGCAATGGACTGAATATGCTCACCCATCCGTTTCCAGGTTACGGGTTTCCACCTGCTGAGGTGTCTGGAATATACGGCATTTCTTTCACCATATTTCGCACACTGTTCCCGGATCATCAATGACAGGTGTTGAGTTTTCATACACAGCTTCCCCGAGTTTCATCATTATTAAAAAAAGAAATAATTTCGATATACGAGCTCTCTCCTGTAATACTAACGCTGTCAGAAATACTGTCAATTATTATGTGGCGGGATCAAAAAAAAAGCCCCCCCCTCCCAGAGTGGAGTGATCCATGATCGGAGGCTATACGGGAGGGGGGCTGTGTAAATAAATTACCTATAAAAAATATGAAGCTGTTACGCTCCCGGCATACTGATGAAGAATCCCTGGGGATCAACTTCATGCCGGAGAATCTCTAAAATTTCTTCACTCGGAATTTCTGTAACAGGAATTTCTCCTGCCGGTCTCACAAGCTCAAAACCAGAGGCAAGCTGTGCAAGTTCCGGAGAAACGCCCGGATGAAGCGTCTTAATTCTCATTCGTTTGGTTTCAGGTTCAAAGTCATATACCCCCGCGGTTGAAACAACAGCAATAGGCCCCTGACCCAGCAGTCCTGATTCCTGCCGTGCGTTTCCACCGGTAAGATGTCCCGCCGATGTGATGAAATCACACTTTTTAACAAATTTCTGCGGGCTCTGTATGCCAACAAAAACAATCTTTTCACAGAGGGAAGCAACATCATTGTTTCCCCCGGAACCGGTAAGGCGGACTTTTGGATTGGTGAACTCTTCACCAATCATCGTTGTATTGGCGTTGCCGTACATGTCTAACTGCGCGAACCCGAGAAATCCCGTGTCCACAAGACCCATCGCGGCCTGTCCAAAGGAGTATGGCATTTCCAGAATCATTGGGGACTTCCGGTATGTTTCAGGCCCTCCCACTGACCAGGGCATTCCTCCCTCTATCGGGTCCTGTCCGCCTGACTCATATACAAAAGTAATATGGGGAGCATGGGTTTTCTTTGCAAGAATTCCCGCTACCATCGGCAACCCTGTCCCTATATATACGACCTCGTGGTCATTGATCTGTCTTGAAAGTACATATGCTAACATCTCTAAAGGATTCATAGGCTTAGATTCTGCCATCGTTCATTCCTCCCTGTTTCAATTGGTTTCATTAAATATTCAAAAATTTTCCGGTTTAGTCAAATACATCCGGCGGAGTATTGGGAGTCCATGGCTCGTATTTGAAACTGACGCCGCTGTCCTCATTGTCCGCTTCCGCAGCTTTCGCAAGCCGTTTCTGGTTGATCATAAAATCAACACCGCCAAGTTTTTTTAACACATCCCGTGTGTCCTTGGTGTCAAGAATCCATTCCCTGACGTATTTGTCCATATGCTCCTGGCCTTCGCTCATCATGGTGAATAACTTTTCCCACCAGCGGCGTGCCCAGTAGTAGCAGCCCGGCATGTAGCCCGGAGCAGCCCCATAGGGCAATTCAACAACCGCATCAACGTTCTGGAACGGTATCTGAACCCCCTTGTTGTTCCACCTGATATCAGTGTTAGATACAATTTCCTCTGCGGTGATAACCAGCTTTCTTGTTGCGCCGGCAAGGGCAAGGTCATTGACTGCAGGCCCGAAAAACCTCGCATTTCCATACATATCAGCCGCATGTACATGAATAAATGTAATATCAGGACACAATGCCGGCACGAACACACATGGGTCGCCGTTCTTCACCATGGGATTATTCATCACCTTGAGATACGGATTGTAATTCACAAGGTCCGACCCGAGACCGGATTTCGCAAAAACGCCCGGCAGTCCAAGCTGTGCCGCCTTAAATCCAAGCCCCATAAGCCCATGGCTCCAGTCTGAAAGAATTTTCACTCTGCCACTTTTGATGTTATCAGAAAAATATTTGTCATATCCCCGCATTTCAGCCCCTGCATACGAAGCATGGGTATACGGAGTATTGCCGAATGTTACGCCATAGGACTGGCATGTATTCGGCGAACCAATTGACTGGAGACCTTTCTTCCCCTGACGGATAACCTCCCAGTCACTCTGAAGCGAAGTTCTGACATATCCAAAACCTGTGTATCCAAGGATATCCCCATCCTGCACATATTCGGCAACCGCTTCAGACAGCGACATCCTCTTGTCACGCTGGGAATGGTCTTTCTTGTGACGTGCCTCCCGCGCGTGCCTGTAATCAACCAGGCGATCCAAAATTGAGGTATCTTCAATTTTGAGATTTTTTACAGCTTCTTGGTTGTACTCAAATTGAAAACTGCTCATCTTCTTCCCCCTTTAACAAAATGAAATTGCACATATATAATAATAATGTCGATACTGCGCTCAATTGTTCTTTTTCCTTCCTTGCAATCTTTATATCATTTTCCGTTCCATGTTACGGGAAGGGAGGGCGTCCCCTTCCCGTTACCGCTTCAACCATATAGTATTAAATTGCATATCCATGCACCACTCTCCGGTGCATGGGCCTTCATCTATTTTTTATTGCTCTTTCTCCATATCTTCATTCTTTCCGCGTCCTTTATCAGTTCATCACGGAAATCAGGATGGGCGAGGCTGATAATCTTTTCCGCCCGCATCCATGTCGGACATGCCTGGAGTTTAACTGATCCGAATTCCGTCACAATAATATCAGTCATCTGCCGGGGTATTGTCACTGCGGTACTCGGCGCGAAACTTGCGACGATCCGCGAACGAACTTCCCCATTCGCATCGTGATAGGTTGCGGGAAGACAGATAATACTTTTCCCGCCGTCGGACCATTGTGATCCCAGAACAAAGTCCCACATGCCGCCGTTTCCAGAAATCTGGCCGCCGCCGAGACTCTCCGCATTCACCTGTGAAAGAATATCGACCTGGACCGCGTTACAGATGCTGATCATATTGTCAATCTTACAGATCACCTTGGGATCATTGGTATAATCTACCGGGTATGACGCAAGGCCTGAATTATTATGCATAAAATCATACATCCGCTGTGACCCGATGGCAAATGTATATGACGTCTTGAAGCGGTCAATATTTTTACGCGACCCGTTCATCTTCCCCGACTCAATCATATCGACATAGGCATCGACAAACATTTCCGTGTGACCGCCGAGGTCTTTCAGGTCGGACTGTGCGATGAGCTGCCCCACCATATTGGGCATTCCCCCGATACCGAGCTGGATACAGCATCCGTCGGAGATTTCTCTCATAATATATTCTGCTACTTTTTTATCGATGTCACTGGGCGGAAGCTGTGGCACATCATAGGGGCCGTGATCATCAGGCGCTTCAACGATATAATCGATACGTGAAACATGCACTGCCTCTTCATTACCGCCAAGGCACACCGGCATTCTTTTCACTACCTCAAGAATCACGAAATCCGCAGCTTCAATCGACGCGGAGGTTTCAGAGTTATGGGGACCGAGATTGAAGAAGCCCGCATCATCCATTGGTGCAACCCGGACTATCGCCACCCATTTAACATCTTTCCCCTTTTTCTCGTCCTTGTAATACACCGACCGGAACCCTTTGGTTGTCTCATAATGGTCAACAAGGAATCGGTAGAAGTACGGAGCGCGGTGATACAGGATCGGTGAATAATAGGCCTGTTCCACCTGGGAATGCATTATCCGTGTCAGCTTGCTCCACTGCCAGTCCATATAACTAAAGCTGTCAGGATATTTAATGACTTCCGGAACAGGGGGCACCGTTACCGCAGTAAAGATACTAACATCCTGCAGTTCCTCATGTCTGTTCGCAAGGGCGATATCGCACAGAACGGGTTTTCCATTAAAAAAACCGTAATCCACAACATCTCCTGAATTGATGCATGCAACAGCCTTATCCGCCGTCACAAGCTTTTTTTCGTACTCTTTCCTATAATCCATAAATATTCCCTCTTTATGTAAAATTTTTTGAACAGGATGATGATATATCATTCCGAAACCATCTGTGCGGGACCCCCATCCCGGCACAACACACGGAAGACATCCATTTTTTCATCCCGAACAGATTACGGGCATCAGGTATTGAATATTCTCTGAAGAAAAGGGCGAGATGACATCAAAGGACAATAGATGCATGGCGACACAACTTTCCGGCATAACACCATGCGGAGATACATACGATACAATGCCCCCTGATTATGCTCCCCATTCCGTGGAGAATAATCCACCCCGAAACAACAAAAAATGATATTTATATAACAACAAATACTCAGACGAATAAAAAAACCATAATACCGTCCAGCTGGTCGCGGATATTATTTTTCGCCTTAATCCCCAAAAGCAATATACAAATTCACAGGTTTTTGTAGAATAGGTTAAATTATAAAAATTCAATAGCAGAACCCCTATTTTTTAAATAGTAGAAACCCCCAAGAGAAGTGCGCGACAGCCCCTAATCTGGGTAAGTTTTATTTTACTATTTCTCACATTTTGTGTAATATTTTTGCTTGAATTTTACAAGGGAAAGGGAAAAATGGCCGTAAAAGGGTAAATTGTTAGCGTGGGAAGATATTATTATTTCAATGTACCGCCCCGTTGCAGCTTTACGTTGATCATGTACTGTCGCGCATGCCCTTATCCGCAGCGTTTTGATGACAGGCACAGTTGCCGCCTGCTTGAAAAAAACAACTGACTGGAACAAACCAATGAAAAGCCTTTACAGAGAAGAAAACAGGAAAACATCCCCCGGCGCCCTCAAGGACTTTAATGCAAAACTATACACTCTCTACAGAATCAACCAGCTGCTTTTCAGGGAAAAAAAAGACTTCTGGACACTTCAGGATATAGGCGATACCCTGATAAACCACGGAGGCTATCTCTCATGCTGGATTGCCCTTGTGGACAATGAAGGCTCACTTGCCGAATTTTCCCATAGAAACAGCGAGGAATCCCGTAACACAGAAATAAGCAGCCGGGATACATATAAAATTGAAGAATTTATCCGCACCGAGGTTGCCGATTCAGAAATAATTTTAATCAACAGGGATCCCTTTCTCCTGGTCGGGGACCGGGAGAAACTCCGCAGACACCATGATATTTCATCAGTAACCGCACGCCTTGAGTTTAATTCCAGCTTTTTCGGGGCAATATCGGCAACAGCTGACAGTACCTTTTTTTCCACTGAAGATGACGCCATCATGCTTAATGAGATTGCGGCAAATATCTCCTATGCCTGGAATGACAAGATCGTCCAGTTAAAATTCAGGGAAATGGAGGAGATGATCAATTCCCTTGCAAAAAACTACCGTACCACATTTGAAACCACCGGAACCGCAACAATCCTCATCGAAGAGGACACAACCATAGCACATGCAAATGCCGAATTTGAAAGCCTTTCCGGTTATTCCAAAGCGGAACTGGAAGATACCATGTCCTGGACCCGGTTTATCGCGGAGGAGGACCTGGAAATGATGACGGAATACCACAGGCTCCGCCGCGAGGACCCATCAAAGGCCCCCAGAAATTATACCATTCGTTTTATCGACCGAAATCACAACATTAAAGACATCTACATGACCGTCGGGATGATTCCCCAGACCAAGAAAAGTATTGCCTCATTTCTTGATGTCACAGATCAAAAACGCCTGGAAAATGAAATCCTGAGAATAAGCGAGGAGGAGCGCCGGAAAATCGGCAACAACCTCCATGACGGCCTGGGCCCCCATCTTGTGGGAATTAAGTTCATGCTGAACCTCCTGAAGCAGAAGCTTTCCAGAAAATTTATTACTGAAGCCGGCGATATCGATGAGATAAATTATCTTCTTGACCAGGCAATAACCCAGACGCGCATGATAGTTAAGGGGATTTGCCCTGTGGATATTGACGCAGAGGGACTGATCTTCGCGCTCATTGATCTTACATCCCAGATCGAATCACTGTTTGGAATATCCTGCCGCCTGACCCATGACGAAAGCATTACCTTCAGTGATAATATCGTCGCGACGCAGCTGTATTATATCATCCAGGAAGCGGTCAATAATGCAGTCAAGCATTCCCAGGCTAAGAACATCAGCATCGTCTTCAAAAAGAAAAACGGCACCATCTCCCTTTCGATTGACGATGATGGAATCGGCATTCCCAATATCAACACATATATACGGGGTATGGGAATCAACATAATGAAATATCGGGCGCGTGTTATCAACGCCATTCTTGACGTCATAAAAAACGCCAGCGGCGGTACCCGCGTCATCTGTATTATCAAGAATTAGCGGCTCCGTACAGCATTCTCTGAGCCGTGTTATCACCCGTACTTATTGACAAATTTAATTATCAGGATTATCATGGCCGGTATGCAGGAACGACAGAAATTATCAGACAAAATACAGATATTCCTCGTTGAAGACCATCCGATATTCAGAAAAGGTCTTGCGGAAATATTGAATAGCCAGAAGCACTTCGAAGTGTGCGGCGAAGCGGAAGACGCCCTAGAGGCCCTCACGGCAATTAAAGAAAAGCGTCCCGATTTCGTAATACTTGACGTGTCCCTGAAAAACAGCAGCGGCATTGAACTCATTAAAGATATAAAGCTCAGATATTCCGACATCCCGATTCTTACGCTGTCAATGCACGATGAAGCTATTTATGCTGAACGCGCGCTGAGGGCCGGAGCCAGGGGATATCTCATGAAACAGGAAGCCCCGGAAACAGTGGTAAAGGCTGTTACCCATATCCTCGGAGGCAACATCTATGTGAGCGATAAAATCGCAACCAGGATGTTCAATAAACTTATCGAGGGGCAATCGAATATCGAAAACTCCCCTGTTGACATCCTGACCGACCGGGAACTTGAAGTCTTTCAGCTTATCGGCCGCGGCCTCGGCACCCGCCAGATCGCGCAGAAACTTCATGTCAGCGTAAAAACTATTGAAAACCACCGTGCACACATAAAAGAAAAACTCAATCTCAGCAGCGCGATTGAACTGGTCCAGCATGCCACACTCTGGATTCAGGAGGAGGGAGTCTGAGGGACATTATCCCCGGTAGGGGTTTCCCCTATCCGATATTTGTGATTTCTACTATTTAACAAATATACCTTTGACTATTGAAGCAATATTCTGCTATACCTATATTTTATTGAAAGTCCGAAATTACAAATCACGTTCCTATAGATGTATTCTAATCCATGCTCATATTTTACACAAAAAGATAAAAACTCCAGCTGTCAGCCATAAACGGGCAGAGGAGATAAGAGCTGCAGAGACACAAATTCAAATAAAGAACCCTTCAGGAGGAGCATTCATGGAAACAATCATCATCGCGTCATCGCGCGAGGGGGCGGGTAAAACAAGTATCATTGTCGGGATTGCCACTGCACTGGAAAAAAAATACGGCTATATCAAACCCTTTGGCGACAGGCTTATTTACAGACGAAAAAAAAACTGGGACTATGACGCGAACCTGATCGTAAACATCCTGGGTCTTGAGGAAGAGCCGGACAAAATTTCCCTCGGGTTCAACCATGCAAAGCTTCGCTACGTGTACAACGAAGACGCCACCAGAACAACCTGCCAGGAAATGGCCGAGAACAGCGGGAAAGATAAAGATGTGCTGTTTGTGGAGGGCGGGAAAGACCTTACCTACGGCGCGTCGATACACCTTGACGCAATTGCTCTTTCCAAATATCTGAACGGGAAACTTGTCATCGTGGTCAGCGGCGACAGCGATACGATTGTTGACGACATACGATATATCAATAAATACATTAAAACCCAGGACGCCGGATTTGCGGGGATCATCATCAACAAAGTCCAGGACCTCGAAGAGTTTGAGAATGTTTTTCTCAAGGGAATCAGAGACCTCGGTATAAATGTACTGGGGGTCATTCCCTATAAGGACCAGCTGAC
>ENA-UPTA01005616-UPTA01005616.1-activated-sludge-metagenome-genome-assembly--contig:-NODE-5616-length-11411-cov-4.942585_pt1 | contig 11411 bp, 9 predicted proteins | sample MGYA00238184_ERZ773361 | MGnify/ENA primary metagenome ERZ773361 (study PRJEB29100, sample SAMN05720205) | activated sludge metagenome | isolation source: anaerobic digester from wastewater...
TGCAGGCGTCCTCTACATCGGAGGCCCCGCCAAGGCGGCAGCAAGCAGCTTCTGGACTGGCCTGATCGATGACGTGCGAATCTACGACCGGGCAGTTACCCCGTAGTCGGGTGCGATTTCCTGTTGACGGCCTGCGATTCACCGTATACGATTCTCCCTCGCCGCACATGGGCGCGCGTGGAAGAAGGTCCGTGCCTTCAATCGTCAACAGTGGATCGTATTTAGGGAATCACAGGGGATGGCAAAGACAACCAGTTCGACGAATCCAAACTGCGACATGCACAACCACCTGTTCACCAGCGAATCGGTGACGACGGGCCACCCCGACAAGGTGGCGGACCGCATCTCCGACTCGATCCTGGACGCGATGCTGGCCCAGGACCCGCTCAGCCGGGTCGCGTGCGAGACGCTCGTCAAAAGCGACATGGTCGTGATCGCCGGCGAGATCACCTCGAAGGCCGTCGTGAACATCCCGCAAGTCGCGAGGGAGGCAATCCAGAGGATCGGCTATGACGACCCGGAACTGGGCTTCCACTACGATCATTGCGGCGTGCTGGTCTCCGTCAGCCGCCAGAGCCCGGACATCTCCCAGGGCGTCACCGAGGGCGAGGGTCTGCACAAAGAGATGGGCGCCGGGGACCAAGGCCTGATGTTCGGCTACGCGTGTCGGGAAACCCCCGAGCTGATGCCCATGCCGATCCAGCTCGCCCATAAGCTGACCACGCGGCTGACCAAGATGCGACAGACCAGGAAGCTTCCCTGGCTGCGCCCGGACGGCAAAAGCCAGGTCACCGTCGAGTATGAAAACGGAAAGCCCAGGCGAATCAACACCGTTCTCGTTTCTACGCAGCACGCGGCGGACATCAAGCACCGGGATCTCCGCAATCAGATCGTCGAACACGTCATCATGCCCGTGCTGCCGGCGAAGTTTATCGACCGCAGCACGAAGTTTCACGTCAATCCGACCGGCCGGTTTGTGCTGGGGGGGCCCAAGGCCGATTGTGGCCTGACCGGACGCAAGATTATCGTGGACACCTACGGCGGACGCGGCCGGCACGGCGGCGGCGCCTTCAGCGGCAAGGACCCATCCAAGGTCGATCGCACCGCCTGTTACATGGCCCGCTACGTTGCCAAGAACATTGTGGCAGCCGGCTTGGCCGATTCCTGTGAGGTCCAGCTCTCCTATGCCATCGGCGTGGCCGAACCGACCTCGGTCCTGATCGACACCGAGGGCACTGCCAAGATCAGCGAGACCCGGATCAGCCGGATCGTCTGCGACCTGTTCCCCCTCACGCCCAAGGGCATGATCAAGCATCTGAACCTGCAACGCCCGATCTTCGAGGCGACCTCCTACGGCGGCCACTTCGGCCGCAGCCTGCCGAATTTCACCTGGGAGAAGACCGACATGGTCGCTGCTCTCCAAAAGGCAGCCGGCAAGGCATAGCACAGAGAGCAAATATCAAAGATCAAGATGCAGGATTGTGGAGGTCGTCCCGGCTTGCCGCGACTCTGCCATTTTGACATTTGATTCTTGATATCTGATCTGCTCCGTGGTCGGCCCGATCGACCCGGCGAATCGGAGCTCACGACCCGCCGGGTCACCGGATGCCGATACCCATGGGTAGATAGGGGGAGTAGAGTGATCCTGGTTATTGCGGTTGATAGGTAATCACGAGCCGTGCCGCAGAGTCGGGATCGCCATCATAGGCCCAGAACTTGCGGTCGCTGCCGCTATAGGTTGAGGTCCAGAAAATCAGGACCATCGCATGGTCCGGGGCCCAGCCAGGTCGGTCGACGACCTCCTGGACCACATGGGCGAGTTCGGGACTCTCGTACCATGTGTCTGGTGTCCACGCCGCGTCGCTGCCCCAGACCCACGGCTCGAACGCATCGGTCTTGGTCAATTGTGTGATCTTCTGCGTGCCGAAGTCCGCCGCATCGTCGGCATCCTGCGCGTAGATCGCGCCGTTGAGCTGGCCGGTCAGACTGGTCGAGTACGAGCAGATCTTCAGGGTTGCGCTCTTGATCAGGGCGCCCTGCGGGATCTGGACGTTGCGGAAGCGCAGGCCGGCGGCGTACTGCCCGATCGACAGGGAAGACGTGTCCACCGATTGTGAGCCACCCCACTTCATACCGTGAGCGTCGTCCTTTCCGTCAACCACGCGGTACTCGACGGTGATCTCCCGGACGACCGTGACCTTCACAGTGGCGGTGTTCGACTTGCCGCCGAGAGGCGCGGTCCCGCCGTCGTAAGCATAGAATGTGAAGGTGTCGTCTCCGATCCAGTCCTGATTGGGCCGATAGACGACCTTGTCGGCCGGATTGGCCAGTGTTGCGGGGACTGTCGCGATGGGCGCGCCGGCCACGGTCTCCAGACGCCCATGCTTGGGCAGAGACACGATCGTGTAGCTCAGAGCGCCGGGCGGGTTGGGCCGGCCGTCATCTGTGGCCGCCAGGGTGATGGTCACCGCGGAGTTGATCCCCCCGGTGACCTGCATATCGCTGGCCACCGGCAGGCCGGCCTGGATCGATCGCAGCGTGAAGGTCCCGGCGTCCGAGACCCGCTTGACGACGAGCAGTGCCTTCATGTTGGCGGTTGGGGTGTACTGGAGAGACTCGCCGGCGCCCGCCGCAGCCGTCGTGCTCGACGCCAGGATCGCGGGAGTCCCGGTCTGGCTCGGAACCATGCTATAGAGGTACAGGTCGAAATCCGCACCGGCCGGGTTCTCCAAGGCCAGTTCGATGTCAACCCCGGCCTGGAAGTTCATTGTCCGGGCCCAGGCGCGTTTTGCCGCGAGGGTTGTGCCGAGTTCCTCGCTCACAACGCTGCCCGCGCTATAGGTCTGGCTGACTGCCTCGACGGCGGCATCCGGATTGATGAGCCCGTATCCCTCGTAGGGGTCCTTGCCCGCCGGGAATGCGCTTGGGCCTCCGGCCGCGCGGTTCGCTGTGGGACTGCTGCTTGTGTCGTCCCCCTCTCTTTGGGCGTTGGTCTCGCTGGCCGTGGCGCACAGCAGCATCTTCACGAATTTCGGATGGTCCGCGGAGTTGAAGCCCCATTTGGTGCCTTGCGCTTCTATGGCCTGAATCACCAGGGCAGCACAACCCGAGACGAAGGGCGCTGCAAACGAGGTTCCGCTCATGTTCGTGTAGTCGTTCGCTTGCTTGTCTATGTCGTAAGCATCGGCGGTGCCGCTGTCCACGGACATGATGGAGGTGTAGTACGGAGAGCCCCCCGGTGCGATCAAATCGGGCTTGTGGTCTTCCCCCGCGTTGGTGCGCGGGCTGTAGAACCCATAGGTCGAGTAGCTTGTGAGGACGTTCTGGTCGTTGCTGGCGCCGACCGTGATGGCCATGGCGGCGCGCGCGGGATCGGCCATTCTTCTATCGGCTTCGAGCGTGTAGTCTGCCCCGTTGCCTGCGGCACAGACCACGATGATGCCGTTGTTCACCACGGAGTTGATCTTGCTGCGAAGGGAAACGCTCTCCGCGGGGAAACCCAGTTCGTCGTATAGTCCGTGACTGATATTGATGATCTTGATGTTCTTCTCGACGCGACGGAGGACCAGTTCGTCGAGTGCGGCCTCGAACGTGTCGCCGTCGGTGTCGCCGCTGCGAGTGAAGACTTTGACGGCCGCCCACTTGCAGCCGGGGGCGACGCCGCGGAACTTGTTGTAGCCGTCCCCCACGCCGGGATAGGAGGAGACTGTCGTGGTGACAACGACGCCGTCATACCAGGTCACGCTGCTGTAGTAGGAAAGCATGACGGCGAACACGTCGTTTCTCCCAGGCATGAACGAATTGGTCAGTGTGAGCTCGGGCTGCCCCTGCGCGTAGGATCCTATCACGCTCGCGTCGTCGGCCGGTGTTCCCGCCGTCCACCGCACGTGGGCCAACACCGCAGTCCCACCCGTCCAGGTGGCTCGGGAGGCGACGGTGCACAGGTTCGTGGGCAGTTTCATCGGCTCGGTGGCATGAACGGGATAGGGGTAGGCGTCGGCCAGCGTATAGTGAAGGTCTGCGGCATCCGCGCCGCCTGCCTCCCCGGTTCCTATGGCGACGCCCACGACGGCGCTGTCGTGTCCATAGAAATCGACGGGCGAAGCCTCGTAGTCATCCGTGAGATCGTTCCAGTAGACGCATCGTCCTTCCAGATCCATGTGCGTTGCATCCACGCCGTCGCCGACGAAACCGATCGTGGTATTCGAACTGCCGCTGATGCCGGCCGCGGAGCCGGCAAATCCCGGTTTCCAGATCGGACGGACCCGGCCGACTTGGGTAGCCGTGTCCATATACGGTTCGAACCTGTAGATCGGCTCGACCTGCACCAGCGTCTCGCCCATTGCCGAGGGGAGCAGGGCGAGACAATCGGAGGGGATCAGACCGGTCCAGCCGTAGGAAATCGCTTGAAAAACATAGGTGATCCGGCCGCCCAGACCGAGGAATGCGTCAATCTGGGCCTGCGTGACGGGTTCTCGGAAGACCAGCTCGACTTTGGTCATGGTCTCTGAGACCGCCGTGATGGACAGCCGGCCGGCTTCGCCCGATCCCTGCTCCAGATTGTCATTGATGCGATTGCCGTCCAGGTCGGCCGGGTAGGTCACACAAATCACCGGGGGCACCTGCGGCGCCGGTGGCGGCACCGGTGCCTCGATTGAACCCATGCCCAAGGCGAAAGAGGTCCATGCCAGTAGAACCAGCGATAGACCAATCGCCCTTGCCGTCAATCGCCCGCCTCGCCGAGCGTAAGGGGACTCGCTGCCCGAAGTCTCTACACAACGATTGCACTGCCGCCACAAGGTCGCCATCTCCCATCCCTTCCAATTGCGCACAAACGGATTCTCGTATCACCTTTGCGGAGACCACCATCCGCACAAGTCTCGGTGCGGTACTTCAGGTATATCTCGCTGCGCGACGCACCCGAATTCTCAATAGACGGCCATAGACCTCCGATCTCAATCGGCCCAGTATAGTGTCCGATAATTGCCACGTCAAGCAGAAAACCCGGTTTTTCATGGGGATATGTCCGGCAAGTGATCGGGCCGGCACGTGACAGGGGCCCCCGTACTGCTCAGTTGGATGCCTGATTGTCGATGTTTGGTTTTTGAGCTTTGATTCTTGTGTACGTTTCTGATAGACTCTGCCGATGTTAAGTCAGGGGAAGTTCGAAGTGTGAAGTTGGCAGTTTGAAGTTTGAGGTGTGAAGTTTGAAGTGCCGGGCAAAGTTCCCGCTCTTCACACTTGAAACTCGACACTTGACACCTCAAACTTCTCTTTTTGACTTCTTCGGAAAGGACGCCAGAAGCATGGAGGATATCGGGGCAGGGATCAGGGATCAGGGGCCCGGGATGGGCGGTCCGACCGTGGAGAAAGACCGCGAGTTGGAGACTTCCAGCACCGCACTTCGAACTGCTTGCCCGAGTAGGCTCGGTCCACTCTTCTCCGGACGGGTTACGACGGCCAAGGCGGCCCACCGCTATGAGGTCGTGGATATTATGAGTCGTTTGAAGATTGCGGGCGCGCGATACCATTTCATCGGGGCCGGAGGCGTCGGGATGAGCGGCCTGGCGCGTCTGCTGATCGCAAAGAAAGCGATTGTCACCGGGTCCGACCAGAAGTGCGGCGCCGCGACCTCGCGACTGAACGGCCTGGGGGCCCGGATCCACAGCGGCCACAGTGCCGACCATCTGGACCCCGCAACCGACGTGGTGGTCATCTCGGCCGCGATTCAAGAGAGCAATCCCGAGCTGCAGATGGCCCGCCGGCTGGGCTGCCGGGTTCTGAAATACGCCCAGTTCCTTGGCGAGCTGTTGGATCACTTCGAAGGCATCGCCGTCAGCGGCACGCACGGCAAGACTACGACGAGCGGCTGGTTGGTCTACTGTCTCAAGCAAGCCGGCATCGACGCGAACTTCGTCGTCGGGGCCGACATCCTGCAACTGGGCGGCTCCTCCGGCGCCGGTGACAGCGACGTCTTCGTCGTCGAGGCCTGTGAGTATGACCGCAGTTTCCACAACTTCAAGCCCAGTCTGGCCTGTATTCTGAACATCGACCGCGACCACTTGGACTGCTACAAGGACGAGGACGACATCATCGAATCGTTCTGTCAGTTCGCCCGCGGGACCCGCGAGGACGGCCTCATCGTCGCCTGCGGAGACGACCCGAACGTTCAGACGATGCTCAGACTATTGATGAAGGATAATGGATCATTGATGATTGGAGGACAGTCCGGATCTTCTGCTTTCGATCATCCATCATCCATTATCAATCATCCATCCATTGTTACCTTCGGTCTCGACGCGAGCTGCAACTTCTCCGCCCGGAACATCGAGGAGACGGACGGCTTCTATCACTTCGACGTGTGCCGAGATGGGTGTCTCCTGGGGGCCACGCGAATCTCGCTGCCCGGCCTGCACAACGTCCGCAACGCCCTGGCGGTGGTCGCGATGGCCGTCAGTATCGGCGTCGAGCCCGACCGGCTTCTCGCAGTGCTCGACGGTTTCCAGGGAATGGACCGTCGGCTCATGCTCAAGGGCCGTATCTCGTGCCCTGGGGCGCGGGAGGGATCGGAACGGAACGTGAAGCGACAGGCGGTCTCCGGCGATTCACGCTTCACGAACGACGCTTCACGCGGTATGGCCTCTCAGAGCAGGCCCGATCCGGCCTTTTCCGATCCGGGCAGCACGCAGGACGCACAACGCGCGACGTACGACAAGATCACCGTGCTCGACGACTACGCCCATCATCCGACGGAGATCCGGGCGAGCCTGAAGGCAATTCGCCAGCGGTACCGGCCCCGGCGCCTCTGGTGCGTCTTCCAGGCCCATCAGTACAGCCGGACCCAGGCCCTGCTCGCGGAGTTCGCCAGCAGCTTCGCCGAGGCGGATAAGGTGGTTGTCCCGGAGATCTACTTCGCCCGGGATTCGCAGGACAGTTGCAGTGCAGTGAACGCAAACATCCTGGCGGATCGCATCCGCCGCAGCGGCACGGACGCCGAGTACGTCGCGACGTTCGAAGCGGTGTGCGACCATTTGGAGCAGCATGTCAGCGCGGGCGACGTGGTCGTGACCATGGGCGCCGGCGATATCTGGAAGGTGGCAGATGAGTATATTCAGCGGCTACGAAGAGATCGTTGAACGAGAGCATCCGCTGGCCCCGCATACGTGGTATCGGCTGGGAGGTCCGGCGGAATACTATCTCCAGCCGAGGAACACGAAGGACCTTAAGGAGATCATCCGGCGGTGCAATGAGAACCACATCCGGATGTACGTCCTGGGTTTCGGGTCCAATCTGCTGGTGAGTGATGACGGGGTCCGCGGCGCGGTGATCAAGCTCCAGGCCGGCGAGTTCGGCCGGACCGAGTACGATGGAGAGCAGGTCACGGCCTGGGCGGGCGCCGAGCTGAGCAAACTGGTGCTCGATTGCGTGGAGAAGGGCCTTTCGGGCGTCGAAGCCCTGACGGGAATCCCCGGCTCGATCGGCGGGGCCGTGCGAATGAACGCGGGCAGCCAGTTCGGCGATATCGGCTCGGCCGTCGAGGCGGTCTCGCTGATGGATGTCCACGGCAACGTCTTCGAGAAGCGAAAGCCTGAGTTGATCTTCGACTATCGCAGCGTCAACATCCGGGCCCGGTTTATCCTGAGTGCCCAGCTCAAGCTGACCCCCGGCGACCCCGAGAAGATCATGCGAACGGTCAAGGAGGGCTGGATCTGCAAGAAGAACAATCAGCCTCTGAACACGCGGAACTGCGGCTGCGTGTTCAAGAATCCGCCCGGCGCATCGGCCGGCGCCCTGATCGACCGGGCCGGCATGAAGGGCCACCAGATCGGCGGGGCCGTCGTCAGCGAGAAACACGCGAATTTCATCATCGCACGAGATGGGTGCAAGAGCAGCGACGTGCTGCGCTTGATCGATGCGGTCCGTCAACGCGTCCGCGAGCAGTTCGAGGTCGAGCTGGAACTGGAACTTGAGATATGGAAGTGAGATTGTTGATGTTTGATTGTTGATTTGTGGATTGTGACACATGGACAGCGAACAACTGAAGGTCCGCACAAAGCAGTTCGCTCTACGCGTGATGAAACTGGTAGGATCGTTGCCACAGACTACAGTGGGAAGGGCGATTGGGGGGCAACTGGTTCGTTCCGGAACCTCCGTCGGCGCGAACTACCGGGCTGCACGCCGCGGACGATCCAACGCGGAGTTCGCTGCCAAACTGGGGACCGTCGCAGAGGAGGCCGATGAAACCTGCTTCTGGCTCGAATTGATCGTCGAGGGCGCCGTACTTCCGGAAAGGCGCGTCGCATCTCTCCTCGACGAAGCTGACGCACTGACCGCGATCTTCACCTCCGCGGTGAAGACCTCGAAGTTCGGAAGAAACCGATGATGAAATCCATCTCTGAAATCAACGATCTAAAATCAAAGATCATACCTCTCAAAAGCCATGGTGGTTTGCAGGGGCAATCGCATATGAAGGTGGCCGTGCTGCGCGGCGGCGTCGGGCGGGAACGCGAAGTGAGCCTGGAGAGCGGGCGATGCGTTGCGGAGGCGCTCCAGGCCGGCGGCCTGGATGTGGTTGCGTCGGACATCCGTCCGGACGACATGGAGATCCTGGACAGGAAGGACATCGATGTCTTTTTCCTGGCGTTGCACGGAGAGTTCGGTGAGGACGGGCAGCTCCAGCAGGTCTTCGAGAACGGGGGCCTCGTGTACACCGGGTGTGGCCCGGAGGCCAGCCGGCTGGCATTCGACAAGATGGCCAGCAAGCGGTTGTTCCTTGGGGCCGGGGTGGATGTACCGGCGGTGGCGGAGTTTGTCCCCGGCGCTGATCCGGCTCAACTGCGCCGTCAGTTGGAAGGGCTGGGCGATCGGTTCGTGGTCAAGCCGCTGAAGCAGGGCAGCAGCGTAGGCGTGTACATCGTCACCGGCCGGGACGAGGCGGTCGCAGCGGCTCAAAAAGTCCGCGACGAGTTCGGCGATTGCATGGTCGAGTCTTTCATCGCGGGTCGGGAAGTCACGGTCGGCGTCCTGGGCCGCCAACCCCTGCCCATTATCGAGATCCGCAGCAAGACCGGGTGGTACGATTACCATGCCAAGTACATCGATGACCGCACGGAGTTCCTGTTCGACACGATTGAAAGTGACGCGGTGCGGGCGCGCCTTGCCGACGCGGCGATGGCTTGTTTCGATGTCCTCGGATGCCGGGATTTCGCTCGCGTGGACTTCATCCTGAGTGAGGAGGGGACGCCGTATGCCCTGGAAGTCAATACGATCCCGGGTTTCACGACCCATTCGCTACTCCCCAAAGCGGCGGCGAGGGCGGGTATTCCGATGAGCGAGCTGTGTGTCCGGATCGTCCGGGCGGCGACGGCGCAGCGATGCAGGAAGCAAGGTTCGTGACGTTCGGTCCGTGATGTGCGACCCGGCGTTGCCCTTGCGTCTGCTGAATCATAAATTGTAGATCGTAGATCATAAATACCAAGGGGTAGATGTGGCCAGGAAGTCTCGGAAGATCAGCCTGAAGGAGCGAATCATCTCCTGGAAGAGCAATCGGCGGGCCCGCGAGAAGAGAATCGCGGCGATCCGGAGCTGGAATTGGGTCGCCATTGTGAAGGTGGCGGCGGTGATCTGTTTTCTCGCGGGCTCCGGAGCGTTCCTGCGGTATGCCGAGGGGTACGTCCAGTCGGTGACCCCTGCCGGGGAGGGGAGCCTGATTCTCGTCGGCGTGCCGGAGTGGGTCAAGCTGGACCTCCAGAACCGCGTGGCCCAGATGGCCGGGGGAACGCGATTCCCCCTGACGGAAGAAACCGCTTCGGTGCTCGCCCGCAACCTGGCGCCCATGTCCTGGCTGGCCGACCTCGGCGTCCGCGTGACTCACGACTCCGTGCGGGTCAGCGGCCGCTGGCGCAAGCCCGTTGCGGTGATCGAGATTCGAGAGACGGCCTCGAAGATCTACGTCGATCAGGATCTCGTCGTGATGGACTACATGCCGATGCCGCATCTGCCCATCGTCGAGGCCGAAGGCGTCGCATTGAATGTAGTCCCTTTGCCCGGACAGGTGTTCGACCAGGGCGATCTCGCTGCGGCGGTCACGCTGGCTCTTCTGCTGAATCGGAGGGACCCCGCGCTGCTGGAACAGATCGCGAGTATCGACGTGAGCAATTTCAAAGGTCAGAAGAACCCGCGCGAGCCGCATATCACCATGCGAAGCAAGGACGGCGTCCAGATCATCTGGGGCGCCGAGTTCGGGGAGTACGCCAAGTACGCGGAGGCCAGCGACAACGAGAAACTCGCCAAACTCTGCACGCACTACAAGGACTTCGGCTCGCTCGGCGCGCAGGGAAGTGTCAAGTACATCAATCTCCTCTTTCCGCAGGACAAGCTGCACCAGCCGATCGAGAAGTACCTTCAGATGGACCGCCCTCGCTCGCACCCGTGATGTCGTTGAGTGCTGCGGACAAGTCCTGGTAGCGGTAGGGGATCTGGGATTCCTCGCACAGGAGTTTGAGTCGCTTCAGCGCCGCCTCGCTCAGGTCGCTCTGGAGGATCGGATCGCCGGTGCAACAGAAGATCCGACATCCGGCGAACCGGTATTCGTAGATCGTGCATTGGTTGTCCCGCTGGTAGGGGCACCGGCCTCCGGGCATGGGTTCCAGGCGATCCACGCCGAGCTTCGCGGTCAGATAGATCATTTCCGGCGGCGTGACATAGAGCCGGTGGTCGTAGGCGACGAAATCGCAACAGGCCCCGCAGGCGTTGCATCGGCCCGCCCGCTCCGGCTCGCACCTCAGCCGAGACTCGAGCCACTCGTAGACAGCGGCTACTTCCTCGACGAGTCGGCGGTGTCCTGCGGGTTCTCCCACCATTTTCGGTTCTTTCGGATTCTCTCGATTTCCTTGTAGTTATAGAGCCGGCCGCGGTTGATACCGGGACATCGCAGGGCGGCGCGATTCCACTGTTCCGGGCCCAGCAGGTTCTCCGACCAGAACGGCCACGTTCGGCACTGCCCCGGCCGGACCGGGTAGATCACACATCGTTTGGCGCCATCGACCATCTGGAGGAAGATGCAGTCCTTGGTGATGGGTTCCTCGATGATGGACAGCCGCAGGCCCACTTGGCGCATGAATTTGCGACGCAACTCCTTCGGCGTGAGGTGCATGTAATCGGCGATCCTCTCGACCTCGGGCCTGGCCACCCAGATATAGCCCTCCCCCGGCCCCGAGCAGCACCTGCCGCACTCGATACACTCGAAGTGCAGCCCCGCCGTATACCATTTTGTCGAAACCCGTTCGTCGGCCACGATACTACCACTTCAGGACGGCCCCGGTGTCGGCGCTGGTGGCCATCGTGGCGTACTTCGCTAAGTAGCCCTTCTTGATCCTCGGCTCGGGCGGCTTCCAGGTCTTCTTTCGGGC
>ENA-UPTA01005617-UPTA01005617.1-activated-sludge-metagenome-genome-assembly--contig:-NODE-5617-length-11409-cov-5.242470_pt1 | contig 11409 bp, 7 predicted proteins | sample MGYA00238184_ERZ773361 | MGnify/ENA primary metagenome ERZ773361 (study PRJEB29100, sample SAMN05720205) | activated sludge metagenome | isolation source: anaerobic digester from wastewater...
CAAGAACGGTCAGATCAAGTGGTTCCGGAACCATGCATCCTATATGGAGAACGAAAACGGCGAACCCCGCTATGTTCACGGGGTGATGCTGGACATCACCGGCTACCGGGAAACCGAGGAGGCCCTCCGGCAGAGCCAGCTCGGTTACCAGCGGATTTTTGAAAGCATCCAGGATGTCTACGTCGAGACAGACTCCAGTGGCCGCGTTCGCGCAGTCAGCCCGTCGGTATCTGACCTGACCGGGTTTGACCCCTCGGAGCTGCACGACCGGCCGCTGCAGACCATCTGCGCGGACCCGGCGCAGGTTGCGGGACTGATGGCCGCCCTGCGGCAGGACGGCATGCTGGAGGACGCCGAAGTCAGTGTGCTCCACAAGAACGGAACGATCGAATACTGTTCGTTCAATGCCCGCGTGCTGAAGGATGAGCCGGACACCCCCATGATCGGCACGCTGCACAAGATCACGGAACGCAAGCATGTTGAGATGGAGCTGCAGCACGCGCGGGACACCCTCGAGCGCCGGGTTCAAGAACGGACTGCGGAACTCATGAACGTCAACCGGAAGCTCCGGGCGGAAATACTCGATAAAACCCAGACGGCGGCGGCGTTGAAGGAAAGCCAGGCCCGGCTCGTGCAGTCCCAGAAAATGGAGGCGCTGGGGCAGCTTGTTTGCGGGATCTCGCATGATTTCAACAATCTGCTGACCGCGATCATGGCGTACAGCCAGCTTGCGCTCAACGGCATGCCCGGGAAGGGGCCGGTTCAGCAGGACATGGAACAGGTGATCAGCGAATGCTCCCGCGCATCCCGACTCACTCAGAAGCTTCTTTCCATCGGCCGCTCCCGGATCCTCGAAATCGAACCGCTCGACATTAACGAAATTGTGGACGAGATGGAGCCATTCATGAAGCGCTCGCTGGGCGAGCACATTGAACTGAACATCCGCAAGGGGGACATTCCCGGATGCATCCGGGCTGATTCCTCGATGATGGAGCAGATTGTTTTGAACCTGGCGGTGAATGCGCGTGACGCCATGCCGAACGGCGGCGCCCTGACCGTCGAAACCGCGCTGGTGCCCCGCGAAGGAACACCGCTCTCGGCGGCGGACGGGCGTCACAGCGACTGTATCCGGCTGACTGTGCGGGACACGGGATGCGGCATGCCGGACGATGTCCGCGAGCGGATTTTCGAGCCCTTCTTCACCACAAAGAAAAAAGGCGAGGGCACGGGCCTGGGGCTGGCCATGGTGGCGGATTTTATGCGGCAGTTCGGCGGCGCGGTCACCGCTCAGAGCCGTCCGGGCGGGGGAACCGAGTTCCAGCTCTATTTTCCCCGCAGCGAAGGTGCCGCGGTTTGCCGTGCGGAACGGGAATCCGCTGCAATGCCCCGCGGGAACGAGGGCGTTCTTGTTCTGGAGGATGATGACGTCGTGCGTCATCTGGCGGTGCGGCTGCTGAATTCGCTGGGCTATCAGGCGCTGGAGGCCGAAACGGAGGCGGAGGCGCAGTTTATCCTGGATCAGGATCCTTCTCAGGTTAATTTGATATTCGCGGACATCATCATGCCCAAAGTGAACGGCCCGGATATTGTGGGCCGCCTGCGGAAGCGTCATCCGGGGCTCAAGGTGCTTTACACCACCGGATTCAGCACTGAAATGGCCGTGCGGACCGGCATTCGCGAAAACCGGCTGCAGAAAATTCTCGGCAAGCCCTATACGCGCGCAACACTGGCCGCGCGCGTGCGCGAGACCCTCGACAACGCGGAGCCTGAACTGTGAAGCCGGTGCTCCAGCCATTGCGATTCGGGCCTGTCTACAGGAATTATGTGTGGGGCGGCGAAAGGATATCCGCCAAATACGGAAGAAGCGGTCTTCCTCCCGTTTGCGCGGAGTCGTGGGAAATCGCCGACCGCCCCGATGGAATGAGCATTGTGTCCGCGGGCCCGCTGAAAGGGAAAACCCTGCATGACCTTGTGGCAGAAATGGGCGAATCTCTGCTGGGGCGCGGCCGGCGCGATGAAAGCTTCCCGCTGCTGATCAAAATCATTGACGCGCGCGAATGCCTGAGTGTTCAAGTGCATCCGGATGTCGCCGGCGCCGCGAGGCACGGAGGCGAGGCGAAAACGGAAATGTGGTATGCGCTGGATGCGGATCCCGATGCTCGGGTGTTTGCCGGGCTCAAAAAAGGCCACACGCCGGAAGAACTGCTGGCCGCTGCTGATAATCAAACCGTGCAGGATTTGCTTCAGGCAGTGCCTGTGGAAAAAGGCTCCGCCGTTTTTATTCCCGGCGGCCGTGTGCACGCGATTGATGCCGGTTGCCTGCTGCTGGAAATTCAGCAAAACTCCAACACAACCTATCGGATCTATGACTGGGGCCGCCCGCGTGAATTGCATATTGAACAGGCCATGAAGGTGATCTGCCGGGATGATGACGGAGATCCGCGCGTGGATGCCAATGATTTCCAGTGTGAATATTTCAGGTTCAGAAAGCATGGCCTGTCCGGGGAGAAGAAATTCCGGAACGACGGCCGAAGCTTTCAAATTCTCTTCGTTGAGGAAGGACCGCTGCGTATTGCGTGGGATGACGGTTCGGATGAACTTTTTTCTGGAACCAGCGTTCTGCTTCCCGCCGCCCTTCGAGAGTGGACGATCTCGCCGGCTGCCGGGCAGGGAAAAATGCTGCAGATCACCCTCTCGTGAGAATTCGCCGGGTTCGGACGCATTCAAGCTGTAAAGGATCTGAAAGGCCAGAAAATCCTGAATTGCATAAAAAACATCGTTTTATATCGTATTTTGGTCATTTTTGACCGATTATTATCATTTTGGAGTCATTTTCAGCTGTTTCGCAAAGGCCGCGATGAGACTTGAATGGGAATTGTCGTTTTGTTAAGAATCGAAGTTAGCGGTGCGGGCACGGATCCGTGACCGGTAAGCAGGAGTATGCATTGTCTGATTCTGTACAGCCGACAGCCATGACGCTGAAGATTCCTCTGCGGAGGAAACTCTCTCTGGTGTTTTTTTATGCAAGGGAGCGCCTGCAGCGGCAGATCCGCGCAGTGGCGTTCATTACCGCGTACCTGGCGCTTTTCCAGATACTGGTCCTGCGCGCGCCGATTGCTGATTTTCTCCAGATTGCGCTGGGCATTTTCGCAGTGGTGGCCGGTCTGGCGTTTTTTATGGAGGGGCTTTTCCTTGCCATCATGCCGCTCGGCGAGCGCTGCGGTCTGCGCATGCCGGCCCGCGTGGGGCTGGGGTTGTTGATTATTTTCGCAGCGGTGCTGGGTATCACCGCCACCTATGCCGAGCCCGCCATCGGTTTCCTTAAAGCGCAGGGCAGCGCCACGTTGCCATGGCGCGCTCCGCTGCTTTATTTTCTTCTGAACAAAGGGTCATATTTAACCGTGGGCGCGGTCGCCGCTGGCGTCGGGATCGCCGTGGTGCTGGGCGTTTTCCGTTCTCTGCGGTCATGGAGCTTCAAGCCGTTTCTGTATTTGACGATACCCGTTCTTCTGGCGCTCTCGTACTGGGCGTCCCTTGATCCGCGCGTGGCGGCCATCATCGGCCTTGCATGGGACACCGGCGGCGTGACGACGGGCCCCGTGACGGTGCCGCTGGTAATTGCGCTGGGCATTGGCGTGTCGCGCATCGCCGGCCGCGGCGACGAGCCGTCGAGTGGACTTGGCGTCGTGACTCTGGCCTCGTCCCTTCCGGTCATCATGGTTCTGCTGCTCGGCTTTGTGCTGGCTCCGCGGTTTCCCATGCCCGGCGGGCCGGACGAGTTCTTCTCACCCGAAAGGCACGACCAATCGATTCTTGTGGCCGGAAGCGAAGAGGCTTTCCGTGAACTGGCCTCCAGGACGCTGACTCCCGATCAGGTGATGGAGCGCTTCGGGCCTGCGCGGCAGGATTCGCCTCCCGCTCCGGGTTCACGCCGTCTTTTCCCGCGTTCGAATGCCCGGATCCATGTCATCAACGCTGTGAAGGCGATCCTCCCGCTGGCGGCGGTTCTGCTCCTGGCTCTGCTGGTCGTGGTGCGCGAACGCCTTCCGCATTCCGATGAAGTCGCGCTGGGTCTTGTGTTCAGTCTGATCGGGATGCTTTTGTTCAGCTACGGCATGGACCGCGGCCTTTCGAGTCTCGGCAATCAGGCCGGACGGTCACTGCCGCGAGCGTGGGAGGCTACAGAGCGTCCGGACAAGGCCGTGACCTATAGTGGCATAGATGAACGCCTGCTGGTGCGCGCTGTCCGTCCCAACGGATCCGTGGCGGAGTACCTGCCGCTGGCGGACAAGGGCGGACCGCAGTTCGTGCCGTTCATTCGTGAGCGGTATGATCAGGCAAAGGCCGAATACCGCTGGGTTCCCGAGGAAGGCCCTGTGGCCGGCGACGAGGACTTCTGGGGCTATGCGCTGGTGCTTCTGTTTGTGTTTGTGATGGGCATGGGCGCAACGGTTGCGGAACCCTCTCTCAATGCGCTTGGGGTGACCCTGGAAGAGCTGACGACCGGAACGTACAAGCGCTCTTTCCTGATCCTGACGGTGGCCCTTGGCGTTGGCGTCGGCATGGCCATGGGTTTCTGCCGCATCCTGTTTGCATGGCCCATCGTTCCGCTTCTGGTTGGCTGTTACCTGGTGGCGCTGGCGCTGACCTGCTGTTCGACGGAGGAAATGTCGGCCATCGCCTGGGATTGCGCGGGGGTCACCACCGGGCCCATCACCGTCCCGCTGGTCATCGCCGCCGGTCTAGGCATTGGCCAGCGCGCGGGCGTGGCTGAGGCATTCGGCGTGGTGACCATGGCATCAGTCTTCCCGATCATTACTGTCTTGCTGTCGGGTTTCCTGCTTGCCGCGAGGCGCAAGGCCCTGGATTTGGAAAATCTGCAGATGGACAATGCGCCGGCATCCGTTCGGGGGGCCAAACCATGAAACGCACGGAGGTCTCCAAGATCGTATGCATCGCCGATGTCCGGCTGACAGAAAGGCTCGAAGCCGAGGCGGACCGCATGGGGCTTCGCGAAACTTATTCGACGCGAGGCAAACAGGTCGCCATCAAGGCGCGCTCCGTCTGGAAGCCGTTTGGCCGTCACTTTTCAATGGCTGAGTCGCCGTCCGATCTTATTCGCTTTTATGTTCCGCGTCAGCATGAGCGCGCGGCGATGATTCGGCTGGCCACCGCCGCCGATCTTTATCTGCCGGGCCGCGGAAGCATCTTTGCGGAAGACGTTGTTCTTATCGGCGACGGAATCAGCCCGTGGGACGAAGCCAAACTCTGCGCCGATCAGCCGTCATGGGTCATGGAGAACCGGATGGAGCCCTCGCCCTATGACATGATTTACTGCATCGTGCAGCGCGGGCGCGGCGGGGAACTGGCCCGCGCCATGCTGGAAATGGGCCTGTGCGTTCCGATTGTCAGTTTTGGCGAAGGCATGGGCATGCGCGACCGCCTCGGTCTCCTGCGCATCACCATCCCGCAGGAGAAGGAAATCCTTCTGTTTGTTGTCCCGCCGGGAGATTCGGATTTTGTGATGGATGTGGCTGTGCGGAAAGCCGGCCTGCACGAACCGGGCAACGGCTTCCTCTGCCGCGTGCCTGTGCGTGCCCTGGCCGTCAATGCCCGGATGAATCTGGACCGGCGGAAGCATGTCGCGACCATGGAGCAGGTGATCAGCACCCTTGATCAGCTTCGTGGATCTACGGACTGGCGGCGGATGACTGCCGCGGCGCAACGTCATCGCGGCGCAGATGTTCAAGGCCTGATGCGGTTCACCCTGATCTGCGAGGAAGGCACCTCATCGGTGCACGTCCGCGCCGCGCTGGATGCCGGCGCCGGCGGCGCGACGCTTTCGCTCCTTTCCCGGCGCGCGCCTGACCCGCATGAAGGCGAAGAGGAAGTCGCCATGGTGTCCCGTGCCCGCGAATGCTGCGATCTGGTCATTCCCTGCGCACTGAAAGAACACATTGAGGAAGCGGTCATTCGGACCGGTCTGTTTGCGGAACCCGCCAACGGATTCATTGAAACCGGCCCCGTCCACGATGCCGTTGCGGGTACGGGGAAACCTTCATGAAACACATGGCCCTGTTGCGCAGGCTTGCACCGGGCCGGCCGACAGAGTAACGTGACCGCATGCCTTATATCACCAAAGGACTGCTGAAGGATTTTTATCTGCCGGATTACGAGGACGGGAGCACCGTTAATCTGCTGGCTTCCGTCATCCGTTCGCGTGGCGGAAAAACACCGCATAGAAATCTAAGGGGCGTGAATATGCGCCGGCTCTGTGAAGCACGCAATGTGATTTATCTGGTGGTGGATGGACTCGGCGTTGCGCAGCTGGAACGTTTCCTGAATATGGGAAAGGGGAAGCAGTTTTTTTCAAAGCATCCCTGGCGGCCGATTTCATCGGTGTTTCCGGCAACGACCGCCGCAGCGGTGACCACTTTTGCCACCGGGGCCTCGCCGGCCGAGCACGCGGTGCTGAGCTGGTATCTGAATCTGCACGATCTCGGAGTTGTGACGATGATTCTTCCAGCCATCACGCGCACTGGAAGCCCGCTCGCGCGCGACGAGTTTGATCTGGATGCCTATCTTGATTTGCCCTCCTATGTGGACACGGCAAAATGCCGCCGGGGACTCATTTCCTACGGCGACATTCCGCTGACCCGCTATTCGAAAACCGGAACGTCGTGGACAAACCGTATGTCCGCTCAGACGCTGCTGGGGCTGGAGCGGCAGATTGTGACCTTTGTGAAAAAGCGCGGGACCAAAGTCGCTTACGCTTACTGGCCGGAATATGATTCCAACTGCCATGAGCATGGCGTGACTCATAAAAAAACCGACCGGCATCTGCGCCAGATAGATGAATCGCTGGCGCGACTGGTTCGTAAACTGCAGGGAACAGATACGCAGCTGTTTGTGCTGGCGGATCATGGCCTTATTGACGCGCCGGTCGAGCACCGCATTGATCTGGGAGCAGTTCCGGGATTTTACGGATGCCTTGCAACCATCACATCGGGCGATGCCCGTTCCGTTTCCTGCTTCGTGCGGCCGGGGAGGGTGAATGATTTCAAGAAACTGGTGAACGGGAAGCTGGGCGAGGCCTGCATTTGCGTTCCGGGCGAAACGCTGCTGGCCATGAGGGCTTTTGGACCCGGCAAGCCGCACAAGGCGCTGGCGAACCGGGTGGGGGATTATTTCCTGATGGCGAAACCGGGCTATGCCTTCACCGCCACGCTTCCGGGCTGGGAGCCCCGGTTCCATGTCGCGTATCACGGCGGCATGTCTGCCGAAGAGGTTCTGGTCCCTCTGTACTCAGTTCCGTGCTGAACTATTCAGCTTCTTCGCTGCCGGATTCTGATTTTTCCTCGAGGTCTTCTTCTGGGATTTCCTCTTCGGGGAGTTCCTCGTCAGAGTATTCTTCCTCTTCAAGATCCTCGTCATCTGCGCCGTAGGAACGCGGCTTGAATTCGGCTTCCTTCAGCAGCCATTCCTGGAATGCGCCGAAGTTCACCGCCAGGCGGTCCTGCCGGAGAGCAGACACCAGGTTGGCGCGGTAGGATTCAAACGAAGTGGCCTCCCCGGGCCTCCGGGCGGCGATGTGGCAGATGATATAGCCGCCGTCTTCGGTTTCGATCGGTTCGGCAATCTCGCCGGGATTGCTGATGATGGCGGCGCGCATGATCTGGTCGCTGTAGTCCGCGAATTCCTCGTCCTCAATGCCGGTCATGGCCGTTACGTTGGTGGCCGTCTGCAGTTCCAGCTTGTTGGATGAAATCACGGAAGCAAAGGTTTTCCCGTCCTTGATCGCAGCTTCGGCCGTCTTTCTGATGTTTTCCACCAGTTCATCAAGGGCTTCTTTCTTCGCGACGGCGGTTGCGATTTCGCGGACCTCGTCCTCGACTTCTTCGAACTCTGGCACGCGGGCGGGAATGCGCTCTTCCAGCGCGAGCACATAGACTTCGTCTTCGCCGGCAATGGCGTCGCTGAAATACTCGTCGGGATTGGGCCGCAGCGAGAAGGCGGTTTCATTGAAATCGGACTCGACCTTGAGGCCGGGGATTTCATCGTTCAGCGCGAAAGGCTCCAGCGCGATGATTTCCCTCTTTGCTTTTTTGGCCTGGGCCTCAAACTTCACGGACTTGCCCTTGCGGTTCGGGGCCAGCGCGACCACGAACTCGGTGGCCTCGTCGAGCGCCTTGTTCAGCGCGGCTTCGCGGATCATCTTCGCGAGGATTTCGTCCTGAACGTCTTCCAGCGGGGTTGTGACCTTTTCCTCGGTCACCTTATCCTCAAAGCTTTCTTCACCTTCCGCGGCGGTGAACAGGGGCACCTTGTTGGTGGTCGTAACGGTTGAGGTGTAGTCGTCGAGGTTGTCCTCGTAGTATTCGGTCACCTCGTCATCGGTGAATTTGAAGTCGTCCATGTAATCCGCGATGGGAAAGGCGACATATTTGACTTTGACTTTCGCCGGGATCGTGAAAGCCTTGGGATCCTGATCGAAAAATGTCTTCAGTTCCTTGAGAGCCGGTTTGGCCGCCTTTTTCACGTTGTTGGTGGTGACCATCGCGTATTCGATATCAAAGGTGTCAATCAGTGTTGAGAAGGTGCGCTGCAGTTCGGCCGGTGAGATCAGCACCGACTGGTTGACCATGCGCTGCAGCTTCTGGAGAATGATTTCCTCGCGGACGTGTTCCTCGAAGCGCACGCCGGAAATGCCCAGTTCCTGCCGCAGGAAGCGGTCGGCAAAGGCCATGTAGCGCTGCGGGCTGAACTGGCCGTTCTCGGCAAAGCCCGGATTGCCGGCGATGGCTCCGCGGACTTCATCATCCGAAGCGCTCAGACCGAGTTCCCTGGCCTTGCGGAGCGTGATCAGGCGGCGCCATGAGGCGTCGTTCAACCGGTCGCTCATTTTGCCGTTCAGGTTCAGGCGTCCGCCGGCGGCCAGCGCAACGGAAAGATAGGTGTTGGCGTAGGCCTCCTGAAACTCCTGGTTGGAAACATGCTCGCCTTTGATTGTTCCGGCGGAATTGGCGGCGGCGGCGCGCTCATCGCTGCCCGGCCACTTGATGTAGAGGCCCACAAACGCGATCACCGTAACGATAAGAATGATATACCAAACGGCCTTGGACTGAATCAGCCGGTGAAACTTCGAAATCAACATTGTCATGGCGCAAGCCCTTTTCTTTATTTACTGCAATGCAAATCAGCCCGTGAAAATAGACATCCCGGCCCCTGTGGTCAACAGGAAACTCTGCAAAACCATGTTCGGAAGGGAGCAAAAGCAAACGGTCCGGAGAACGGATCAACCTGAATCTGTTCCCGGCTGCATCAGCCACAGCGTTGCTGCGGCACGAAAAACGGCTTCAAATTGCTTAAAAATGGCCAATAAAAGCTAAAATACGGCCTAAAATAGCAAAAAATGGCCTAAAAATATCAAAAATGACCCAAAAACGCTATTGATTTGTTATTCCGCCGGAGTTTCGACGAAGCGAATGGTGCGCGGCTTGGTGGCCGATTTCACCAGCTCGTCGGACTCGGTCAGGCGCTTCTGCAGCGCGCTCAGCGTGCTGGTGAAGTCATTGGATGCCGCGATGTTCTTGATGGTGCCTTCAACCGTTTTCTGAAGCTGCAGGACGCTGTCTATCTGCTTCTGCAGGCCCATGATTTCGTTGAGCTTGTCGGCTATGGTCTGGTTGGCCTTTTTCAAGCTTTCAGCGTGACTGGTCAACACGGGCTGGAGGCCGTCCTTCATGGAAACGGCCGCGGCTTCCATTTTCTTGCTGTTTTCAGTCAGCGTTTTTTGAAGCTCAGCAGTATGGCCCTTGAGAGCGCTGTCAATTTTGCCTGCGCTGGTGTCCAGCGAACCCATGCTGGCTTCAAAGGCCTTGGCCCCGGCTTTCAGTTTTTCGGACAGGGCATCGCCGGCGCCTTTGGAGGCTTCCGTGACGGCGGCCGACATTTTTTCGACATGGGTCTTCAGCGCGGATTCCAGTTTCTCGGCGGCGGACTTGAAGGCCGCGACCTGCGTGCCGAATTCTTTTGCTCCGGCCTGCAACTGGTCGCCGAGATCCTTGCCGGCCTCGCCGACAGCGGTTTTCACGGCCGTGGCCATCTTGTCAGGCTGGGGCATGTAGTTCTTGAAAGCTTGGTCAATGGCGGACCCGATGGCTCCGGAAAGATCCTGAACGGTAATGACGGTTCCGGGAAGCGTCTTCTTGAACAATGAAAATGCGCACATAATGACTCCTGCTTAATCTGTTTACCTTTAAATCAGCCGTGATACTATATGAACCTGTTGAGATTGATAAGCATAAAAAACATAAAAAATGCCACGTTTGATTTGTACATTGATAATGCTCGGAATGCTTTCGCTCTGCGGCTGCGGAAAAGCGCGGGACGAAACCATCCGCATTGGCCGCCTGCCGCATGCTCTTTGCCCTGTGCCCGGCAGGGGGGATTCGCGCGCATTCCTGATGGGCGCCCGCGAGATTTCAGTCGCCGAATATGCCGCGTATTTATCTGAAAATCCGCCGGCGAAAGAACATCCCCAGATCGTCTGCGGGGAGAAGGGCTGCAAACCCCGCCGGGGGCTGGAGAAACTTCCCGTGGCCTATGTGACCAAAACCGATGCGGAAAATTTCTGCTACTGGCTGTCGCAAAAATGCGGCCGCACGGTCCGTCTGCCGACCGCCGCCGAATGGGAACACGCCGCCCGCGGCGGAATCAACGGGGCGGAATTTCCGTGGGGCTGGGGCAGTTCCACCAATAACGCGCGTTTCAATGCCGAAGGCCCGGTCGCGTGCGGACAATATGATCCGAATCCGTACGGTCTCTATGACATGGCCGGCAACGTGGCCGAATGGTGTTCTGACTCCGAAGGCGATCAAAATCTTGCGCTGGGCGGAAGTTGGGCAGAGCGGAGCGAAGCACTGCTTCGCGTGGACCGCCGCACGCTATTTCCGCCGGACTACTGCGACGCAGACGCCGGCTTCCGGATTCTGGTGGAGTTCGGTTTGTAGGCCCGCCCTCTGCTGCAACGGGCGCGTGGACTATTGGAACAGCGCCGTTGAGAGATACCGCTCGCCGGAATCGGGCAGGATAACCACGATCGTCTTGCCTTCAAATTCTTTCTTCCGCGCAATCCGTGCCGCCGCCGCCGTTGCAGCGCCGCAGGATATGCCCGAGAGGATGCCTTCCTCCTTCGCGAGCCGGCGCGCGTATTCCATGGCCTCGTCGCCATTGATTTTTTCCACACGGTCAATCAGCGAAAGGTCCAGTGTGTCGGGGATGAATCCCGCGCCGATGCCCTGGATGGGGTGGGCCGACGGTTTGAGTTCCTCGCCGGCCAGTTTCTGAGAAATGACGGGGCTGGCCTCAGGCTCAACTGCAACGGTCAGGACATTCTTGCCCATGGTT
>ENA-UPTA01005621-UPTA01005621.1-activated-sludge-metagenome-genome-assembly--contig:-NODE-5621-length-11401-cov-5.496563_pt1 | contig 11401 bp, 11 predicted proteins | sample MGYA00238184_ERZ773361 | MGnify/ENA primary metagenome ERZ773361 (study PRJEB29100, sample SAMN05720205) | activated sludge metagenome | isolation source: anaerobic digester from wastewater...
AACAGGCAGGTTAAAATCAGTCAAAATGTGTCTCACTTTCATTGACAATCAGCGATCTTGTTGATTTGAGGTCGGTTATGCCTCTTTTTTGCGCGAACGTTGGGACAGATGTGCATTTTTTGGCCTTTTTTAAGGCTTTTTTGGCATTTTTTTGGCATTTTTTGGCGCAAAACAGCCAAAATTCGCCATTTTTCGGCCCAATATACCGAAAAGGACAATATAGTACTAAATTAGTACTATATTGATGAATCGGACAAAGAGGCATGAATATTTGCACTCATGGGCTCCCGTTCAGCCCCTCCGGCTTCAGGTGAGCATAAAGGCCCGGATTCTGGTTTGTGAAATCCGGGGGGCTCGGCTAGTATGCGCACATCATGGAACGAATGGACTATTTCATACGGCGGCTTCTGCTGGTGATCCCGACTTTTCTGGGCATTACGATCCTCTGCTTCACCATCACCCAGTTCGTGCCCGGCGGGCCGGTCGAGCAGATGATCATCCGCATGCGCGGCGGTGCCGGCGGCGAGGTCCGCTCCGGACCCGCGCTCACGGCATCGGTTTCCGACAAGTACCGCGCCGAGCTGGAAGCCCATTTCGGATTCGACCAGCCGATCCACAGGCAGTACTGGCGCTGGCTGGCAACAAACCGGCTCGGGATGAAAATGGAATCCTACAAATATCCGAACCGGACCGCATGGCAGATGATCGCCTCCCGCCTGCCGGTATCCCTGACCTTCGGCATCACGGGTTTCCTGCTGAGCTACCTGATCTGCATCCCCCTCGGCATTTCGAAGGCGCTGCGGCACGGCGGACGGTTTGATCTCGTTTCCAGCCTCGTGATTTTCACGGGCTATGCAATCCCCCCGTTTGCGTTCGGCATGGTGCTCAAGATGCTCTTCTGCGGCACGGTGGACGGGCTGTGGGATATCTTTCCGGCAGCGGGATTTCATTCAGACGATTTTGCCGCCCTGTCCTTCGCCGGCAGGGCGGCCGACCTGTTCCGGCACATGTTCCTGCCGGTGCTGTGCTATGTGATCGGCAATTTCGCCGTGCTGACGCTGCTGATGAAGAATTCGCTTCTGGAGCAGATCGGCAGGGACTACATCCGCACGGTGCTGGCGCGCGGCGCGTCCAGCCGCCGCGCGATCTGGCGGCATGCCGTGCGCAACGCGCTGATCCCCATTGCCACGGGCTTCGGCGGCATCCTGACGGTGATGTTTGCGGGGTCGGTGATCATCGAGCAGGTGTTTGAGATTCCCGGCATGGGCCGGCTGAGCCTTGATGCAATAGTCAGCCGCGACTATGCGGTTTTCATGGGCATCCTCTCGCTCACTTCCCTGCTCGGCCTGCTCGGCAATCTGCTTTCTGATTTCTGCTATGTCCTGATTGACCCGAGGATCAATTTCCAGAAATGAAGCGGCCTCTTTTCCAGTTTGATCCGGCCACACGCAAGCGCCTGAAGCGCTTCCGCGCGAAGAAGCGCGCCTGGCGGGCGCTGATCGCGCTGCTGGCTCTCTATGCGGTCAGTCTCGGCTCCGAACTGATCTGCAACGACCGGCCTCTTCTGGTGCGATGCGGGGGACGGTGGTTTTTCCCGTTCCTGCAGTTCCATCCGGAAGACACCTTCCTGAACAACGGGAGTCAGACCCGCCCCGACTACCTGAAGCTGCGCAGGCATCCCCTCTTCGCGGAGAGCAAAAGTAATTTCATGCTCTTCGCTCCGGTTCCCTACGGGCCGTACACGGTCATTGATCCCGCGGATGTCCTCGCGGAAGAGAAAACACGCCTGGTGATTCAGCCCCGCCGCCGCGCCGGCAGTGTCAACGTGGACTCGAGCCGTGTCATCGTGCGCAGCCGCGCCGCGGGCTATTTCATGGGAACTTCGGACCAACAGGTCAACGGCATGAACCTGACCAGCGTCTGGCCGCTGGACCGGAATCTGGAAGAGGCCATGGAAATGCGGTTCAGCAACCGGGAAGCGCCCGCCGTCACGCAGACGATCAAAGGCCCCCGCGGCACCGCGGAAATTTCGCTGTCGCCGTATACACCCCGTGATCCGCCGCCCGGGGATGTCCGCCTGATCCTTCGCGAACCGGTTTCTGACAGCCGGGCCCATGTGATCAAACTGAACAACGACTTCAGCATCGCGGACTCGAAAGCATGGAACAAACTCGACCCGCAGCTTCAGGAACAGGTGCTGGCGGTCATCCCCGGCCGGACGGGCCAGGCCGTTTCGTCGAGCGGCGACCTGTATGATGTAACCGTGAAAGAGCCCCAGGTCCGCTGGCCGCACCGGCCGGTGCGGGGACACCTGCTCGGCATAGACACCGCCGGGCGCGATGTGTTTGCAAGGATTCTCTACGGCCTGCGCATTTCCATGACCTTCGGCTTTCTGCTGGTGCTCTGTTCCATGTGCATTGGGATATTCATGGGCGCGGCTCAGGGCTATCACGGGGGCAGACTGGACATCACCATCCAGCGCTTCATTGAAATCTGGAGCGCACTGCCCTTCCTTTACATCATGATTCTGATGGGGTCCATCTACGGGCGCAGTTTTCTGCTCCTTCTGTTCTGCTACGGCATTTTCAACTGGATCGGCATTTCATACTACATGCGGGGGGAATTTCTGCGCCTTCGGCGTCAGGCATTCGTGGATGCGGCGCGCTGCATGGGGATTCCTTCACTCAAAATAATGTTTCGGCACATTTTCCCGAATGCACTGATCCCCGTGGTCACTTTTTTCCCGTTTTCACTGGTGGGAGCGATCGGGTCGCTGACCGCGCTGGACTATCTGGGCTTCGGCCTGCCGCCGCCGACCCCGAGCTGGGGCGAGCTGCTGCAGCAGGCACAGCAGTTTCGCTGGGCATGGTGGCTGATTCTTTATCCGTCGCTGGCGCTGTTCATCGTCATGCTTCTGGGGGTTTTCGTGGGAGAGGGCGTGCGCGATGCGTATGATCCCAAGCCCTTCTCCCGAATGGAATAGACATGGAAGAAAAAGCAAACATTCTGGACATCCGGGATTTGTCGGTTTCGTTCCGCACGGACGAGGGTCTTGTGCAGGCGGCCGACCGTGTTTCTTTTTCCATTCGCAGGGGCGAAACGCTGGGGCTGGTTGGAGAATCCGGCTGCGGCAAGTCGGTGACGGCCATGAGCATTCTGCGCCTGATTCCGTCCCCTCCGGGCCGCATTGATTCCGGAGAAATCCTGTTCCGGGGACAGGATTTGCTGAAGCTGCCCATTGAAGAGCTGCGCCGTGTGCGCGGCAAATCCATCAGCATGATCTTCCAGGAGCCGATGACCGCGCTCTCGCCGCTGCAGCGGATCGGGCGGCAGATGGTGGAGGCGCTCCAGCTCCATTCCCGCATCAGCCGCAGGGAGGCATGGCAGATCGGAACCGAATGGCTCCGCCGGGTGGGCATGCCGAATCCCGAGGAGCAGATGTGGGCATGGCCGCACAATCTTTCCGGCGGCATGCGCCAGCGGGTGCTGATCGCCATGGCGCTGATGCTGGAACCTGCGCTGATCATTGCGGACGAGCCCACCACGGCGCTGGACGTGACGATTCAGGCGCAGATTTTCGACCTGATGCGGCGGATGAAAAAGGAGAACGAATCGCTGCTGCTGATCACGCACGACATGGCCATCATCTGGGAGATGTGCGACCGGGTCGCCGTGATGTACGCGTCGGAGATAGTTGAAACAGGCACCGTGGAGCAGGTTTTCAGAAACCCTCTTCATCCCTACACGCGCGCGCTCATGGCCGCCATCCTGTCGGCCTCCTCAAAGGGCCGGGAACTGTACCACATCAAGGGCCAGGTGCCGCCGGGCATAAACTATCCAGCGGGATGCCGCTTCCGCGAGCGATGCCCGATCGCTATTGAACGGTGCGGCATGGAACACCCGATGCTGGATCCGTACGGCGACCAGTGCGCGCGGTGCTTTCGCGCGGGGGAAAAGGGGGTGGCTCTATGAATCCGCTCCTGCAAATACGCGATCTGCAAACGTGGTTTCCCATTCACCGGGGCGTGATCTCGCGCACCGTGGGCAATGTTCGCGCGGTGGACGGCGTTTCGCTGGACATTTATCCGAATGAGACTCTGGGCCTGGTGGGCGAATCGGGCTGCGGAAAATCCACGCTGGCGCGCACCATCGCGCTCCTGGAGCAGTCCCGGTCCGGCACGATGCATTTCAGCGGACAGGCCCTGTCGCAGGCGCAGCCCGGTATCCGGAGAAAGATTCAGATGATCTTCCAGGATCCCTATTCCTCGCTGAATCCCCGGATGACCGTGCTGGAAATCCTGACGGAAGGACTGGTCCAGCATCGCCGGATCAAATCGTCCGGACGCGTGACGGCCGCCCGCGAAATCCTTGCGGATGTGGGCATGGATCCGGATGTCCTGTACCGCTATCCCCACGAGTTCTCCGGCGGGCAGCGGCAGCGGATCAGCATCGGCCGGGCGCTCTCCCTGAAACCCGAACTGCTGATCTGCGACGAGGCGGTCAGCGCGCTGGATGTTTCCGTGCAGGCGCAGGTGATCAACCTGCTGCTCTCCATCCGCAGGAAGCACGGCCTTTCCTATCTGTTCATATCCCACGACCTGGGGGTGGTGCGGCACATGGCCGACCGGGTGGCGGTGATGTATCTCGGGCAGATTGTGGAGGAAGGGCCAGCGGACAAAATCATGGACGCCCCGGCACATCCCTATACACAGGCGCTGATCTCCGCAATTCCGCGGATCGGCGCGGAGAAGGGAAAACGAATTGTGCTGCAGGGCGATGTCCCCTCGCCTGCCGCGCCGCCCCCGGGCTGCCGTTTCCATCCCCGCTGTCCTTATGCGCAGGACATCTGCCGGAGGGAACAGCCTGAACTCAAGGGGTATGAGGGCGGAGATTCCGACCGGAAAGCGGCCTGCTTCTTCGCGGGGCGGGTGGGTTAAACCTTCTGCCGCGCGCGGATGCCGTTGACGGCCGCTTCGAGATCTTCAAACGTCTGGAACCGGTCATCGGGGTCCGGCTCAATCATGATCCCCAGCAGTCCGGCGGTGTCTTCTGAATTGCCCGGGAGCATGTCCGGCGTGATGGCCAGCCGCAGGTTGGAGACATGGCGCTTGGCCTTGCCCACCAGCGTGGTGGCCTTGATCAGCGGCTCCGCCGTCAGCATGTAATAGAGAAGCATGCCGAGGCTGTAGATCACGCTGGGCGCATCCTCGCCCCGGCGGTAAATGCGCTCCGGAGGGATGAATTCAGCGGTTCCGTCCACATAGGTTTCCGTGCCTTTCCGCGACGCTTCTTCCCGCGGAAGCGTGAGGCCGAAATCAATCAGCACCGCATGCCCGTTGGGCTGGACAATGACATTCCCGGCGCTGAGATCCCGGTAAAGATAGCCGGCTTTGTAAATATGCTTCATGGCCGATATGACCTGCGCAAGGATATCCAGCGCCCGCACTTCGTCCAGCTTGCCTTTGTGGGAGAGAATATGCTTGAGGCCCTCGCCCTCGATGAAATCCATGATGAAGTAATGATAATCTTCTTCAATTCCATGCCCGTAGAACGTGGCGATGTTCGGATGGTTGTTCACATCCTCATGAATGCGGACTTCCAGCAGGAAATTATCAAGTGTCTCCCGGTCCCGGGCCCGTTCAGGCTGGAGGATCTTGGCGGCGAAGAGATGCTCCGTGTCATCCTTGCGCCAGGCCTTGTAGACGCTGGCATTGCCTCCGGCGCCGACGGGCTGAAAGAGCATGTAGTCACCCATGCGCATCGGCACGAAATTCTTGAACGCGCATTTGGGGCATTCCGTGAAGGAAAACGGCTTCAGCCCGGCCAGAGACAGGACATGGCCGCACTGCTCGCAAAGCATGCTGCCTGATTCAAAAAATTCTTTGACGGAACGCTTCTGGCGTCTTTGGTCCATGAAGCGACCCACGAACTCACCGACCTTCATAAGTTCCTCTGGTCATTTTCAGTCTCTGTTATATTACCCATGACACAGAGTCCGTTCAAGAACTCCTTTTCATTATCGGCCGCAGCGGGCACATGAAGGAAAACCTTGTCCTTCAGGCGGGCTTTGGCCGGGATCTCCAGCGTAACCACGTCCCCCTTCACGGCCCGGGCCGCCGGCCGGCCGTCCACTCGCAGATGCTGAACGATCTGCCGGATCGCGCCGGTTGTGGGCCCCTCGACCAGCACAACAGCCCCCGGTTTCAGCTCACGCTGCATCATCGTGAACTGCATCACCCGCGGCGCGGGGTAGAAATGCTCGACCAGCCCGATCTGAACGCGCTTCACGGACGCCTGCGAATTGCCCATCCCGCTCCATTCGCCCAGCCTCTCTCCGCAGTAGTATCCGCCCTCCCAGAAACCCCGGTTGAACACGGTTTCGAGACGGGCCATCCATCCGTCTGCGCGGGCAGCAGTCCATGAACCCTCTTTCAGCGCGTCGAGCGCCTCGCGGTAAACCGCGGTCACGGTCGCCACATAGTCGGGGGTGCGGCCCCGGCCTTCGATTTTTAGAATACTGACACCCGTGGCCAGAATCCGGTCGAGATGCCGCACGGTGCAGAGATCCTTCGGGGACATGATGAACTGATTTTCAACAGCAAGCTGTTCCCCTGTCTCTGCGTCGCTGAGCAGATATTTCCTGCGGCAGGTCTGATAACAGGCTCCGCGGTTTGCCGATGTGCCGTACTGAGCAAGGCTCATATAGCACTTCCCGGAAACAGCGACGCAAAGTGCCCCGTGAACAAAAAGTTCAATCTGCAGCGGGCGGCCGGAAGGACCTGTCAAATGCTCTTCCCTGATCTGCCGGCTGATGGCCGCAATCTGCTCCAGCGAAAGTTCGCGGGCCAGCACCAGCACTTCCGCGTGCTGCGCATAAAACCGGACCGCCTCCATGTTTGAGACGTTGGCTTGAACAGAAACATGGACCTCCAGTCCCTCCTCTCTCGCAATCCGTATGGCGGCAATATCGGAAGCAATAACAGCGGACAGGCCGGCAGATTTTGCCGCGCGGCAGATTTCACGCACGGTGGCCAGATCCTCATCATACAGAATGGTGTTCAGGGCCAGATAACTGCGAACACGGCAGCGCCGGCAGATGCGCGCGATTTTATGGAGATCATCGAGCGTGAACGGACTCGCCGCGCGCGCGCGCATATTCAGGCGGTCTATTCCGAAATAAACGGAATCGGCGCCGGACCGCACGGCCGCCGCAAGGGATGCATACGATCCCGCCGGCGCCATCAGTTCTACTGGTCTGCTGTTCTTCACGCTGAAAATGTAAACCGGAATGCCGTCCCCGCGCCAACAGATAAAGCCCAAAAAGAAAAGCCCCCGCGAGGGGGCGAAAAGATAATGGGGGGTCGTAAGCGCCAAGGAGGTTGGGGTGAGGAGCCCCGGAGGAAACGCTTCCAACCCCCCATTTTTATCTTCACAGCAATATAGATACCCCCGCCCCTTTTTTTGTTTAATTTTATTTTAAGTTATTTTCCGGGGTCTGCGAGGCATTGACCCGGCGTCCGGGTTCCGGTAGGTTTGTTCGAATCAGAAAGGGACCGTTTATGAGAACAACAGCCGGGTGGATCGTGATGGCGGGGCTGGCACTCTGCTGCAGCGGATGCTGGCGTCAGGATATCCGGACGGTGGGCTTCAGCGTGCCGGCCATGAAGAGCGCCGAATGCAGCAAGATCATTCAGGACAGCCTGATGGCGTTTGAAGGCATTCTCACAGCGCAGCCGGACCTGGAACAGGGCGTGATGTATGTCACTTATGATTCGAAGAAACTCGCGAACGTGAATGTGGAGCACCAGATCGCGGCACTCGGATTCGAGGTGAACACTGTTCCCGCCAACGCGGATGCCCGGGCCAAACTGCCCGCCGCCTGCCGCTGACGCCCAAACCCCGCGGGGCCAGGAGAGCGCTCATGCACATACTTGCAGAACAGTTTCTGGACTTTTTGAGACTGGAGCGGGGACTCGCGGAAAACACACTGACCGCCTATCGGGCCGATCTGGAATGTTTCTTTTCCTGGCTGTCAGCCCGGAACATTCAGTCCGTCAACGCCATCAAAAGAAGAACCGTTCTTGATTTTCTGCTGCACGAGAAGGACCGCGGACTCAACACCAACACCATTTCCCGCCGGCTGGTCTGCCTGAAGGTGTTTTTCCGCTATCTGCAGCAGGAGGGACTGGTCACCGGGAACATCACGGAAAGCATGGAATCGCCCCGGCTCTGGAAAATCCTGCCGGACACTTTGAGTGTTCGCGAAGTCGAAAGCCTGCTGGCGAGCCCTGATCCGGAAAAAGCGATCGGACTGCGGGACAAGGCCCTGCTGGAAACGCTGTATGGAACGGGCCTGCGGGTGTCGGAACTGGCCGGGCTGACCCTGGATGATCTGCACCTGGACGAGTCATACATCCGCTGTGTCGGCAAGGGCCGCAAGGAACGCATTGTTCCCATCGGGGCCACCGCCGCCTCATGGATACAGCGCTATGTGAGCGAAGCGCGGCCGTCTCAGATCCCGGATGCCAATGCCCGGGCCCTTTTCCTGACGGTCCGCCGGCAGCCGTTCAGCCGGAAGGGCATCTGGAAACTCATCAAGAAACATGTGCGGCAGGCCGGCATAGGGAAAAATGTGACGCCGCACACCCTGCGGCATTCCTTCGCCAGTCATCTGCTGGCCAACGGGGCGCCCCTGCGCGTGATCCAGGAAATGCTGGGCCACGCGGATATATCCACCACACAGATTTATACTCATGTTGACCCGTCCCGACTGAAAGCCATCCACAGCAAATATCATCCGCGATCATGAAGACAGCATACAAAACACTTGAAAAAGCCATTGGATACCGCTTCCGCCACAAGGACCTGCTGGACACGGCGCTCACGCACCGCTCTTTCCGGCACGAGAACGGCGAGACCAATGTGGACAACGAACGGCTGGAGTTCCTTGGAGATGCCGTTCTGGGATCCGTGGCGGCGGCCTGGCTCTTCAATCAGTTTCCGGAGGAGCAGGAAGGGCGGCTTTCCATGCTCAAAAGCGCGATCACCAGCGCCAAGGCCCTTGCCTGCATCGGCGAAAAGCTGGAGATGGGAACCTACCTGCAGCTGGGTCGCGGGGAAATGCTGTCTGGCGGAAACGAGCGATGCTCCAACCTGGCGAATGCCGTCGAGGCGGTCCTGGGGGCGGCGTATATTGACGGCGGCATTAAGGCCGTTCGCAAAATCTTTGCCAATCTGTTTCTGGATGAGCTGGACCGGGTCCTGAGACAGAAGTTCATCAATCCAAAGGGCATGCTCCAGCAGTACGCCCAGAAATATGAGCGCTGCAGTCCGGCGTACTGGATTCTGAAAGAGGACGGACCGCCCCATGCCAAGAATTTCACCGTTGAAGTGCGCATCAACGGCAAGCTGTTTGGGACAGGAAACGGGCCGAACAAAAAATCCGCCGAAATCTGCGCCGCCCAGGATGCGCTCACCCGGCTCCCGCCGAAATTCCTCCAGTAGAGTCAGCGCCGGCTGGCCTTTTCCAGCGCATCGCGTTCGGCCCGTGTCAGGCTGGCCATGCCGTGTTCGGCGATTTTGTCGAGTATCCGGTCAATCTCTGCAGAGGAACGACCGCCCGGGAGCACCCGCATCTGCGGCCGGCGAAAACGGAAATCGCGTCCCCAGCGGAAAACCACGGCCGCATAGATGGCGCCCACCAGCACCCCGCCAACATGCACGGCATAGGCAATATGCCCGCCCTGCCCCAGCACCAGTGATGCCAGCTCAATCAGCGCAAGCCCCGTGACCAGCACCCAGGCTTCCATAGTGACCGGCAGCACGAAAAAGACCAGCAGCGTCACCGGCCGACGCGGATAGAGCGTGGCAAACGCCCCGAGAATGCCGAAAATGGCGCCCGATGCGCCCACGCACGGAGACCCCGGATAACTGATCAGAAACCAGCCCAGCCCGCCCAGGATGCCGCTGACCAGATAAAGTGCGGCGAAGTGCGACGACCCCATGCCCCGCTCGGTCTCCGGCCCCATGAAATAGAGCACCAGCATGTTCAGCAGCAGATGCCAGAGATTTCCGTGCAGGAACATATAAGTGAAGAACTGCCAGTAACGGCCATGCCGGAGCACTCCCTCGATATTCAGGCCAAACCACTCACGGGTGAATGCTCCGCGGGTCAGCCAGTCCAGGAAAATCTGCGCCGCAAACACAGCCACATTGGCAATCAGCAGCGAGCGCACCACCGGAGTGGGACGCACGGCGGCCAGCTCATAATGGGTATCTCCATACATATCCGGATGTTATCACATTCGCGCCTTTCTGAAGCCGGCTTTTTCAATTATTTGCCCTGCCGGCGCTTTTTCCGACACGCCCTCATTTAGCCTTGCATCCGCCCCTTCATTCATTAGCCTAGGGCCATGGATAAAGATTCTTTCGGCGGTTATTCAATCATCCGCGACCTTGCCGGCGGAGGCATGATGCATCTGTATGTCGCGCGCGATGCGGCGGACAACCGGGTGGTCATCCGCACTCCGAAAGAGGAGTACCGCCGGGACAGGCATATCCGCAAATACTTTCTGAAAAATGCCGAAATTCTCTCGCAGTTCCGGCATCCGAATATCATCCGGGTGCTTCACTTCTCAAAAGACGGCGGGATTCCCTTCATGCTGCTGGAATACGTGGAGGCCAAGAATCTGCGAGACCTTATTCTGTACCGCGAAGCGCTGCTGACGGATAATCCCCTTTCCCTGATCCGTCAGCTTGCGTCCGCCATCTATTACCTTCACAGCTGCAACTGGCTCCATTTGGACATCAAGCCGGAAAACATCCTGATCCGCAGCGACGGGCTGCTGACGCTGATTGATTTCGACCTGATCATGCCCCGCAAGAACAAACCGCAGAAAGTCAGGCAGATTCCGGGCACACCGTCCTATGTGGCGCCAGAGGTTTATCAGCGTCACCTCGTGGACGAGCGCGCGGACATCTATGCTTTGGGCACCACGTGCTATGAAATGCTCTGTCACCATAAGCCCTTCGAGGGAAAGACCCCCGAAGTCAGCCGCCAGATGCAGCTCGACCCGCGCATCCGTCCGGCACCGATGAAGCAGTACAACCCGGCGGTCCCCCCCCGCATGGAGTCTGTCATCTTCAAATGCCTTGCGAAGAACCCTGACGAAAGATATCCTTCCATGAGTTTAATTATTAAGGATTTGGAGTCACTCATCTGAGTGAACCGGGACTATGACAGATATCTACATCCGCCGAAATCGAGAGAACCGCGGCTGCTTCCGCCTGGCTGTGCTGGCCGGCATAGTGGCGGCCGGTCTGCTGATCTGGGGCATCATGACCTGGCGCGCCAACCGTCCGCCCAGGCCCCCGAAACCGGAACAGACCGAAGAGCAGGTCT
>ENA-UPTA01005623-UPTA01005623.1-activated-sludge-metagenome-genome-assembly--contig:-NODE-5623-length-11399-cov-10.194905_pt1 | contig 11399 bp, 9 predicted proteins | sample MGYA00238184_ERZ773361 | MGnify/ENA primary metagenome ERZ773361 (study PRJEB29100, sample SAMN05720205) | activated sludge metagenome | isolation source: anaerobic digester from wastewater...
TATTTGCTGGTGTATAATTTTCATAATCGCGACCCCAAGGAGCAGTCATTGAGCGATACCTACGATATTATCATCATCGGTGGAGGGGTGGTGGGGAGCATGACCGCCCGCTTCCTCTCCCGTTATCAGCTGAAAATCCTCCTGATTGAAAAAGAATCCGATGTCGGCATGGGAGCCAGCGCAGCGAATTCAGCCATCGTGCATGCCGGTTATGACCCCGAACCTGGCACACTGAAAGCAGAGCTAAATGTGCTTGGCAACCCGATGTGGGATGCACTTTCGGGTGAACTTGGTTTTGCCTTCGAGCGCCGCGGTGATTACGTGGTGGCGGTGGGAGAGGAAGAACTGCCGGCGTTGCACAAACTGCTTGAGCAGGGCATCCGCAACGGGGTACCCGGGCTGCACCTGGTCAGCGCAGATGAGATGCGCCGCCGCGAGCCAGCCATCAGCCCCGATGTGAGCGGTGCTTTGTGGGCACCCACCGGCGGCTTGTGCGACCCGTTTGCAGTCACCGTAGCTGCCATTGAAAATGCCATCCAGAACGGTGTGACGGTCCTGCTGGACACTGCATTTGAGGACTTCATCATTGAGAACGGTGCCATCACCGGCGTATGTACCAGCCGTGGCGTCTTTTCCTGCCGCTGGGCGGTCAATGCCGCTGGAATCAACGCTGACGAGGTGATGCATAAAGCCGGAGTGCGGCTTGAATTCAAAATCTCTCCCCGCCGGGGCGAGTACTGCGTGCTGGACCGGGCAGAAGTGACCATCAACAATGTGCTCTTTCCCACTCCAACCGACAAGGGCAAGGGCATCCTGGTAACCGCCACCCTGCACGGCAATACCATCCTAGGGCCGAACGCCGAGGTGATCGAGGATAAGGAAGGCCGCGAGGTCACCCCGGGTGGACTGCAGGAAATCTGGAATGGAGCCCGTAAACTGGTACCCTCGCTGCAGCCCAAACACACCATCGCAGTCTTCGCCGGGCTGCGCGCAATGGGCAACGCCCCCTGCAAGACACCCGGCGTCAAACACAGCCACGACTTTGTGGTCGAGATTCCGGCAGAAGTGAGGGGGCTGGTCAACCTGGGCGGGATCGAAAGCCCAGGGTTTACTGCAGCCCCAGCCATCGCCCTGCGGGTAATTGAATTGTTGAAGGATGTTGGCGAAAAACTGGCGGAAAAACCGGACTGGAATCCCATCCGCCCGCCCCGCCCGCGCTTCCGCAACCTGTCACTGGAAGAGCAGCTTAAGCTCGTTCATACAGACCCGGCCTACGGGCGTATCATCTGCCGCTGTGAGAACGTGACCGAAGCCGAGATCCTGCAGGAGATCCATGCGCCATTGCCTGCCCGCACATACGATGCCATCAAGCGCCGCACCTGGCTGGGTACCGGGCGCTGCCTGGGTTCTTTTGACATGCCGCGTGTGGTAGAGATATTAGCCAGGGAACTGGAAATCAGCCCGTTCGAGGTCAGCAAGAAAGGACCCGGCAGCGAATTCCTGCTGCGCGCCACCAAAGGGGAGGTGCCGCATGCCTGCTAAGAGCAAATATGATGTGGTCGTCATCGGCAGCGGCCCTGGAGGACTGGCTGCCGCGATCGAAGCCAAAAAGAACGGAGCTGAGGATGTGCTCATCATTGAGCGCGACCTTGAAATGGGCGGCATCCTGCTGCAATGCATCCATAACGGTTTCGGGGTAGAGGTGTTCCAGAAAGACCTGCCCGGACCAGCTTACGCACAGCATTTTATCAACGAGACCCTCTCCCTGGGTGTGGAAGTCCTGCTGGATACCATGGTGCTGGATATCACCCCCCAGCGCCGCATTCTGGCAGCTGGCAAGTCCTCCGGGGTGGTGGATATCCAAGCCAGGGCAATCGTACTTGCCATGGGCTGCCGTGAACGCACGCGTGCCCAGATCCGCCTGCCCGGGATGCGCCCGGCAGGTGTATTTACTGCCGGCACTGCCCAGCGCTGGGTGAACGTGGAAGGTTACATGCCCGGCAAGAACTTTGTCATCCTGGGTTCGGGAGACATCGGCATGATCATGGCGCGCAGGCTGACACTCGAAGGCGCCCACGTGGAGCGTGTACTGGAAGTGATGCCCTACCTGACCGGGTTGACCCGCAATTTCGTCCAGTGCCTGCTGGATTACGATGTGCCCCTACAACTCAGCCACACCGTCAACCGCATCATCGGCTCGAAAAGGGTGAAGGCGATCGAATCGGTCCAGGTGGATGAGCGCTGGAACCCTATTCCCGGAACCTCCGAGATCATCCCGTGCGACACCCTGCTGCTGTCGGTCGGGTTGATCCCTGAAAACGAGCTCTCGCGCAAAGCCGGCGTGCAGCTGGACAGCCTGACCGGTGGACCCATCGTGGATGACCACCTTGAGACAAATGTGCCCGGCATCTTTGCTGCCGGCAACGTGGTGCACGTGTACGACCTGGTGGACTGGGTAACCGAAGCCGGGTATGCCGCCGGCAAGAGCGCTGCACTTTTCGCTCTGCACGAACGGGAAAAGGAAATCCGGCATGTGCCATTGAGGGCAGATGAGACCGTGCGCTACGTGGTGCCTCATTCGCTGGATAAGGACAGCCTGGCGGAAGGCAATGTAAGGCTGCAAATGAGGGTAAAAAGTCCTGTCGAATCTCCTGTCTGGATTGAGGTGCGCAGCAACGGAAACCTGGTTGCCCGCAAGGCGGAACCGTACGCCCGCCCGGGCGAGATCATCACCCTGACCCTGACCTCCAGGGCATACGATGAAGTCCAAAAAGCCACCGACCTGGTGGTGGGAGTGGTAAAACGATGACAACCGAACAGAGCGAACTGATCTGCACGACCTGCCCGAAGGGCTGCACCCTGGTCATCAGCAAGGATGGCGAGACCATTGTGGATGTCAAAGCCGGCTGCAAGCGCGGTAAGGATTACGCCCACCAGGAACTGACCGATCCGCGCCGCATGGTGGCAAGCACGGTGAAGATCGAAGGCGCCAGGCACCCGCTGCTGCCGGTTTACACTGCCGCGCCATTTCCCAAACCGCGCATCCCTGAACTGGTGAGCGCGTTGCGACAGGTGGTAGTGCACGCCCCCATCCAGTCAGGTTCGGTTGTACTTCCTGATGTATTGGGAACAGGAATCGATATCCTGGCCAGCCGGGACATGTAAAAGGGCTTTACAGAACTGTTATTTACTCCCCGAGATCAGCATTCGGGGAGTTTTTTCATACCTATTTTCCAGATTCAGGGTTTTATTGAATCAAACATACCAGCGGGGGAACTTATTTCGGTCTTATACGTATATGTAGTATGGCTGTTGATTCGGAGGTGCAAAATGGCTGGTATAATTTATATTCCAATAGGATTGATCGGGTTTGTGTTTGTAGCTTGCTGCCTGGCAGGTTTCTACAAATCATCCAATAAGAACCTGAAGTAACTTTTGTGATGGCGTATATCCGTTCTCAATCCACAAAAACAAATTAACCCTGGCGGTTTTCCGCAGGGTTAATTGTGCATAATTCCCTGAATACAATCCCTACAACCGAATAGACTACATCAGCTGCTGGAGTTTCTCTACTTCCGCTTCAAGCAGATCAATGGCTTCTTTCAGGGTGCCGGAATCAAATGCCAGCCTGGCGCCAGCTGTTTTGAACAGGTCGGGCAGGGTTGCTGTTCCGCCCAGTGCCAGCGCCTTACGGTAGCTGGCAACCGCTGATTTTTGGTCTTTTACCGCATTACCATAGATGAGGGTTGCTCCCAGCTGGGCAAGGCCGTATTCAATGTAATAAAACGGGTACTCAAGAATGTGTTTCTGGCGCTGCCAGCGCGAAACCTTGAACTGGTCAAACCCGCTCCAATCCACACCAGGCATAAACCGGTCGTAGATCTCACCATAGACGCGGTCGCAAGTATCCGCATCCAGGGCGGCATCCGGATTCTTATACACCCAGTGTTGGAAGGAATCCACCACCGACATGTATGGCCAGAAAAGGATATTGCCTTCGATATGCTCAATACGGGCACGGGCGGCTTCAGATGATGTGTAGAAACCGCCGAATTGCGCGGTCATGTAAGGGGCAGCCAGCAGTTCCATTGCCATCGAGCCCACCTCGGCAAATTCCATGGGCGGGTTCACCTGCTGGTAATACGGCAGGCGGCTGGATTCAAAGTAATGGAAGGCATGCCCGCTTTCATGCAGGATTGTAGCTACATCATCATGCACTCCGACCGCATTGGCAAAAATGAACGGGCGCTTGATATCGGGCAGATCCATGCTGTACGCTCCCGGTGCTTTATGCTTGCGGTTGCCCAGGTCAAGCAGGTTCTCGCGCACCATAGTTGAGAAGTACCCACCCAGCACAGGGTCAACATGGTGGAAGATAGCTTCGGATTTTTGCGTCAACTCCTCCACGCTGCTAAAGGGCTTTAATGCTGGCAACCCGGTTGGGTCCACGTCCACATCCCATGGGCGCAAGGTATCCAATCCCATCATCTGCCTGCGGCGCTCGTAAATCCGTTTGGCTGCCGGCACAACCACTTCCTCAATCGCATTATGGAATACCATACAGTCTGCAGGGGTGTAATCGAAACGCTGTCTGTCCTGCCAGCTGTATGAACGGTAATCGCCATAGCCTGCATTGGAGGCGATCTTCAAGCGCAGGGGCAGCAATTTCTGCCAGACTTCACTGATTTTGTCCCGGTCGTCATCCCAGCGCTGCATCGAAAGCCGCCAGGCAGCTTCCCTGCGGTTGCGATCCTGTTCCAGGTAAACCGGGCGCAGCTGGCTGAGGGTCACTTCCTGCCCGTCCCATTGCACCGTCTGCGAACCGACGATCTTATCGTATTCTTTCGACAGCTTTTGTGTCTCGCTGATGAGCGGCAGGTTCTCCTGGCGGAAAAGCGCGGCTTCAGCCCGCATGTTGCGCAAAGGAACGCTGAAACCTTCAGGTTCCAGGCCGCTGGCAAGCAGCTTTTCTTTCAAGCGCTGGTCTGCTTCCATCATCTTTGGAAAGAACTCGTCCATGAAGCGGGTAAAGCATTCTTCGACTGTTTTATCATTGGTGCGAAGGGTGGTATCGCAATACAACCTGCTGTACAGCTCCATAGCTTTGCTGGCAATTGTGCTCCAGTCAGCCATCCAGGCTTGCAGGTTGTCTGCGTTCAGTTCGGCTTCTGCCAGTTCCCGGGCAGCATCCTCAAAATCCGCCCAGCTTGAGTTCAGCAGATCTGAAGTATTTCCAGGTAATCTACTTTTCATTTCTCTCCCTCTTGTTTTATAGTATATTTGTCATGTTTTTCAACTGGCTTTCCAGTTCTGTGCGGATCATGTGCGGATCGGCTTTGCCGCCTGCGCGGCGCATCACCTGGCCGAAAAGCCAATTCGCCAGGGTTTCCTTGCCGGCCAGGTAAGCTTTTACTTCTTCCGGATGCACTTCCAGCACATCCTTTACCATTGCGGCAATCAGGCTGGAATCGGATACCTGCTGCAGCCCTTTTTGCTGGATGATCACCTGGGCGGTCTGCCCGCTTTGCAGCATTTCGCTCAGGATCGATTTTGCCGTATTCAGGTTGACTGTCTGCTGCTGCACCTCGTTCAACAGCCCTATCAGGGCTTCGGGTGGCACTTTTATCTGCTGGATTGATTCACCGGTCTGGTTCATCCAGGCAAACACCTCTCCGGTGATCCAGTTCAAGATGGTCCTGGCAGGGACATCCTCAGCCAGCCGTACGCAGCTCTCGAAATAATAGGCCAGGTTGCCGTCTACAGACAGCAAACCGGCTTCTTCTGCACTGATCCCGTATTGCTGAATCAGGCGCTCCTGCAGGGCAAAAGGCAGCTCCGGCAGGCTTTGCCGGATACGCTCCACCTGAGCAACATCAACTTCCAGGGGCGGCAGGTCCGGCTCGGGGAAGTAGCGGTAGTCGTGGGCTTCTTCCTTTGACCTCTGGGAGTAAGTAACCTCGCGGTCTGCATCCCACCCCAGGGTTTCCTGCTCAACCACTTTGCCGGCATCCAGCAGCCTGGCTTGCTGCCTGATCTGGTATGCCACTGCCCGCTCCATGGCTTTGAAACTGTTCAGGTTTTTAATTTCCACCCGGGTGCCCAGGTCGGTGCTGCCTGCCGGCCGGATGGAAACATTGGCCTCAAAGCGGATGGCGCCTTTTTCCATATCACCGGAGTTAACGCCCAAGGTGCGCAAGAGGCTGCGTAAAGATTCAGCATATACCCTGACTTCTTCCACGGTATGCAGGTCGGGTTCGGATACGATTTCAAGCAGGGGCACGCCGGCACGGTTCAGGTCAACCAGTGAATAAGCCTCGCCGTCAGCCTGCACATGGGTCAGCTTGCCGGTATCCTCTTCCAGGTGCACCCGGCGGATGCGGATATTGCGCACGCCCTGTGTTGTACGGATAGGCAGGATACCATGCTCAGCCAGGGGTTCTTCGTATTGCGAGATTTGGTAACCTTTGGGCAGGTCGGGGTAAAAGTAATTCTTGCGGGCAAAAATGCTTACCGGCGCAATGGTGCAGTCCAGCGCCAGCGCCACGCGCAGGCCAAATTCCACAGCCTGCTGGTTGACCACCGGCAGCGTACCGGGCAGCCCCAGGCACACCGGGCAAACCGCCTGGTTGGGCTGTACCAGGGCAGGATCCACCACCGGGCAGGCGCAGAACATCTTCGAGCGGGTAGCCAGCTCGGCATGTACTTCCAATCCGATATCAGCAAGGTAATTCATGGTTTCATTTCATTCCATTGGGCGGCAAGCTCTTCCATTTTACCATTTCCAGTGGAAGCGCCTGAAAATCATGCTCTGAAAATCATGCTCCCGGTAGTGGTGTTTGCCTTAAGCACATACGACTTATGATCAGCCTGTGCATCTTATAGTACAATCCTTAATCAACCCCTTTGGAGAAGTAAAATGGAAAAATTAAAAGAACGCATCCTCACCCACGGTCAGAACCTGGGCGGCGGTATCCTCAAGGTGGACAGTTTCATTAATCACCAGGTTGACCCCATCTTGATGGAAGCCTGCGGAGAAGAGCTTGCCCGCCGGTTTACAAGTGTGGGCGCTACCAAGGTACTGACCGCCGAGATATCAGGAATCGCCCCGGCACTGATGACCGCAAAATTCCTTAACCTGCCCGTGGTGTATGCCCGCAAGAGTAAACCCATCACCATGCCAGACCAGGTTTACCTGACCCTGGCACCGTCTCACACCAAAGGGCGTATGGTGGAGTTGATCGTCTCACCTGAGTACCTGGCTAACGGTGAAAAGGTGCTGATCATCGATGATTTCCTGGCTTCCGGTGCAACCATTTTGGGCCTTGCCCGCCTGGCGCAGGCAGCTGGCGCAAGCCTGGTTGGGATCGGCACCCTGATTGAAAAGACCTTCGAGGGCGGGAGGGAAGCATTAAGTACCCTCGGCATCCCGGTGGAATCATTGGTTGCCATCAGCTCGATGGACGACGGCAAGTTCGAATTTGCAGAGTGAGAAGTTCCTCACAGCCATGAATCCAGTACCCCAGGCTATTGCCGTACTTGATTTTGGCTCACAGTACAGCCAGCTGATCACGCGCCGGGTGCGCGAGATGCAGGTTTACTGCGAGTTGTTCCCGTGGAACGCAGACCCGCAAAAGGTCCTCCATATCCAACCAAAAGGGTATATCCTGTCCGGCGGACCTTCGTCGGTATATGAAAAAGACGCACCATTCATCCCTGCCTATATCCTGGAAAGCGGCTTGCCAGTCCTGGGCATCTGCTACGGGATGCAATCCCTGGCGCAAGCCCTCGGTGGAGAGGTAGAACCGGCTGGCGGGCGTGAGTATGGCATGGCGGAGATCCAAACTGTTGCATCCAACCCGCTCATACAGCAGAATTCTCTCCAGGTATGGATGTCCCACGGGGACAGGGTCAGAAAGGTACCTGAAGGATTCGTGGTCCTGGCATACAGCAGCCACAGCCCGGTTGCAGCAATGGGCGATGACAGCCGCAGATACTACGGTCTGCAGTTCCACCCTGAGGTGCGCCACACCCAGGATGGGCAGGAGATCCTCAAGCATTTCGTCCTGGATATCTGCCAGGTAAAACCGGAATGGACCCCCCAATCCATGATCGAGCAATCGGTTGCAGCCATCCAGGCGCAGGTAGGGCAGGAAAAGGTGCTTTCAGCCGTCAGCGGCGGGGTGGATTCAAGCGTGGCTACCGCCCTGGTGCTCCAGGCAGCCGGCAGCCAGCTGGACGCAGTCTTTGTCGATACCGGGCTGCTGCGGGAAGGCGAACCCCGGCAGGTGGAAGCGGCTTTTAAGCGCAGCCTGGGTGCCAGGCTGCACGTGGTGGATGCCAGCCGCGAGTTCTTCAGCAAGCTGGCAGGTGTTACCGAACCAGAACAAAAGCGGCGCATCATCGGCGAGACCTTCATCCGCACCTTTGAGGCGCAAGCCCGCCTAGTCGGCAAACCGCCCTTCCTGGTACAGGGTACCATCTACCCGGATGTGGTGGAATCGAGCGCACCCGACCGGTCGCAAGCCCAGCGCATCAAGAGCCATCACAATGTCGGCGGGCTGCCGCCGGATCTGGATTTTAAACTGGTGGAGCCGCTGCGGTACCTGTTCAAAGATGAGGTGCGGGCTGTTGGCGAAGCCCTCGGTCTGCCGCGTGAACTGGTCTGGCGCCAACCCTTCCCCGGCCCCGGGCTGGCAGTGCGCTGCCTGGGTGAAGTCACCCCGCAGCGTGTTGCTATCCTGCGCAAGGCAGATGCCATCTTCACCGATGAATTGGGTAAGGCAGGCCTGCTTTTCCAAAAAGAGACTGCGGCGGGGGTATCACAGGCCTTTGCGGTGCTGCTGCCAGTGCGCTCAGTGGGGGTGATGGGCGACCAGCGTACTTACCAGGAAACGGTTGCCCTGCGGGCAGTGACCACCGAGGATTTTATGACCGCCGATTGGGCCAGGCTGGACCATGCCCTGATGGCAAAGGCTGCCAACCGTATTGTGAACGAGGTCAGCGGGGTCAACCGGGTAGTGTACGACATCACCAGCAAACCCCCTGCGACAATCGAGTGGGAATAAATCCAAAGACCTCGCTAGAGAAGATCACCAAAGGAATCAAGACCCTTATTCTTCTAGAATTATCGGGCAGGACGATACTGAAATTCCAGATGCCAAAACCTGTTTGCGGGAGGCAGTGAAATGCAAGCGGTCATTGAATCGGTACGAAAGCAGCTCTTAGAAAACGCCGATGAAAAAACGAGAGAGCGGCAAGAGGTTTTTCAAGGAAGAAATCAACCTGTACGGTGTTAAGACAGCAATCGTAACCAAAATAGCGAAACAAGCCTTCAAGTCAATCGAAGGAGGGTCAAAAGAAGGGATCCTTGATTTGTGCGAAGAGCTTTGGAATTCGGGCTTGATGGAGGAATCTTTTATTGCGTGTGAATGGGCGTATTCAATTCGCGGTAGGTATTCACCTGATGACTTTACGGTTTTTGAAAGGTGGGTAAATGAGTATGTCAGAAACTGGGCTTCCTGCGACACACTGTGCAACCACACGATAGGGGCATTTCTGGAGCGGTACCCGGGTTACGCAAACAGGCTGAAGGAATGGAGCCATTCGCAAAACAGGTGGGTCAGACGGGCTTCTGCTGTATCTTTTATCCTTCCCGCCAGAAAAGGGTTGTTCAAAGAAAGGATTTTTGAGATCGCCAATATCCTACTGCTGGATTCAGATGATCTGGTGCAAAAGGGGTATGGATGGATGCTTAAATCCCTTGCTGAGGTTTACGAAAATGAGGTTTTTCAGTATGTCCTCGACAGGAAATCGGTCATGCCCAGGACAGCTTTGAGATATGTAATTGAAAAAATGCCTGAAGAGAGAAGACATGAGGCTATGAGGCGGGGATAAACCTTACCCCACTATCCAAATTTTCTGGGTACAAAACGGCCAATTTCGGATATGATATGCATAACAGGAGTATGTACCTGTGGTGCAACTTATCCGTTGCATCTGCGTATATAAAGTAGTGAGAATTCCTGCCGGTTTCCGAGTTGGAGAATTCCGGTTGGAAGAATGGAGGAAGAATGAAATTCGGAGAAATTTTTAATAAAGCCTGGAAGATCATCAAGAAATTCAAAGTACTGTGGGTACTGGGTTTCCTGGCAGGATGCGGCGCTGTCTCTGGCAGCGGCGGCGGGAACACCGGTTTCCAGTTTAGCGGAAGGGACTTTAGCAATGGAAACCATTCATTCAATGGGCCGATGCCCGGCTGGATGGGAAAATGGGGACACTGGAACTTCTTCGACAATGAACAGGTCTGGATCTGGATCGTTGTCGCAATCATTGTTCTCTTTGTCATAGCCACAGTCCTGGGTCTGCTCACCCTGGTCTTGCGCACGATCGGCCGCGGCGGACTGGCGCGGGGCGCCTGGGATGCTGATGAAGGCAGGAAGAAGATTACCTTTAAAGAGCTGTGGAAGTGCGGTGTCCAGCATTTCTGGAAAGTGCTTCTATTCACCGGCCTGATCTGGCTGATCGGCCTTGGATTGACCCTGCTGCTGATCGTTCCGGTGATCCTGTTCTCAGTGTTCACCCTTTTATGCGGGTTGATCTTTATCATCCCCGCCCTGATCGTCCTCAGCTGGGCTGTGACCGCCCTGTGGCAGCTGGGTGTGGTTGCCATCATCGGTGATGAGATGGAAGTTATGGATGCCTTCCGTCACAGCTGGGATTTGTTGTTCAAGAATTTCTGGCGGATCATTCTTTTCTCGCTTATCGTCGCGGTCGGCACGTTCATTGTGGGTTTGATTTTGTTCCTGCCGTTCCTGCTTACTGTGCTGCCAGTGCTCATCGGGCTGGCGCTGGAAGCGAAAGTCATGACTGTATGGATCATCCTGACAGCCGTTCTGTTCCTGGTGTACCTGGTGGCAGTAATCATCCTGGGTGCAGGCGTGCAGGCGTACCTGGGTACAGCCTGGACTTTACTTTACCGCCGCCTGACCGGCAGGATGGGGAAGGAATTGTGCAGTGTGGAGGAGGTAGAGCCTGCGGCTCCTGCACCGGAAGAAGTCAAACCGGATGTGCCAGAAGCACCTGAGCCGCGGGAAGTGCTGCCGGGAGAAACCCGACAGGTTGCAGACGCGGCAGAGCCCCTGCCCGACCCGGAAAAACCGGTGTAAACCTGGAAGAATTTTCTAAACACGGGAGAGGGTCATCCTCTCCCGTGTTTGTTTAATATGCCATCCGAAGGAGCCTGCGATCGAAGGATCTTACACTGGATCTTCAGATCAAGACTCTTTGCTACACTCAGAATTTCGACCAATGCAAGAGCTAAGTATCTTGCCTTGTACTTTTCGGAGCGAGATTCTTCGCTCTGCTCCATTAGACTTAAGGAACAGGATATGATAGAGACA
>ENA-UPTA01005625-UPTA01005625.1-activated-sludge-metagenome-genome-assembly--contig:-NODE-5625-length-11396-cov-5.847280_pt1 | contig 11396 bp, 5 predicted proteins | sample MGYA00238184_ERZ773361 | MGnify/ENA primary metagenome ERZ773361 (study PRJEB29100, sample SAMN05720205) | activated sludge metagenome | isolation source: anaerobic digester from wastewater...
ACCGCCGGCGCAAGAAACCCCCGGCGAAGAGTCCGGCGTCAAGGCCCCCCAACATCCTGTGGTTGATCTCCGAGGACACCTGCCCGGACCTGGGCTGCTACGGCAATCCGCTGGTCAAGACGCCGAACCTCGACAAGCTGGCCGCCGAGGGGGCCCTGTTCACGAACGCGTTCGCGACGGCCCCGGTGTGCTCAGCCTCGCGATCGTGCTTCATGACCGGCATGTATCAGACGAGCATCGGCGCCCACAACCACCGCAGCCACCGTGCCGACGGATACCTGCTCCCGCCGCCGGCGACGGTCATCACGGACTACTTCCGGCGGGCCGGCTATTTCACCTGCAACTGTGCAGGCCTGAGCTACAAGAAACCCGGCAAGACCGACTGGAATTTCGCCACGAGGGGCCCGGCCTTCGACGGTACCGACTGGTCCCAGCGCAGAGCCCAGCAGCCGTTCTTCGCCCAGATCAATTTCAGCATGACCCATCGGGATTTCGACCGCGACAAGAGCAATCCGATCGACCCCGCCAAGGTGGAACTGCCCCCCTACTATCCGGATCACCCCCTTGCCCGGCGGGACTGGGCCAATTATCTCGAAGCGATGCAGGTCCTCGACACAGAGATCGGCGTCGCCTTGCAGTGGCTCCACAAGGAGGGCGAGGCGGACAACACGATCATCCTGTATTTCGGGGACAACGGCCGGCCGCACGTCCGCGGCAAGCAGTGGCTCTACGAGGGCGGGATTCACGTGCCCATGATCGTTCGCTGGCCCAGCCGGATCAAGCCCGGGACCGTCGTGGACGACCTCGTCAGCGCAGTGGATTTTGCCCCGACGTTTCTGGCCGCGATTGGCATGGAGCCGCCGAGCCATCTGCAAGGCTACAATATCCTGGGCGAGAAGAAACGGACCCGCGAGTACGTCTTCGCCGCCCGCGATCGCTGCGACGGGACGGTGGATCACATCCGCTGCGTGCGGTCGAAGCGATACAAGTACATCCGCAACTACTTACGGGATCGACCCTATACCCAGTTCAACGCCTACAAGAAGCTCCAGTATCCCGTGTTGACGCTGATGCAGGTCTTGCATCAAGAAGGCAAGCTCACGGCGGACCAAGAGAGATTCATGGCCGCGACTCGCCCGCGGGAGGAGTTGTACGACCTGCAGGAGGATCCGCACGAGTTGCGGAATCTCGCCGAGGATCCGAAGCACGAGAAGGCCCTGCAAACGCACAGCAGCATGCTCGACGAATGGATCAAGGCCACGGGCGACCAGGGCGAGACACCGGAAGACCCGGAGATCGTCGAGCGGGAACAGAACCAGATGGCCAGATCGTTTGTCGACGCCATGGAGAAGAGGGACCTGTCCCCCACCGTTTCCGACGCGGGCTACCTCAAGTGGTGGGAGCACAAGCTGCTCGGCTGAACGGAACCGCCAACAGACAATCGGAGGTGAGTATGAAGACTGTCATCCTGAACGGAGCACAGCGACGTGAAGAATCTGGCCCAGGGAGGAGGAGTTGCTTGCGGCTGCGAACGGATTGTGCTATCCGCAGGCCAGATTCTCCACCCGCGGCTCAGGACGAGAGACTGGCGAACCGGAGGTCTCTTCTCGCTTGCTCCGTGCTGTTCTGCGCTGCCTCGATGGCCGCGCGGTCGTTGGCTGCGCCAGAGGATGCGCGAATGACGTACGCCCAGGCCAAGGCCCGGATTCCCGAAAGACAGTTGCCCGGATTCTGGATCGGCGACGTGAAAGGGCTGGCGACTCGCTTCGACGGCCTCCGGCGAGGGCAGGTGACGGTGATCGCCGTCTCGCCGGGCGGCAGGCCAATCCACCTGGTCGCTTACGGCGACAAGGAACAACTCCCCCATCGGGCAAATTTCAATTCGGCCATCGGTGGACGCGAGCCAGCCGCCTACATGGACAAGGCTGCCCGGCGGAAACCAGTCGTCTTCTTCCTCGGTCCCGTCCACGGCCACGAGGTCGAAGGACTCACCGGGCTGGTGAACCTGATCCAGATCATGGAGACGGGCAAGGACCTGCGAGGCCGGGATCAGACCGCGCTGCGGCAGCTTGGCAACCGATGCCGGCTCTTGATCGTCCCGGCGGGCAACCCGGACGGCACGGCACGGTTCGAGCCGCAGGCCCTGCTGGGGATGAACGGCAACGATCTGCGGTTCTGGGGCCAAGGAACCTGGAAGGACGGTACGCTCTGCGGCTGGCCCGCCTGCAAGCGGCAGCACCCGATGGTCGGCGACAACGTCGGCTTCCTCGGCTGCTACTTCGACGACGCCGGCATCAATCCGATGCACGATGAGTTCTTCGCCCCGATGGGGCCGGAAGCACCCACGATCCTGAAGGTCGCCCGCGATGAAGGGCCCGATCTGGTCGTCTCGCTGCACAGCCACGAACCGGCTCCCGCCGTGCTGCGTCCGGCCTACGTCCCCATCGAGGTCCAGCAGGACATCCGCTCACTCGCGGAGAAATACTATGCCCTCTTGGACGAGCGAAACCTGCCTCATGACAGTCCCTTTGAGGCGAGCCCCGAGCGTGGCAAGAACCCAAGCTCGTTCAACCTGACCAGCGCCCTGTACCACATCTGCGGGGCGGGCAGTTTCACGTTCGAGTGTCCGCACGGCCTGCGGGATGGCTGCCGGGTCAGTCTCGAACAGATCCTCGACATCCAACTGACTCTCTATGAGGCCATGCTGCAACATGAATTCGACAAGAAGAGCTGACCGGCGAGTGATTTCGCACCCCGGGCAACAAGCCATGCACCAGCCTGTCGTCCTGAGCAATGCGAAGGACCCGGCCGGCGAGAGAGAGACTGCTATCGAAGGCGGCATTTCCTCCGTGGGCCCGATGCTTCACTGCGTTCAGCATGATAAGGGAGGCTTCCACCGATTGGTCACTCTGATGCTTTCCCTGGCCTTGGCATGCGTAGCGAGCGGAGAACCGTTGAAGCTGGACGAGCGGCCGGCCGAGCCTGGAACCTGGGGCTATCGACCCGACGCAGGCAGCATCTCACAGACGGACCCGCCGAGCTTCAGTTGGCGGCCACAGGCGGGATTGACGTGGGAGATCGAGTGCGCCCGCGATGCGAGCTTCGCGGACCCTCTATACAGAGGCGAGGGGATCGAGTTCAACGTGCACTGTCCGCCGAGAGCATTCGGGCCGGGCAGTTATGTGTGGAGATATCGGGGGAAGGACGCACAGGGGCGTGTTACCGCGTGGAGCCAACCGCGGGCGTTCGCTATCGCCCAGGACGCCGTGCAGATGCCGCTACTTGTGCGGGACGAGTTGCTCGCGAGGATTCCCAAGACGCATCCCCGGCTGTTCCTTCGCCCGGAGAACCTGGATCGGCTGCGAGAGCTGGCTCGGGGCGAGTTGAAGGACCAGTACCTCGCTCTCGTGAAGGAATGCGACAAGCTCCTGGCCAATCCACCTTCGACCGAGGAGCCGCCGAAGTACCCGCCGGGGACGGAGACCAAGAGCGAGGAATGGCGACGAATCTGGTGGGGTAATCGCACGTACACGATCAAGGCCCTCGACGGCGCGGCGACGCTGGCCTTCACGCGCTTGCTGGGCGGCCCGGAGAAGTACGGCCAGGAGGCTCGTCGAATCCTCCTCGAATGCGCCGAATGGGACCCGAAGGGCAGCACAGGCTATCGTTACAACGACGAGGCCGGCATGCCGTACAACTACTACTTTGCGCGGACCTATACCTTCGTCAACGACCTGCTCACCGAAGACGAAAAGACCGCCTGCCGCAAGGTGATGAAGACTCGCGGCGACGAGATGTACAGACACATCTGCCCTCGTCATCTCTGGCAGCCCTACGCGAGCCACTCGAATCGGGCGTGGCACTTCCTCGGCGAAGTCGGCATCGCGTTCCTGGGGGAGGTCGAAGGGGCTGAGGATTGGGTGTGGTTTGCGACGAACGTCTTCTTCAATGTGTACCCCGTCTGGAGCGACGCCGACGGCGGCTGGCACGAAGGCTCCTCATACTGGGCCAGCTACCTCACCCGCTTCACGTGGTGGGCGGATGTCATGCGGGAGGCCATGAGAATCGACGCGTACAAGAAGCCCTTCTTCGCAAACGCGGGCTACTACGCGATGTACCTGATGCCGCCGGGCAAGCAAGGCGGCGGCTTCGGCGACCTGACCGCGAACAAGACCGCCCAGTCCAACGTCCCGCTGATGAGCGTCCTCGCCGCCCAGGCCCAGAATCCGTACTGGCGGTGGTACGTCGAGCAGCAAGGGGGCCCCGTCCCTACGGGCGGCTACATCGGCTTCATCAGAGGCCAACTGCCCAAGGTGCAGGCCAAGGCCGCGAATGACCTGCCCGCGTCGCGTCTCTTCGAGGGTACAGGCCAGGCCTGCCTCAACACGAACATCACGAACGCGGACGACAGCGTGCAGGTGGTCTTCAAATCGAGTCCCTTCGGCACGCAGTCCCACGGCTACGAGTCGAACAACTCCTTCCTGCTCTGGGCCTACGGCCAGCGGCTCCTGATCCGTTCGGGCTACCGCGACATCTACGGCAGTGACCATCACAAGAATTGGATGTGGTCTACCCGCTCGACAAACTGCATCACGATCGACGGCCAGAACCAGAGGAAGCACACAGTCCAGGCCCAGGGCAGAATCACGGCGTTCCTCACCACGCCACAGGTGGATGTAGTCATCGGCGACGCAAGCGGTTCGTACGACCCGCCGGTCGAGCAGTTCAAGCGAGCGATCCTGTTCGTCAAGCCGGACTTGATCGTCGTTTACGACCGACTGAGAGCGAGCGAGCCCTCAACCTACGAGTACTGGCTCCACGCGATCAACGAGTTCAAAATCGGAGACCGCCAGAACATCACAACGCAAAACGGCGACGTAACCTGCGACATCACCTTCCTGACACCGCAGAACCTCACCTTCACCCAGACCAACGAATACGACCCGAACCCGCGCGAGCGCATCAAGCTCCGCGAATGGCACCTGACGGCCAAAACAACCGAGACGCGGCAGGATATGCAACTTGTCACGCTCTACCACCCGTACAAGATCGAGAGGAAGGCGGAATTCCAAGCCACACTGGAGTCATCGCCGCAGGGCTACGTACTGAAAGCCACCCCATGCGGAAGCGAACTGACCGCGTTGCTCCCGGCCGACAGCAGCGCCGCGATCAAGCTCAGACTCGAACGTCGGGGGGACTCGGCGCAGATCATCGAGCTTGGTGAGTGATCTCGGTGCCAATCCGAGTTCATCTGGCGAGAAAAAGAGGTACTCTATCTCCAGGAGACTCCATCCGTGGCCCACAACGCCACTACCAAGACTGTTGCAGTCAGGCACATCCATGAGACGAGAATGTGACCGACCGGAATCGGACGAGCCGAATTTCCGCATGTCCATCTGGGGCGATACCAGAAGAGCAACGTCGCCGCCGTCACCTCGCAGAGAACGCCGGTCATGTTCGGCAGCAAACCAATTCCGGGCACCAATTGGTTCCAGTCGAAGCTGAACCACCCGACAAGACTCGGTAGAACGAGAAAGAGCAGCAATGCAAGGACTCTCGATCTCCCCTTGAGCCGGTCTGGACCGAGAACGACAGCTTCCACGCGGATGAACACGGCGGTACTGAAGAAGAACACTGTGGCGAAGAAGATCAAGGCTCCTCCAACAAGAAGTACCCACCGAATCGCCAGGTCTTCGGGAGGCTGCGGCCCACTCCACAGCAGCCAAATGATCCTGCCTATGTCTCCCGAAGGATCCGGGTGATAGGCGTTCCAGAGGACATAGGAGATGCCGTCGATCAGACAAGTGAAGGAGACAACGAGCAGCATCAGTTGGACGTGAGGCTTCGGCGAGACAATGAAGGCGAATCCCAGGAGCATCCCGCCAAACACCAGATTTGCGATGATGCCGGAAGCCGAGAAGAAGATGTGGTGCGAAAGCGGTGCAGATTCCGGCAATTCGCTATACGCCCAGCCCATAGCATCCCATTTCAGCACGAATCCCGAGAACTCCCCACCGAGGAGCATTGCACAGAATCCGTGCCCAAGAATCTCATGAACGGCGGTGCTCAGGATCGCTGAAACGTACAGCGCCGGCAGGACAAATAGAGCCAAGGCAACCGCCTGCGTGACCGGGCGTCTTTGCTGGACGCACTCCATCATGGCGAGCCTCTACAACCTGAGCCGAGGTCGGCGGCGTCCATCTCGGGGCTCACGGCCACCCGCCAGCTTGACCCGCGTAGGATTCTCGTCCCGCACACCCGCCTCTCTGTCAAAATCACGTTTTTCAGTGTCCATGGTAAACCTCCAGGGCGGGATTGTACCTGACGGCGCAAGTCCGGACAAAAAGAAACCTCTGGCTCGCGGGACTTCACAGCCCACGAGACAGAGGTGATGTTTCAATGTCACAGATCTGGAAACGGTTTGAATCTTCGCAACCCGACGGCGGGTCACGGACCGTCTCGATCCCCCGATGCCCCCCGCACCTCGCTGACAAACCTCAGCAGCATGTTCATTTTGTTCCGGACCTTCACCTTGCGATAGATGTTCCGGATGTGCGCCTTGACCGTTCCCGGCTGGATGCGAAGCTGCCTGGCGATGCTACCGTGCCGCAGCCCCCGGCAGACCAGGTCGGCGATTTGCACCTCGCGCGGCGTCAGCTCATAGCGATGGGACAGATACAGCCAGTGCGAACGGTCGAGCAGCCCCAGGGATCGCCCGCGATCCGGCCTCTCCGCACGTGCCAATCCGTCGCCGAACGGCTTGTCCGATTGCACCATCTCTACCGGCCCTTCTGCAATTGCTCGAGATCCAACCTGGCCCGCGTCCAGTCGTCCGTCTCTCGGATGCCCGCGAAATCCTCCGGAGTGAAGCGTGTCTTCAGCTTCTCCATTTCCTCTTCCAGCGCCAGGGCTTCCCGGAGCACCTTGATCGCATGCGTCTTGCGTCCCGCAGCGGCGTGATCCTCTGCCAGTTGGACGTTCTTGCGATTGAGAAGCAGAGCCTGCCTGAAATGCTCGAGCGCCTCGCTTCTGCGATTCAAGTCGGCAAACGCTCTCGCGAGATGAAAACGCGGCGCCGCGGACTGCGGTGATTCCTTGGGAAACAGCGCGATGCACTGGGTCAGGTCTTTGATCGCCTCGTTCAGGTTGCCAGAGCGGTAGTGTATCACGCCCCGGGTGTCCAGGAGATCCATGTAGTCCGGCAACAGTGCAAGCCCGCGGTCGGCCAGGGCAAGCGCTTCCTTACGCGTCGCGGGCGACGCCGACGGCGACTCGCACAGAAGCCAGGCCAGGTTGTTGATCCCAATCACGTTGTTCGGGTCCAGGGCGAGAATCCGACGGTTCAGTCCGGTGGCCTCCTCATCCCGTCCGGCATCCTGCACCAGCATGGCCAGCAAGACCATCGTGGGCACGGAGTCGGGATTCTCGTCCAGGATCATTCGCAACTGATCCTCCGCCATCTGAAGGGCGGCCCTGTCTCCACTGGCAGCCAGAAGCCGGGCGATGTTCGTCGCCGTTTCTGCATCCTCTGGATTCGCGTTGCGCCAGCGATTCACGAGCTGGTTGACCTCGGTCCACCGCGCCTGCCTTCGAAGCAGTCCGGCCAAGGTCATCACCGGGGTCGGATCATTCGGATCGGTAGTGATGAGCGTATCAAACAGCGTCCTGGCCTTCTCTTCCTGCCCGTTGCTGTATAAGGCGGCCGCCAGCGCAATCTCGCAGCGGCGGTGCGAGATTCCGGTGAAACTCGGCAACTTCTCCTCCAGCAACGCCACGGCCTTCTCCGGACGATCCGCACGGGCGTATGCATCGGCCCACTCGATGAAGATCCCGACATCATCCGGATACGCCTCGGCCAGTCCTCGCAAGGTCGTCTCCGCCGCCAGCCCGGGGGTCAATCTCTTCTCCGCAATTGCCTTCAGCAGAAGCAGGTCCTTGTTCTCGTCGTTATGCGCCAGGCCTCGCGTGGCAATATCCAACGCACGCCCGAACTCCTCCTGCCCCAGTTCGAGCTGTGTGGCCACCCTCCATGCGTCCACATTCTCCGGGTGATCGCTCGTAACCTGCCGCAAGAGGGCCCGTGCCTCCTCAACAGCCGGGCCCGTGCCCGCCATCACGAGGAGTTCAGCCTTCAAGACGCTCAGTTCAGGGTCCTTCTTGTCCCCCTGATCCGCCTGGGCCTGCACAAGAATGCCTTCGGCCTCGCGCATCAGCGACTGCTTCTGGGAGGCGGTAAACACTCGGATCGCCAGCTTCTGAACCGACAGTTTCTGGACGGACGGCTTTCCCGACACCAACGCCAATGCCCGCCGGATATCCAAAACCGCATCGGAAATCCGACCCAGCGAACTGTAGACTCTTGTCCGGGCCACCCAAGGCTCCACATTCTCGGGTTCCAGGGAAACAGCCTGTCCGAGATCCTGGAGGGCCTTGTCGTTGTCCTTCAAGGCAAGGTGCACCTCCGCACGCAGCATGTACGCAACTGCGTTGTGCAGTTGATCGACCAGGCTGTCGCAGATCTGCATCGCTTTGTCCATGCTCCCCTGCCTCGCGTGGAGACGAATCTGCATACGAACAACCAGGATCAGATTGTCCAGGTCCGACTCCGGCAGCTTGGCCCTGAGATCGGCGAGGATCGCCTCGGCCTGGGCATACTGGTCGCGGAGAATGAGGACTCGTGCGTAGGACAGTCTGAGTCTCACGTCGTTCGGGTCCTGTTCGAGAAGCTCCTGTAGCGTCCCTGCGGCCGAGTCCAGATCATCGTGACTCAGGTCGTTGTCCACCTGCAACCGCTGGAGCGCCGGGTTGAGAAGCTCTTGTTGCTCGGCTCTGTCGAGGTGTTTCTGGGCTTCGCCGTACTGTCCCGTCCTGTGAAGCGCGCTGATCAGACGAACGAGAACCTGCGGACTGTCCGGCGCACGGTCATAGGCCTCGCGGCACATGTTCAGAGCCAGTTGCTGCTCTGCCGCCAGATCATAAACGTCCGCCAGAAGCAATCGACTCCCCAGATCCTCCGGATTCGTCGACAGGGCCTCCTGCAGGAGTTTGGTGATCTGGAGATAGGCGGGCAGCGCGCGAAGTGGGGCGGGATTTCGCTCCTTGGCCTTTTGGAGGGCCTCCTGCCATTGTCTGTCCTTGCTGCGAAGGAGCAGACTCGCCTGCTCGTACCGCCACAGGGGGCCGTCCTCGCCTTCGATCTTCTTGATCTCGTCAACGATCTGCTGGGACTTGGCGTCGTCCTGCTTCAGCGCATCACAGGTCAGCAACAATCGCTTGGGCTGGATTGCGCCGGGGTACTGCGCGACCAGATCCGTGAGCCACAGATAGCACTTCTGGTCCTCCTTCCACCGGGCATAGAACTCCGCGAGAATCAGGCCCACACTCCGGCGGGCCGGTGGCTCCTGGATCCTGGCAAAGGCGTCCTTCAGCACGCTCTCGCACTCCTGCTGTTGACCTTGTCGGTCCAGAAAGATGGCGAATGCCTGGACCGGCTCGGCAGCCTGGGGGAACTCGGCGATCGCCTCCTGGTACTTCGCGCGGGCCTCGGCCTCTTTGCCCTGGCTGCTGCAGAGCTGCGCTCGAAACAGCATGAGCCGAAGGTCGGAAGGGTATTTGCCCTCCAGATCGGTCAGCAGCGTCTCGGCCTCATCGATCTTGTTCTGCATGAGGGCAATCTGGACCCTCAGGAACTTGACCGGGAAGACTCCATCCGTATCCGTGTCGAGTTCGACGGCCTGAGTCTCAAGATCACGCCAGGCCGCTTGCTTCGAATCCGCCGCCCCACTGCCGGCCTTCATGTAGGCACTGGCCCGCAGCGCAAGCAGCCTCGCCTCCAGTACCATCGGGGGATACCTGTCGGCGGCCTCCTGGACCCAGCGTGCTTCCTCCACCACCTTGGGCCAGTCTTTCACCTGAGTGTAGAGGCGTGCAAGCTCCGCGTGACTGATGAGGAGATCTGTGGGATTTCTGAGACTCTTGGACAGCAGGATCTGATGCTGAGTGATCGCCGACCGGTAGTCGCCCAGGCTGGCGTATGCGGATGCCAGCCCCCGGTAGGCCGTCACGAGCGTCTGTTCGCCGGCCCCGGGCAAGGAGACGGCCCGTTGCCAGTGCGTAATGGCCTCCGAGAGAAGGCCCCGTCTCTCAGCCGCCAGGCCTTGGAGAAAGGCAACGACCGGCGGATCGATCTCCCTGTTCCGCATCTGCAGGAGATAGTCGTCGATCGTGGCTTGGTCGGAGAGTTCGGCGCTGCCGTCTTCCTTTTGCGCCGCTGAATCGCTGGAGAGAATCAGCAGGCGCGTGGCCACGGGCATGAAGTCCCATGGATAGGCAGCCAATGCCTTCATCCCTTCCGTCGCAACCATCCGCATCATCGGTTTGTCCGCGGTCTTGATCGCCAGATCCGCCCATGCACCCCACAGGCCGGGCTCGCCCGGGTCGGTCGCCCGCAACGCCTCGAGCTGTTCCTTTGCCTTGTCCTGTTCGCCGGCCCCGATGAATCCGGCGATCAGGCGCAGTCGGATCGGCGGATTGGACAAATCGCACGTCGTGGCGTGGTCCAGATCCGCCATGGCCTTTGTCCGATCGCCCTGCCCGAGGAAGTACGTCGCCCTCGCGACATAGGCGAGTGCCGACTTGGGGTTCCTGGAGACCGCTTCGTCGAACCATTTCCCGGTGTCACCGGCCATTTCAGGCCGGATTTCAGCAAGGATCTCGGGCTGGATTTCGGCGATGCGACCCATGAACTCATAGGCCAGAATCTCGTTTGGATCTGTCGTGGCCGGATCTGTCTTTTTGGCGTATGCGTCGATGACCTTCACGTACTCCTTCGCAGCCGCCCGGTAGTCCTTCTGGCCGGGCCGAACGCCGGCCTCGTAGAACAAGGCTTCCGCGAGCATACGACGCAGGGCCGGATCGTCTCGCACCTCGAGGTGCTTCTGCGCGGTCAACTTGGCCTCACCGATGCTCGAAAAGCTCAACATCGGCGGAGTCAGGTACACCTTGACAAGACGCTTCGCCGTGTCTACGTCCTCCGGATGGTCGCGAAGCACCGCCCGATAAGCCTGAATGGCCAGTTGGACACTCCCCCCGAGGATGGGCCGTTTCCTCATCTGGGCATCGGCATATCTGATCAGCGCCTCCGTGTCTTTGCCGTTCACCGTCAGATGGCGGCCGTACTGGTCCGCCGCCTCATCCCAGTTCTTCTGTTCGTAGGCCTTCTCCGCCCGTGCCAGGGCCTGTTCGGCCCGCAGACGCTTCTGCCAGTGGTGCAGCGTGCCGGCCGCCACGACAAAGACGGCCGCCGCCACGACCAGGACGATCGCCAGTTTCCAATTGAAGTATCTCGTTGCCATTGAACCGCCCTTTCCAACTGGAGCAGGAGGCCTTCGCGTGGC
>ENA-UPTA01005627-UPTA01005627.1-activated-sludge-metagenome-genome-assembly--contig:-NODE-5627-length-11393-cov-16.841154_pt1 | contig 11393 bp, 16 predicted proteins | sample MGYA00238184_ERZ773361 | MGnify/ENA primary metagenome ERZ773361 (study PRJEB29100, sample SAMN05720205) | activated sludge metagenome | isolation source: anaerobic digester from wastewater...
ATATTTCCATTTATCAACTATCTCATATCTAATTTAATTGGAATTTTACCATTTATATATTTTATATTTAAACTATCCTAATAATCCTAATAATTTTTTACCATTCGTTTTGAAATTAAATTCCCAAAATTATTAACACTTGTTTCATAAATCTAAAATTTGGTTAATATATCTGATTGATCTATTCCCTATCTATTTATATTTTCTACTTTTGAAATAATTGGTATTGATATATATTTTATATTTGTTTGAAAATCTGTTGTTAAATAAAATTCTAGATATTCTCTATAAATCAATTCTTCAATTTCCGTATCATTCATCTGTTCTTCACTTACATTTAACAACTATCTATATCTATCAATATCATTTTGATTTACATAAAAATAATAATTAAAATTTAGATAAATATTATTAAATTTATTTAATACATTACTCTATGATATTGGATTTGTTTTCTATATATACTACTAATTTAAATCAAAAAATAACATTATCTATGGCTGACTATATTGTATTAAACCAATCTATTTATCTGTCTAATCATAATCTAATGGATCATATGATTTTAAAAATCCATAAAAATTCTACCAATTTTCAGTATCAGTAATATCAAATCCTATTTCTAATAAATATTGATTTATATTATATTTATCTTCTACCTAATTTCCAGTAATAGATATTTTATTCTATATTAATAACATTTCACGAATATTTAAAAAATTAGATTTTATATAATTCTATTGTTCTTCCTTAATTCCAAATAAATCAAATATCTACTCAGACTCCTATGAATCCTAATTGTATATTAGATCTAATAATTGTGAATTTGATATCGGCAAATCAAGTGGTTCATCATATACCGCACAATACCTATAATTTTCACTATTTTTTATCTATCTATAATTCCTATAAAATACCTAATAGTCTATATCTTGTGTTCCGTCCTAAATAAACATTGCAAAAGAATATGGTAATATACCCTTAACATCATTTAACGATGTAAGTTTAAACATTTCAAATACCTAACCCAAATCGAATGATTTTATAACAGCATCTAATTTAGTTCTTAATATTATATTAGACTTTTCTCTAATAAATGGAGAAATTTTATAATTATCAAATAAAAATCCAGGCTGAGTTCCTTTTGTAAAATATACTGGATAATCGGATTGAATTATAAATGATGATACTGTATTAAATTTCTGTATTATATTTTCTTCTATATCATCTTTATTTCCAAGTTCCTACATACTTTCCTTATACTAATTCCAAATATCAGTATCAAATCTAAGAAATAAGAATTTATTTGTATAAGTAGTAATCTCATCCTTACCATAGTTATCCTAATCTAAGTAAAAATCACAATATTGCAATATATTTGGGGCTTCAAAAAATATATATAAATCACTATTTTGAGAAATTACTTTTGATGCCTACTATGAATTTAATTTCAATACTAGATCCCCATTATTATACATTTCTTCTAAATAATAGACAATCTATTTTCTAGTTTCATCAGTAAAAGAACCACTCTAATTTAAAATTCGTCTATATTCACTTATATCCGAAGAATTAGATGTAACATGGCTTGTAACCTTTGTTACCTATAAACTGTGTATTTGCTCAGGTGTTAAATGCCCCTCTTCACCTTCTGCTGGATTATTTTCTGTTAAATATTCTTCTACAAATATTATTACTTTATTTTTTTCCTATAAGTCATTCTATAAATTTACATATTTATATTCATCATCCTAAATAATTAATATATAATCATATTCCTGTGATAGCATATTAAGATTACCAGTTTCGTTATTTATATACTAGCATGTCTATGAATCAATACTATCAACTGAATCAGATATGTTTATATTCAAATAAGAAGAAATATTTATTGGATAAAAATTATCATATATTAATCCGTCAATCTATGATAAATCTAATATAGTATTATTAATATCAAAAAATAATGGATTTTTATCAGACGGCATACGTTTTAAATTTTCTACCAGTTCTGGTAATTCTCTATTCTTAAATGGTATTAATAAATAAGATCCAAGTTTTGAACTTCTAAGCGGATGTGGTTTTAATTCGAAATACTTAATATATGACATTTATAAATACCTCATTAATATTCAATAGTATATACCGATGAGCCATAACGTATATTAAATTTTAATGTATCAAGTTTTATCTATTGAATTGTATTAGTCTATGTGTCTTTTGTCTATATTATTTTCATTGTATCTTTGTCTATATCTTTTTTATATAATGTTGTAAAATTAAACGGAATAAAATATGATAAATAATTAGTATTCTTTTCTTCTTGACTAATTTGTGTATCATATGAATAATTTGTTAAATTATATATTTGATTCCATCTTAACTATTGAGCCGAATTTAAAATATAATCGTTCTACTCTTTAAACTAAGTATTAGTTTCACTATCATCATTCAATATATCATCAAATTTAAGGAATATATTATTATTTGACATTGACATTAATATTCTTGACTTATAATATTTAACTTCTAATGGGTCAGAACTATCAATAGTAATTCCTCCTAATAATGCTTCTAATGTTCCATCATCTGTAATACTTATATTATCAAATACTGTTTCATAGTCATTCATTTCAAACATATACAATGAATCTTTTGAAAACTATATTGGGAATATAGATCCTATTTCATATGTTAAATTTACATTATAAAATTGACTTGTAGTAAACATACTCTATAATAAAGTTTTATACAATATTTCATCCTAATTTGCCTATTCTCCATCATTATACTTACTTAATACAAACCGTGAGGTATTAACAAACAACTATTCGAATATATCATAAACTTTTGTAATATCAGATAAAAATGTAGCTTTATCGGGAAATGGATCTAATGGCTATACTTCAATACTATTCAAATATGATAAAATACCATATTGATCAAAATAAATTAAATATAATGAATTTTTATAGTAATCCGTATTCTATCTTACAATATAATGATTTAATTCGTCATAACTATCATACTATACAAGCCCACGTAATAATAATTTTACCCATATAGTCGCATCTAACTATTTTATAATATCCTAATTAGAATCAAGTAAATAAGATAAGGTAGAATTAAAGATCCCGTGAGATATTTGATATTTTACATCATATAACATGGGATTAAATTTCTTTTCAAATTCATCTAATGTTGAATTAAACAACGTAAGATAATATGACAATTTTATAAGTGAAGCCTAACTGTCAGAAACTAAATTCTAAGTCTAATAATCAATAATAGAATCCTACCCCTATACAACATCATCATATTCATCTATTACATTCTATATCTGCTAATCGGTTAATTGTGATTGTGATTTCTATACAATATACTATTCCCATAACTACGGTAACTATAATAAGGTTAACGTATTACTATATGAAAGATTAGATATACCAAATATATTAATTATAAATTTCAATATATAATTATTATTTTCATACTATTCTTCTGAAATTTTAGATATCATTGTTCTTATCGAATTTTCATCAGCAATAATCTAAAGTCTTGAAAACTTTGTTTCTTCAAAAGCCTATTCTATATTCTAAGTATTAAACTATCCAGATATACTACCTTCATATATTTCACTATATGGAACATTATGATCTTTGATTGGGTATGTAAAACGTTGAACTTTATAAAATAAACTATCAGTTGTTTGCCTATCTAACTCCATTATAATATTAGGATTATTATACGGACTCTATAACTATTCAATAGAAAATTCGCCCGAATCGTTTTCCTAATTAAATATTGATTTTATTCTCTACTTTTTATAAAAATCAATAAATGGTATAAATTTTATGTCGTTTAATATATTGTTCTACATCATTATCACCCTTATACAATACTATTTGTAACAGTTGTTACAAATTCACTATTTATCTGCTCATTTACTCTTAAATTAGTTTCTGTTACAAGCCCCTCAACTGTTAATATCATCAGTTGAATAGTTCCCGATACAGTCCTACTTGTCTATTTTTCCTATTTAGAATATGACTAATCAATAATATATTTGGTCTGGTAATCATCCGACTAAATAGTAGGTATATTTTCAAGAATTTCATCCATTCTACTATCTTTAAGAACAATATCTATCGGCAACTAACTTACTGGCTATGATATTAAAGGAGAATCATCCAATTCTTCTTCTAAATATACTACCCTGCCAATTTGTCCCCCGAATAAACTAATCTATATATCATTTAATCGAATTTCTTCATCGGTTTGATGATAAGTAAATGGAATCATATACTAAGTTTTCAATGTATCTCGTATCTAATCAATAGTTTGAATTTGCATAGGTAATACAAATTTTGATTCTAATTCTTTTCTTGATTTTAGAATAAACTAGTCCTTATATCTTTCCATGTCTATACTTATTATTCCGTTAACCTTTGTAAGATTTATATAAAGATTCAACAGATCTATACTCTCAAAAGGATCAAAGAAATCTAAATAAAAGTTTAAGAAGTTATCTATTTTCTGTTTAATACCGCTGATTATAGAATTTACTGGTATTGTTGTATCCTACCATACAGAAATAGGCAGGTTTGTTATAATCTCTAACATTTCACTATTCTAAAATTCTACATTCATTGTCTATAATATATTAGATTTAACTTCTTCTATTATACTATCTTTTTCATAAGTGTATTGAAACTTTGGTAATATCTGAGGATCTTCTGGTAAGTCAGAGCCATAAATTTTTGTTCCAATCGGGAAAGATAAATTTCTATAATTCTCATCTTTCATAACCTATGGCAAAATAAATACTGTGTTCTATATAGAATTTACAATAGTGTTTATTATCTATTCTTTATAAACCTATGTTTGATTGAGAGATAAAGTCAATCCTTTTAAAAACATTTCTAAATACTATTCTATATCTGTAACAGTAACTAATTTATCTTTCTATTTTATATATTTACTAAAATTATATTTTATATCTTCTAACTTTTCTACATCCTTGCCCTATATTACTGGTGTCTATTGCTAAACAACAATATTGACTTTTTTCCATCCATAACTTTGCATTGGAGTAGACTAATTCTAAATATCAAAGAAATCATATAATGATACTCTCTAATTTGAACTTGGAGGATCTGGTATTAATTCGCCCGTTTTAAGGTTTCTATTCAAATATACAATATCACTAAACAAATCCACACGTATATTATCATTATTTTCAGTAAAATCGGGTCTTGAAAGATATATCCTGTTATCTAACAATATTTTTTGCTATGTTCCCGCAAATTTATTTACCTACCCAAATTCCTACTATCCCCTAGAACCCTGAGTCATATAAAACTATAATGTTAATGTTTTATTTTCTGGTAATGTTTTTAACATGAATCCTCTAGTTTGGTCATCGCCATTTATAATGATAAATTTTCGTAATATATCATTATAATCCATAATCAGATATTTATTATTTATAAAGGAATCATAATCTTCAATATTATATTTACTTTGATCTATAATATCTATTTCGTCATATAAATCATAATATATACCAGTTAATTCCTGTCTTCTCTAAAACGGCAATATTTTAAGATCTATATTATTCTAATCACGAATAAAATAATTATTTACTGGAAATCCACGTGTCTCAGATAAAAATTCTATTATTTTGTTTGGAACGTTAAGCCCATCTACAATAGCTGTTTCATAATAATTCATTTGAACAAATGGTATTTCATCACTACCCGTAATAGATACCATTGAATATTTATTATATGTTCTAGTAACATCCTACCCATTTATTTTTACTTTTTTAGTAAATGTCTACGGTGTTTTTGTAACAAGTATAGAATTTTTATTTGTCCATAAATGATTATTATCATCAGATACCAATAATGATAACTATGGTATGGTAAAACTGGCTAGGTCAAGTTCATTAAATTCATACATACTATTCTCATCTAATGTTAACTTTAATTGAGTTTGAGAAGGAATACCAAAAGATTTTCTATATCCATATTGAGATAACAATAAATTTATTTTATCAGATTGCTAAGTCTCAATATAAAAATCACTTATACTTTGTTCAAACCTTTGCTACATCAACTATGTAACATAAGACTAAATATCTGTTATTAGATCCTAGCTGGTAGATTTGTCAAAACTTAACTAAGAATATTCAGAAAAAGTAGATTTTAAATATTCTATAATACTTTGTTTTATTTTATCAAAATTTAATATTTCATTTGCCATATATAACACCCCAGACAAAAAATTAGCAGTGCATCTACACTGCTAATTTAATCAAAAATTATATAAAGAAATAATCATACGCCAAAATTAAATTTACCTATATGTTGGCATTTAATTGTTTTATCTAACCACGGTCTTACTTTGGTCTAATTAAATATTCTTATACAAGCATCTACATCTTCTGATAATGTATCCTTAAAATCATAAGTTTCATGATATACAAACCACGGATATTCATACTATTTGAATAAGTTTACATCCGTTAATACACAACCAAATCCGCAAGCACCAATTTCACTTATTTCTGGTAAATTATCTACTTGATCTTTTGTAAAATTAGAATACCCGCCATTTTGATTTACATAATATATTTCTGGTATTATCTCCTGCTTTCTCTGACGATAATATCCAGTAACAAATTGTTTTTTACTATCTAACATTCGTTCTAATGCAAATTGGGGAACCACAATATCACTATCTATCCATAAAATATAATCACTTGGAATATAATTTATCTAATTTTTAACTATTAAATTTCGCATCTGCTATACAGAATATGCATAAAATGTTGAATAATATGGTTCTACAAAAGATGGTATATTCATATTATACAACTATATCTACATATCATTTTCGATATTTTTATTTGTTGGGGTAGCAATTAATAATTTTATTTTCTTTTGAACATTTGGAAATTCTATTGTTTCTTTTTTCCAATCTTGATGTTCTTCTTCAACATAATTTGGTTGAATTATTTCTTCGGCTACCTAATCTAAATCATCTTCTAATATTAAATATTCATTAACTCCCTATTTTAATAATTTAGGTTTTCTATATATTTCATCCCGCATCTAATTTTGAAATACTTCTTGTGTTTTAAAATCATTTAAATCATTCTAATCATTATAAATCATAGTTAATTTATTAATAACACCAATTTCGTTTTTATTGCATAACTCTAACATTGGAAGCATCATCTATACATCAGACTAAATGGTATATAGTTTATGTTTATACTATTCGTATGTATCACCCTCATATACAAAATAATTCTATGGAATTTTCTATATTAATTCTCGTTTAAATGTTCTTAAATGTGTCATAGGAATTTTCCATTCAAACATATACCTTCTATATTCCTTTGTATCATGAATCCAATCAGGATAAGATTGTGCCATATAGTTTAATCCGCTACCAAACCCATATGAACTACCATAAGTCATCCTATAATTGTGATAATCATATTCATCATTTATATAAGTAAATATATTTGGATCATACTATAACCAATCATCCCCATCTAATAATATTATAATATCATCTGGATCTTTAGAAAATTTTGCAATCTAATCTAATTGATTAGTTAACGCATACTTTCTAATATCATTATTTATATATTTTATTTTATCCTATCTTTCATTTGAAATATTCTCTCGAACATATTTTATCTAATCTTTTATTTCTATTGCAGTATTATCAGTACTCTAATCATTTATTACAATATGAATATAATTATCATATCGTTGATTCTATACACTTATTATATTGGTTCTAATATATTTTTCCTAATTTCTAACAGGAGAAATTACAACTAATTTCCTATTTTTACTCTATTTATATAATTTAGTATGTTCATCATTAACTATTCTACCGTTAAACATTTCGTATGTTCTTTGGTTTATATAATCCTATTTGTTATTCAATTCATATCCCTAATCAATTCCTAATAAATTATATAAATGTTGTTGCCACTGAATCTAAACTTTATCCCACGTTAAAAACTTTTTAACTTCATTCATTTTGTGCCTTAAACTATTAGAATAAAATTGATTGGTATATGCAAACTATACATAATTTATGAATAATTCTTTAAGATAATCATTCCACTATGGAAAACTTATTGTATTATTAGGAACTATTAAACTATATTTACCCTATACTTCCTTTATTGATCCAAAATCAACACATATTGGTAATACATTGTGCTATATACATTCTATAAGAGATATACCATATGTTTCAGGAAATGTAGCAGGATATAAAAAGAATGACTATTTAGTTAAAAGTTTAAATACTTCATCTTGTGGTAAAAAACCATGGAATATAATACTCGGATCATCTTTATATTTTTCTTTTAACTATTCCATATCATTTTGCATACCTTCTCGTTTATCTTTAAATAAATAGAACCCACCAATTATATGAAGAGTCTAATTTGGATTGTTTATTTTTTTCTTTATAGAACCCCACATTTCCTACTATAATGGAACACCCTTACTATAATTATAATTTACCACAAACATGTTTGGATCTTTAGCCCATATATCTATATTATTATAATTACCTGGTTTAATACCATTTCTGGTTTTCCATATTTTTTCTTCTAATTTTTCAATACTTGTTTTTTTTAAATATTCAATCTAATGAAAGTCAGATAACACAAAAAATTCATCAAATAAATCATTTAATACTAAATCAGATAACTAAAATTCCCCCCACACGGTATAATCGTGCTATCTAATTATTTTCTTTTTCTATTTTAAATCTTTGAATATTGATATATCAATTGGATCTCGTCTAGCAATTTGTTTACTTTCTTCTAATACTTTATCCCTATAATCCATAGGTAAGAATGGATAAGTAGAACGCTCAGAAATTACAATATCATATTCTATATTACAATTAATATTTCTAAAGTTTTTATAATGTATCCCATTATAATCTCCTTCGTTTTCACAATTATTATATACATAAACATCAAATCCAAGTTTATGCAATTCTCTTGACATATAGACAACCTATGCCTCAGATCCACCTAACCCTTTTTGCTCTAATGTGGTATCATCATATTCTAATCCCTATATATCAATAAACTATATCTTTATTTTATCCATCATTATTCTCTCCTTATGCAATTAGGAAATTCAGATATTAATTCTCTTAATGAACCATTGTAACAACCATTACTAAAACACCTACATTGAAAATCTGAATACTCTCTATTTAATGCAATATATTTATTATCTTCTGGTATATATTCTATTATTTTTCCTTCATAATCTATATCAATATTCAATTGAATTCTCTATTCTGTAAATACTGTTAATTTTTCTCCACAATATGGACATATTACTTTCATATATAATTGCCCCTCATTTTATAAACATAATAGAAGACATAAGAACTCCTTTCTCAAATCCAGTCTCAACATAAAAATCAGTATAAGATTTATTTTTCATGAATTCATCCTACTATTTATGAACCGAAAAATCATTATAATCATGTAATATTATAAATCCACCATCAACAACAAAATTATACCAAGACTCTAAATCTTCTTTTACATATGGATATGTATGATTACCATCTATAAACAAAAAATCTATTTTATCATTGAATGTTTTCACCTATTGAGTAGATGTAGAATATATTGGTATTACATTATTTAATCCAAATCTAGATAAATTTCTATTATATTCATTTTTTGTATTAACCCCCATAAACATATGAGGATCAATACTATATAATTTTTTACTGCTATTTATATCTGATAACTAAGTTGATAACACAAATGTAGATCCACCCAAATGAGATCCTATTTCTACTATATTATATTCTTCATTATACTAACATCGCTGATTAACTATAAATCTATACAACTAAATTTCATTATCTGTTAACATTGTAGGAACTATTTCATTTCTACATATAGAAAATATTTCATATAATCGTTTTGCCTCATTACCTACCATTATTCTGTAATTAAATTCATTAATTAATTCATAAAAATTATCAAGTCTCATATATTATAGCACCTGAATAATATCCTAATCTATATCAAAATCTTCATCGTGATATACACTAAAATACTTACCCAATAACTAATAAAAATCAGATTTAATTTCTTGATCTGATAAATCAACGATTTCTTCTATTTTCCTGTTATATTTATTTAATCTAATGGATATAACCTATCTTCCATCATATAAATAAAAAGACTATCGATACTAATTCTCACAAAGAAATGCAACAAAATCATAAAATAATGTATTAGCAACAAGCGTAGCAATATCAATGTCTATTAAAATTCTAGAGCTATTATTTTCAGATACTTTTAATTCAGAAGCCATAAAATTTATCTAATTATAAATAAATTGTTCCTTTTTTTCAACAGGAATATCCATATCACTTATCTATACAATATCTACAACATCTTTCTACTAATCTGGAAAAGTTTCAGTATTAATTTCAAAAATTATTAAATGCGGAAACTTAGTTTTATGACGTAATATCAAATCATTTAAATTCATATTATTTCTGCCTCCTTATGGTTTGCTGTAAAACAAAACTTATTAGCATTTATATTAAACTTTTTTTCTTCTGATTTTGAATTATTCACAGGTATCTTATACCTCCTTTATAAAACTTGAAAGAAAAATGGGGCAGTTTCATTCCAAGCTCCTTATACAACGTTTGTCATATTTCCAACCATCGGTTCTCTTGTCATCTCTTACATAAGCATAGTATGATGGCATTTTTCACGCCTCCCTTCGATTCTCTTTGAAATTGATGTGTTTGCGGTATTTCATCTTTTCTCATCTCTCATCTCCTTTCGGTTTGCATGATTGCTTTTCCGATAATCTCGACTATCTGAGGCACTACCGCATTACCGAGTGCCTTCAATCGTTTAGCTCTGTCCATCCTTCTGGGTAGCCCATCATCCACTCTACAAAGGCTGGCTGCAACTTGTATCCAGTTCTCTTGCCAGTAGCTTTCTTCGATTTGTGCCAGACGGTCACTCCAAGATTGTCCATTCTCTTGTTGTTGTCCATGTTGCCCGTATCCTTCCAGTCTCTTGCTCTGGGTGTCGGTAACATTTCCAGATATTGAGATATGCTGTCTGGTTTCGTTTTTGTGTTGTTCTTCGGGTTTTGGCTTCTTTTGCGTCTCGCCATCGTTGTTTCGTAGCTTTCCTCTATTACTACTGCCCTCGGTGTCGGGAGTAGCGTTTGGTTTATCCGCTTGTTCAGGCAATCCCCATAATTGTCGCTTGTCCAGCCTGGCTCTTGCGCTCTCGGAGTTGGAAGTAGCCTCATTGTATCCGCTAGATTCATACTGTGAGAATC
>ENA-UPTA01005632-UPTA01005632.1-activated-sludge-metagenome-genome-assembly--contig:-NODE-5632-length-11389-cov-6.609846_pt1 | contig 11389 bp, 11 predicted proteins | sample MGYA00238184_ERZ773361 | MGnify/ENA primary metagenome ERZ773361 (study PRJEB29100, sample SAMN05720205) | activated sludge metagenome | isolation source: anaerobic digester from wastewater...
ACCACCGAATACCCGTGTGTCGCACACTGGAGCGCGATCTGCTGCCCCATCGTACCGGCACCGAGGACAAGAACTTTTTTTATATCTGATACTTCCATGCTGCCTCCTGTATTACATTATAAAATGAGTGCGCCATGCATCATCAACAGCATGAATTCCCTCTGCTCCCGGATTGAACCTCGGCATTGCCGAAATCCTATCCGGGATAACCAATGTCACTTTAAATCTTCCGCAATAAAGAATCAGTCAGCGAATATATCCACCGGATCTCCCAGGGTTATACCGCTGGTATTGTGCAGAACCTTAGCAAGGCCTTCAATTTTCGGCAGTTCATATTCAAAGAAATACCTGAAAACGGTAAGCTTTCCCTTATAGAAAACCCCTTCTTTTGATGATGCGCCGGACTGTAGTTTCGTTTCCGCCGCGAGAGCCTGCACAAGCCACTGCCATCCGACAGCGATAATGCCGAACATTTCAAGATACAATGTGGCATCCGAAAGAAACCGGTCGATCTCACCCTTCATGGCAAACCCTGTAAGGTGGGCAGTTATCTCCTGCAGTGTCTTCAGCGCGTCTTCCAGCGCCCGGGCTTCTTTCTCCAGAGATCCGTATTTTTTAGCAGTGGAAATTGTCCCTGATGTTTCCTTAAGGAAAAGTGCGAATGCCTTTCCGTTTTTCATGATCACTTTTCTTCCGAGAAGGTCCATTCCCTGTATGCCGGTGGTTCCTTCATGGATCGGATGTATCCGCATGTCCCGGAAGTACTGTTCAACGGAAAAATCCTGGCAATACCCATACCCGCCGAGGCACTGAATCGCGCTGCTGGTGGAAAGAATACCCATCTCCGAAGGATAGGTTTTTGCAACAGGTGTAAGGAGATCAAGTATCAGCTCACAGCGTTCCTTCTCTTCCTCGCCGACAACCCGCGACAGGTCCGTAAGTTTTGCAAGATACATTATCAGCCCCAGCGACCCCTCTGTTACCGCCCGCTGGAACAGCAGCATCCGCTTCACGTCAGCATGGCCAATAATCGGCATCTGGGGTTTCGCGGGGTCCTTCTCTGTTATCAGCCTCCCCTGGGGACGTTCATTCGTATATTCCAGCGCTTCATAATATGCCGCAGTCGCAATGGCCGTCGCTCCCAGGCCGACATCGATCCTCGCTTCATTCATCATCTGAAACATGTAGGAAAGTCCCTTATGGGGCTCACCCACAAGAAATCCCCTGCAGTCATTGTTTTCTCCCATGTACAGCTGGCAGATAGGGGAACCGCGGTATCCCAGCTTGTGGTCTATCCCGCCGCAGGTGACATCATTACCCACAAGGGCGCCATTGTCTCCGGCCCGAAGTTTCGGCACCACGAAAAGGGAAATCCCCTTCACCCCGGCCGGCGCCCCCTGTATCCGCGCCATCATGAGATGCACCACATTATCCGCCCCGTCGTGTTCCCCGGCGGAAATAAATATTTTCTGTCCCTTTATGTTATAATAGCCCTTATCCGTGGGAATCGCAGTGGTCGCCACATCTGAAAGGCTGCTCCCCGCCTGGGGTTCCGTCAACGCCATGGTCCCCTGCCATTCACCGGAAAACATTTTCGGCGTATAGGTATCAATCAGCTCATGTGTCCCGAAAGACAGTATCAGGTGCGCGGCTCCCGTGGTGAGAAGGGGATACACGCTGCCTGAATAGTTCGCCGCGGAAAAAATAAATCTGCAGATTCCCATAACAAGGTTTGGAATCTGCTGCCCGCCGTGCTCTGCGGAAAAAGGCGCCGCAATCCATCCTCCTTCACCGCATTCACGCATGAATTTCCTCACCGCAGGGTTCACCTTCACGGTGCCGTTTTCGTAGACCGGCGGATTTTTATCCATCTCCCTGAATACGGGATGGAGCAGTTCAGTCGCCATCTTCATCGCCGTCACAAGGACCATCTCGAATGTTTCGCGGCTGTGCTCGCTGAAATAATCGTACTTCGTCAGGGACTCCGCATCCAGCACATCATACAGCATGAAACGAATATTGCGTTCACTGATAAATTTTTCTGCCATAATAACAACTCCTCATCTCAGAGATTAGTTTTTTCAATTACTTTCAACGCGGTATCTTCAAGTATCTTCACCGCGTGTATCAGCATACCAAAACGCTGGTCCTTTGTCTGCCCGTGGAAAAACCGGTAATAAATCTGCTGCGCAATAACCGCCAGACGGAAAAGGCCGAAGCAATAGTAAAAATCCCAGGCATCAACATTCCTTCCGCTCAGTTCACCGTAAAGCTTCACCAGCTCGTTCCGTGACAGCATACCCTCCGCACTGGTCGGCATCTGCCGTATCATCTGAAGGCTCTCCGGATCATCACGGTCAACCCAGTATCCCAGTGAACTTCCAAGATCCATGAGGGGATCACCGATTGTCGCCATCTCCCAGTCAAGGACCCCAACTATTTCGAGGGGATTTTCCGGATTCAGCACCACATTGTCGAATTTATAGTCCCCATGCACCACGCCGGGAACGGCAGAGTCCTCCTGCAGGTGGTCATGAAGCCACTGCATCACCTTTTCAAAATCCGGCGCGTCCGTGGTACGTGCTGCGCGGTATCTTCCGCTCCATCCGTCAACCTGCCGGAACACATACCCTTCGGGCTTTCCGTAACTGTCAAGACCCACAGCACGGTAATCCACATTGTGAAGATCGCTCTGAATCCGGATCAGGTTTTCACAGAGCTTCGCCGCCCTGTCAGGGGTAATGTGCAGTTCTTCAGGAATGTCCTTCCTCAAAATAATCCCCTTAATCCGTTCCATCACATAAAACTGGCACCCCATGACAGATTCATCGTCAGTAAACGCGAGGACCTCCGGGCAATAGGGAAACACCGGCCGCAGGGCCTTCAGCATGCGGTACTCCCGGGACATGTCATGGGCGGTCTTTGCCTTTTTCCCGAAAGGCGGCCTCCGCAGCACCATCTCCCGCTCACCGGCCCTGATAAAATAGGTGAGGTTCGAGAAGCCGCTGGGGAACTGCCGTATTTCCATCTCCCCTTCCAGTCCCGGTATTGAATCTTTCAGGTATTCTTTCACGCGCGTCATATCCAGCTCTTCGCCGCTGCGTATGACTGTTGGTTCATCAATTATACCCATCACTGCCTCCTTATTTCGCCCTCTTCTCCTTCGGCATTACAAACGACTCAATTAGACTGATAATAAATTCCGCATATTCCTCTACCGAGACTTTGCGCCGTAAGTATTTCCACCGCTTCAGATACCAGTCCTGAAGCATCGCCTTTATTGTGGAAGCGGTGAGCACGGTATTGCTGACCCGGAATGAGCCCCGGGCAATTCCACATTCAATGATGTCGATAAACATGCTCTCCGTCACAAGCTCGCTCTCAATGGCCAGTTTCTGTTCCGCACGGGAAAGGTTCCTCGCTTCCATAAAGGAAAAGTAAAACCACTTCTGCATCACCTCGTTCAAAAAAAGGTGCGCCCGGATTGCGATCTGAAGACGCTCACGGGGACTCTCCCCCTTTTCCACCTGCTCCTTTAAAATATCCCCGATAATGCGGCGCCCCTGCTCCTGAATGATCTTCGCCAGTTCATCTTTACCGGTAAAATACGAATAGAGCGCCCCCATGCTGAGGCCCGATTCCCGTGAAAGGTCGCGGAGGCTCATTGCCTGAAATCCCATGGTGTTGCTGAGCTCCAGGGTCGTATTGAATATATTGATGAGGTTCTTTACCGCCACCTCTTCCTTCTTGATTTTAATGGAGTCCCTGTTCTCATGGAACACCGCGCGGCATATCTTTTCCATGGACACCTCGACGATGTTCCGGAACTCCTGATAGGTCAGCGCCGCCGCGCTTATTTCCGTGCGTCCCTTCTTCATACCTGATATTTCCTCAGTATCCTTCGCGCGATAGAAGACTTGTGGACTTCATCGGCGCCGTCGTAAATGCGCGCGGCCCGTTCATGCCTGAAGAAAAACGCGAGGATTGTATCATCGGTCATGCCCAGGCCTCCGTGCACCTGAAGGGCCCTGTCCACCACATGCTGCATGGTATTGGCGACAACAAATTTTATGAGGGCGATATCGTCCCGCGCATCCTTAGGGCCGACGGTATCAATACGCCATGCCGCATACAGGGTCATGAGCCTCGCCGCCTGGATCTCCGCTGCCGACTCCGAAATCCACGCCTGAATAATCTGCTTTGAGGCAAGGGTCTTCCCGTCCGGAGAGATGACCCGCTCGCTTGCCCGCCTGCACATCATGTCGAATGAACGCTTGCATATCCCCAGCCACCGCATGCAGTGGTGAATGCGCCCCGGCCCCAGCCTGTCCTGCGCCATGACAAACCCCTGCCCTTCGGGTCCCAGAAGGTTTTTCTGCGGCACACGGCAGTTCTGGAAAATAATTTCACCGTGACTGAAATAATCGCTCCCGGAATGTCCCATCACCGGAATGTTCCGCACAAGATTAAAACCCGGCGTGTCACAGGGCACGATAATCATGCTTGCCCTGAGGTGAATCGGCGCATCGGGATTGGTCACCGCCATGGCAATGGCGAATTTCGCGCCGTCCGCGGAACTGGTATACCACTTGTGCCCGTTGATCACGTAATCATCGCCGTCCTTCACCGCGGTGGTGTCCATCATGACCGGATTGGAACCGGGCATATCGACTTCCGTCATCGCAAAGCAGCTGCGGATGTCCCCCGCCACGAGGGGGGCAAGAAATTCTTTCACCTGTTCCTTATTGCCGTATTTGTGAAGGATTTCCACATTCCCGGCATCCGGCGCCTGGCATCCGAATACCAGGTGACCAAGAGGCGACGCCCCCAGGGCCTCCGACACGAGACCGTGCTCCACGAGGTTAAGCCCCATCCCTCCCAGTTCCTTCGGATGGTTCGGCGCCCAGAGCTCCATCTTCTTCACCATGTTCTTTTTCTCTTCAATAACCGGCAGAAGTTCCCTGAAATCCTTGTTCATGAACTCCGGCTCCAGGGGAATGAGCTCTTGTGCGACAAACTCGTCAATCATTTCGATTATGGTCTTCATTTTGTCAGAAATTGTAAAATCCATGCCTTTCTCCTTATACACTGTAGTGATACACCTGTACTACCGGTACGTCAGTATTCCTTCCACACCTGAACATTCAAGATGTCCGTAACAGTTGAATCCGTCCAGGGTGATGCGTTCCGCAGTATATTTGAACCGCGTAAAGGCGGTATTGGCGATCTGCCAGCTCAGCCTCATCGCCGTTTCATCTGAAATTCCCATTGCATACCTGACAGAGGCTGAAATTGAACCCCCTGAGGCAACGACCGCCACCTTGTGCCCCCTTCCGGAGCGCACCATTATTTCCTGCAGCGCATTCCGCACCCGTGCGTTGAAATCCTCCCATGATTCCACATCCGGAATGCGGTCTTTTCCGGAGATCCAGCGCAGCATTACCCTTTCAAACACCATCTGAAATGAGCGTTTACTCTCAAACAGCTTTTCCGCATCAATGGCAAGTGCCGGTTCCTCTTCAATTAAAACCGGCAGAAGGGCCCGCATGACACTGGCGGTTGCATGTTCATCAAAACCCGGCAGTATCTCAAGCTCGGGGAGTTCCGCACCCTTCTCTGCGTATACGTTCCGTATTATTTCCGCGGTCCTCCGCTGACGTTCAAGGGTACCGGAAATGACCGCGTCAAAACGCCAGCCATTTCCATGCAGCCACTCAGCGGCAATCACAGCCTGTGCTTCACCGGTTTCCGAAAGCCGGTCATAATTGCCCTTTCCGAATGACGCCTGTCCGTGACGGATTACCAGTAAATCGCTCATATAACCTCACAGATAATACCATATATGAAAACATGAAAAAATGTCAAGAATATAAATAGAACGTTCGTTCTTTTTTTCTTGATTTTATTTCCGTTCTTTACTACTATGGTTATATGAAGATTTTGATATGCATAAAACAGGTTCCCGACACCGAGGCAAAACCGGTACTATGTGAAAACGGCAGGGGATTCTTCTATGATCCCGCCAGGACCGCGTTCCGAATAAATCGATTCGACGAATACGCCCTTGAAGAGGCGCTGCTGCTGAAGGATGCGCACCCCGATATCACTATTGATGCCGTGTCCGCCGGCACCCCGGCGGTGCTTCCATCCCTCCGCAGGGCCCTTGAGATGGGGGCAGGAAGCGCGTACCTTCTTGCGGCAGATCCTGACGCGCCGCTGCAGGGAACGGCAGCAGCCCATTGTATCGCCGCATTCGCCCGGTCACGGGAGTATGATCTCATCTTCACCGGAGTGATGTCCGAGGACGACATGGGCGGCATCACGGGTCCCGCCCTCGCGGCGCTCCTGGGATATTCATGGGCCACCTCTGCGGTACGGCAGACCCCCGGAGATGGCACCATTATCGTCGAACGGGAGCTGGACGCCGTGACGAGAGAACACCTCACCCTCCGTCTGCCAGCGGTGCTGACGATTCAGTCCGGTATCAACCGCCCGCGATACCCTTCCCTTTCCAATAAACTCCGGGCGAAAGCCATGGACATTCCGGTACTTGCCGTCGACACCTCCCGGGTTCCCGTTGTTGAACGCACGGAGGCAGTCCGTCATTCCCGGTCAAAGGGTACCGGCATCGTGATTGAAGGAAAAACCGCCGAGAAGGCTGAAACCCTGCGGTCACTGCTCCACGGGAAATCATTGCTGTGAAACGGAGTCATCAATGAAAGGAACTATCCTGTCCCTGATTGAATCCGGAAACGGCGCCGCGACACCGGAGTCATTAGACACCCTGCACTTCGCGATGGACCTTGGCGCCCGCACCGGAAATTCTGTAACGGGAATGGTACTCTGCGCTCCCGGCACTACCGCAGACCTGGAATCCCTTCCGCAATGGGGTGTCGATATCGCTGTGCTGCAGAATCCGCTCCTTGACCGCTACACCGCGGAGGGGTATACCGCCGTCATCAGGACCTGTGCTGAAGATACAGGAGCCTCATACATCTGCATCCCCCACACCTCCGGGGGAAACGATTTTGCTCCCGCTTTGGGAGCGCTGCTCCGGACCCCCTGCATTACCGCAGTGAACGAAATCCGCGGCACCGGTGATGCGCCTCTCTTCACACGGACCATTGCCGGGGGAAAACTTGAGGCTGATATTTCCCCCCTTGCATATCCCGCGGTACTGACAGTCAGTCCGGGCGCCCATGCCGATTGCATCCCGCATCCGGAGAAACGCAACCGCTGCTCGGAAAAGCATGTCACGTTTGCTTTGAACAATACCCTCGAAGTTTCACGAACATGCGCCGCCGTCGCGTCATCGGACCTTCTATCGGCGGAGGTGATCATTGCCGCAGGTAAGGGAGTCGGCACACCGGAACAGATGGAGCTTCTCCGTGACATGGCATCCCTTTTCCCCCGCGCCTCCATCGCAGGATCGCGGGGCGCCTGCGACATGGGCCTTGTGGACTATGGGCTTCAGGTGGGAATGACAGGAAAAACGGTGTCCCCGAAGCTCTACATCGCATGCGGGATATCCGGCTCCCCGCAGCACATCATGGGCATGAAGAATACCGGCACCATCATCGCAATAAACCGTGACCCCGACGCCCCGATACACCACATTGCGGATATCAGCATCGTGGAAGACCTGAAGGTTTTCATCCCGCAATTCATTGAGACGGTGAGAAATCGCGGTGAGCGCTCCTCCTGAATCACTATCACCACACCGGACATTCTGACAACTCCGGTAATTTTTTTGAATAAATTCGGTATATTTTCATTCGGAAATTATTCATCCTTGACAAAAAGACTACAGTGTATAATCTGTTAATTAAAATTTGATATTAATCAAATTGACCCAGAGATCAGGTATGGAGAATAGCACACTAATGAATATTTATGTAGGGAACCTGTCGTACAACATGAGGGATGAAGATCTTGAAAAGCTTTTTTCTGCTTTCGGCACAGTTTCAGAGAGTAAAATTGTAATCGATAGAGATACCGATCGTTCAAAAGGATTCGGATTTGTCGAAATGCCGAACCAGGCGGAAGGTGATGAGGCAATCAGTCAACTCGACGGCAAGGAAATTGACGGCAGGGCAATAAAGGTCAACGTCGCGAAGCCAAAAGTGGACAAACCGCGCAGAAATCAGCGTTATTAGACAATTGCACCGCTTGCTGCATACAGAAGGAAAAACTACATTCAACTCCCCCTGTCAGCGACAGAGGGAGTTGAATGTTCTGATATTTCATGATTCCGAAACTCCCGGCATGGGAAACAGTTATTAATTTCAGCTGCAAGGAGAAAAAATTGCCAAAAAAGAACTATCAATATGAAAAACGACAGAAAGATATCGCGAAGAAGAAAAAGCAGGAGGAAAAACGGCAGCGCAAACTGAATAAGACTGCCGACTCAGGAGAGGAAACCCCGGAAAACACTGTTGAAGATACAGATGTTTCAGAAAATGAAACCGCCACGGAGAATGAAGACGTGTGAAGATGCACGCACTCCGTTACCCGCAATAATGCGATCACGCCCTCCAGTTCTGCCCTGCCGATGCAGGGCACCGAGCCTTTAAAACACATTTTTTATCATTTATCAGCCATTCAATATACTCATGCAAAGATGGAATGACAGGATATTCGTATCCCGCCTGCAATCAAACACCCCGGAGACATTTTTTATCCCTATATCATCCGCAGAAGAAGATACATCACAGGTGCGGAGAGCGAGGCGGTGAGGTTGATAATATCGTTCGGTGAAGGTGAATCGGGGCCGGCGCGGTGCGCAAAGAAATTCATCGCGGAGAGCCCTGGTTCCGCGAAGGCGCTGAGAAGGGAATCGGCGAATGTCCCCGCGAGGGCGGCGCATGTCATCACTGCAGTGAGTTCAATATCGACCCGCTGAAAAAAAAGATACTGTGCAAGCACGGTAATCATGAGGGCGCCTGCAAGGGCCGCACCTGTTCCGAAAAACGATATCCCCCCCGGCGTTCCGGAATCCGCCATCCGCCACTCCGCGAGTGAAAAGCACCGCCTGCTGAAGATTGGGCCCAGTTCGCTCGCCCATGTGTCCGCGGTCACCATCGCCACAAGTGTAATGTAACAATGAATAAAGATATCATTGCCCGTGATCAGATATCCCGCAGAGGCGCACACCGCGAAGAATATATTCGCGCTCACCTGCCAGACATTTCTCCTGTTGGTGTCCCGGGGCTTATGATTCACGCGGCCGTTGATCACGGTGAAAACAACGGAGGTAACGAAGAACACAACCACCGGCACACTCCACCGCGCTCCGGTGATGCAGAAAAAATACACTCCCAGAAAATATGCCGCGACGGCGCCGTACTTCGTAAGAACATTTTTTTTATAGACCATACAGGCACCGGCGGCGACGGCAGGTATCGCCAGCACAGGCAGCAACGGGTTGAACACCGCGCCGTCAACGGCGAGAAAGAAAAGTGCGCACCCCACGGGAATGGTGAAATTGTCCGACCCCCTGTGGGAAAGCACCTCGAAATGTATTGCCGCAATGAGGAAAAGGGCAATGTACAGATAGTTCCCTGACTGCGGGGAAGGCAGCAGCAGGATACAGATCAGCAACGCCGACAGGGCAAACCCCGCGACGCCGAACACGCTTTTGGGTTCGCTGAAAACCGCGAACCGGGTATTCCACGGCAGTATCCCGCCCCCGAGATTCGCGATGGTGTCCGACACCGCCAGCACCAGCAGTGATATCTGAAAATAATAAAGGGGCATCCCGTAGAGCAGCATACATGACACCAGAATCCCAAGGGGATAAAAGAGGGTCCCGAGGCTTTCCCCGGATGTGGTATGAATGAAATTGAAACCCTTCAGTTTCCACGTAACAAAAGAAAACACCGTTCCCAGGGCAATGAGCGCCAGCAGAACATCCCTGCCGACGTGAAAGGTGAGAATAAAAATCACCATCCCCGTTATAAAGTGAACGGATTTCCTCACAAGAAGCATATACCGCCGGCTCCCGCCCTTCACAAATTTGAGCGACAACAGTCCGAGAATAAAAATTATAAATACCGCAACAGCAATTTCATTCATTCAGTTATCTGATTATCCATGTAAGATAGAAGAAATACCCGTGAGTATGTTACGTGAGTGTACCTTCTTATCATGGTGAAAGATATTTACGTCAAGTTAATATTATATTTGCATAGTATTACATTATGTGTTTCTCTTCATGATATATGATCGAAGCTCCAGTAAAATACAGCTACATTATTACCATACGAGGAAAGAATGACTAACACACAACCGTCGCTGCTCCAAATGACACGGGCCCCTTTTTTGTCGTCCATAATAGCCCCCCTGATCACGGGAACACTGCTCTCCGTGAAACTAAGCGGCTCCTTCAGCATTGCCGGGTTTATACTGGTCCTTATAACAGGCATCGGACTTCATGTCGCCACCAATGTGTACAACGACATTTACGACACCATACAGGGCACCGACAAAGTCAATGTGCACCGGAACGAGTTCAGCGGCGGTTCCGGTGTATTACAGGACAGTCCCGCCCTGATGGCTACCATGTACCGCCTGGCACGGGGGGGCCTGATCATCGCATTCTTCTCCACCATGGGACTTATGTTTTTTGTCGATACAAACCTCTGGCCGTACCTCTGGGGCCTGTTTCTCGGGGGGGCTTTTTTCAGTAAATTTTATACCGCGGCGCCGGTGAAGCTCGCATACCGCGGACTCGGTGAAATTTCCGTCTGGTTCTCCTTCGGCCCCATGGCAATACTGGTTGCCGCGGTGAGCCAGAATGTCATGTTCAGCAGAGAGGCCCTCATGCTGATGCCGGCATCCGGCCTGAGCACCCTTTCCATTCTCCTTGTGGGCCAGATGATCGATGTTGAGGCTGATATAGCAGGCGGGAAACACGGCGTCGCGTCGCGTCTCGGCACAGGTGCCACCGCAGCCCTGTATGTCCTCGCGCAGCTCGGTATCATCGCCAATGTGATCGGCATCATCCTGGTATTCCCCGGCCCGACAGTGTGGTTTCTCCCGTCCCTTATTCCCTACATTCTGATATTTCCCGCTGCATGTTCTGTTATCATACGACACCACCACAAGCCCGACGAACTGAAACGGGCCGCGAAAATGACGGTCCTGATTCACCTGCTCTTTTCACTGCTTCTCATCGCGGGGTTTGCGGCATATCTGTAATCTTTCCATCATATCAGAAACATCAGGACGTGTTGTTCATGAAAAAAATAAAGGCATTCTTTCATCCTGAACAGTATCACGGCTGGGGCCGGACCCGCAGATATTTTGAAGGATGGTACTACAAGCTTGTGGACCACTCTGAACAATACGCCTTTGCCGTCATTCCCGGCATTGCCATGGATGAAACGGG
>ENA-UPTA01005636-UPTA01005636.1-activated-sludge-metagenome-genome-assembly--contig:-NODE-5636-length-11386-cov-6.356103_pt1 | contig 11386 bp, 8 predicted proteins | sample MGYA00238184_ERZ773361 | MGnify/ENA primary metagenome ERZ773361 (study PRJEB29100, sample SAMN05720205) | activated sludge metagenome | isolation source: anaerobic digester from wastewater...
TGCTGCTCGTCGATGACCACCAGTCCCAGGCGGCGAAACTCGATGTCTTTCTGCAAGAGCGCGACGGTGCCGACGACAATGTCGATGTCGCCCTGCCGGATTTGTGTGAGGAGTTCCTCTCGTTTCCTGCCCGTCAGGCCGCCGGTGATGAGCACGCGCCGGACCTGGCTGTTTCGCAGATACCGCTCCATGCTCAGGAAATGCTGCGAAGCGAGGATCTCCGTGGGGGCCATGATGGCCGCCTGTGTCTTGTTGGCGATGGCCAGAAGTGCCGCGTACAACGCGACGACGGTCTTGCCGGAACCGACATCGCCCTGGAGCAGGCGATTCATTGGCGTGGTCCGGCTCATGTCCTGGACGATCTCGGATATGGAGGCGTTCTGGTCCTCTGTGAGCAGAAAGGGAAATCGCCTGCGAATTCGGCTGTCGATCTCTTCGGTCAGGACGCAGGGCGTCGCGGAGGCATCGTGCTGCGTATGGTGGCGTCTCATCGCCAGGCCAAGCTGCATGAGGAACAGCTCATCGTACTTGAGCCGGCGTTTGGCCTGATCGAGTTTCTGCTCGTCCGGCGGCATGTGGACCCAGGCAAACGCCTCTCTTCGCCCGATCAATCGATTCTCTTTGAGAACCGCCTCGTCGTAGAATTCCTCGACGAGGTCGTCCAGATGCTCCAGGACGGGCAGGACGATCTGCTTGATCTGCCGGCTGCTCAGCCGGCCGCTCGCGGGATACACGCCGCCGCTGAAGTGCCTCTCGGGGTCCGTGTGCGTCTCGTCGAGCATCATGAACTTCGGATTGGTCATCTGAAGCTGATGCTTGTAGATCCCCGTTTTGCCTGAGGCCAGGATGAGTTTCCCCAGGCGAATCTGGTTGCGGAGATATCCGCCGTTGAACCAGACGATCCGGCAGATGCCCGTGTCGTCGGCGGCGATCACCTCGAAGATCGGCGGCCGGCGGTATTCCTGGTAGTCGATCGATTCGACCAGGGCCAGGATCGTCGCCGGCTCCTCGGGCTTGAGCTCGGCAATCTTGATTCGCTCCGGGGCAAAAACCCAATCGCGCGGAAAGTACTCCAGCAGGTCCGCGACCGTGCGCACGCCGAGCTTCTCAAACACGGCCGCCCGTGCGGGCCCCACTCCCTTGAGGTACTGCACCGGCATCGAAGGCGTGATGCCCTCTCTGCCGGAAGGCTGCTTTTCAATCACATCCTGCATGTTGACAACGGCATCCGATTCAACAGTCCGTGCTGTATCCATTCTCCATCGGCCAGCGCTCCCTGCATTCGCAGGAATGACAGAGTCTCTCCCCTGATTCTAACATATCGCCCACGAATTGAAATGCGCCCACGCTGTCATTCCCGCGAATGCGGGAATCCATTCACTCGGCAAAGCCGTGCTCGCCGATGAGCTTCACGAAGCGGCACGCGCTGACTTGTCTTTCGATCAGTTTTCCGAGGTGTTTTTCCGCCACCGTGAGCTGCTGTATGGAGTCCTGTCCAAGGGGGGCAACGATCAGGCCCGCTTCGGCAAGTTGCACGACGAGCGGCGGTGGAAAATCCGGCACGGCGGCCGTGATGATGATCCGGTCAAAGGTCCGGCTTGCAGGCCAGCCGAGGCTGCCATCGCCGACGTCGTATTCGACGTTCTCAATGCCCAGTCTGCCCAGGACCTCCCGCGCATCGGCCGATAAGCTGGCAAACCTCTCCATCGTGTAGACTCGCTTGGCCAAGCGAGCCAGAATCGCCGTCTGGTACCCGCTGCCGGTCCCCACTTCAAGGACTTCACAATCGGGACTCAGCCGTAGGAGCTGCGTCATCAAGGCGACGATATATGGCTGGGAAATCGTCTGCCCCGCCCCGATCGGCAGCGGCTGATCCACATAAGCCCGGTCCCGCTGCTCCGACGGCACGAATTCCTCGCGGGGGATCTGGACCATGACGCGCAGCACGTCCGGAGCCGTGATATCCCGACCCTGGAGATCCCGCTCAATCATCCGCCGACGAGCCGGCTCGCAATTGAAATCATTCTCATGTGTTGCCATAGTACCCACGACGGGGTCGCGCAGCGCATCCCAACGCGCCACGTCCATCCGTTCGCTGCCGAACTCATCTATTATCTCGGGGCTTCCCGAAAGGAACAAGGAAAACCGGCTTGCGGTTAGAACAGCAGCTTGACCGCCGCGGCGGCCGCGAGGATTTGCACCAGGCTGTCGAAGGCCTTCTGCGGGATGCGTCGCAAAAACAAGATGCCCGCCACCGCCCCCAAGGCGATCAACGGCAACATCATCAGGTCCAGCTTGAGCGACTCACTCGTGATCAGGTCGAGGTTGGCGCTGAAAGGGACCTTGAGCCAGTTGACGGCGAAGAAGAACCAGGCACTGGTGCCGATGAACTCGATCTTGGGCAGCCGCATGGCCAGCAGGTAGATGACCATGACCGGCCCGGCGGCATTGGCCATCATCGTCGTAACCCCGGCGATGAAGCCCATCAGGGCCGCGAACCACCACTGCCTGGGGATGGGAGCATGCTCGCCCCCCGCGCGCGTCCGCCAGTAGTTCAGGCCGAGCATGGCCAGCACGATCACGCCCATGATCGGCTGAAGCTGGCTGTCCGAGATATGCCCCATGGCTCGCCAGCCGGCTACGATCCCAAGCAACGCGGGCGGCAGCAGCCGCACGACATGCCCCCATTCCGCCCGCCTGCGATAGTAGCCCGCCGCGAACAGATCGCCCAGGATGAGCATGCCCAGAAGAATCCCGGTCGATTGGCGGGTATGCTCGGGAAACGCCATCGCCATTAGCGGGGCCATGAGGATTCCCAAGCCCGGAATCCCCGTCTTGCTCACCCCGGTCAATAGGGCACAAAGGCCCACGAGCACCCACCCTACAGCACTGAGATCGAACATGCTCTACCCAGATTCTTCAACGAAACCACCCCTGCGGTGATACGACAGGTGGTGCACTGTACCGGCTCGGGGACCACCCTGCAATCAACTTCGCCCGGAAATGCCCCTTCGCGCCCGGCCGTGGCACTTGCGACCGTTGATGATCCCAGAATTGTGGTATAATCGGTTTTATGCCCAGACCCAGACAATGCCGACGGGTGGCCGCAATGCCCCAGGTCACGTACTACAAGCCGCAAGGAATTCCGCTGACCATTCTGGAGTGTGTGGAACTGACGGTCGATGAGCTGGAGGCGATTCGCCTGGCGGATTTCGAGCACCTGTATCAGGAGGAGGCAGCCCAGCGAATGAACATCTCTCGACAGACCTTCGGCCGAATCCTTGATGCCGCACGGGCCAAGGTGGCCGAGGCCCTTGTCCATGGAAGGGCCCTCTCGATCCAGGGGGGGGCTGTCGAAATCGCTCCCCCCACCGGCGGACCAGGCATGTCCTGCCGGCAGGAAGACAGCCCCACTGCGAGGCGCGGACGATGCCGCAGAAGAGGCTCTCCCGGCGCCATATAGCCCTCGGCCGTATCTGGATGATCCCTGATGAGAAAAGCGATGGGCGAACACAGCAAGCCTATGTGTTCACTCGGAGTACGTATGTCCCCCGGTTGACAATCAGCTCGTCTCCTCAGGACGCTCTTTGGTGAGCAGCAGCATTCGAGGCGCAAAACGGGGCCAAGTCGGGATGAGCGATGTCACTCGTATACTCGATGCGATTGCCCGAGGCGATGCGGCCGATTCTCATCGAGAATGCCCGTCGCAGGCGGCGCCTCAAACGAGGCGGAGGTCACAACAGAGTCGAGTCGAGCGACGCGGACCTGGCCGTCGAAGGTCCCTCCGACGATCTGCTTGTTCTGGTCGGCGACCATCGTTCCCTTCCATCCTGGCATGTGCGTCTGGGAGACACGGACTGCACGACGGATTCCTTCTATGCCGATCTCGATGGAGAGGGCGTTCCCGAGACAGCCGTCAGTCGTGTCCTGGGAACGCCCAAACTCGCTATCCGGCAGATTCAGGGCAGGATGGACTATGGACAGCGTGCCGCCATCCTGCATTCAGAGGATACAAGGATTTACCTGGAGACACAGGCGTTCACCAGACAACTCTCGCGCCTCGGCTATGTCGTCGAGGCGGACGGCGGTCATGTCCCAGTCGTGGCTTCAGCCAGAACAGACGGCCCAAGCCAGTGTGTGCTACTCCGCACTCTTCTTTCGGAGCAGTCGATTTCTCTGTGTCACTTGATAGTGTCACGCCCCGGATTATGATATCCGCCCAACACGTACGTTGTGCACCGGAGCGGTGAGAGCGCCTCATCCGGCTCCGAGAACACGGGCCATAGCTGGCTCCTCGCGGAAAGGACAGGCACCATGCGGATCTTCACGGGGGTGAAATGTGTCACGACTACTTGGCGGCGGCGGAAGTCTGCGTGGGTCATGTGGCTCCTGGTCGGGTTGTTGTCCTGTCCGGTGTTGAAACAAATCGACGTCAATGCGCCCGGCCTGCACAACGTCTGCCTGCGATACCGATGGCGGTTCTGGGTGGGACGCGGCCCTCGCCCGCCCGGCTACGGCATGGTCGTCAACCTGGACTCGACGTACCTGAAGATTCTCTCCCGGACACGGTCCGTCTGATCGTTCTGGGGCAGGTAGCCGAATAGCTCATTCAGCCAACCGCCAATCTTGAGCCTCTCGAGGCTGGCGGTGAAGTTGATATCGTAGACCCAACCAATCTGGCAAAGGCGGAAGTCGTTGAGCGTCTGGAGGCTCGTATGCTCGATGAGGCGGCCCGTGAGAACGGCGTCCAGCACGGCAGGTGTGATGCGCGGTTCATCGGGCAACTCAATCTCAAATGAGAATCCGGTGGGGTCTTCCGCCTGACGACGGTACACATCGGCCACGATCCGATAGATATCGAGCTTGTCGGCGTCGCGAATCAGCTTCAGGAACAACAGCGCCGGGCCCTCGAGTCCGGCAGGTAGTGACTTGCGACCGTGATAGGCAATCGCCGTCTCGATCCACTGCCTCTCCTCGAGGCTCAGCGTCTCCAGGACGCGCTCGCGGCACAGGACCTCGACGCCGAGACTGCAGTGGTTGACGCTCCGACCGTCGTTGAACGTGCGGTACGCGGCAAACTGGGGGAAGCGACCGATGTCATGGAGCAGCGCAACCGTCTCGGCGATCCGTGTTTGGTTGTCGTCCAGAGCGAGCCGCCCGGCCAGATAGAGCACTTCCTCACGCGTGCGCCGAGTGTGCTCCTGCTTGAGCCGCAGGTGCATGTTCACATACTCATCCTGACCAAAGAACTGGCCCGTGTATGTGTCAAACCACCGTTCGAGATCGTCCAGCCACCGCGGCTCCATAGGTCCTGTATCTCCACCCAGCCTGTCGGCCGAAAGGCCACAACTATACCCTGAATAATCCCGCCCCACCAGCGAATCGCAGGAAAATCCATCACCCGCTTCCTTCCTGGGGAAAGCCTTGTATAATCCAGGGATCGTATAGGAGTCGTGTTGCAGGGTATGCTCACAAGGAGTCAGAGGAAATGCCTACGGCGAAAGATATCGTAGTTCGCAAGCCGACACCGGAGGAGCTCAAGCGATGTAAGAGCTGGCCGATCTGGACGTCCGAGCCCAGCACGTTCGACTGGTCATACACCGAGAAGGAGACCTGTCTGATCCTGGAGGGAGCAGTCACCGTCTCGGACGGCGAAGACTCCGTGAGCTTCGGTCCGGGCGATCTGGTCGTCTTCCCACAGGATCTCGACTGCGTCTGGAGCGTGGAGAAAGCCGTCCGCAAGCACTACAATTTCGGATAATGGAGTGCCCTTTGTCTACACCTTGAACTGCTCCGGCCTGAGCTCCAGCCGGCGCCCGGCACCGATGGCCTCGTTGACCTTGAGAACCGTCACGGCGGCTTCGTAGCCCACTTCACCCGGGCAATTCAGCTTGGCCTTGCCTCGGATCGCATCGAAGAAGTTCTCCAAGTGCGGCTGGTGAATCGGCTTGAGCAGCTCGACGGCCAGCTCGAGAGTCGGCGCGTTGCCCGTGGCATTCACGGTGCCCGAGACACTCAGGGCGGCGGCCAGCTCCTCGAAGCTCATCCGCTCGACGAGCTTCATCCATTCCGGCTGCGCGGTCAGATAGCCGTCCCTGACGCACCGGGCCCAGGTGGTCGCCGGCTCGCCCGTCGGCTCCGGATACAACCTCGTGCGATCCGTCCGCTCGGACATGATGAGCGTTCCCCGGTCGCCCATGAACTTCTCGAAATACCCCTGATGGCTGTTGGCGCTGAGCGTCTGGTAGGACGCCGTGACCGGCCCCTGGGCCGTATCGTACTCATAGACGGCCATCACCGTGTCGTACCACTGGTGCGTTTCCTTGTCGTAGTAGTTGAGCCGGCCGCTGGCGAGCACGGACTTCGGGCAGGCGTCGAGGAACCAGTTGTAGACGTCGATCTGGTGCGCCCCGAGATCGACAATCGGGCCGCCGCCGAGTCCCCTGTACCAGCGCCAATTCCGGAGTTCATGCATGGATTTGTAGCCGTAGTGTTTCAGTGTCCCCTCGTCGATTTCCTTGCCCTTGGGACATCCCAGCGGCACCTGAACTGCACGGTTCCACTGGCCGTTGACTGCTGTGATCCGCCCGAACAGATTCACCTCCCGCAGGAGTTTGTCGCGGCAGAAAAGGTACCGCGGATTGCTGCGACGCTGGTGGCCGATCTGGAGGAGCTTGCCCGTTCTGCGGGCGGCCTCCACCATTTGCCGGGCCCCTTCGATCGTGTTGGACATCGCCTTCTCGCAGTAGACGTGCAAGCCGGCTTCGAGACAGGCGACGGTGTGCCGGGCGTGCCAGAAGTCCGGCGTGGCGATGATCGCCGCATCCAGATTCTTCTCCTTGGCCAGCATTTCCTCGCAATCGACGTAGGGCGTGGCCGGGTGGCCGTACCGTTTCAGCATGCGCGAGGCCCGCGTCAGGTTGTACGCTTCCCAGATATCACAGACGGCCTGAAACCGCACGCCGGGGATCTTCAAACAGGCGGTGAGCAGTACCTCCCCTTCTGCCCCCGCGCCGATGAGGGCAACGTTGATCGGCTCGATGCCCCCGTCTTGTTCGTCCGCGCCGAAGCCGGCCGACGCGAACGCCATTGCCGCCCCGGCCCCCGCCGCCGATCTCAAGAATTCCCGCCGGCCCAACGTCCCCTGATCTCTCTTCCCACTCATGGTATGCTCCTTCCGGGCGAGGAGATATCCGCACCCAGTCCCAAGATGTACTCGGTCCGCACGATCTCTTCAGGAGCTCCACGATTGGAACGGGCCGGTGCATCGCGCAGCCTTGCCGTTCCGCAGATGGAATTGCGCATGTGGCTGAGATGTTACAGCTATGGAAAAGACGGATCGCGCCACTGGCGATAGTCGCGGGTGTCTCCCTGAGGAATGATCGCCAATTCCTCGGGCTGAAGCGGCCACGGACTCTCGAAGGGAATCCGTTCTGCGACGCCGATTCCCTTCTGGCGGGCCGGCGAATCAGCCTTCAGCGAGAAGCCTTTGGCCTGCGGCGCCACAAATCGCGGGTCGATCGTCAAGCGTTCATGATACGTCCCAGGTTCCAGTCGCACGGTACCGCCCGGGGCGGCTGCGTCGATCCGCTGCTGGATCGAGCGGGGAAGACTCGGGACACTTTTCGCGGAGTCTGCCGCCATAATCGCGTCCTGCACCGTCTTGGTCAGCTTCTCCTCGCGGAGCCAAGTCGCGACGATCTTGCCCTCGGGATTCACGAGCAGGATGTAGGAGGCGCAGGGGTCCCCGTAGCGTTTCGCGATGTCGCTGCCCCCCTTCTCTCCGAGATAGACTTCCGGCCACTCGATCCTGTGTTCTTTGATGTACTTCGTGACCTCCTCCAGTGTGTCGTCGCCCGCGAATTCGACGATCCCAAGTCGGCCGTCGGTCCCATAGGTCTTGTGCAATTCCTTGAGCCGGTCCAGTTCGGGATGGAACACCGGTTGCCAGAAGCTCAACAGGACGAACTGGCCGCGATAATCGGCGAGACGGATGTCCCTGCCGTCGAGGGTCTTGGCCTCGAACAGCGGCGCGGCGTCGCCGACATGCAGCGCTGGATTCCGCATCGAAAGCGTGAGGTCGCCCAGGTCGAGTGGCTCGTCTGTGTACGCCTGCGTCATCGCAGGGACTTGGGCCGTGCCGTAATAACCGCCGATCTCTTCCGGACGGCCCTGCCCGGTGGACTGCTCCTCAAGCCAGACGGTGAACTCGTATTTGCCCGGCGTCACGTCCTCGATGCGGAACGAGCCGTCGTCCTGGATACGAAACGCGTAATGCCGCCTGTCGAGGTCGTGCCACATCGCGTCGTAGTAGGCCTGGGCTTCCGGCGTCTTGCGCCACTGGTCGTACCAATCCGCCTGCTGGCGTTTGGTCATCTGGTCGTAGTTGTCGGGTTGCGGCCTCTCGGGCCGTGACGTGCTGAAGGCCCGAAGACCCGCGCCGAAGTAGACCGGCCCGTGGTAGTCCGCGGGTGGCGCGAACCGACCGACCACCGGGCGGCCCTGCCCGCCCAGAGCCATCTGTATGTTCTGTCCCGGCTCCAGGTGGATCGGCGTCCTGCACGTGTGGGTCGATGTATTCTCGCCTGTACGAATCAGGTAGCCGACCTCCACCCACCCCGGCGGGACCTTCGTGAACACGAACCGCCCGGCCGCGTCGGTCTGGCTCTGGTAATCGAAGCGGACGTTTTGATCGATCGCGTTCTTGTTGATGTAGTTGAGGAGGTCCACGCGCTCGTCCGCGCCCAGTGCCTGGCCGATCTTCAGCGTCCCCTCGATTTTCGCCCAACGCTCCAGACGCAAATCCGTGGATGCACACAATTCCTCGCTCGTCACCCACGTAAAGCCCTCGTCATGGGCCGCGATCAAATGGAATTCCTCCGGCGCCGACGCAAAGGAGAAGCGCCCCTGTGCATCCGTCTGGACAATCTCGCTGCTCTTGTCTACCCGGCCGGTCGGCACGAGCTGTCCCGCCCGAATGATCGCCCCTTTGTCCTTCGAGCATAAAGCCACCTGCGCCCCGGCCACAGGCAGACCATTCGGATCAACTACCCGACCCGAGACCCCCTGCGGAGGAGTTGGCAGCAGGGTCGAATCAGACACGCCCTTCTGTGCCGACCGCAGAGCCGCGATCATATCGTCGACTTCCTGCGACGTGAACGTGCCGACGATCATAGCGGAGCTGCCAAGGGGCGACATGATGTGTGGCATCGAGACCACCTTGCCGTCAACGAGGATCGCCAGGGGTCGTTTCACGTTCGCCGCGGTGATGTCGTGGAAGAGGGATGCACCCTTTTCATTCAGCGTCAATCCGATGGCCGGCCTGCCCGTGGCGTCGGTGATCTTGTAGACTCTATCCAGCCCCCAGTCCTGGCTCGCCAGAATCGCATGAGGCGGCTTGTTCCAGAGCAGTACGTACGTTGTGCCCTCTCGCTCCTGGATAATCGCCCCCGGCGAGCCGACTAAAACCGCCCGGCTCGGAAACCAAGCGAAATCCCCGTCCGGCGGACGTTCGCCCGCCGTCAGTGCCCGCTCGTATCGCTCGACAATCCCGGAGCCGATCTCCTCGGCCCTGGGCGCAACACGAAACTCCAGCATGCCCGCATCGGCCGGGCCGGTATTCTTGAGGTTCAATTCCGCGAGCCGCTGTGGCCCCGCCAACTCGACGTGGTAGTCCAGGAACAGGACGTAGCGCTCGCCTGTCGGCCGGGAGGCCTTCTCATAGGCCGTCACCATAGTGCCCCCCCGGCGGCGATTCACACTCCCTTTGCCAACGTAGGCGACATTCTCGTCGAGCCAGGCGAGGGCTTGAGGGTCGCGCAGATACGGCGAGAGAGCCGAAAGCGTCGCGGGCAGGTTTCCCTGGTGGTCATCTGCAAACATGCTGATGGCCAGGGCAAGCCGCTTCATCTTCTGCTTCACGTCGGGATCCCCCTCGGTTCTGCGGTCGTAACCCGTCGAGATGCTGAGTTCCTTGAGCTTCGAAGGAACCACGAATTCCACGTTGCCGTCGGAGTAGAGCACGTAGGTGCCGAAGCCGAAGGACAGCAGAGTCTTCTCGTAGGCCAGGGGCACGGTTTCGGCCTGCGATGACGATCTTCCGGCTCCGAGGTAGACGACATGCCCCTGCAACCAGTCCCATAGCTCGTCAGAGCAGAAGGTTCGCAGGGCAGGCAAATCGCCAGGATACGACCTACCGTGAGTCTTCGCGTGCGCCAGGAGGCGTCTGCCAAGATCGTCGAGTTTGGAGTCGTATTCGCTGCGATGCCACCACGGCCCTCGCTGCTCCGGCTCCACTTCCACGCGGACCTGGGTCGGCTGACCCGGGCGCAGCGAGAGATTGCCCAGTTTCATCAAGCCGGCTCGCTCACGATACCCCTCCACCACGATGCCTGCAAAACGGTCCGGCGGTATGTCCGTCTCGCATCGTCTGCGTCCCGACAGTTCGGGGCCGTAGATCGGCTGGAGGTCACCCTTTCGCACACGGCGCAGCGAATGGACTTGGCCCGAGATGTCGAGGGCAGCCACGACAGTCGGTGCATCCAGACCCGCGGGCGCCGAGAATGCTGTCGAGTCGGAGTCGACCCGGTTCACATCGGTGATCTGTGCAGCGCCCTGTTGATCAGCTTGGAATCCGCCGGGCAAGGAGAATCCCTCTCGGACGAGAGCCTTCACAACGACCGCGTCGCGGACCTGGGCCATGATCTCGACGTTGACGTAGTTGCGTCCCTCGCCCAGGGGGACGAGCCAGATGTCGCTGTCGCCGACGCGCCACACAGGCTTGAGTTCCTTCTGCACATCGGGCGGCTGACAGAGCCACGCGTGGATGCCTGCCTCGGGCCTCGGATCGGCCCGCAGCGCCAGGACGCTGCCGTGCCCCTCGACGTCGGCTTCGTAGACGCCGGGGATCGTCGTTCGCTCGCCCTGCGGCGTCCACCATTCCAGGCCCGCTTCGCCCAGTCGGGAGTACGCCATCAAGGTGATCGTCACGCCGTTCGCAAGCCGGGCGACAAGGCTGGAATCTGAAGGCTTCACTCCCGTCATCGCAACCGCTGTCGCGGGTTCGCCGGGGGCGTCTCCGCTGTCGCCCCCGGCTGTGGAGATTGGAGAGTAACTCAACGTGCAGCCCTTGTCGTCGACGGCACGGACCTCGATTCGATACTCTCCACCTTCGACAGTTGTGACCGTGACTGTCCGGGGCAAAGTGGAACCGATCTCGATGATTTTGACGAGATCCTCGGGGCCCGGAACCGCCTGTGGCGAGGTCACGCCGCGGACCAGGATCAGGGACTGATGGTCAAGCACGAGATCGCCCTTGCCCAACTCCTTGATCGCCTCCATGATCCGCTCCGCAGGCTCGACCTGCGGGGTGGGTACAAGCTGTCCC
>ENA-UPTA01005637-UPTA01005637.1-activated-sludge-metagenome-genome-assembly--contig:-NODE-5637-length-11386-cov-5.467302_pt1 | contig 11386 bp, 10 predicted proteins | sample MGYA00238184_ERZ773361 | MGnify/ENA primary metagenome ERZ773361 (study PRJEB29100, sample SAMN05720205) | activated sludge metagenome | isolation source: anaerobic digester from wastewater...
TCAACGTTTCCGTCCATCGGCACTTCGGCTACCACTTCGAAGCCAAGCTTCAGTTCAGGATGCACCCAGCCCTTCAGCAATTGCCCTGCACCGCTCGGCCGCCTGAAACCGTGGCGCCGCATCTCCTCCTCAAGCTCTGGCTGAAGCGGCGTACAGATATCGAAATCGCCCGTGCTGACCGCGGATGCCGACCAGAATTCAGCCGCAGCACCTCCCACCAGAATCGGGCGAGACAAGCCGCGCCGATGCATGGCTTCGCTGACCTGCGCGAAGAGACGCAGGGCGGCTTCAAATTCAGGACGATAAGCGGAACCCCCATTCATCATGCCACAGTTAAGCCTTTTGCATCATCCAACAAGAGAAAGCGGCCGGCGCGCCCCATTGCGGAACAAACGGAAAACCCCCATAACCCCGGCATGAGCGAACTGATCATCCGCCGGGGCCTGGCCGAGCCCGATACGACCGGCCACTTCGTGCCGCACAAGCCGGCGCGGCCGGAGAAGACTGACGGGGGGCGGCCGTTCCGGATCGTGTCCGAGTACGAGCCCTCCGGCGACCAGCCGCGGGCGATTGCCGAGCTGGTGTCCGGCATCGCGGCGCAGGATCGCACGCAGGTGCTGCTGGGGGTGACGGGCAGCGGCAAGACCTTCACCATGGCCAAGGTGATCGAGGCGACGCAGCGCCCGGCGCTGATCCTGGCACCCAACAAGATCCTGGCCGCGCAGCTTTATGGTGAGTTCAAGAGCTTTTTCCCGGACAACGCGGTCGAATATTTCGTTTCCTATTACGACTATTACCAGCCCGAGGCCTATGTGCCGCGCAGCGATACCTACATCGAGAAGGAAAGCTCGGTGAACGAGGCGATCGACCGGATGCGCCATTCGGCCACCCGGGCGCTGCTGGAACGCGACGACGTGATCATCGTCGCCTCGGTCTCGTGCCTCTATGGCATCGGCTCAGTCGAAACCTATTCGGCGATGATCTTCGACATCAAGACCGGCACCAGCGTCGACCAGCGCGAGCTGATCCGCAAGCTGGTGGCGCTGCAGTACAAGCGCAACGACGCCGCCTTTGCCCGCGGCAATTTCCGCGTGCGCGGCGACAGCCTGGAGATCTATCCCAGCCACTACGAGGACATGGCCTGGCGCGTGGCCTTTTTCGGTGACGAGATCGAGGAGATTGCCGAGTTCGATCCGCTGACCGGCAAGAAGGGCCAGACCCTTTCGCAGGTGCGCGTCTATGCCAATTCGCACTATGTCACGCCCGGCCCGACGATGAAGCAGGCCGCCGAGGCGATCCGCTTTGAACTGGCCGAGCGGCTGAAGGAGCTGGAGGCCGAGGGCAAGCTGCTGGAGCACCAGCGACTGGAGCAGCGCACCAACTTCGACCTTGAGATGATCGCGGCGACCGGCTCTTGCGCGGGGATCGAGAACTATTCGCGCTTCCTCACCGGACGTCTGCCGGGCGAGCCGCCGCCGACCCTGTTCGAATACCTGCCCGACAACGCGCTGCTGTTCGTCGACGAAAGCCACCAGACCGTGCCGCAGATCGGGGCGATGTCCAAGGGGGACCACCGCCGCAAGATCACGCTGGCCGAATACGGCTTTCGCCTGCCAAGCTGCATCGACAACCGCCCGCTGCGCTTTAACGAGTGGGACGCGATGCGCCCGCAGACGGTCGCCGTTTCCGCCACTCCCGGCAGCTGGGAGATGGAGGAATCGGGCGGCGTGTTCGCCGAGCAGGTGATCCGCCCGACCGGCCTGATCGACCCGCCCGTCCTGATCCGCCCGGTCGAGGACCAGGTGCAGGACTGCATCGAGGAATGCCGCCAGACCGCCGCGAAGGGGTATCGCACGCTCGTCACCACCCTCACCAAGCGGATGGCCGAGGACCTTACCGAATTCATGCACGAAGCGGGCCTCAGGGTGCGCTACATGCACAGCGACGTGGAGACGCTGGAGCGCATCGAGCTGATCCGCGACCTGCGCCTGGGCGTCTATGACGTGCTGGTCGGCATCAACCTGCTGCGCGAAGGGCTGGACATCCCCGAATGCGGCCTCGTCTGCATCCTCGATGCCGACAAGGAGGGCTTCCTGCGCAGCGAAACGTCGCTGATCCAGACCATCGGGCGTGCGGCGCGCAATGTCGACGGGCGGGTGATCCTCTATGCCGACCGGATGACCGGATCGATGGAGCGCGCCATCGCGGAGACAGACCGCCGCCGCGAAAAGCAGGCCGCCTACAACCTCGAACACGGCATCACGCCCGAAACGATCAAGCGCAACATCCACGATATCGTCGCCGATACCGCCAGCCGCGACGGCGTGCTGGTGGAGATCGAGGCGGAGGGGGCCAACAACCTCGTCGGCCACAACCTGCGCGCCTATATCGAGGAGCTGGAAAAGAAGATGCGCGCCGCCGCCGCCGACCTGGAATTCGAGGAAGCGGGCCGCCTGCGCGACGAGATCCGGCGGCTGGAGGCGGAAGAACTCGGCCTGCCCGAGGACGAGCGCAAGGCGCCGATCGTCGGCCGCAGCAACGAGGGCAAGCCCGGCACCCGCAAGGGGCGGTTCGGCAGGGAGAGCAAGCGGAAGTGGGGGCGCTAGGCGCTCACCATTCCTTTGTCATTTGGGACTAGAGCGCCGGGAATGGACGACAGGCCCCTGCCCCCGCCGTTCGAGGTCTCCGCCCGCCGCGACTGGCGGCCGTGGGCATGCCTGACGGTCGGAGGCGCCTTCGCGGTATTCGCCCAGCTTGCCTCCAGCGCCGAGGCCTGCGCGGCCAGCGGCACCTGCTCGCAGCTGCTCACCGCGGGCGTCACCGGGGCCGGCCTGCTGGCGTGCGGCACAGGCGCACTGGCGCTGTGGCGCAATGCCAGCCGCGGATCGCGCTTCGATTCCCTCACTGGCGAGCTTCGCTGGTGGCAGCACCGCCGCGCGGACGATCCCGGCCTCCACGGGTCGATCCACCCCCGCGACATCGCCGCCTTCCGCCTCATCGCCCACGACGAGGGCGAAGACACCATCCAGCTGGTCGACAATGCAGGCGAGATCCGCCTCTGGTTCGATGGCGAGGTCCTGCCCCGCAAGGACCGGGATGCCTGGTTCGCGCAGGTGCTGGCGGCCTGGCCGCATATCGGGATGGAACGGAGGTAGCGCCTGCGTGTCTCGACTGCGCTCGACACGAACGGGAGGTAGGCCGAGACCATCGCAACGCAGCCTTCAACCTTCGTCCCGCACTTGACCCGGGACGACGGATCAGAGCTTCCCGAACTTGCCCTCGAAACCGCCGACGTCGCCGCTGGCGAGCAGCTTTGCCTGATCGACCCAGGCATCCCGGCGCGGGCGGCCGGCGAAGGCGCCCAGTTTGGCGTCGAGCGCGTCGAGGTCGGCGTCGGTCAGCGCGGCGATCTGGGCGTAGGTGGTGAGGCCCAGTTCGGGCAGAAGCTTCTGAAGTTTCGGCCCCAAACCCTTGATCTTCGACAGGTCATCCCCGGCAGCGACGGGCGCGGGCGCAGCCTCCACCTCGGGCACCACTTCCATTTCGGCGGCGCGGGCCTCTACCTCCTCAACCTCGTCCTGCGCGGTCACGGCGACGATCTCGGCCACCCCGGCCATCGCGCCGCCGTGGGGTGCGGGAGTGACGATCTGCGCGGCAGGCGGGGCATCGATCAGCGCCTGGTTGCGCTGCGCGGGCTCCGCGCCCTCGCTCAGCACGTCGGGCTTGTAATCGCGGCGTTTGGGCGCAGAACTGGCGCGGGCGTAGAGCCACCAGGCGATCAGCAACGCGATCACTGCCAGCCCCGCGTAGATCAGCCAGTTCGCCTCAATCGTCGCCATCATTGCCGCATCTCCTGCCTGCCTGGCCCCGCGTTAGCGGCGCGCGCGCGGAACCGCAATCAGGCGCCGACATTCTTGCGGAACAGCACCCGGTCTTCCGGCCCGAAGCCCCGGTGCCAGATGACGAAGCCGTAGACGAACAGGATCGCGGGAATGCCGAACAGCAGCTCCGCCCATTCGGGCAGGAACCGCGTCACCGCCCAGCCCACCAGCGCGGCGGGCGCGGCGGCCCAGACCAGCGCCCAGCGCCAGATCGTGATCCGCTGATCGAGAATGCGTGACAGCAGCCAAGCCTTGACCAGCGAGGCCGTGCCCAGCGAGAAGAACAGCGCGGCGGCGGCGGCGGCGGCGCTGTAATTCGGCCCCAGCCCCATTTCCCGCACCACCATCATCCCCGCCACGGTCAGCGACGCCTGCAGGGCGATGGTGGAGAGCGAGATCCACAGGTTCTTGTGCCGCGCGACATAGATCAGGGCGGCCTCGCTCACCACGGCGGTGGCGGCGGCAACCTCGGCCACCAGCAGGAAGGTCAGCGCGCCGGTGCCGCCCACGAAATGCGGGCCGACCAGGCCCATTACCGCCTCGCCCGGAATGACCAGCGCCATGGCGATGCCCGCCTGGGCGGCTATGATCCAGAAGCCCACCTGGCTGACCTGCTGGGCAATCGCGGCGTAGTTCTTTTCCTTGAGGTTGCGGGTGATCACCGGCCCCAGGATCGGCTCGAAGCTGGTCTTCAGCTTCTGCGGCAGCGAGGCGACCTGCTGCGCGGCGTAATAGACCCCGACCGCGGCGGGCGAGGTGAAGAAACCCAGCAGCGCCACATCCAGCTTGCGCGATCCCCATTCCACCATGTCCGCCACGGCCAGCGGCGCCGACAGCACGGCCAGCCGCCCCAGCCGCAGCGGATGCGGGTGCCAGTGGCGCGGCAGGCCGAAAGTGCGCACCAGCGGCCACAGCGAAACGGCCAGCGCCGCCAGCTTCGCAAGCAGGAACGACAGGGCCAGCCCCGCCTCTGGCAGCACGAACAGGAAGGCCACGGCCGACAGCGTCTGCACCCAGGGTTCGACCAGCGAGCGGGCGCGCACCGTGGCGCCGACGTTGTAGCGATAGGCCAGCGCGGCGAGCGCAATGTCGGTCAGCGCATTGGCGACCAGCGCGAGGGGTAGCAGCCGGTCCCATTCGCTGTACTGGCCGCTGGGAAACATCGGCGCCGGAAACAGGTAGAGCAGCCCCGCCGCGCCGACCGACAGCATCAGCGTGAGCGTCATGGCATCGGCAATGACGTGCGGCGCCTCGCGCGGGTCTTCCGACAGGCGCTGGGCAAGGCCCCGGCGCTGGCCCAGCACGCACAGCTGCGCGATCAGTTCGACGATCACCAGCGCCGAGGCATAGCGCCCCAGCGCTTCCACCCCATAGAACCGCCCGGCGATGAACAGGAACGGGGCCGTGCCGCCCAGCCGCAGCAGGAAGCCGAAGAAATTGGTCCGCCCGCCCTTGGCCAGCGCCTGGATATCGTCGCGCTGGGCTTCGCTCACCGCGCGCCTTCCTGTTCGGCGCGCAGCGGGCGCGCCAGCAGGTCGGTCACGACCTCTCCGGCGGCGGCCTCTCCGGCCAGCAGGCGGCACACGGCATCGACGATCGGCATGGCGATGCCTTCGCGGCGCGCCAGTTCAGACAGGATCGGCGCGGTCGCGGCGCCTTCGGCCACGCTGTTCTTGCCCGCCAGCGCCTCAGCCGCACTCATCCCCTCGCCCAGCGCCTTGCCGAGCGAGAAGTTGCGGCTGGAGGTGGAGGAACAGGTGAGGACAAGATCGCCCAGCCCGCACAGGCCCGACAGCGTTTCGGCCCGCGCGCCGCGCGCCAGGCCAAAGCGCAGCATTTCGGCATAGCCGCGCGCGATCAGCGCGGCGCGGGCGTTCTGGCCCAGCTTCAGCCCTTCGACCACGCCGCAGGCAATGGCGAGCACGTTCTTGACCGCGCCGCCGATTTCCGCGCCGGTGACGTCGTCCGAATAATAGGGCCGCAGCATTGGCCGCGAAATCAGCGGGGCGAGCCGCTGCCACTGTTCTTCCCCGCCCGAACAGGCGAGCGTGACGGCGGTGGGCAGGCCCGCAGCCACCTCGTGCGCGAAAGTCGGGCCGGACAGGACGGCCAGCCGCGCGGAGGGGGCGGCTTCCTGCGCCACGTCGGCCATCAACTTGCCGCTGCCCGCCTCAATCCCCTTGGCGCACAGCACCAGATCGCGCGGGGCATCGGGCAGGCCGGACAGCACGCGGGCGAGGTGCTGGGCGGGGACCACCACCAGCAGGGCATCGCGCGCGGCCATTTCGCCAAGTTCGCCGGTGGCGCGGATCAGCGGCGAAAGCGCGGTTCCAGGCAGGTAGAGGCTGTTGGTGTGCTGCGCGTTGATTTCCGAAACCAGTTCGGCCTCGCGCGCCCAGAGCAGGACCTCGCTGCCGTCGCTGGCCAGCGACTGCGCCAGCGCGGTGCCCCAGGCGCCCGCGCCGATCACGCCGATCCTGATCATCATGCCTTCACTCCCGCGCCGCGCACCGGCGGTGCATCCGGATCGAGCGGCCAGCGCGGCCGCGCCACGAAATCGAGGCTGTCGCTCTGACCGAGGCGCTCGACCCCGGCCCAGGCGATCATCGCCGCATTGTCGGTGCACAGCGCCAGCGGCGGCGCGACGAAGGGCAGGCCGTGCTGCGCCGCCAGCCGCTCAAGCGCCGCGCGCACCGCCTTGTTGGCCGCGACCCCGCCCGCCACGACCAGCGCGGTCGGCTCCTCGGCCAGGGCCAGCGCCTTGCGGGCCCGGTCGATCACGCAGTCAATCGCCGCCTGCTGGAACGCGGCGGCTATATCGGCATCGGCGTGGAGCTTGGCTTCTTTCGCGCGCAGCACGGCGCTCTTGAGGCCGGCGAAGGAGAAATGCGGCTCCGCGCTGCCGAGCAGCGGGCGCGGCAGGGGGACGGCCTTGGGATCGCCCTGCAGGGCCAGCCGCTCGACCGCCGGGCCGCCCGGATAGCCGAGGCCAAGGATCTTGGCGGTCTTGTCAAACGCCTCGCCCAGCGCATCGTCGATCGTGGTGCCAAGGCGGCGGAACTGGCCGACCCCGCGTACTTCCAGCAGCTGGCAATGCCCGCCCGAAACCAGCAGCAGCAGGTAGGGAAATTGCAGCGAGGCATCGGCCAGACGCGGCGACAGCGCGTGGCCTTCCAGGTGGTTGACCGCGATCAGCGGCTTGCCCGATGCCATGGCCAGCGCCTTGGCAGTGACCAGGCCGACCATCACCCCGCCGATCAGGCCGGGGCCGGCAGTGGCGGCGATCGCATCGACGTCGCCCAAGCCCAGCCCCGCCTCGTCCAGCACCGCCTCGATCAGCGGGGCGAGCCGTTCGGCGTGGGCGCGGGCGGCGATTTCGGGGACGACGCCGCCATAGGGGCGATGCTCCTCGTCCTGCGAGGCGATACGCTGCGCGAGTACGCGCCGTTCGCTGTCCACCAGCGCGGCTGCCGTTTCGTCGCATGACGATTCAATTCCGAGGACTATCCCCATCCCGGCTTTCCCTTAGAGACATTGCCGTCTAGCACAAGCGGCCATGACTGACCGTCCGTTGAAGCTAGGCACCCGCAATTCACCGCTCGCCATGGCTCAGGCCGAAGAGGCCCGCGCGCGGCTCTGCGCGGCGCAGGGCTGGAGCGAGGACCGGGTCGAACTGGTCCCCGTCATTGCCAGCGGCGACAAGGTGCTCGACCGGCCGCTGGCGGAGATCGGCGGCAAGGCGCTGTGGACCAAGGAACTCGACGCCTGGCTGCATGCCGGGGAGATCGACTTCGCGGTCCATTCGGCCAAGGACGTCGAGACTTTGCGCCCGGACTGGATCGCGATTGCCGCCGTCCTCCCGCGCGAGGACGTGCGCGACGTGCTGCTGGGGGCGGACAGCCTTGCCGCCCTGCCCCCCGGCGCGCGGATCGGCACCAGCGCCCCGCGCCGCGCGGCCCAGGCGCTGCACCTGCGGCCCGATTGCACGGTCGTCTCGTTCCGCGGCAACGTCGCGACCCGGCTCGGCAAGCTTGAGGCGGGCGAGGCGGATGTCACCCTGCTCGCCGCTGCGGGGCTGAACCGGCTGGGCAAGGCGGACCTTGGCGTGCGGCTCGATCCCGCCGACTGGCTTCCCGCGCCAGGCCAGGGCGCCATCGCCATCGAATGCCGCGCGGATGACGCCGCCACGCTGGGCCTCCTTTCCAGCATCGACCATGCCCCCAGCCGCGCCGCGCTGATGGCGGAGCGGGCGCTGCTTGGCGCGCTCGGCGGCAATTGCCACAGCCCGATCGCCGTGCTGACCACTCACGATGCGGACCGCCTGACCATGCGCGGCGCGATCTTCACGCTCGACGGGCGGGAGCGGGTGGAGGCGACCCACAACTTTGCGCTGGACGATTCCTCCGGCCCTGTCATTCTCGCCCGGCACCTGCTGGGCATCGCGAGCCCGGCGATCAAAGAGCATTTCGAGGGGGAGTAGCGACTTGGTTCCACTGCTCGTGATCCGTCCCGAACCCGGTTGCAGCGCAACGGTGGAAGCGGCCCGGGCGGAACGGATCGACGCGCACGGCTTTCCCCTGTTCGCCGTGGCCCCGCGCAGCTGGCAGGCCCCTGCCCCCGACAGCCATGACGCGCTGCTGCTGGGCAGCGCCAATGCCCTGCGCCATGCCGGGCGCGGGCTGGCCGCGTGCCGGCACCTGCCGGTCTATGCGGTGGGCGAGGCGACCGCGCAGGCGGCGCGGGCCGCCGGCTTCACGGTCGCCGCGATCGGCAATGGCGGGCTGCAATCGCTGTTCGCCGTGCTTCAGGACAGCCACCGCCGCCTGCTGCGCCTGGCCGGGGAAGAGCGCGTGCCGCTCAGCGTCCCCAACGGGATCACGCTGGAAGAGCGGGTCGTCTATGCCAGCGAGGCCCTGCCCCTGCCCCCCGCCATGGCCGATCTGATGCGCAGCCCCGCCGTGGTCGCGGTCCATTCGGCGGAGGCCGCGCGGCATCTTTCCGCGCAGTGCGTCACCCACGGCATCCGCCGCGCGCCGCTGCGGATCGCGGCGCTGGCCCCGCGCATCGCGGCGGCGGCGGGCGACGGATGGGGCGAGGTTGCCACTGCCGCCCTGCCCAGCGATGCCGCGCTGCTGGCCTTGGCGCGCCAGATGTGCCAAGACCCGGGGCCTCCGGGCCGCAATCGCTAGGCGCCCGGCCACAAGGACCCTGCACCGGCGCATGCCAGACGACCTGCTTTCCAGCCCGATACCGCTTCCGCCGCGCCGCGCCGGCGTGTCGAGCCGCGGCCTGCTGCTCGCCATGTTGCTCGCCTTCGCGGGCGGCACGGTGCTGGCGGGATGGCTGATCTGGGACGGACGGGTATCGATGGCCGACCTTGGCCTGAGGCAGCCCGCCGCCCCTGCCCCGCGCCTTGCCGCCCTGCCCACGCCCAGCCCCTCGCCCGTGCCTGCCATCGCTCCGCTTGAGGCACGGCTCGGCGCGCTGGAAACGCAGGTGACCCGGATCGAGGGACAGCTTGGCTCTGCCCAGGCTGACACCGCCCGCGCCCGGGGGCTGCTGGTCGCCTTCGCCGCGCGCCGCGCGTTCGAACGCGGCACCCCGCTCGGCTACCTTGCCGCGCCGTTGCAGCAGCGCTTTTCGGCCAGCGACGCAGGCGCGGTGAATACCGTGATCGAGGCCGCCGCTACGCCGGTCACTCTGGACGATCTTGCCGCAGAACTTGATTCACTGGCCCCCGCGCTCACCGGCAGCGGCACGCAGCAGGGCGGGTGGGCGCGCCTCAGCCACGAGGTGTCACAGCTGTTCGTGATCCGCCAGGGCACCGGCGCCGCCACCGGCCCCGACCAGCGCCTCGACCGGGCGCGCCTGCTGCTGCGTTCGGGCCGCACCATGGCCGCGACAGAGGAAGTCGCCCGCCTCTCCGCCAGCCCCGAGGCCGGCGCATGGATCGCCCGGGCAAGGCGCCACGCCCAAGTCGAGCAGGCGCTCGACCGGCTGGAGGCACTGGCGCTGAGCGAACCCGCGCCTCCCGCTCCGAACCCCTGAGCCGGAGCGCGCTTCACGCACTCTGCCCCGTTCGTGGCGAGCGTGTCGAGACACGCCTGCGCAACCGTGTCTCGACGCGCTCGACATGAACGGGGCGGGGATCAGTGCCCGGATCGGGGACTTTGGCCGGGACACCTGCCTGTCTTCACCCATTCCTGAACGATGTCCGAGTGCAGCAGGTGATCGCGCAACGCCTGCCGGGCGCTCTGCAAATCCCCGGCCCAGGTACGCAAGTCGGCGATATGGCGTTCGATCCGGGCGGAAGCGGCATTCAGGGCCGCCTCGGCGCTTTGGCACCCTTCGTGGCTGCCAAGATCATGGTGTTTGCGGAAGTTATGGATCAGCTTGTTGCGAAGGGTAACGAAGGCATCCAGCTCGCTGTTCAGCATGGCGAACTCCTCCTCGGAAAGCGCGATCTGCGTCCGAACACGCACACCCGGGCCCGCGCCACCCGCATCATCCTCCTTATCCTCCGCGTCGGCCTGCTCACGCGCCCCCTCGGTGGTCAGGAATGAGCCGAACAACTGCCTCCCGAGCGTACCAAGCGTTCTGCGTTTCAGGCGCTGATCCTTTTTCACCCTCTTTGCCGTCACGACGACATCGTGCTGTTTCAGGATCTCTTTCAGCCCCAGCTCGTAGGCCTGCAGGCGCAGCACGCAGTGCCCCAGCTTTTGCTGCACGACGTGCAGCGCCGCGAGGTGATCAGGTGAGGGTTGTGTCAAAGGGCTGACTCGCTGGTGGATGGTACTAACCAGCGCTAATCCCGCCGCGTTAACAACCGGTTGGAATCGCAAGAGCCTGCGCGCCAGGCAGGAAAAGCCCGCCCCTTGAGATCCGCCCACCACACCGCAAGTCCCGTCGCCCCGGACTTGATCCGGGGCCCGGCTGCCTTTCAAGCGGTCACCTGCCGAAGGCTCGGAGAGAGGAAGCCGACCCCCGGGTCAGGCCCGGGGTGACGTCAGCCTTGTTGCGGCTCTGGCCCTCTCAGGCGCGCAGCAGCATCGGCAGATCGCCGGACATCCCCCGCGCTTCGTCCATGAAGAACTTCTTCAGCCAGCCGCTGCGCTGCACGCCCGCCATGCCGAGCCGGCGCACCGCGCTGGCCGCGCGGCCAGGCAGGCCGAACAGGCGGACGATGGCATCGGTGGTGGCCATCACCGTGGTCGCGTCGAGCGAGCGCCAGCGTTCGTAGCGCGCGAGCACCTGCGCATCGCCCGGTTCCAGCCCCAGCCGCATCCCGTCCGCCAGCACTTCCACCAGCACACCCACGTCGCGCAGGCCCAGGTTCAGGCCCTGCCCCGCGATCGGGTGCATCCCGTGGGCGGCATCGCCGATCAGCGCCAGGCGGTGTTCGACAATCCGGGGGGCGTGGTGGAAGTTGAGCGGATAGGACATGCGCGGCGCGCACAGCTCTATCTTCCCGAAAGCGTGGCCCATGCGCTGGGCGATCTCGCCGG
>ENA-UPTA01005640-UPTA01005640.1-activated-sludge-metagenome-genome-assembly--contig:-NODE-5640-length-11383-cov-5.827419_pt1 | contig 11383 bp, 8 predicted proteins | sample MGYA00238184_ERZ773361 | MGnify/ENA primary metagenome ERZ773361 (study PRJEB29100, sample SAMN05720205) | activated sludge metagenome | isolation source: anaerobic digester from wastewater...
ATCATCCGTGAGCAGGTGAATCATGTCGAGCAGCAAGGCCGTGTCCGCCCGGCCGGGGATGTCGGGTATGTCAGGCGCCAGCCCGACCTGAACGTTTCCCCGGTTTCCGATCACCCGGGAAGCCACGTCCACCCGTTTCCGATTCGGTTCGATACCATAAAGGCGGGCCTGCGGATGCAGTTCCAAAAGCCAGGTGGCGGGCACCCCAAACCCTGTGCCGATGTCGATGATCACCTGCGGTGATCTCAGCAAACCCGCTAAGCGTGGAAACATAGGATCAATCAGAATTTTAAAACGGGCGAATAGCCTGGGATAGCCTTCCAGGTGCCGATAGCGTTTCAAGACCCTTTTAAAATGCCTGCGCGAACTGGGAACGAGCGCTTCATCCGGAAGCGTCACAGGCGTGAAGATTTTTTCCAGCAGCGGGGGAACGATCATGACGGCTCCCAGAAAAGAATAGCCGATGCCCAAGGCGAGTCCGAGCCCCGCATTTTTCAGCATGGCGTTATCCGAAAGGGCCAGGACTGCAACACCGAGAAATGTCGTGGCGAAGGAAAGAAACACGGACAGGCGGATCAGCCCCAGGGCTGGGTGATCATTACGAAAATAGCGCTGGTGTGACCGTACCAGGTACAGAGAATAGTCCGTTCCCATGCCGATCACGACCACCGAAACCATGACCATCGGAACGCCCAGGGGTTCTCCGAGAAGATTCAATGTGCCCAGTGTACAGATCATGGCGAAAAGCGTCGGCAGAAGGGCAAGCAGCGCCAGCTTTAAGTCGAATAAAATGATCAGCGCCACCAGGGAGGTAATGATCCCCACAATCGCCGCCATATGGATGAAGGCGGACATCAGGACCGTGCCGAGCCTTTCGCCGAAGAGTGTCGGATCAAACACCCGGGCTGAATCGCTGCCGGAAAAAGTCCGGAAAAAAGTTTCGCCGTGATAGGTCGGTCCGGGGGTAAGTGTTGCTACGAAAAATCGGCGCGACCCTTCCCGGCCGTCGGAGACACCCAGCATTCCGGCGAATCGATCCGGGATCTCGATCTTCGTCGTGGTGCTTTGCTTCCCGTCGATGCGGCTCCAGAAAGAATCGAATGCCGCCGTTGAAAACCCCAAAGGCGGGGCTGCTGTGTCCAGAATGCCTTTCAATTCTTTTTGCCGTTGTGGGTTCCAGAACTGCTTCCAGGCGTTTAGATTCGATCCGGCCAGCTCCTCGCCGGGGAAAATCATCGAGGGAACAAAAAACTGAGAGATGCGTTGCGCCTTCACCTCACGATTCAGCATCGCGGTCAGGTTGTCGCATTTCTGCTGTAAATCCCGGGTATCCTTGCCCTCCACCAAAAGATAAACCCTGCTGAAAATATCCCCCCAGACATCGCGAATCAGTTGTTCCGCCTGCAAGGTTTCCTGCGTCACGGCGTTCATCGATGCCGGATTCACGTGAAATTCCGGGCGGGCAAAAAAGAGCATGACCAGCCCGAAAATGACCGCCCCATAGGTTTTCCACATGGATCCGGAAGACGCCAGGCGATTGACGAACGACTGCAGCGGCAACAGGGGCGCTCGCTTGGCCGGCGGCATAACGGGAAAGATCACGGGATAGACGAGATGGACGAAAATATAAGTAAAGATCACCCCCAATGCGGCGAACTGGCCGATTTCCGCCAACGCGGGGAAACCGGAAAATGTAAGAAAAGCAAAGCTGGTCGCCGTGGTCATCATGGCCAGCAGCCCCAGGTTCCACACCTCCTTCGTGGCCTCCATGCCCCGCGTTTCATAAGGGCGGTCCAGAAAAAGCAGGTAGGTCAACCCATAATCGACGGTAAAGGAGATGATGGCGCCTCCGAAACCGACCGCCATAAGTGAAATGGACGGGTGAAGCAGGGAATAGACAAAAACGGCCATCATGGTGCCGATGAAGGCGGGAAGGAGTGCCAGCAGGCCGATCAGCGGGCGGGGAAAGCCGACCAGGAGCAGCAGCGCAATGGCAACCGTGGAGAAAATCACCGCCCTCCGGACATTTTTCTTCGCGTTGGTCTCATTGTCTAGGGCGGCCCGGTAAGCGCCGACGGGGGTCACGATCAGACCGCTTGCCGCACCGTATTTCTCGACGACCTCCCGGGTGGTCTGTTCCATGAAGTGCGTGATCTTCCGGGCAAAGCGGGTATCCATTCCCGATTGGGCGGGTTCGGCGATGATCAGCAGATGCTTTCTGTCGCTGGAGAGGAGATGGCCCTGATGGATGGTGGCGCCTTTCGCCGGGGCAAGGCTTGACAAACGGGCCAGAACAAGGTTCCGGAAACCCAGAGGATCGTCGGACACCAGGGATGCCTGCCCGATTCCTTCCAGATTGCCGAAAGACTGGATATGGTCCGCCAGCACCTGCCTGACATTTTCCGGCGTCAGCCGAGGGGCAATTTCTTGCGCCAGTTCTTCCGCGCTGAAAAGCAGGGGAAGATGGTCAACCGTATGACGCAGCAGCTCCGGGAAAAGTTGCCCCATAGACTCGAGTCCGACCTTACGGAAGAGGCCGCTTTCACGCATCCGCTGTTCAATCAATCCGGCCGCTCCCACAAGGCGTTCCGCGTCTCCTTCACGTTGACCCAGGTCCACCACGATCCGGTCCTGAATCGGGTGATGGCGGAAAACATAACGGCCGTCGGCCAGAACGGGATCATCCTGGGGGAGCGCATTCAAAACATCGGTGTCAAACTGGAGGCGATAAACACCGACGGCAAAGAGCGCTGCGACAGACAGGATAATCAACGCCGCCAGAATCCACCGGAAAAGATGCGGCCGCCGCTTCATTACCCTCTTATCCTGATGAAAGGCAGAATAAACCACCGCAGGAAAATCAGCCGGCTGAATGTCGCGGCATTTCTGAAGAAATCAACGAAACCCCGGTAATGGGATACCCGTTCTTTTCGGGGGGCGTAGTTTACACCGACGGGAGCCTCCAGGATCGGGATCCCTTTCCAGTTGGCCCGGGCCAGGATCTCCACCTCATACTGGAAACGCTGGCCGTCGGCGGGGATGTATAAAATTTCGGGTAACGGATAAAGACGGAACCCACTTTGGGTATCCCGCAGGGAAGGACCGCCGGATGCCCGGACCCAGAAGTTGGAGAAGCCCCGGCCGAACCGGCTGGCCAGGGGGACATGACGATGGCCCATGCCTTTGCGGTAGCCGACTACGATGGGCCTTTGTCCGCGTTCGATCACACGGAACAGATTCCAACTGTCTTCCGGATTATGCTGACCGTCGGCGTCCATGGTGATCGCCCATTCGGATGTATGCGCGGCGGCGGCGAAGCCGGTCATCAGAGCCGCCCCTTTGCCCAGGTTCTTTTTATGGCGGAGGACGGTGATTCCCGGTATATTTTTAACCTGATCATATGTGGAATCGGTTGAACCGTCGTCAATCACGTAAATGGGTAAGAGGAGCCCATCGCCTGCTTGACCACGTCGGCCACATTTTTTTCGTGGTTATAAACCGGAATAATTACCGCCGCTCGGTTTCGATCCATCAGATTATTTAACTCCCCGGTATAGTTATTATTAATCATAACCCCCCTTTTTGGATCAGGAGGACGGATACAGAAGCGATGATGCCGTGCGATTTCGCCTGTTGAGTGAAACAAATTAACGTTCTGATTCGGCATGCCGAAAGGAAGATTGTCATCTTCAAGGAGCGGCAGTATAGGAAATGGCGTCACGGATGTCAATACTCTTTAGGTCGCGATTTATGGTTGAGCAAGAGAAAGCGTAAATAAATTCATTATATTATGAACTGCTTCTGCCGGAGCCTGTTCCCGAGGCTACAAACGGCCTTCAAGCAAAAGTTTTCCGCTTTGCGCGTGACATAACCGTGCCCGTCATCCAAGGGTGATCCATATTTTTAATTATTGCTGCGGAGACGTCTATCTCGCCGGAGACATCCCGTAAAGCGATCGTCCAGTCAATCCGGGTAAATCCATTCAGCGCCTCAGGCAATGCAGCATCACCTGGGTGTGGCAGGGGTGAAACTCTTTTCCGCCGCCGGTCGCCGCTGGAACAGCCGGAGTTTTGGATAGATCCGAATCATCATACAATCAGGAGGACGACAAGATGAAGCACATATTCTTACTGGTTTTCGCAATGGTTCTGTCCCTGGCCGCTGTCGCCCAGTTCGTGGCGGGCGTAACGGTTGGAACGAGTGTCACGACGTCAACGAACCAGGGTAAATGTCCTATAGTCGTCACAGTCCATGGTAAAATTTCATCAACCCAGGCGGGTATGGTGAGTTACGAATATGTGCTTTCCAGCGGCGTGGCCCATGATCTGAATAATGTGCTGGGGGTTTTGCTCGGGTATTCTGAACTGCTGCTCTTTCATGTCGACGAAGACAGTCCGGTCAGGTCTCATGTAACAAATATCTTAAATGCAGGGAAAAGAGCCACGGCCATTATCGAAGATATGCTGACTCTTGCCAGACGGGGCGTTCAGTCACAAGAGGTTGTTAATCTTAACAGCCTGATCTGTGATTTTCTGGAAACACCGGAATGTGAAAGAATTTTAGCCTTTCATCCCAGCGTGAGCATATCCACACGCCTTACTGCCGCGCCGTTAAATATCATGGGTTCGCCGCACCATATCGCCAAGACGATCATGAACCTTGTCTCCAACGCCGCGGAAGCCATGACTGAGGGCGGTGTGCTAACGATTGCCACCAGCAATCGCTATATGGACCGGCCTGTTCAGGGATACGATGAAATTGCCGAGGGGGATTATGTGGTTTTGACCGTTTCCGATACCGGAGAGGGCATTTCCGGGCAGGACATCAACCGGATCTTTGAACCCTTTTATACCAAGAAGGTCATGGGGCGAAGTGGAACGGGTTTGGGCCTTTCGGTGGTCTGGGGAACGGTCAAGGATCATCATGGTTATATTGATGTGAAAAGCAGAACAGGTAAGGGGAGTACCTTCACCCTGTATTTCCCCGCAACACGGGAGGACCTGATTAAAGATGCTGTCCCGGTTGCCATGAACGATTACATGGGACAGGGTGAATCCATTTTAGTGGTGGATGATGTAAAAGTTCAGCGTGAACTGGCGGCCCGGATGCTCGAGCGGTTGAATTATCGTGTGACGATTATGCCCGGCGGTGAAGCGGCGTATGAATATTTAAAGGATCACAGGGTTGATTTGGTCATTCTGGACATGATCATGGATCCGGGCATGGACGGCCTTGACACGTATCGCAAGATTCTTGAAATCCATCCCGATCAGAAAGCCATTATTGTCAGCGGTTTTTCGGAGACGGATCGCGTCAGGCAGGCTCAAGATTTGGGGGCAGGTGCTTATGTCAAAAAACCTTACACGTTTGAGAAACTTGGAATATCGGTCAGACAGGAACTCGATCGGAAGACGCAAAACAAAGGCGATAAGAAAAATCTGAAATCTCAAAAGGCCATGCTTTAAGGGTAGATGTATCAGTGATGGGTTTGATGGAAGAGCCCCCTGACAGTCATCTCAGGGGGCTCAATTTTCTAAACCCAAAAGTTGTCAAATTTTCCGATTATCCCTGCCTATTTCCCTTTGGCGGTTTTCGCTTCGTCGTCCTTCAAAAGAACCATGAGCTGACCGCAACAGGACAGTTTACCGTTCCCTCCATGAAGCACTTCGACGATATTTCCGCACATCGTGCATTTATAAACCTGATTTTTTTCCGCCATGATTATCCTCCTTTTGATCTATTTGTCCTAGCCATACCACGATTAAAACAGAGCGTCAATTGTACGGCATCATGGGGGTGAACGAAATGAAGTGCGACATCCCGGTCAGCGGATCATGCAACATAATTGAACCGTAGAATATTTCTCATTAAAAAAGCCTCCTGATTTTCGTCAGAAGGCTTTTCCCTGTCATGTGCATAAAGACGACGCGGAGAACGAGAAAACGTCGCCGGATGCTTATTTTTGAATGCCGGTCATGGCGGCGCGGCGATTATTAGCCCGCCCGGCTTCGGTCTCATTGGTATCCGCCGGAGCCATTTCGCCGTATCCTTCGGCGTTAATCCGGGCCGGGGCGATTCCATGTTTTGTCGTGAGATAATCTCGAACGGCTTCAGCTCTCCGCAGAGAGAGGCCGGCATTGTATTTTTCAGAACCGGTGTTGTCCGTATGTCCCACCACCACAATCACCGCCGTCGGCAGTTTTCCTTTAAGAACGGTTGCGACTTCGTCAAGAATGGCCATGCCTTCCGGTTTAATTACATCCTGATTGAAATCGAAATAAACAATCGGCTGCTTTCCGCCCGACAGGTAGTCCGCCAGGTCAAAACCCTGTTGCTCAACCGGCGCGGCCTTGCTGACCGGCTTCGACACCGGCGCCGTTGCTGCTGCCGGAGCTTGTGCAGGCACTGATTTCTTGTTACTCAAGGCCCAAAGCCACTGCCGGGCGCCTGCATGGCCCAAGCCCGCCGCCGTGATCATATCGGATTTGGCCGCTTCATTGTTAATGGCATACTCATTAACCAAACCCCGCTGGTAGTAAGCTTCCGCATTTTCCGGAACTAAAGCGATGACTGCGGAGAAATCATCCAGCGCCTCCCGGACCGCCGAGATTTCATAAATTCGGCGTGCTTTTCCCCGATGCAGGTAAGCCTCGGCAAAGGATGGGTCGTATTCGATGGCAGCCGTAAACATGTTGATCGCCTCACCGTAGACCTTCTGTTTTTCATAGGCGATCCCCCTCTGGAAAAAATCATTTGCCGTGATTTGCTCATCCTTGGCAAAGCCCGTTTGCCATGACAGAATAAGAATTAACAGGACAATTAAGCAACCGCAGGTCTTTTTCATGATTCACCTCAGCTTCATAGAATGTTTTTGGAAAGAATTGTGGCCATATCTGTTATTCATGTTTTTAAATGATTGATTCAACGGGCGCCATTATATGAAGAAGGCCGGAGCGTGTCAAGAACATAAAAGTATGGAATATTGTAATCCTTTTCACACTATGGGATGAAAACGGTGAAAAAGGAAGGTTATTCCGGAAAGTCCGGGAGAAACGCCACAGCCCAGGTACCGGGTCCCATGTGAGCGCCGGAGGTAAGCGACAGGGGATGAACAATGATTCGGGCCTGGGCATATATGGTCTTGACTTGATCGGCGAAGCCTTCCACCCAGACCGGATCGTCAGAATATTCGAGCATGATCAGGGCTTTTTTACCCGGATCGATTGATTTCGACAGGGCCTCCAGGGCGAAGGCCGCCTGCTCTTCTCGATTCCGGCAGAGCCCTGCTTTCTTAGCCCCGTCGGCCATGGGCGTCACAACCGGCTTCATCCCCAGCATGTCTCCGAAGAACGCCCCTGTCTTTGAGAGACGCCCTCCGGCGGCAAGATACGCCAGGCGGTCCAGAAAAATATATTCCTCAGCGAGATGGACGGCGTTCCGGGCAAAGGCAACCACATCTTGCTCCCCGTGCGCCTTTTCCGCGACAGCCGCAGCGGTCAGGGCAATGACGGCAAGGCGGCCGGAGGCGGCCCCAGTATCGATGATGGTCAGGCGGTTGTCCGGATCATGATCTTTTTTCCAGTCCATGGCGATTTGGTGGTTTCCGGTATAGGCTGAGCCGACACAGAGATACAGAACGCGTTCGTAAGTGCCCATGACGTTGGCGTAATGCTGATGACGCTCGAAGACCGATGCCTGTGAAGTGGACACCCGGATTCCGGAACGCATGGCCTTATAGAGCGCCTCGGTTGTCACGTAGGTTTCCGGCAGGCTCTGATCCCCGATGGTGATGTAACTGTCCAGAAGGGTGATTTCCCAGTCCTTTGCCTCTTCCCGGGTCAGGGAACCGGCGCCGTCGGTCATGATATGAATCGGCCCGCGTTTTCTCGGCCGGTTGAAAGCCAGCGTCTGGCGGTAAAGATCGTCTTCCTCCCAGCCGAGGATTTCACCGAACGGGCTCAAGCGTGTCCGGGACGCCTCCCGATTGCCCGTGTGGAAGTGAACTTTGAGGCAATTTTCTTCCTGAGCAACAACGACGGACTCACCCAGGGATGAAAGCAAGGCTTCCACTTGATCGCTGTCGGCGCCGGTCTTCAGGATCGTGTCCACGCAGTAACCGTTTTCCGGTTCATCCCGGTATGAAGATGAAATGCGTACCAGATCGCCGAACGTTTCCGTTACAGGCGGCATGGTTAAATCGGAACCCGCGTAGGCTGTGAGGAAGCCTTCAAAGAACAGGTACATGCCCAGGGCGCCTGCATCGACAACGCCCGCCTGCTGGAGCTTCGGCTGCTGGTTTACCGTAAGCCTCACGGTGTTTTGAAGCCGGTGAAGGCATTCCCGGTGGTTTTGAAAAGATTGGGGATCATGAAACAGATCAGCCAGGGCGTCAAAGAAGGTGAGCATGGTTCCCGGCCGGGGATCGGGCACGGCCTGCCGGGCCCGGTCACGACCCTTGCAAATGGCGCTGTGCAGGGTTTCCCGAGTATCCCCTTCAATAAACGCCTGGAAAAATGCCGCGGCGATATTTCCTGAGTTGCCCCGGGCCGAAAGGAGTAAATTCTTCTTAAGGGCGCCGATATTTCGTCCCGGACAACGCAGTGGAGAAAGGGAAGTAACAAGATTTCGCCCCGTGTCACCGTCGGCGATGGGGAAGACGTTGATCCGGTCCAGCAGATCGGCCCAGGCGGTGAGGCATTCACAACCGGTGACCAGAGCCTGCCGGAATGCCTCGTTCATGGCCAGAAACCCAACGCCTTCCGGATCTCTTCCGGCACGGAAAAGAGCATTTCCATCTCCGGTGTCTTAACGGCAACCTGTTCCGTCCGTCCCCGGGTGCAGACCTGGGGGCTGTCAACCTTCCGGATTTCAAAATCCACGACGATTTTGACCCGGGCGTCGACGATGGTGGCCCGGCAGATAAACTCATCGTGGTAACGCAGGGGAATGATATGCTTGGTGGATGTCTTGATAATGGGGAAAACAATCCCTTCCCGGACATAGAATTCGTAAAGATCGAGCCTGTTTTTATTGAAAAGGGCCGTTCGGGCATTCTCAAAGTAATTCAAGTAGTTGCCGTGCCAAACCACCTGGATCGGGTCCAGATCGTAAAAAGCCACCTGATGACGGCTTTCCGCCCATTTCGCTTCACCCGTGCTCATGGAGTTGCCCTCCAGAAATGATCTTCGGCGATAGACCGGGCGAGGGCTTCAATATCCCGATCCATTTCGCGATCCTCGACCAGGGGGTCGGAGCGCTTGCGGATTTGGTTGTAAATGAGGCGGAGCTTTGATCGCCGGTCCACATGCTCCCGGATTTCACAACCCTGGGCGGCGGCCAGCAAATGAATGGCCAGGGTTCTCTCCGTCAGGGTGCAGACCCGTTCGGCGTCCCGCGCGGCAATTGTGCCCATGCTGACCTTATCCTGGTTGTGGGATTCGGTGGAGCGGGAGAAGGAACCTGCGGGCATCGTCAATTTGAGAGCCTCCGCGGCCAGGGCCGAGGTGGAAAGGGACATGGCCTTGAAACCGTGATGAAAGACAGAGAATTCCCCCTTTACACCGACCAGATCGCCGGGCAAACCCCGATTCAGCAGGGGGTCGACCAAAAGGGCGACCTGTCGGTCCGACATATCCGCCACCGACGCCACGGCAGTCTTCAGGGCATCCATGGCGAAGGCCAGGTGACCTCCGTAGAAATTCCCGTTCATCAGCGGCTGACCCGTTTCGGGATCGAAAATGGGGTTGTCGTTGACGCTGTTCGCTTCCGTTTCGACCCACTGGCGGATCCAGGTCAGGGCATCGTAGAGGACACCGGCGATCTGCGGGGCGCACCGCAGGGAATAGGGATCCTGAAGGTTTTCCTGGGTTTGAGATTCAAGATCGGCGCTGCTTCCCTCCAGAGAGAGAAGGTCGGTGAGTCGCCGGGCGACATAGATTTGACCCGGGTGAGGTTTGGCTTCCCCGACCGTGGGATGAAAGTGCAGGACTTTTCCCTTCAATGCGTGAACCGTCAGGGCCGTCGCAGCGATATTCGCTTCCAAGATGCGGCCGGCCCGTTCGACCGCCAGAATCGCCAGACCCGTCATTGTGGATGTGCCGTTCAGCATGGCGATGCCTTCCTTGGGGGCGAACCGGTATGGTTTTAAGCCGGCTTTCTGCAGCGCCTCTGCGGCGGGCATGCGTCGTCCTTTATAGAAGACTTCCCGTTCCCCCGAAAGGGCTGCCGCCACGTAGGACATGGGGGTCAGGTCACCGGAGGCGCCGACGGAACCCTCGGCGGGGACGACGGGCGTAATACCCAGGTTGAGAAATGCCGCAAGCTGTTCGAGAAGGCCCAGTGTCACCGCCGAGTAACCACGCGACAGACAGACCAGGCGGCAAAGCATGGCAGCCCGCGTCGCCTCAATGCCGATCGGATCGCCTGTGCCGCAACCATGAAAACGAACAGGGCTGGCCCCCTGGTAATTCAGCACCTGATCCCGGGTCAGCCGGATACCGCAGGATTTACCGTATCCCGTGGAGACGCCGTATACGGGAATGCCGTCATGGATGGCGCTTTTCAGCATGTCAACACTGCGGCGGAGACCCTGCCGGAAGGCGCGGTCGCCGCTCAGTTTAACGGATACCTGATTTCGGGCCACGGCGAGAAACGCCTCCAGGGGCAGAATCTCCCGGCCGATGGTGATTTCATTTTTCTTAACCGTATTCATGATAGATCTCCTGAGCTTTCTTCCTTTCTACCGAACCGATGTTCGATCAGATCCCGTCTTCTGCCCCGGTAGGTGCCGTCGGCTTTCTCCCTGACCGCCACTTTCTGAAGCAATTTGAACATCTTGTATGGTTGCGGTTCGTCCTGGTAGAATGTGTCCCAGGCATAGTAGTAAAGCTCCTGCAGTTTTTCCGGCGACATTTTATCCGGCTGAAAGACCACCTTATCTGCCGTGTAATCGTTCCAGTCATAAGAAAAGATGCGCCCCTCCCGTTGGTAGTCGTCGAAAGTCCGGGTATGGGGGAATGGCGTCAGGACTGTAAATTCGGCCAGATCAAGTTCGACTTCCAGGAGGAAGTCCACCAGACGCCGGATATCGTTTTCCGTCTGGCCGTCGAGGCCCAGGAGAATCGTGCCTTCCACGGCGATTCCGTGATCCTTGTAGCGGCGGATACGGTTCCGGATACGTTCGGATGTGTCGTAAATCGCCTGATAAACATACCAGGCTCCCGCCTGGGCGGCGAGATCGAGGACCTTGTCGTCATCCTCGATAGGGTGGCAGCACCATTTCTTCTTCAGGGGGATCATTTCCCGGAAAAGCCCCATCTCCCAGGCTTTGTTCTGCGCCAGGGAATTGTCCACGATGAACAGGCGGTTGTTGTCGATGCTGGCG
>ENA-UPTA01005644-UPTA01005644.1-activated-sludge-metagenome-genome-assembly--contig:-NODE-5644-length-11378-cov-7.350967_pt1 | contig 11378 bp, 10 predicted proteins | sample MGYA00238184_ERZ773361 | MGnify/ENA primary metagenome ERZ773361 (study PRJEB29100, sample SAMN05720205) | activated sludge metagenome | isolation source: anaerobic digester from wastewater...
TGCTGATGGCGCTGTCGAACAAGTACGGCTCGATCGTGCTCACCACCGGCAACAAGAGCGAGATGGCGGTCGGCTACTGCACGCTGTACGGCGACATGGCCGGCGGCTTCGCGGTGATCAAGGACATTGCCAAGACGATGGTCTACCGGCTGAGCCGCTACCGCAACACGCTGTCCGAAGTGATCCCGGAGCGCATCATCACGCGCGCGCCCAGCGCCGAGCTCAAGCCCGGCCAGACCGACCAGGACTCGCTGCCGCCCTACGACGTGCTCGATGGCATCATGCAGATGTACATGGAGGACAACTGCAGCGTCGCGCAGATCGAGGCCGCCGGCTATCCGCCGGAAGCCATCGCGCGGGTGGTCCGGCTGATGCGCATCAGCGAGTACAAGCGGCGTCAGGCACCGGTCGGCATCCGCGTCACGCACCGCGCGTTCGGGCGAGACTGGCGCTACCCGATCACGTCGCGGTTCCGCGACTGAACCCCGATCCTACGACCGGGTCTGCGCGCCGGCAGCGCGGCCCGGTGCAGTCCCGGGTCGCAGAAGGCCGGGCTTTCCACCAGGAGTCAGAATGAAGCGCATCACCGCCATCATCAAACCGTTCAAGCTCGACGAAGTGCGCGAGGCGCTTGCCGACGTCGGCGTCACCGGCCTGACCGTGACCGAGTGCAAGGGCTTCGGGCGCCAGAAGGGGCACACCGAGCTGTACCGCGGTGCCGAATACGTGGTCGACTTCCTGCCCAAGGTCAAGATCGAGGTCATCGTGCCCGACGCCACGGTCGATCAGGGCATCGAGGCCATCTGCAAGGCTGCCCGCACCGGCCGCATCGGCGACGGCAAGATCTTCGTGTCCAACGTCGAGGAAGTGATCCGCATCCGCACCGGCGAGACCGGCGAATCCGCGATCTGACCGGCGCCGGGATGCGCGTGCCGCACGCTGGCCGGCGGCCAGGCTGCGAGGGTCATCTTCCCGGGGCCCCTGGCCGATCTCCTGCGGGCACCGTGCGGCTGAACATGCGCCGGGCGCCGCGCACCAGCATCCGCAGCAGCAGCAGGGCGGTCAGCACGAAGAGCGCGATCAGCCCCAGGAACAGCAGCGGGTACTGCGTTGCCATCCAGGTGCCGCCGACCACCAGCGCGTCCTCGGCCAGCGAGACCGCGACGTTCGAGAACGGCTCGGGGGACGTGTTGACGGCAGCGCGCGTACCCGCCTTCGCGAAGTGCGTGGTGGCGGTGAGGGTGCCGCCGAGCAGGGCCATCGCGGTGGCGGTGGCCGCCCCGGCATCCCCGAAGACGGCCGCCGCCAGGGCGGCGCCGGCGGGAATCCGGATCAGCGTGTGCAGCGCGTCCCAGACGCTGTCGAGCCAGGGGAGCTTGTCGGCGAACAGCTCCACGAACGCCATGAACCCCGACGCCGCGAGCACGGCCGGGTGCGACAGTACCTGCAGGTGCTCGGGCAGCGGCCAGAATCCGCCCAGGCCGGCCAGCCCGAACAGGAACACCACCAGGTACAGGCGCAGTCCGGCGCCCCAGGCGAGGGCGGCGGCCAGGGCCAGGTCGGGCACGTGGGTGATCAGGGCGTCCAGGTTCACGGCGGGTCCGGTTGGTCGTGGAGGCGCATGCACGGGGATTGCATGCAAGGGGATTGCATGCAAGGGTGGCGCAGACAAGACTGCCAGCCTCGCCGGCCGCTGTCGAGCCGAGCGCGTCGTGCCCCGGGCCGACGCACGCCGTCTCCTCTCGTCTCCGTCGTGCGCGGCAGCGTGTCTTCCGCACGCCGCTGCACGTCCGCCATACGCTGCTGCCTGTCCGCCATGCGCCGCTGCGACCTGCTGATCGTCGGTGCCGGCGCGGCCGGCATGCTCTGCGCCGGCGTCGCCGCACAGCGGGGCGCGCGCGTGATCCTGCTCGACCACGCCGAACGCATCGGCGAGAAGATCCGCATCAGCGGCGGCGGACGGTGCAACTTCACGAACCTGTCGGCCGACCGCCCCGAACGCTTCGTGTCGCAGCATCCGAAGTTCTCGCGGCATGCGCTGCGCGCGTACCCGCCGGCGCGCTTCATCGCGCTGCTGCGCGCCCACGGCATCACCTGGCACGAGAAGCATCGGGGCCAGCTGTTCTGCGACGAGTCGGCCGAGCGCATCGTGTCGATGCTGCGCCGCGAGGCCGACGTCGGCGGCGTCGAATGGCTGACGCCGTGCCGCCTGGAGGCCGTACGTCGCGCCGATCCGGTCGCGGCGCCCCGCCCGGCGGACGGTGCGCCGACCGAGGCGGCCCGGCACGCGCGCTTCGTCGCCGACACCGCCGCCGGACCGATCGCCGCGCGTCACCTCGTGATCGCCACCGGCGGTCTCTCGATCCCCAAGATCGGCGCCACCGACCTGGGCTATCGGATCGCGCGCCAGTTCGGTCACGCGATCGTCGAGCCCCGGCCCGGCCTCGTGCCGCTGACCTTCGATGCCGAGGTGTGGCGTCCGTTCGCCGAGCTGTCGGGTCTGTCGCTCGAGGTCGACATCGGCGTGCCGTCACGGCGCGATGCGCCCGTCTTCCGCGAGGATCTGCTGTTCACCCACCGCGGGCTGTCGGGCCCTGCCGTCCTGCAGGCGTCGAGTTTCTGGGCGCGCGGCGATGCGATCGAGATCGATCTCGCGCCCGACCGCACGCTGGCGACCGAGTGGACGGCCTCGCGCAAGGACGGTCGCGGCAGTCTTGCCGGACTGCTCGCCGCGCAGCTGCCCCGGCGGCTCGCGCAGACCTGGCTCGGCCACTTCGTCGCGTCGCACCCCAAGCTGCGGCCCGAGATGCGGGTGGCCGAGGTCGGCAACCGCGACCTGGCCGAACTGGCCGCCGCGCTCGAGCGCTGGCGCATCGTGCCCTCCGGCACCGAGGGGTATCGCAAGGCGGAAGTCACCGTCGGCGGCGTCGACGTGGCCGGACTCGACGCGCGCACGATGCAGTCGCAGCACGTGCCGGGGCTGTATTTCATCGGGGAGGTGGTCGACGTGACGGGCTGGCTCGGCGGCTACAACTTTCAGTGGGCCTGGGCCTCCGCCCATGCCGCGGCGATGGCGGCGACCGCATGAGCGCTGCACCGGACCGGCCGCAGGGGGGCGCATCGGACACGCCGGATGCGCCGGCTGCCGGCACCGGTCTGGCCGCCGTGCTGCTCGCGGCCGGCGAGGCGCGGCGCATGCAGGGCATCAACAAGCTGCTGCTGGAGATCGACGGGGTGCCGCTGGTGCGGCGATCCGCGCGCATGCTGGTGCGCGCCGGCATCGAGGACATCGTCGTGGTGCTCGGTCATCAGGCCGATCGGGTGCGTGCAGCGCTCGGCGACCCGGCGGGCATCGGTGCGGGCGCCCGCACCCGCATCACCGTGATCGAACACACCGGCTACCGCTCCGGCCAGCACGGCAGCGTCCTCGCCGGACTGGCCGCGCTGCCCGCGCTGCCCGCGGGGTGCGCGGCGGCGCTGGTGATGCTGGGGGACATGCCGCTGGTCGACGAGGCCGACGTCGCGCGGATCGCGGCCGCGTGGCAGCGTCGGCCGCAGGGCTGTGCCGTGCTGGTGCCCGAGTTCGAGCAGCGTCGCGGCAACCCGGTGCTGATCGGTCCGCCGGCGCTCGCGCAGATCGTCCGAGAGCGCCCCGAAGGCGGCGCCCGTGCGTGGATGGACGCGCATCCGCAGCAGGTGGGCCGCGTCCCGATGCCCGACGATCACTGCGTGTTCGATCTCGACACCCCGGACGACCTCGCGCGCCTGGAGGCGCGTCTCGGACGGCCCGTCGTCGTGCGCTGACTGCAGCCGCGCGGCGTGTGTCGCCGCCGCTGCCGGCCCTCAGCCGTGCCCGTACCGCCGTCTCAGCGCCCCGCGCGGATCAGCACCAGCAGGGCGCCGGCGCCACCGTCGTTGGGGGGCGCCTGGCAGAACGCCAGCACCTCGTCGCGCTGGATCAGCCACTTCAGCACCTTGTTCTTGAGCACCGGCTCCTTCTTCACCGAGCCCAGGCCCTTGCCGTGGATGACCCGCAGGCAGCGCTGCTCGCGTCGCTGCGAACGGCCCAGGAACGCCACCAGCGCGTCGCGCGCTTCCTCGACGCGCAGACCGTGCAGGTCGATCTGGTCCTGCACCACCCAGTGTCCGCGGCGCAGCCGCGTGACGACGTCGGGCCCCACCGTCACCTGCCGGTACGACAGCTGGTCGTCGGTGTCGAGCAGCCGCTCGATGTCGATCTCGTCGGACATCGAGGCGGCGAGCGCCGCCTGCTCGTCGAGCTCGCGCTGACGCGGATGGGGCGCCGCGGCCGGCGGGCGGGTCGGCGCGCGGCCGCTGGGCTTCAGCGGCACCGTTCCGCCCAGCGCCTCCTGGAACACGCGCGCCTCGCGCTCCAGCCGCGCGCGCTCCTGCTGCTGGCGCTCGCGCTCGATGCGCTCGGCCTCGGCCTTGCGCTTGAGCGCGTCGCGCAGCCGGGCGAGTTCGGCGAAGTCCTTCATCGTGCCGGACTCAGGCCGCGCCGCCCTTCGCCTCGAGATACCGCTGCGCGTCGAGCGCCGCCATGCAGCCGGTGGCCGCACTGGTGATCGCCTGGCGGTACACGTGGTCCTGCACGTCGCCGGCGGCGAACACGCCCGGCACGCTGGTCGCCGTCGCCTGCCCGGACAGGCCGCTGCGCGTCACGATGTAGCCGTTGGCCATCTCGAGCTGGCCGGTGAACAGGTCGGTGTTGGGCGAATGGCCGATCGCGATGAACACGCCCTGCAGGGCCAGCTCGGTGGTGGCCCCGTCGCGCACGTCGCGCAGCCGCACGCCGGTCACGCCGCTGTCGTCGCCCAGCACCTCGTCGAGCTGCTGGTGCCAGCGGATCTCGACGTTGCCGGTGCGCGACTTCTCCATCAGCTTGTCGACCAGGATGGGCTCGGCGCGGAACCGGTCGCGCCGGTGCACCACCGTCACCTTGCGGGCGATGTTCGACAGATACAGCGCCTCCTCGACGGCGGTGTTGCCGCCGCCGACCACGCATACGTCCTGGCCGCGGTAGAAGAAGCCGTCGCAGGTGGCGCAGCCCGACACCCCCTTGCCCATGAACGCCTGCTCCGACGGCAGGCCGAGGTACTTGGCCGATGCGCCGGTCGCGATGATCAGGGCATCCGCCGTATATTCGCCCGAATCGCCGATCAGCCGGACGGGGGACTCGTCCAGCTTCGCGGTGTGGATATGATCGAAGATGATCTCGGTGCCGAAGCGTTCGGCGTGCGCCTGGAACCGTGCCATCAGGTCGGGCCCCTGCACCCCCTGCGCGTCGGCGGGCCAGTTGTCGACGTCCGTGGTGGTCATCAGCTGCCCGCCCTGGGCGAGTCCGGTGATCAGCACGGGCTTGAGATTGGCGCGTGCGGCATAGACCGCGGCCGTGTAGCCCGCAGGACCGGAACCGAGGATCAGCAGCTGGCAATGTCTGGAAGAGGCCATCAGAGCTCCATTTCGTTGTAGAAGGCCCGAAAAATCATTAGCTTAGCAGGCGAACTTCACCTGTTTTTTTGATTTGTCGCGGGGTTTGTGCAAAATTATGGCAATTCAGTCCGCAAGAGGTGGGTATGGCGCACGATGAAAACAAGGCGTTTCTGCGCAGAGTGCCGCTGTTCTCGGGTTTGACCGAGCAGCAGCTCGACGCGCTGGCCGCCGGAAGCGCGCGCCGCAGCTATCCCAAGGGCCGCACCATCGTGTCCGAAGGCGAGCCTTCGCAGTCCATGTACATCCTGCTCGCCGGGCGCGCCAAGGTGCAGCGTTCCGACGCCGAAGGCAAGGAAGTCATCCTGGCGGTGCTGGGGTCGGGCGAGTTCTTCGGCGAGATGAGCCTGATCGACGACTCGCCGCGCTCGGCCAGCGTGATCACGCTCGAATCCTGCGAGTTCATGGCGGTCAGCAAGGACGCCTTCAAGACGATGCTGCAGCAGAGTCCCGAGGTGTCGATGGCGGTCATGCGCGGGCTGGTGCGCCGGCTGCGCGAGGCCGACAAGAAGATCGAGACACTGGCGCTGCTGGACGTCTACGGTCGCGTGGCGCGGGTGCTGCTCGATTTCTCCGAGGACGTCGGCGGGGAGCGCGTCGTGAAGAACCGCCTGCCGCGGCAGGAGATCGCCAAGATGATCGGTGCCTCGCGCGAGATGGTGTCGCGCGTGATGAAGGGTCTGGAACTCGACGGCTACATCATGCCGCTGCCCGAGGGCAAGCTCGTGCTGCGCGAGAAGCTGAGTTCCTACATCAACTGAGCATGCGGGGCGCGCCGGCGTCCGGATGAACCGGCGCACCGCCTGAGGAGTCCAACAACGTGAGTCGAGCCGCCGCCGCGGTGCAGCCACCCGGGCGTCGGTCCGTCGCCGCCGGGTTCGGCCTGCCTCAGCGCGTGGTCCAGCTGCTGCGCGAAGCCGGCTGGATCGTCCAGGTCGCACTGGGCCTGTTCCTGCTTCTGATCCTGGCCACTTACGACCGGGCCGACCCCGGCTGGTCGCACGCGGTCACCGTGCGCACCATCCAGAACGCCGGCGGTCGCGTCGGCGCGTGGTTCGCCGACCTGCTGCTCTACCTGTTCGGCGTGTCGTCGTACCTGTGGGTGTGCCTGTGCGCCGTCAGCGTGATGCGCGGCTACCGGCGGCTGCGCCCGCAGCTGCTCGAAGGCCGTCCGGTCGAATCGGTCGAGCGCTTCGCCTGGGAGCGCTGGCTGGGCTTCGGCATGCTGCTGCTGGCGTGCGCGGCGCTCGAATCCTCGCGCCTGCACAGCCTGCCCGCGGCGCTGCCGCTGGCCCCGGGCGGCATCGTCGGCGAGCTCGTCAGCGTGCCGCTGTTCTCGGCGCTGGGGGCCGTCGGTGGGACCCTGATGCTGTTCGTGCTGATCGCCGCGGGCTTCAGCCTCTGGACGGGCGTGTCGTGGCTCAACGTGTTCGAAGGCATCGGTCTGGGCGCCGAGCTGGTCTGGCGCCGCGGTGCCGTGCTCGTCGCCGCGCGGGCCGACCGCCGCATCGGCGAGGTCGCCGCCACCGAGCGCAAGGAGCAGGTCGAGGAGCTGCGCAAGATCCTCGACGAGGAGCCCGTGCCGGTGCGCATCGAGCCGCAGGTGGTGCGCGTCGAGCGCTCCGAGCGCGCCGAATCCGAGCGCCAGGCCACGCTGTTCGTCGACCTGCCGGCCGACACCCAGCTGCCCCCGCTTTCGCTGCTCGATCCGCCGCCGGTCGCGCAGGAGTCGGTGTCGCAGGAGACGCTCGAGTACACCTCGCGGCTCATCGAGAAGAAGCTCGCCGACTTCAACGTCGCCGCCAACGTCGTCGCCGCGTATCCGGGCCCCGTGATCACGCGCTACGAGATCGAGCCCGCCACCGGCGTGAAGGGCAGCCAGATCGTCAACCTGTCGAAGGACCTGGCGCGTGCGCTGTCGCTGGTGTCGATCCGCGTGGTCGAGACCATCCCCGGCAAGAACCTGATGGGGCTGGAGCTGCCCAATCCGCGGCGACAGTCGGTGCGCCTGTCCGAGATCCTCGGCTCGCAGGTGTATGCCGACAGCGCGTCGGCGGTCACGCTGGCGCTGGGCAAGGACATCGCCGGCAAGCCGATGGTCGCCGACCTCGCCAAGATGCCCCACCTGCTGGTGGCCGGCACCACCGGCTCGGGCAAGTCGGTGGGCATCAATGCGATGCTGCTGTCGCTGCTGTACAAGTCCGACCCGACCGAGGTGCGGCTGATCCTCATCGATCCGAAGATGCTCGAGATGGCGATGTACGAGGGCATCCCGCACCTGCTCGCGCCGGTCGTCACCGACATGCGCCACGCCGGCAACGCGCTCAATTGGTGCGTCGCCGAGATGGAGCGCCGCTACCGGCTGATGAGCAAGCTCGGCGTGCGCAACCTGTCCGGCTACAACGCCAAGATCGCCGACGCCGACAAGCGCGAGCAGAAGATCCCCAACCCGTTCTCGCTGACACCCGACGCGCCCGAGCCGCTGGGCAAGCTGCCGCAGGTGGTGGTGGTGATCGACGAGCTCGCCGACCTGATGATGGTGGTCGGCAAGAAGATCGAGGAACTGATCGCGCGCCTCGCGCAGAAGGCGCGCGCCGCCGGCATCCACCTGATCCTGGCCACGCAGCGGCCGTCGGTCGACGTGATCACCGGCCTGATCAAGGCGAACATCCCGACGCGGATCGCGTTCCAGGTGTCGTCGAAGATCGACTCGCGCACCATTCTCGACCAGATGGGCGCCGAGTCGCTGCTGGGGCAGGGCGACATGCTCTACATGCCTTCCGGCAGCGGGCTGCCGCTGCGCGTGCACGGCGCCTTCGTCGCCGACGACGAGGTGCAGAAGGTGGTCGACCACTGGAAGTCGATCGGCGACCCGCAGTACGTCGAGGGCATCCTCGAGGGCGGCGTGCCCGAGGAGGTCGATGCGGGCAGCGCGGTCGGCTTCGGCGGACTGCAGCAGACGCTGGCCGAGGCCGGGGTCGACGGCGAGGCCGACCCGATGTACGACCAGGCGGTGGCGGTTGTGATGAAGCACCGCAAGGCGTCGATCTCGCTGGTGCAGCGGCACCTGCGCATCGGCTACAACCGGGCGGCACGCCTGCTCGAGCAGATGGAGAAATCGGGCGTGGTGTCCGCCATGGCCACGAACGGCAACCGCGACATCCTGGTCCCGGCGCAGCCGGCGGAGTGACGGGGCGGGATCCGCCAGGATGCGCTCTGCGGGGGCGGGGTCGGGTGCGGCCGGGCGTGCGGTCATCGGGGGACCGGGCCGGCGCGTTGGTGCAGGACCGTCCTCCGGACGCCCCCGTTAGAATGCCCCTCATGAATCACTCGCCTCTCTTCTCGCGTGCCGTGGAGCGTCGCCGCTGGCAGGCGGCACTGCTGGCCGTCGCCGTGCTCGCCTCGGTGCCGATCGTCTCGTCCGCACAAGGACCGATGTCCGCCCCGGGCGCGGCCTCGCCGCCTGGCGCGGCGTCTGCCGCGGGTGCGGCGCCGGCATCCGCGTCCGCTCCGGCTTCGGCTTCGGCTGCTGCCTCGACTTCCGCCGTCGGCGGCGACAAGGCCCAGGCCCAGCTGCGCGACTTCGTCACCGGCACGCAGTCGGCACGCGGCGAGTTCACCCAGCGCAGCGCTCGCGCCAACGGCACCCAGGCCGAGTCGGGCACGGGCGCCTTCTGGTTCTCGCGCCCCGGACGCTTCCGCTGGGAGGTCCGCACCCCCTACGAGCAGCTGATGCTGGCGGATGCGCAGAAGCTGTACTTCTTCGACAAGGACCTCAACCAGGTCACGGTGCGCAAGCTGGGTGATGCGCTTGGTGCGAGCCCCGCCGCGATCCTGTTCGGCACCGATGCGCTCGAGCGCAACTTCACCCTCAAGGAGGCCGGCGAGCGCGACGGTCTCGACTGGCTCGATGCACTGCCCAAGTCCAAGGACGCCGGCTTCGACCGCATCCTGATCGGCTTCCGGGGCGGCCTGCCGCAGGCCATGGAAGTGCGCGACGCCTTCGGCAAGGTCACGCTGTTCGCGTTCCGCAACCTCGAACGCAATCCGAAACTCGACGCCGAGCTGTTCCGCTTCGTCGCGCCCAAGGGCGCCGACGTCGTGCAGCAGTAGCACCGCGCACCGACCGGACGCCCACGATGACCGCGATCCCGCCTCCCGCCCGCGTCGGAGACGCCGTCGCCGACGTCGACACGCCGGCACTGCTGCTCGATCTCGACGTGTTCGACGCCAACGTCGCCGGTCTGCACGGCGAGGTCGCCCGCCACGGCGGGCGCCTGCGCGCGCACGGCAAGGCGCACAAGTGCTCGGAGATCGGCCGCCGGCAGGTGGCGGCGGGCGCCGTCGGCCTGTGCTGCCAGAAGGTGGGCGAGGCCGAGGTGTTCGTGGCGGGCGGCCTGCGCGACGTGCTGGTGAGCAACGTGGTCGTCGGCGCGTCGAAGGCCCGCCGCCTGGCGGCGCTCGGGGGCCGTGCGCGGGTGGGCGTGTGCGTGGACTCGGCGCTGCAGGTCGCGCAGCTCGCCGACGCCACGGCCGAGGCCGGCACGCGGCTCGACGTGCTGATCGAGATCGACGTCGGCCAGCGGCGCTGCGGCGTCGCCGAACCGCAGGAGGCGATCGCGCTGGCCGACGCCATCGCCGCCGCGCCGGGACTCGCCCTGCGCGGCCTGCAGGCCTACCACGGACGTGCGCAGCACCTGCGCGACCCGGCCGAGCGCGCCAGCGCCGTGGCCGCCGCCGCTGCGCGCGCCCGCGTGTTCCGCGACGCGCTGGTCGCGGCCGGCCATCGCTGCGACGAGATCTGCGGCGCCGGCACCGGCAGTTACCGCAACGAGCTGACGTCGGGCCTGTACACGGAGCTGCAGGCCGGTTCGTACGTGCTGATGGACGCCGACTACTTCGCCAACCAGCCTGACCCGGCCGCGCCCCCGCTGGGGCAGGCGCTCAGCGTGCTGTGCACGGTGATCACCGTGCGCCCCGGCCATGCGGTGCTCGACGGCGGTCTCAAGACCTTCGCCGTCGACAGCGGCAAGCCGCAGATGATGCTGCCCGGCTGGACCGTGCTGGGCCTGTCCGACGAGCACACGGTGATCGCGCCGGGCGAGGGCGCCGCACCGCTGGCCGTCGGCGACAAGGTCCGGCTGGCGCCCGGGCACTGCGACCCCACCGTCAATCTGCACGACTGGTTCGTGGCGCACCGTGCCGGCCGGGTGGAGGGCCTGTGGCCGATCGACGCGCGCGGCGCGCTGTTCTGAGCATGCGCGGGCTGCCGTGCCCGCGTGCACGCCCGTGCCCGTGCGCGGGTCCATGCCTGGGCTCATGCCCGTGCCCGTCGTGGACGCCGGGCATGGATCGACGGCGATGCGCGTTCCCGCGCCGCGCCCTGGCCGCATCGAACCGGCGATGACCGCGCCCGGCCGCCCGATCGCGCCGACGGTGCCGCTGGCCGAGCGCCTGCGGCCGCGCACGCTCGACGAGGTCGTCGGGCAGGAGCACCTGCTCGGACCGGGCAAGCCGCTGCGGGTCGCCTTCGAGATGCGCCGCCCCCATTCGATGATCTTCTGGGGGCCGCCCGGCGTGGGCAAGACGACGCTCGCGCGGCTGATGGCCGACGCCTTCGACGCGCAGTTCCTGGTCATCTCCGCGGTGCTGGGCGGCGTGAAGGAGATCCGCGACGCGGTCGTGCAGGCGCAGCAGGAGCGGGCGCGGGGACGCGCGACGATCCTCTTCGTCGACGAGGTGCACCGCTTCAACAAGGCGCAGCAGGACGCGTTCCTGCCGCACGTCGAGAGCGGGCTGTTCACGTTCATCGGCGCCACCACCGAGAACCCGTCGTTCGAGGTGAATGCGGCGCTGCTGTCGCGGGC
>ENA-UPTA01005649-UPTA01005649.1-activated-sludge-metagenome-genome-assembly--contig:-NODE-5649-length-11373-cov-24.952642_pt1 | contig 11373 bp, 6 predicted proteins | sample MGYA00238184_ERZ773361 | MGnify/ENA primary metagenome ERZ773361 (study PRJEB29100, sample SAMN05720205) | activated sludge metagenome | isolation source: anaerobic digester from wastewater...
ATTCAAGAATTTTATCAATGTGTGCGCCATACACTTCCCGGCTTTTCTTGAATTCCTCAAATAGCTTTTTCCCTTCATCCGTAAGAATGGTTTTCTCATACTCCCTGCTTTGATCACTGATCTTGTTTCTCAGATCTTTGATGTTTTTTTCATATAGGGCCTTTTCTTCTTTGGTTGCCGCTTCAACATGATCCCGGACATTGATGCGAACCCTCTGAAAAGCAATGGCAATATCCGCCATCTGCCCAAGGGGTGTCGTAACTTTTTCGTACATCATGGTATCGGCATCATCGATCTTCTTGATGCTGTACATACCCATTAATCCGATTGCACCCGCGACCAAGGCAATCAGGACAAATCCGCTCATAACTTTTGTCGCAAGCTTCACATTATCGAACATACTCAGACCTCCTGTTTGATGTTGATTGCTTTTCCTTATTGTAATTTAATCTCACTCCGTCGTTCATTGAAAAAAACTGCATTCCTCTGTTTCCGCGAAAAGAATCGTTCCGAAATCAAGAAAGCCTGTTCATCATCCTATCCTCGCTTGAGCACATTCTCCAGCGAATGCCGAAGGGTTTGCTGAACATTCTCCACCAGGGGATCGCCATGTCCGAAATAAATGGCGCGGACATGTTTCCGGCAGAGTTTTTTCAATACCTGGATAAAGCCTTCCGAATAATTCCCGCCCGGACTTCGCACAATCACAGGAGAATCACCGACAAAGAGCGTTCCGCTGTTCTTGTCCAAAAGAAGAATTGAATCGTCTGTATGAGCCGGCATATGAATAATCTCGAAAGAAGTATCCCCCACCCGGATGAGCTCGCCATCTCTCAATATCCGGTCAATACCGTCGGCGTAAGCGCAATAGGCACAGATCACGGGCTTAAATTGATCCCGGATCAGAGGCAAAATGGCCGTATGATCGGAATGCGTATGAGTGAGGATGACCTGATCCACCTTCTTTTTCCCCACACCCGTGTAAATCCCATCCAGAACTTGTACAATTGAAGGATCGGCGCCGACATCAATCAGCGTATTGACATCCTCAATGGCATTCCAGTCTCCCGTAATCAGATAGGCATTGCTTGTATAGACGTTCTGCCATCCCTTGAGACAGTGAATCTTCACGATTTCATCTCCACCTTGCTAAACAACTGTCCATCGGAAGCGATCTGGGTAAACAAATGACTCACCTCCTGAGGGAGCTTCTGCGTGTGCTCATTCACCATCAGCCCTCCCGGTTCCAGCGCCCGGTGAAACATCTTATAGACTTCCACACGCTCCGGATACTGGAAATGGAGAAGAACATTTTTACAGACAATCAAACTGAAATCATCTCGGACCGGTTCAAGAGAGAGCAGGTCGTGATGCTGTGTCGTCACCACGCTCCGTATCTTCTCCACCACACGGAAATAACCTTCGCGATCTGTCGGTTCAAAATATTTTTTGAAGATGTCTTCCGGAATCCGTTCCAGTTCCACCCAGGGATAAACCGCCTCGTCCAGCGTCTTCAGAAGCGGAAGATCCATATCCGTGGCAAAAATCTGAAGATTGCGGAAGGCAAATTGCCCCATGTTTTCAGCAAGAAGGATGGCAAGAGTAAACGGTTCTGGCCCCATGGCGCAACCTGCATCCCATATCCGGACACGGGCGCGTCCGGATATGATGGGAATCAGTTTTTTTACGGCCATTTCCAGGGGAGCCTGATCACGAAAGAAGAAGGTAAAAGCCATTAGTTGATCAACCTTTCACAGAGAGCGTTTTTCTCCTCCATCTGTGTTTTGGCAATCAAACGAGGCAGATCCAGAATCAGGGCAACGGTGCCATTGCCCAGAATGGTGGCGCCGGACACCTCTTCGACATGCCGATAGAGTCTTCCAAGCTTCTTGATCACGGTCTGATGTTCGCCGATGACTTCGTCGATCACCAGGCCAATCCGGTTATTGTCATACCGGGTAATCGCTATCTGCTCGATATCCGGACGCTTTCCACCAATCCCGAATCTTTTGCGCAAATGGATGTAGGGAACTATCTCGCCCCGGATATTGATAAAATTCTGACCATGCGACTTTTCCGCATCCTCACAGGTCAATTCGATACATTCCTCAATCGCCGACAGGGGAATCACAAAAAAAGTATCGCTGATCCTGGTGAGCAGGCCGTCAATAATGGCCAGGGTCAGGGGAATCTTGAGCGTGACGGTGGTTCCTTCGCCTGTCTTGCTGCTCATTTCGACAGATCCCTGAAGAGCGTCAATATTCTTCTTGACCACATCCATGCCCACCCCGCGGCCTGAGACATTGGTGACAACTTTGGCCGTGGAAAAACCGGGCGCAAAAAGAAAAGAAAAGATTTCCTTTTCCGACAAAACAGCATCCGACATAATCAATCCTTTTTCCACCGCCTTCCTGAAGATGGCGTTTTTGTCCAGACCGGCTCCATCATCAATAATCTGGATAAGAACAAAAGCTCCCGAATGGACAGCGGAAAGAAGGATATTCCCCTGCCTGGGCTTTCCCAATTTCACGCGTTCAGCAGGAGATTCTATGCCATGATCAATGGCATTGCGGATCAGATGAACCATGGGATCGTTGAGCTTCTCAATCACTGTCTTGTCCAGCTCCGTCTCTGCGCCACCCGTGGATAAAACAATCTCTTTGCCCAATTCCCGGGACAAATCCCGGACCAGTCGATTGAATTTGCTGAATGTGCTTCCAATGGGCATCATGCGGATGCTCATGGTGTTGTCTCGCAGCTCCGCCGTCAGACGCTCCACTTCTTCGGCGATTTGGATGAACTCGATGTTGGAAAGCAACACCGACGCCTGGCTTAAACGCGATTGCACCGTGACAAGTTCACCAACCATGTTGACGAGCGCATCGAGGCGATCCGCCGGAACACGGATGCTTCCCGCCATATCCTTCGCCTGACGTTCCTTTCTGGCCTCCCGGATAACCGCCTGTTCCGCCAGGGCCGAGGCAACCTTATCCGGGGCGATAACTCCCGCATCTACAAGAATTTCACCAAGCGGTTTCTGTTTATTGACCGCCTCATGAATCTGTTCCGCCGTGATGTCTCCCCGATCGATGAGAATATCGCCTAAGCGCTTGTATTCAATGTCCGTTTCAATAAAATCGTCCCGGTCAATAAGATCGATATTCAACTTACAATCATTTTCAACAAAGATGAAGACGTCACGGATCGCGTTGATTCCCTTGTTGGTTCTCAAGATCATATCCCAGGAGGTATAACAGGCTTCAGGATTGATGTCCGGTAAAAGCGGAATGTCTTCGGTGTGCGCTATGGTCTTGCATTGACCAAGATCCGAAAGTTCTCTCAATAGGGAAATCGGATTGGTTCCGGAAAGAAAAATTTGCGGGAACGGTTGGAAGCGAATACGGTAGGTCGCTGTTTTTTCCTCCTCCTTTGTTTCCGGAATGCCGTCTTTTGCAATCGTTTCTTCTGATGTTTCCGCCTTCTCCGACTTCTCTGTCTGGCCGATAATCCTGCGAAACGCATCAATAATCTCTTTGGCTTTAACAATATCGGAAGGAGCTCCGTTTGGCGCTCCGACCATCTCTTTGATCTGATCACATGCCGAAAGGGTTAAATCAATAAGCTCTTTTGTCACCACGGATTTTCCGCTTCGGACAAGATCATAGACCGTTTCTATGTCATGGGTGAAGGAGGCGATTTCGTCAAAACCATACATGGCCCCCGAACCCTTGATGGTATGCATGGCCCTGAATACACTGCCAATAATCTCCTCATCGGCAGGCGCCTTCTCCAATTCCAGAAGGGATTGTTCTAATATGGCAAGAAGTTCGTAAGCTTCTTCCCTGTATGCTTCCCCGTGTCCGTCTTTCATCCAAGAACCTTCTTCACAACGGCTAACAGCTGCTCCGGCTTAAAAGGCTTGACGATCCATCCCGTCGCCCCCGCTGTCTTCCCCTCCATCTTCTTTTCTGTTTGAGATTCCGTAGTCAGCAAAATGATCGGAATAAATTTGTAGGTGGAATTTTGACGCAAAGCCCGGATCAGACCTATGCCGTCCAGATTCGGCATATTCAAGTCTGTAATAACCATATTCAGGGGAAAGCCACCTGTTAATTTCGCCAGGGCGTCACGACCATCCGTTGCTTCCAAAACTTCATAACCGGCGCCTTTCAGCGTAAAGCTGACCAGTTGCCGGACACTGGCTGAATCATCAACCGTCATGATCTTTTGCATATTTTTCTTCTTTGCTCCGAGTTGTTCCTTTTATGAATATTTTATCCAAAAACATGAATTGCAGCGATCCAAGGAGCAACCTACGGTTTTTGCATATCCGGCATCCCTGATCGTTTGGATCAATGTATCGGAAACAGGTTCGCCAAAACGGATTTCTTTTTTCATCCTCACAGCATAACGATGGGCCGAACATATGAGCTGCAACACCGACAAATCAGCTCCTTCCACCTGCTCGCACTGGAGGGTCAGGCTTTTTACTTTCTCCATTGCCGACAAAAGGATTTCTTTGAATTCCGCAGCATGGGAGATCGTCAAAGTACCTCTCAAGTTAAGAATCCCCTTCTCCCCGGCAATCGTCAAATCATGTTTCATGTCATCATTCATTGAACAAAGGACTTTCTGAGATTCCCGTCAAAACGTAGAATATCATGTATGAACGTAATGTGGCATCAATACTAATCGAGGCCATTGGTCATGTCAAGAGGTTTTACGCCCCCTCGAAGCTTCTCCTTTTTTCATGGATTGCAATCAAACGATCAGCTTGAGTTTACGCAAATTCCGGATCATATCCGCTCGATCAATGGGCTTGACCAGATAAGCATCACACAATCCGTAAAATGCAGCAAAAACATTTTTGGGATCATCCAACGCCGTGACAATAATCACTTTTGTGCCGTTGGAGGATAAGATTCCCCTGTCTTTCTCCAGAGAACGGATTCTTTTCAAAGCCTCCTGTCCATCCATCTGCGGCATCATGATGTCGAGACAAATCAGGTCATACGGCTGGTTTGCCTCCAGAGCAATTCGAACCGCTTCAACCGCCTCAACGCCATTGACAGCGGTGTAGGTTTCTCCATACACGTTGAGAATTTCCTGCAACAGCAACCGGCTGACTAAATCATCTTCAACAATGAGTATTTTCATATTTTTTTCCTTTCCTTGCTTTCATGACGAACGGAAATCTTCCCCTCGTATGATTTCTGTTTTCAGAACCTCGAACTGTGACTCTATTTCAGCCATATACCCCTGAAGAGCATTCAAGTCTTCAGACTTGGCCGCTTTTTCCATCTTAAACGCCATGGAGCGCAGAGCCTCACCACCAACCGTCGCCGACGCCCCTTTAATGGAATGAGCCTGCCTCTCGACGGATAAAATATCTCCCTCATTCAGAAAATCCCGCAGGGCCTGTATTTGACGTGGAAGTTCATCCAGAAAACCGATCAAAATTCTTCTGGCCATCGCCTGATCCCCCATGAGGCGCCCAAGTAGATCTTTTCGATCAAATATTTCTGTATTTGATGATGGAACGGTAGATGGAATGTCACCAGCACATTCGCTTGAAGAAATCCTATCTTGGGTTGAAGGATTCGGCACATCTTTCCGGATGCCAGGCAACCACTTTTCCAGAACATCGACCAGAGCCTGCACCGTTATGGGCTTGGATAGATAGTCATTCATGCCTGCATCCAGGCAGCGCTCCCGATCTCCCTGCATGGCGTGCGCAGTCATGGCGATAATGGGGATCATCCACGGACAGGACTTTCCGCTTTCATCAACTCCAGCTCCATTGGGCATCTCCTGCTGCCGCTGTTTTGCTGCCCGAATCCTGCTTGTCGCTTCAAATCCGTCCATCACCGGCATCTGAATATCCATGAAAATCAAGTCGTAGGGCGACTCCGCAAGCGCATCCAAAGCTTCCGCACCGTTAAAAACCGCCTTTGCCGAAAGACCTAATCGTTCCAGAATCCCCAAAGCCACTTGTTGATTAATGACATTGTCCTCAACCAGAAGAATGCGGACATTGCTTTCGGCATATGGTCGAACTTGTTCGCGAGCCGAGTGGCGCGTGACAATCGTGGGTACCGGATCGTCTGTCTTTCGATCCGCCAGAGCGAAAATGATCACTTCCTTGAGTTCCCGATGCCGGATCGGCTTAGCGATATAGCCGTTAAAACCGAGAGAGGCAAAGTGATGCGCATCCCCCCGATCGCCCATGTCAGTCATAATGACGATGCGGGTATCGGACAGGCACGAGTCGGACCGAATGGCGCATCCCAGAGCTTCGCCGTTTACAACAGGCATCTGCAGAGCCATCAGAACCATTCGGAAAGGATCTTTTTCCTTCTGCGCCCGGTAGATTTCTTGAAGGGCCGTTGGAGCATTCTCTGCCTCGGATGTGCGCATTCCCCACACCTTTAGCCTTGCCGTCAGGATGTCCCGGCTGGTTTCACTGCCATCCACAACCAGTGCACGCACACCCATCAAGTCAGAAAAGGGTGTCGTAGCTTTTTGTGCCTCTTTGGTCTGCCTGCCCAACCGCGCCGTAAACCAGAACACAGAACCAACCCCCTCCTCACTTTCCAGCCCGATGACGCCCCCCATGAGGTCAGCCAGTTGTTTGGATATGGCCAAACCAAGTCCTGATCCGCCATATTGCCTCGTCATGGACGCATCCAGCTGGGTAAATTTATCAAAAAGCAGATTGAGCTTGGCCTTCGGAATGCCTATGCCTGTATCGCGAATGGAAAAGCGCAACAGGACGTCTTTTTCGGTTTCATCTTCAAGCGCGACCCGGACAACGATTTCCCCCCGGTGAGTGAACTTGATGGCATTGCCGGTCAGATTGGTCAGAATTTGGCGTAATCGCCCTGGATCTCCCTTGAGCAGTGTCGGCACATCCGGATCGATGCTGCAAAACAGTTCCAATCCCTTGGTGTGGGCTTGCACAGCCAATGCGCCCGTAAAGTCATCGAGCATGGCGGTCAGATCAAAATCCAGAATTTCAAGATCAAGTTTGCGAGCCTCGATTTTGGAATAATCGAGGATGCCATTGACCAGCCCGAGGAGAGCATCTGCGCTGTCCCGAACAATTTCGGCAAAGCGGCGTTGCCGTTCGCTAAGCTCCGTATCGAGCAAAAGCCCGGTCATGCCGATAATCCCATTCATCGGCGTACGGATTTCGTGGCTCATATTGGCCAAAAACTCACTCTTGGCGATATTGGCCATTTCCGCCCTGGCTGCCAGCTCTTTTGCGCGGGTGCTTGCCCGTTCGAGCTCCAGGTTCGTCTCCTTCAAGATCGCTTCGGCCTGTTTCTCGCCAGAAATATCGGTATGGGTGCCAAACATCATCAGCGGTTTACCTTCATCGGTCCAGGTAGTGACTTTGCCACGGTCATGCACCCAAACCCAGTGACCATCCTTGTGCCGCATTCTTGCTTGGTAATCGTAATAGGGCAGCTCGCCCGAGAAATGCCGTTCCAGCAACTCTCCGGATGTCTTCAGGTCATCAGGATGCGCCAGGGCTTCCCAGGTTGCAATACTGATCGGCGCAAGCTCCTCCAGCGTGTACCCAACGATTTCGGCCCAGATATCATTGAAGATGGTTTCTCCGGTCTGGACATTCCATTCCCACGTGCCCACATGCGTTCCCTGAATGATGTCAGCCAGGCGCTGACGTTCATGCAGCAGTTGCCGCTCGGCTGCCTTTCGCCGGGTCAGATCAATCATGACCGTCAGCAGGTATTGCCTCCCCTGGCTGGTAATGACTTCTCCTGAAAACAAACCATCAAGAATCGTTCCGTCCTTTGCCCGCACCTGCAACTCAAACTCTCGAATACGTCCGGCCACTCGCAGTTCTTCCGCCACAAGAGATTGATCTTCCGGATTGACAAACAGGTCCAGTTCATCGCTGGTTTTATTGATAATTTCATCAGGGGCAAAGCCCAGCACTTTCAAAAAGGCATCATTGACATCATGAAAGCGACGATCCGGCAAGGTGGAAAGAGCCAGCAGAGCGGGATTGCCGCGGAAGAGGCGCTCGAACTTCTGCTGGGCTTCCTGCTCCACGCTCAAATCCCTGCAGAGACCAAAAATGCACGGCAATCCGCTCCAGTGACCGAAACAGACGCGCGTTTCAACCGGAACCAATTTGCCGTTTTTATGCGCCAACGGCAAAGAAGAGGTTTTTCTCATCCCCTGTAACATGGCCCTGTAAATCGTTTCAGCCTCGGTGCGCTTTTCCGCCGGATGCAAATCCAGAATCTGCATCCGTGAAAGCTCGGCGGCCGAGTAGCCAAGTTTGGTTTCCATCGCCTGATTTGAGAATAATATGGTCCCTCCATGCGTCGCCACGATGATCAGGTCGCCAATGGATTCAAAGAAGGTGCGAAAATTGTTTTCACTTTCCCGTAACGCCCTCTCGGTCTGCTTGTGAACTGTAATATCGCGGGACGCCGCATAGATCAGATTGCCATCGGAATGAGAGCGCCATTCGATCCATCGGTATGTGCCATCTCTGTGTCCATAGCGATTCTCAAAACGCAGTACCGATTTTTGCCTTTCAAGTTTGCTGATGGCGGAAAGCGTGCTTTCCAAATCGTCCGGATGGACAAAATCAAGAAAGCTCCTCCCCTCTAGATCGGTCACAGGATAGCCCAGCACTTTTTCCCATTCGGGGTTCAAACGCAAAAAATGCCCTCCGGTATCGGCAATGCATAAAAGGTCCAGACTCAAGGTAAAAAAGCGGTCCAACTCCTCGGTCCTGGCCCGCAGATCTTTTTCTGCGCGTTTGCGCTCAAGCGCCGCTCCGATGGTATCGGCAACCAGTTGCAGCATAACGATTTGTTCTTCAGACCAGCTTCTGGTGCGGCAAACGCTGTCGAATCCCAGAAATCCCGTCAGAACTCCGTGCGCGCTGAGCGTCGGCAGACAAATCAGCGAACGAACACCCTGCGCCAGAAATTCCTTTTTTTCCGTTTCCGCTTCGCCGGGCAGTGCCTCCATATCCGGAAGATGCACAGGTTGATGCTCCATAATCTTCTTTTTCCACCACGGGAAGGCATCTGTTGGCATGTTTTGAACACGATCCTTCTGCGGACGGATACCTTCCGCGCACCATTCATGCGTATTGGTCATACGCTCCAGATTGTGGGAAAAGCGAAACAGATAACTGCGGTCAACGGCAAACAGCTCGCCCAGACGTTGCAGAGTTTGATTAACCACCTGATCGAACTCGGCATCCGTTGCCGCAATAGAAAAAGCGGCGGCGGCTTCAGCGGCGGCCTGCTGAAACGCAATTTGAAACTGCCGGCATTGCTCTTCCATCTTGAGATCGGTCACATCGAAATTAATCGAATAGATCCGGGTTTCTCCTTGGACGCGAATCGGGCAGGGGTGCACTTCCACATTACGGATGCGACCATCAGCCAGTCGGTGTTCAAAGTAAAAAACATTTCTGTTTTCAGATTCGGCCGCCTTCAGTTCGCCCAGCACCTCATCCGGCGGAAGTGTATTGATATCGGTCATCCGCATGGTCCGCAGACGCTCCAGGGAATAACCATAAAACTGCTGGGCGGCGATATTGGCGTCTTCAATCGCTCCATCACGTGGATTAATTAAAAGTTGGACCGAGCTGTTTTTTTCAAACAGCGAGCGATACCGTTCTTCACTTTCCCGCAGGGAGGCGGTTCGTTCCAAAATGGCATCTTCCAGCTCTTCACTCCGACGCGACAAGAGAACGGCTATAAAAACAAGCATCACCGTTAGCACCAGCCCCGTCAAGCCGGCCAACCAAGCGGATCGAATGGGATAAATCCTGAAAAATTCCGGACCCGCGTAGGCGGTCACTCTCAAAACTCTGCCAAAAACAAATATGGGACGCGTCAGGGAATACGTCTCCGGAGCGAAGTCTGCATCCGTTACCGCTGCCAATGGGATTAAGGCTCCATCCGAACGCTGAAGTTCAAGCGTCATGTACACCCGTCTGCCTGCCGCCTGATCCCCCATCAGATCTCCCATCCGTAAAACCGCCAGTACAAAACCCCGTAGTTGTCGAGCTTTCCGGTTGTAAACCGGCTTCAACACTAGCAGACCCTTCTGCCTGGCTGTTTCCTGCACCAGGATCAGTGGGTCCGTTGCGTTGAGAAGACCGGAGCGCTCCGCCTCGGAAAGAGCGGTTCGACGCACTTCCTCCGAACCAAGATCAAAACCCAGGGCGCTTTCATTGCCTTCCCGCGGCACCACCTGAAAAACCGGATAATACATATTCCGTCCGGAAACCGGTATGCGCTCATGACGATGATTGAGTTCCCAGATGCTGAATCCATCCCATCCCTGCGCTCTTGCTTCCTGTTCAAAACGGATTTTATCGGCAGCGGGGATGGCCGGAATCCACTCCCAGCCCTGGACGGCTGTATTACGGGTCAAGTAAGAAGCAAATTGTATAAATTCATCTTTCGTCACTTGTTTCTTTCCTTGATAGAAATGGGCCAAACTCTCCAATTCTGTTTCAGCCAGATGATTCAATGTATCGGCGATCGCCTGGGTTCGGCCAGCCGCAAGGAAAGCAAAAATATTTTTATGTTCAAGGATGTCCCGTGCATGGCCCATCCAGACGGCAAACAAGGTCAGCGACAGTCCCACAGCGGCAGCAAACACCGCCTCGGTATGACGTCTCCAGAACTCCGCCTTTTGCAAGCCTGCGCTTTTCCCGCGTCGAAGGATCAGAATCGTCCCCGTCAACAGCATTATCATTAATGATAGGGTCAATAGCGTTGGCGGCAAACCGGCAAGAACTAGCGCTCGATTCCAGGTGGAGGCATCTATATCCATACCTAGCATGGCGACAACGGCGCCGGAGCGTTTGTCTCGAATGGGAACCCTCGCTGAAACTCTTGTGCCCCCCAATCCCGGGGAAGGCCCCTCAACCGAAGCTTTGCCGGAGATAAATGGATTCCGGTCAAGGAAGCCCTCTTCAGGATGAGCAGGTTTAGCCGGAAAATAACCAGCAGATTCAACTGTTGCACTATCGAGAAGGGTAAACACTCGGCCATCGGGTTTTTGCCCCAGAATATAAATACCCCGGCAAGTTTTCAGCGCTTTCTGTACGGAGCGGATTTGTTCTTTCAAAATGAAGTGCTGCGGATGGTTCCGGTCGCCCGCCATCCCTGAAAGGGTTTTCAGATAATCCGCATGAATCGCTTGCGCGAGCAGATTGGCTTGCAAAAGAAGATCCGACCGTTTCTCACGATCCTTTTGCATAACCATTTCATAGGTTACCAGAAAGCCGGCAAAACCAACGGCAATGGTGAGAAAAGCAAAAACCAGAAATCGGCTGCGCAAGGCGTGAAGCTTCATGGAGGC
>ENA-UPTA01005651-UPTA01005651.1-activated-sludge-metagenome-genome-assembly--contig:-NODE-5651-length-11369-cov-5.365388_pt1 | contig 11369 bp, 8 predicted proteins | sample MGYA00238184_ERZ773361 | MGnify/ENA primary metagenome ERZ773361 (study PRJEB29100, sample SAMN05720205) | activated sludge metagenome | isolation source: anaerobic digester from wastewater...
TGGAATTCCAGAAACGTATTATGATGCTTATATATGACACGAATCTTGTTGCAAAACCTAATGAAAGCTTAAAAAAAGGTGAAGAGGAATTTGTATACTCGTTTATCATTACTGGATGCGTAGGAGTTATACACAAGTGGCTTGAAGAAGGAATGAAGCAGTCCTCAAGAGCTATGGCTGGAATGATTTTTAATTCAGTTAAAAAACTGCCTGTGACATTTGAATAGCGGTTATCAGCCCTTGGCAAGCTTTTTGTAATAGGTTTCCTTGTTTATCAGCATCAGGCTGTCTGCTGTCTGAATGATTTTCTGGATATCAATATTCGAACCAGTTGCATATGATATGCCTATTGCTGCAAAAATGTATTTCTTTTCAAGTATTGAACTGAATTTATCTGCAGATTCTTTAAGCTGATGCTCTTTCAGTGTTTCAGATAATACTACGAACTCATCTCCTCCAACACGGAAAACCTGCTGATTGCCGAAAGTCTGTAAAAGCGCATCCGCAACATTCTTAAGCAGTATATCGCCTTTGGTATGGCCGTGTAGATTATTGTATTCATGAAGCCCGTTTACATCAATATATATGCAGCCCAATCTATTGTTAGGAACATATTTGTTTATATATTCCACGTACTGGTTCCTGTTAAGAAGATTTGTAGATAAATCCTTCATGCTAATATTTCTTATTTCATTGAACTCAATGTAGTTGGTGTATGCCATGGAAAGGCTGAATGTAAGCCTGTTTAAAAAGAATGTGGATTCTGGCTTATTTAAAGGATTATCCACCCCCAAAAAAGCTGCAAACCTCTTTTTATTGTTTCTCGGGTCAGTTATAAGAATAGGTACAACATACAAACTGGATATATCCTGTTTCTTGAGATGATTGTATTCATATGTACGGGTTTTAGCTATATTCTCAATATCCAAGATTTCAATATGCTCTCCCCTTGATAATGTCTCCAGCCAGTATGGGAAATCTCTCATATCCAGATTTGTAAGATTGCTCTTTTGAGAAGTTATACCTTTCCTGCAGTATTCATATGTGTTAGACGCATGGATATCATCAGTAAATTCAAACAGATAAGCCCGGTCTGCATTGCTGTATTGGGCAATTATACATAATATCTCATCCATAAGTGTAAAATCTTTTTGCAGATTTAAAAGGATTCTATCTATTTTGGTGATTTCAGACATCAGTTCGTACTGCTGCTGTTTCCATTTGCTTTCTTTCACGCTTGAGGTTATGTCTGTAATAACTCCGAATATCCCTAAAATGTTGCGCTGCATGTCATAAACCGGTTTTTTGCAAATATCCAGATAAAGCAGATCAGAATCAGTAAACATCCTGTGTACATATCTGCTCTCATTTCCGGTCTGAAGTATCCTCATGTCATCTTCAAAGAAAAATCCTGCTGAAGATTTGTCAGTCAGTACCTCAATGTCAGTCATCCCTTTTATCATGCCATGGTACCGGTTAGAAACCAGATAATCCATGTTGTTCGCTATCTGATATCTTAAGTCTGTATCCTTGAAGAAGCTGCAAAAAGGCATCTGTGATAATATCCTCTGTATCATGTTCATGTCATATGTATTCTTATTTGAAAAAATATGTACCCACTCAGCGTTCATATATAGCTCCATTGTTAAATTTATATTCTTTATCTTCAATAAGAAAAATACAACAGTGTAAATATAGCGAAATATGAATAATGTGTCAACCTCGCTTTAGAAATTTGTAGTCAATTTTTTTATAAATAGGGTATAATATGAAAGATGTTATACATACATAGGTGACATGAAAAAAAATTATAGGGAAATATTGGCATTACTCATATTTTTAGTCCTGACAGTAATAGCAATTACTGCTCTTACAGCCATCACCATGCCTAAAAGGTATGATTATGGTTCCACGTGGGGAAGTTACCTGAAAGAACCTAAAAACAGTATTGATGTGATGTTTTTCGGCAGTTCTTTAGTATACTGCAATGTCGTTCCTTCTGTCATTTATGAAAAAAGCGGGATAACATCATATGTTATGGCAGGTCCGGAGCAGACAATGCCCATTACATACTACTATGTTAAACAGTCTGTTAAGACTCAGCAGCCCAAGATGATATTTTTGGAAGCAAACAGCATGTTTTTCTCAAAATACCAGAATTTCTCAAAGGTGAATGTGGGTTACATGCCATGGTCAGAAAACAGGTTAGCAGCTATATTTAATGCTGTGGAATCCAATGAGGTACCAGGGCTTCTGTTTCCTTTATTCAATTATCATACAAGATGGTCATCACTGAGTTTAGGCGATATAAAGACAGGGATATTCGGTTATGAAAGGGATATATATGCCGGATATACATTCCTTGACAAAATCGAGCCTCAAACAGAACCATGGCCTAAAGGAGAGACTTTGGATATGCCTGTGTACAAAGAAAATCTGGAATATGTAAAAAAGATAGCTTCATTCTGTAAAGAGCAGGATATAGCCTTAGTGTTTTATATAAGCCCGAGCTTTTCATCTTTGAATCCGGATAACATAGTACTTTTAAAAAATGATGTAGCTGATATACAGAATTTAATATACATGGATTTAAACGACAAGATGGATGAGATGGATATAGATATGAGGACCGATTTTTTTGACCTTATGCATTTTAACTGTTTAGGCGCAGAAAAGTTCTCAAAATATCTTGCTGTGCTCATACAGTCTTTCAATATTGAAGCGACAATAGATGAGGATATGTCATTATGGTGGTCGAGGATAGCTAATTTCAAAAAGCTGAAAAGTAATATGATTCAGGATATTGCTATATTAGAAGAGGATGCTGAACCTTCCCCATTACCAGCTGAAACTGCTGTAAATGAACCAATGAATCAAAATCTGACTATATACAACCAGTTTATATCCCTTATCAAAATGCAGCAGTATGATGAAGCTGTCAGTCTTTATGAAACATCGGATTTTCTTAAGAGCGGTTATGAGAAAGCCGGACTGTATTATGCATATGCCCATGCCCTTATATATCATGAAAAAGCTGGAAACAGTGATGCAGTTAAAATGCTGAAAGACCATATAAATTCCGATTTCATACTCACCATGCAGTATAAACCAGAGGAACCGTACAAAAGGACTTCATATGGAGCTACATGGGGAAGTTATTTAAAGGAACCGAAGGACAGCATCGATGTGATGTTTTATGGAAGCTCGCTCATATACTGCGATGTAGTCCCTTCTATAATATATTCCAGATCAGGTATTACATCATATATTATGGGAGGTCCTGAGCAGACAATACCCATTACCTATTACTATATGAAAGAAGCATTAAGAACGCAATCCCCAAAACTTGTATTCGTGGAGGTAACAGGCATGTTTTATGAGAAATATTATTCTTCCACTAATATCAATGTGCAGTTCATGCCAAAAAGCATAAACCGTTTGTCTGCAACAATGGAAGCTGTTAGTCCTGAATACTGGGAAAGCCTTCTTTTTTCCGTGTATGATTACAAAGATAATCAGGAGACAGACCTGACTTCTTATTCTGTATATGGAACAGATATTAATGCCGGATACACATTCTTATCAGGTATAGAAAAACAGGACGAATGGGTATACAGACATGTAACTTTTAATGAAGATGAATATATTCGAAATCTTGAATATCTTTCGAAAATATCTGATTTATGCAGACAAGAGGAGATAGAGCTGGTTTTCTTTATCGCACCTTCATTTTCCAGAGTAGAGCCTTCTTATCTTAACAGGCTTTCCTTGGATATATCGGCTTTGGGGTATGCAAATTATTCAGACCATAATATTCTTTATCCTCAAGATAACATAGATAAAAGCAGTCATTTTTTCGATATACTGCATTTCAACTGTTATGGTGCTAAAAAATATTCTGAATTTCTTTCAGAGCTTTTCGTTTCAGAATACGGTTTAAGTGAAACAGAAGGTGAAAATACCGCTCTTTGGCAGGCAAGAGCAGATAACTTTTTGTATATGCTTATGCAGTAGCTGTTTTTTTCTTTATATATATAAGCTTTATGTTATTTTTATTTATCGATTTAACATCAAATTTCTTTAATGATGACACGAATGGAGTCAGCTTGCTGAAACCGTAATTCCTTACATCAAAATCAGGAAATCTTTTAGATATTATGTTACCGATGTCAGAAAGGGGGCTCCAACCGTCATCATCTGATATATCATCAGCTATAGTTTCAATAGCCTTTATGACACTTTCAAGAGGTGTGATGGAATCCTGCATGTCTTTCTGCTTTCCGTTGTTTTCCTCTTGTCCAAGAATTTCCAGATACTTGAACTGGTTGCATGACGCTATGAACGGAGCAGGGGTTTTCTTTTCTCCCATTCCCACAACATACATGCCTGCTTCACGGAGCCTGGATACAAGCCTGGTAAAATCCGAGTCGGAAGATACTATGCAGAATCCCTCTACATTGTCGCAATAAAGTATATCCATTGCATCAATGATCATAGCAGAATCAGTTGCATTCTTTCCTGTTGTGTACCCGTACTGCTGTATCGGGGTTATTGAATAATCTAAAAGCACTTTCTTCCAGGAACCTAAGTCCGGTCTTGTCCAGTCTCCGTATATTCTTTTGTATGTAATTATTCCTGATTTTGCCAGCTCATCAAAAATATATTTTATGTATTTGTCTGATACATTATCAGCATCTATTAGCACAGCGAATCTTTTATCTTCATTCATGTTACTTACCTCATATATATGATAACATATCCCGATGATATTTTCTTCCTATATATTATATTGCGGTGCTGCAGACTAACATTTTCAGAATAATGCATTGTCCTCAAAAGACCCCATATTTATATATGATTGTCTTTTTAACTATGAATATTTATACATAGTTGTTCTAAAAAAATTTACTGTATGCTATTTTGTCTTTATATATTCAGGTATACAAGAAGGGGTGGACAACTTTCTGGAAAATTTTTCTGTAAGGGCTAACACTGTCCTTATATGAGGACAGCATAATATATTTTGTATTTATTTTTCATAAAGTGCCTTGACTGTATAGTTTAATAATATATTATTAATATCAAGTACTATAAAAGAAGGTTGTAAGGGGGAGATTTATTAGCCGTATTGAGAAGCATTTGTTTTGCTTTTATAGTATTTGCTAAGGAAGAAGAGGGGCATTGGATGAGGGGAAAAAACCAGACACTAAGCAGTAAAAGCAGGCTTTTGGAACTGATTAAACTTCTTTATGAACAGACTGATGAAGACCATCAGTTTACAACAAATGACATACTTGAGCATATGAGCAAAAAAGGGATGGTCACGAACCGTAAGACCGTCAAAGCTGATATTGATTTACTTAATCAATATGGGATAGATATAATTGTTACTCACGGTATGAGTAACAGTTTTTTTATGGGTGAAAGAGTATTCCAGATACCAGAAATAAAGATGCTCATGGATTCTGTTATATCTTCAAAAGCAATAACTGAGCATAAGAGCACGGTTCTTTTGAATAAGCTCAAAAGTCTTGTATCTGTTCATCAGGCGGAAGAATTATCCGACAGGATATGCTTCCGTACAGGAATAAAGAGCAGTAATGAAAATATATACTACACAGTGGATGCCATACATAACGCAATAAGATTAAAAAAGAAGATACAGTTCAGGAAATACGATTATTCGGTTACTAAGGAAAGAATATACAGGGATAATGGTAAGGTTAATGTAGTAAGCCCGTATGAGCTTGTATGGTATGAGGATAAGTACTATTTAATCGGATATTTTGAGGATATAAAAGGTGTCTCTAATTGCCGGGTGGATAATATCGAGACACCAACTATTATGCCAGATGATGCTATTCCCATACCTTTGTGGTTTGATATGGGTGAATATGTTATATCAATGTTCAGGATGTATGCAGGTCCTGTAACCGAAGTGGAATTAAAATGCGATAACAGCCTTATGAGGGTAATAATCGACAGATTCGGTAAGGAAATACCTACATCGGTTATGGATTCGCAGAATTTCAGAACACAGGTAAATGTCGCATTAAGTCCGATTTTTTACAGCTGGATATTCCAATTCAGCGGGATGATAAAGATAATCGCACCAAAACGCGTCAGAGATGAGTATACAAAGATGCTGAAACAGAATCTTAGTTCAGAACAGCCAGCCAAGGAGGCTATTAAATAGTGGATATTGTGAAAGAAGATATTATCAAGTTATTGGATCGCAAGAACAGGCCGCTCACCATTGATGAGCTGTTTTCATGTGATTACCTATCTTATGCGGAAAAGTCGCAGATATATTTCGCATTGGAATCCCTCACTATTCAGGGATTCATACAAAAAGACTATATTAATCAGGATCTGGTTGTATATTATACATAATCAGGTCAGAATCTGAAATAGATAAAAGGATTGTAAGAAGAGCTTATAATAAATGCAATGCATAATGCAAGCAGTATGATATAGCATATATCTGTTAGTATGTTCAAAATCCTGCTGTCTTTTTTTATGAATACATTTTTATGAGTCTTTATGATCGGGAAAGCGGAAAGAATAGCAATTGGTATGAAAACAAAGCCTTTCATGACTGATATGTCTGCGCTTAAAAGTACAGACCAGTCTGTAAATTTATATGAAAACATAGTTTTTAATATGCTTAATAACTGTAAAGTATCAGTTATGCTGAATATTACCCAGCCTATTGTGACTACAAGTATTGTATAAATCCACCTTATAACTCCGGGGATTTTTTTGAAGATCCTGTTAAGTATTAGTTTTTCCAGTATGAGCCATATTGCATAATACAGTCCCCATATTATAAAGTTCCATTCAGCTCCATGCCAGAATCCGGTAAGCAGCCAGACAATCAGTATATTTAATAACCATCTTGATGGGTTAACCCGGCTTCCGCCTAAAGGTATGTATACATAATCTTTGAACCATGAAGATAAACTTATATGCCACCTTCTCCAGAAATCTGTTATGGATAAAGACATATATGGATAATTGAAGTTTTCCAAAAAGTGAAAACCGAAAATCCTTCCCAATCCTATGGCCATGTCTGAATAACCGGAAAAATCGAAATATATCTGCAATCCATAACATAATGCAGCAAGCCAGAGGCTTAAAGAACCAGCTGATTCGTTCAGAGAGTATATATGTGAAGCTACTGTTCCGACACTATTTGCTAAGAGGACTTTTTTTGCTAATTCGGTTATGAATCTTCTTGAACCGTATATGATATCATCCCAGTTTTCTTTACGGTTCGTAATCTCATGTTCTATTGTTTTGTAACGAACGATTGGTCCTGCTATAAGCTGAGGGAAAAAACTGACATAAAGGGCAAAATGCAATATATTTTTCTGGACGGATATCTCCTTACGGTATAAATCGATAATATATGATAAGATCTGGAAAGTATAAAAACTTATCCCTATTGGTAAAAGTATCGTTTTTAGTCCAATTGATGTGCCTGTGAACCTGTCTATGTTGTCTGTAAAGAAATTTAAATATTTAAAGGCAAACAGAAAACCTAATAATATTACAATACATGTGATTGTATAGAGTTTCGCATATTTCCTGTTATTACCGTAATGGTCAATAAGAAGCCCAGAAATGTATGCAATAATGATTGATATTGCAAGAAGGATAATATACTTAGGTTCTCCCCATGAATAAAAAACAAGAGAAAATACTAAAAGCACAGTATTTCTCCATATCCTGTTATTAACAGCAAAGTATGCGACAATTACAAGCGGTAAGAAAAAGTAGAGGAATGTCAGTGAAGAAAAAAGCACTTACTTATCCCCCTCTATATAGAAATCCTTAAAGGAGAAGAAGTCAATATTACCTATAAGCAGTACCTTGTCGATATCATTGTTTATTACATACTGTGCAAAACTAAAAGGTCTATTCATGTAATGCTCATAATATCTTAGGTCAACACAGAATGTTTTGCCATAATGTGAAGCTATAAGCTTGACTATAGCATTATCATAGGATTCACCGATAACAAGGATATTACCACTAACACTGCCTGTATTGAATATAACTTCACCTGCATCATCACCATATACTGACCCATATCCTATTACTTCAAGGCTGTTGTCAAAAAAATCCTGTTGTTTACCGTAATCCTGTGCTTTCTCACCATTAATGAAAATATCCATTTTGGGGTAATCAAATTTGTACACAGACATAGTGTCAGACAATATGTCTTCAAATCCTGCAGTTTTGCTTCCTTGAAACTTAAGAGGGGAGGTAACTGTTTTTAATGGTTCAAGCGGTTTCAAGTCCTCATCCAAAAGTCTCAGCACATCAGTATATCCTTTATATGAACCTAGATAATTCCAATGATGGTCAGTTGCATAAAAGTATTCTTTGTATGTATTAAAGTCATTTACTTCAAAACCTGATATCCTGCTCATGTCAAGCATCAGCCTGTCTTTAATATATTCATAAAATCCAGCTTCCCCATTTCTTGTAAAGTCTATATCAGTATCCTTTTCGATATAATATACATAGAAATCCAAATCAGGATAATTCAGGAACAGATTATTGAAATTCTCTATCTTAAAGTCCAGCCAGTATACAGTTGACTGGTATGGATAAGGTGCAAATAGCAACATGTCCCTGTATATAATGTTTCCTTTGTAATAGATATATCCTTTGTAGTTTGCTCTAAGAGGATTCAGTACAATCCTGGCTAATGCTGTATCAATAATGTTGTATGTGTGTTTTGCAATAGAGCTTAATTGTATCTGGTCTGATAAAGCAAGTTCAAAACTGTCTTGAAAGCTTTTATCAAGATATGAATTTATGGTTAGATTCTTTATCTTATGGGCATACCTGTTCTCATATTCATTTACATTCTTGTTGAAAAAGAATGTGGTCAGAGTGCCCAAAAGCAGTACTGCCAGTATTATGAATATGAAAAATCTGCTTATCTTGTTTGAACTGCTGTCTTCTGGCTGCATAATACGTTTATTACTTCCTGCTCATCCGAATGACTATTATATTAGCATATTTTATGCTGTAATCTACACATAATTTTTAATTACTAAAACAAGTCTATAATATGTCTGTATCATTAAATATATGAGATACATTATATATACTGGCTTCATCACTATGATGAATGGGTAGTTCTCAGTAAAAGCAGAAGATTATCAGCTCTTACAGTAAAAGATTGGTTAAGTTATATATCAGTTATAATTAAGATATGGAAAACCTGCAGTTCATTTGCTTCAATTGAACAGATTCTTGCTTTTTATCTGATTTCCAGCTTTAATAATTATTTTAAGAAAATATCTAAAAAATGCTTGACAGAGATGACGGCATCCTATATTATTATATATGAACATATGCTCATATGAACTAATGTGAGAATGTGAATAATGAAAGCGAGGATATAGATATGGCAACAGTTAAATTCAGTGTAAAAGCAAAAAGTGAGAATCCTACCAAGACAGTAGTAGATGCAAGAGGATTCAAGATTATAGTAGATGAGCCGGAAAATCTTGGCGGCACAAACCATGGCGCAAATCCAGTTGAATATGTATTAGCAGCATTATCAGGATGTCTGAATGTGGTATCCCACATAGTAGCAAAAGAAATGGGATTCAAACTGAATGGTCTGGAAATAGATCTTGAAGGGGATCTTGATCCGGCTAAGTTTTCAGGAATGAAGACAACTGAACGTGCAGGATACAAGCAGATAAGAGTAGCTTTAAGACCTGATACAGATGCTGATGCAGATACTTTAGATAAATGGAGAAATGTAATTGAGCAAAGATGCCCTGTAAGCGACAATTTAGTTAACCCGACCCCTGTTTTGATTAGTGTTGTGAAATAGGGAAATAGATAATAAATATTTATGTTTAAATAGAGAAGAATGCAACGGTAGCGTTGCATTTTTCTTATACTTACTTAATTAATTGTTTAATAGCTTGCTTCCTATATGCTTATTATCCCTTCGCATATAAGAACTGCATTGCCTGTGAGTGTGATGCCTTCATCTGTATAATTTACTATGAGGTCTCCTCCTCTTAAGTTAACAGTTATATCGGTATTCTTCTCACAGTATCCGTTTTCCACTGCTGCGACAACTGCCGCGCATGCTCCTGTCCCGCAGGCCAAAGTCTCACCGTTTCCTCTTTCCCACACACGCATCTTTATGGTGTTCTTGTTTACCACCCTTATAAACTCAGTATTTATCCTTTCAGGGAATATTGATGCATTCTCAAACTTCGGGCCGATGTGTTCTACATCGACTGAATCAACACGGTCTGTGAATACCACACAGTGAGGGTTTCCAATTGATACGCATGTAATATTGTATTCTTTATCATCTATTGTTACAGGCTTGTCTATGACTGTAGGGGTATCGGATATGACAGGTATCTTGTCTTTATCAAGCTCGGCTTTGCCTACTTCGACTGTTACAGAAGATACTTCATCATTTATTGTAAACAGCTTAAGATTCTTCACACCAGCAGCAGTCTCAATCTTCATATCTGTCTTCTTGACTATATTGTTATCATACAGATATTTTGCAACGCACCTTATTGAGTTACCCGCCATTTTGCCTTCTGAACCGTCTTTATTGAATATCCTCATGAGGGCATCAGCTTTCTTTGAATCCTCGATAAGTATTAATCCGTCCGACCCGATTCCATAATTTCGGTTGCATACGGATATAGCTAAAGATTCAGGGCAGTTGATTCTCTTATCACGGTTATCAAAGTAGATATAGTCATTTCCCGAACCATGCATCTTGACAAACTTCAGCTTGAGCCTTTCGTTTCTCATATTGTTTATGTCTATAAGCTCGGTATTATTCTGATTAAACCTGCTTGCTAAGATATCTGCAAGTGCATTGGCTGTATCCAAAGAAGTCAGGCAGGGGACTGAAAGCTGGATTGCTCTTTTATGGAGCCTTATAAAATCTTCCATGGCTGCTCTTGTATTAGGGATTGTACATACAATGTATTTTATCTTTCCTGCATCTAAAAGCTTTATGAGAGTATCATCATATGATAGCTTGTTTACGAAGGTAACATCTATTCCTAGACTGGAAATGGCTTTTGCAGTGCTGTTTGTCGCATAAATCTTAATATTTAAATCATTAAACTTCTTTGCAACCTTTAATATTTCCAGACGGTCTTTTTTGTCTACGGATATCAGCACGCCTTTGGATTTGTCAGAATCCACCTTGAATCCTGCAGATGTAAGTCCTTTGAAAAGAGCTTCGTTTAAAGTCTTTCCAATTCCCAGTACTTCACCGGTTGATTTCATCTGCGGACCTAATGTCGAATTCGCATCAGTCAGTTTCTCAAATGAGAAGACAGGTACTTTTA
>ENA-UPTA01005657-UPTA01005657.1-activated-sludge-metagenome-genome-assembly--contig:-NODE-5657-length-11362-cov-5.069514_pt1 | contig 11362 bp, 8 predicted proteins | sample MGYA00238184_ERZ773361 | MGnify/ENA primary metagenome ERZ773361 (study PRJEB29100, sample SAMN05720205) | activated sludge metagenome | isolation source: anaerobic digester from wastewater...
GCCGAACAGGGCGAACCGGTGAACGCTGAAAACGCTCATTCGGACCCACGCTGTACCCTCATCGATGTGCTCCCAGAGGTCCGTTCTGAATTGGCCTTGCCTCTGCGGGCAGGCGGCCAAATGCTGGGTGTGTTGGATCTTCAAAGCTCACAATTGTCGGCTTTTTCTGCCGGCGATGTGGCCGTGATGCAAACGCTCGCCAACCAGATCGCCGTTGCCATGTACAATACCCGCCTGTTCACCGCTGAAGCTGAAGCTCACCTGGCTTCTCATACCCTGCGGGAAGTCGGACAGTTGATCAATTCCACTCTGGACAGCCAGGAAGTCCTGGAGCGCATTTTGTCTGCCCTGGGCAAAGTGCTGCATTATGACAGCGGCTCCATCATGCTGCTGGAAGGCAGCGATCTGGTGATCAAGGCGGTGCATGGCTTCACCAACCCGCAAGACGTCCTGGGCGTCCACATGCCCATTAAAAAATTCCCGCTCAATCATCAAATTGTGACCCAGGCGCTCCCCATTGTATTGGATGATGTTGGTGCAGATAACCGCTGGCAGAAAAACCGCCGACTGCCCGTCTCTGGTGAAGTCCATGCCTGGATGGGTGTCCCGCTGGTCTCTTCGGGCAAAGTTTTGGGCATGCTCGCAATTGATAATTATAAACCAGGCGCTTACACCACCAACGACATCCCCCTGGTAACCGCCTTTGCCAATCAGGCTGCCATTGCCCTCGATAATGCCCGCCTGTACGCGCAGCTTCATCAGCGGGCGCAGCAGTTGGCCACCCTGAACGAACTGGCGCGCATCGTCTCCGGCGAACTGGACCGCCGCCGAATTTTAGTGACCCTGTGTGAACAAATGCGGCAGGTCATTCCCCTGGATTCATTTCACGGCTCACTCTACGATGCTGAGACAAACACCTTGCAGATTGCGGTTCGCTATGACCTGGGTGAGTATCGTGATAGCACAGTTGGCCCGCTGGAACAGTTCCCCTGGTCACTAAAAATTATCCAGAGCCGGCAGCCCATCCTTTACCTCCGCACCGCTGAAGAGATGGTCGCCGAAGCAGAGCATCGGCGGATGGTGGGGGATAAGACCCACCTCTCAGCCTCCCTGATGTTTGCCCCCCTGATTGTCGGTGATGATGTCCTGGGCGTTATTTCCATCCAATCCTACAACCTGAACGCCTACCAACCCGAAGATTTGGAACTGCTGGTCGGCACAGCCCGTCAGACAGCCATAGCCCTGCGCAATGCTGAGCTTTACGAACAGGCGCAGTCTGCCCGGGCTGAGGCCGAAATTGCCAACCAGCTCAAGACCCGCTTCATGGCGAACATGTCCCATGAACTGCGCACCCCGCTCAATTCCATCATCAACTTTGCTTATTTGCTGGTTCAGGGCACTGAAGGCGAAATGAACGCCGGGCAGGCAGATCTCTTGCAGCGGATCGAAGATTCAGGCCACCACCTGCTGGGCGTCATCAACGACATCCTCGACCTGGCAAAAATTGAGGCCGGACGGATGGAATTATTTTATGAAGACCTGGATCTGACCGACCTGATTAACGGCGTCATGGCTACCGCCGTTGGCCTGGTGCGTGACCGCCCCATCGAACTCCGCCGCCAGATCCCGGCCGGTTTGCCACCGGTCCATGCTGACCGAACGCGCATTCGCCAGGTACTGATCAACCTGATCTCGAATGCCGCCAAATTTACCGAAACCGGCTTTGTTTCCATTTCAGCCTCGGCGGATAATGATTTTGTCACTGTCTGTGTGGAAGATACTGGCATTGGCATGGAGGCCGAAGACATCCCCCGCGCCTTTTCCGAGTTTGTTCAGTTGGATGCCGGGCCAACCCGCCAGCACGGCGGCACCGGGCTTGGCCTGTCCATCTGCAAGCGGTTTGTTGAAATGCACGGTGGCCGCATTTGGGCTGAAAGCACCCCTGGGGTCGGATCAAAATTCTACTTCTCACTGCCCCGCCTTCCATCCCATCCATTTAGCGAACCTGAATCCACTGAAGCAGCCGAAACCCGGGTGCTGGTGATTGACGATGACCGCCTGGCTTGCGATACCCTGGCGGCCCAGCTTGCCCAGGGCTATCATGTCCAGAAGCTCAGCGACAGCCGCCGGGCTGTAGAGGCGGCGGTCCAGAGTCAACCCGATGTTATCGTGCTGGATGTGATGATGCCCTACATGGATGGTTGGGACGTACTGCGGGCTCTGCGGGCCAACCCGGTTACCCAGCAAATTCCGGTCGTTATCTGCAGTGTGCTGAATGAACAGCAGTTGGCCTTCAGTTTGCAGGCCAATGAGTACCTGGTCAAACCCATTGAGCGTGACGCCTTGCGCCGCGCCGTAGAACGCCTGGCGCCCGATGGCGGCAAAGTTCTGGCGGTGGATGATGACCCCAATGCTCTGGAAATTGTCCGCCTGAGTCTGGGGAGTATGATTTACCAGGTCGCCGCCGTCCAGGACGGTCAATCTGGCCTCGACCTGGCCCAGCGTGACCTGCCCGATGTCATCATCCTGGATTTGATGATGCCCGGTTTCAGCGGTTTTGAGGTTTTGCGGGCCCTCCGCGCCAACCCTCAAACTGCCTCGGTGCCCGTGATTGTCATTTCTGCCAAAGACCTGACCCCCGAAGAACAGACACAGCTTCAGGCGGGGGCAGCGTTATTCTTGCAAAAAGGTCAATTCACAGCCGATGAACTGACGCGTTCAGTTCGGCGGGCTGTTCATCGGAAACCCAAAGGAGGCTCCCATGGCTGATGTTCCGCTTTCCCCGGCAACAGTGCGTGTTTTGGTCGTGGAAGATGATGCCAACAACCGTCTGGTCATCACCCGGCTGCTAAAATTGGCTGGCGTGCTGTCTCAAAACATCTATGATACCGATGGCGATGCCATTGCACTCCTGAACACACTGCCCCCCAACACGGTGGACATTGTCTTTCTGGATATTCAACTGCCCAAAAAAGATGGCTACACCATCCTGCAGGAACTGCGCGCTGACCCCCGCTATGCCGGGCTGCGCGTGGTGGCACTCACCGCCAATGTCATGCGCCAGGATATTGAGCGGGCGCGAGCCGCCGGCTTTGATGGTTTTATCGGCAAGCCGGTGGATGGCCGCCGCTTTAGCGAAACACTCAACCGCCTTTTAACTGGCGAATCTGTCTGGACGGTGCTTTAATAGAGCTTATCTTGATGCCCGATTCTGAATCCGCTCGCAAACTCCGCAATCAAGCCCTCGCCAGTCTGGCGGAATGGGTGCATTCCACCCTGCCATTGGAAGATATTCTCCAGGCGGCAGTAGAAGGCGCGCGGACTATCCTGGGCACGCATCAGGCCGGGCTGTCGTTAACCAACCCTGACGGTAAATCGGAGCATCAAGCCCTGTCCACCAGCGAGAAGTATGTCGATTCTCCCGACCTGCTGCAGATGCTCTTGCGCCCCGAATTGGGGGTGCTGGTCTGTCAGGCCCGCCATCCCGTCACCGTGCCCCCGCGTGAGCTTCCTGCAATGCGCGGCAGCATCATCCTGCCGGGGTGGATGGGCGCCCCGCTGCGCCGGCGCAGCGGCGAACCGCTGGGCTTCTTGCAGGTTGCCGATAAAGAATCCGGCGAATTTGACACAGAAGACGAAGCGTTGCTGGTCCAAATAACCCAGCTCGTCTCCATGGCCGTAGAAAACACGCTTCTGGTGCGCGCCGAACAAAACGCCCGTCAGGTCGCCGAGACGCTGCGCGTGGCGAACCTGGCACTTACCCAGAACCTGGAACTCGACTCGGTCCTCGAGACGCTGCTCGACTATCTTGGTTGGATCATCCCTTATGACCGTGCCAGTGTCCTGCTGGTCGAAAACGCCGACTCCCTGACTCTGCGGTCTGTGCGTAACTATCTGGCTGAATCATCCGAAGAATCGCTCCAGGCCGATCTGGTTCAACCCCGGATTGGCGCTCTGCTGCAGCAGGTCTTGGCGGATAAAAACACTGTCATAGCAGGCGACTTGCAGCAAGACGACCCCATGCCCGACTGGTCACGTATCCGCGCCTGGATGGGTGTGCCGCTGGTTTACCGCACCCACACGATAGGCGTTGTGGTCATTGAAAAAACCGATCCACAGGCCTTCACAGAGGAGCATCAGCGCCTGGCAGACGCCCTGGCTGCTCAGGCAGTTGTGGCCCTGCGGAATGCCCGCCTCTTTGAAGCGCTGCGTGAATCAGAAGAGCGTTACCGCGCTGCCACTGAACTGGCTTCAGACTACGCCTATGCCTTCCGGGTGGATGAGAATGGTCGTTTCGTGCGGGAATGGATTACCGATGCTTTTGAACGCATCACTGGCTTTGAGCCCTCTGAGGTTTCAACGGAAGGCGGCTGGGCCAGCATCACCTTCCCCGATGACCGCCCTATTGCTTTGCAGCGCATTCAGGCCCTGCTGCTGGGCCAGCAGAGCGTCAAAGAATTTCGAATCGTAACCAAAGACGAGCACATCCGCTGGGTACGCGATCACAGCCGCCCGGTCTGGGATGTGGGCCGCACTCGTATCATCCGAATTTATGGCGCAACGCAGGATATCACCGAGCGCAAGCAGTATGAACGGGAACAGGAAACCATCGCCACCATTGCTTCGGCCTTGCGTCTGGCGCAAACCCGCGCAGAGATGATCCCCATCATCCTGCACAAAACCCTCGACCTGCTGGCGGCTGAGGGCGCCGCCCTGATCCTGCGCGACCCAGGCGGTGATCTGGAAGTGTTGGCGCATGGTCAGGGGTGCTGGCAAAAAGCGGATATTCCCGCCCGCCTGACCGGGCTTTCGGTTACCGATGCCGTCATCGAAACCGGCCAGCCATACTGGCAAATGGATGTGAGCAAAGATCGCCGCATGGCCCTTCCGGAGGACCTGGGCGGTGTTCAGGCGGTTGCCTGTGTCCCCCTGATGACCCGCCAGACCACCCTGGGCGTGCTGTGGGCTGGCCGCCGCACCGCCATGATCGAAAACGAAGTCCGCCTGCTCAGCGCCATTGCCGATATTTCGGCCAACGCCATCCACCGTGCCACACTGTATGATGAACTGATGCGCGCCTACGATGCCACAATTGAAGCCCTGGCAAAATCTTTGGAACTGCGCGACGAACCCACCGAAGGCCACAGCCAGCGCGTGGCTGATCTGACGCTGCGCCTGGCCCGTGCCATGGGCATGAGCGAACCCGAACTGATCCATGTCCGCCGCGGTGCCTACCTGCACGATATCGGTAAAATAGGCATCCCCGACTCCATCCTCCAAAAAGAAGACGCCCTGACCGAAGCCGAATGGACGGTCATGCGTATGCACCCGCTCTACGCTTACAAGCAGCTCTCGCCAATTGCTTTCCTGCGCCCTGCATTGGATATTCCCCACTGTCATCATGAGCGTTGGGATGGCTCTGGCTACCCGCGCGGCCTCAAAGGCGAAGAAATCCCCCTGGCCGCCCGCATCTTTGCCGTGGTAGATGTCTGTGACGCGCTGATGTCTTCCCGCCCGTACCACGAACCCTGGTCACTTGAGCAAACCCGCCAGTTCATTCGCGAACAGGCCGGTGCCCAGTTTGACCCGCGGGTAGTAGAAGCCTTCCTCCAATTGGATTTATAATCCCATCATGTCTTTGGCCTCTGCCGTTCATCCCTCGCGCCCACTGATCCGCTGGCCTTATTGGCTGATTTTTGCGCTCTCGCTGGCAGCCTCGCTGGTCATTTATATCGCCATCTTTTTCATCCCTGCCGGGCTGGTGCAGTGGCTGGATCGCCCGCTGCTCAGCCTCTATCATCTGGATCTGGCCTATCCCGGTTTGCAAACTCAGATGATTGCCGCCTTTGCCGCCCTGGCGCTGTTGAATGCTGCCGGTTACTGGGCAGTGCGCCGGTTGCAAGGCCCGGCAGCCTGGGCGCTGGTGCTGGTTGGCGCCTTGGGCTTTGCCCTCATCCTGCTCTATATTTACCCGTTTGGCGCGGCCGACATTTTTGACAACATTGTCCACGGGCGCATCCTGGGTGTTTATGGCGATAACCCCTTTTTGAATCTGGCTGCCGAATATCCCACCGACCCCTTCTATAATTACATGTGGTGGCACAAGTCCCCCTCGGCCTATGGCCCGCTCTGGGAACTGCTGGCTGGCCTCACAGCTTTCCTGGCTGGCAATGGTCTGGTGAGTAATGTTATCGCCTTCAAATTGCTGCCGGGCTTCTTCTGGCTCGGCTCCACCGTTTTACTGGCACTGACGTTGCGGCGCCACAACCCTGACCGGGCCCTGCCCTATACCCTGCTGTGGGCCTGGAACCCGGTGGTCTTGTTTGAGACCTTTGGCAATGGGCATAACGATATTGTTATGGCTTTTTTTGTCCTGGCGGCGGGTTGTGCCATGCTGCGGCGGCAATTTGTGCCTGCCACTCTGGCGCTTGCCGCCGGTATTTTGATTAAATTCGTCCCGGCGCTGCTGGTGCCGCCGGCGCTGGTGGCTGTCTGGCGCCTGCTGCCTGATTTGCGTTCACGCTTGCGTACCTTTGCGCTTGGGGGTGGCCTATCCGTTTTATTGGCAGTGGCCTGTTACGCCCCATTTTTCACCGACTTTGATCATTTCTATCTGGCGCATCAACAAACCCTGTTCACTGCTTCGCTCCCTGCCGTGCTTTATCAAATGCTGACCACCTGGTTTCACCTGCCGGGCGCTGCAGCCGGGGTTGCCGCCCTGGCCTGGGGGGCTACCGGCGGCATGGTGCTGGTGCAGTCCATCCGCCTCTGGCATCAGCCTTCCGAAACCGGCTTTGTCCAGGCGGCTTTTGCCATTTTGATGTTCTTTTTGCTGTTGACCTGCACCTGGTTCCAGCCGTGGTACACGCTCTGGGTCTTTGGCCTGGGGCTGCTGCTTTCCCAAGAATCTCTGGCTGCTGCCCTTGTGCTGGTTTTTGCCACGCGCACCAAGCCCCTGCTGCTGGTGCCGATGACCTACTGGGTGCGGCCGTTCCCGCCCCAGCCCTGGCTGGAGATTCAACTGGCGTTAGGTATTTTGGGGGTGCCGCTGCTTTTTACACTTGTAATTTTGCGATTCCGAAAAATGCCCGTTGAAAAATGATTAATTTCAGGTAAAATAGGTTTGTTGTATAAACTTCGGGGACGCCGATTCCCCCATTTTTTGAAGGAGAAGAAATGAAGCACAAGTTCGTATTTTTGAGTGTGGTGGTTGTACTGGCCTTGGCCATGCTGGCATGCAGCATTGGCGATAAAACCCCCACTGCGGTCGCGCCCACTGACGCCCCCGTGAAAACCGAAGCCCCGACCGAGGCCCCCACTGAAGCCCCGGTCAAGACCGAACCCCCGACCCAGGGCGGTACCGGTGAACTTACCGTCGTCAGCGCCTATGGCTACCAGGATTCCTGGGATTACTATCATGTCACCGGCCTGATCAAGAACGACAGCAATAAAGCTGTCTCCGAAGTTGAGCTCACCATCGAAATGCGTGATGCCAGCGGCGCCACTGTGTTGAAGAATTACGATGATAACTTCGTTGAATCCACCACCTTCAACCCCATGCTGACCACTCTGCTGCCTGGTGAGTCTGCGCCTTATGATTACTACATCTACACCGACATGGTCCCCGAAACCTTCACGGTCTCGGTCTCGGGCTCCCTGAGTGGCGATGCCACCCGCGCGGGTGTGGAAGTCCGCAATGCTCAGCTGATCCCTGGCGACAACGGCACCTATGCTATCGTGGGCGAACTGATCAACAACAGCTCGACCTCCGCCAAGATCAATGATCTGGCTGGTGTGATCCTGGATGGCGATGGCAATGTCGTGGCCGCCGACTGGTCCTACGATATGTGCAACATCCTCCAGCCCTCTGGCGATGCCTCTGGCATGGACTATGCTCCCTTCGCCATCACCCTCGATGCCCCCACCGATGGTTCCTTCACCGACTGGCAGGTCTATATTGACGCTGTCGAAACCGACACCGAAGACGTTGCCCCGCTCTACATTTCCTTCACCAACAACTACTTCGATGATTTCGGCGATTTCCACATCGTCGGCGTGATTGAAAACCAGGGCACCGACACCTACTATACCTCCCTGCTGGGTGGTGTCTATAATGCCAATGGCCTCGTTGTGGATGCCGGTACCGTCAGCGTTCCGCTCTACATCAAAGCCGGCGAAGTTGTGCCCTTCGATGTCAGCTACTGGAACCTGGTCAGTTGGAACGATGAAATTGCCGCCAGCATTGATACCTTCACCGTTCAGATTGATCCCTACTGGACCTACACCGTGGATTACGACCTGGTTGACCTGACCAACGTCACCACCACCAAAGACGAACGCTCCAGCGGCCAGATCAGCCTGGGCGGCACACTGGTCAATGACAGCGGCAAAGCCCTGTACAACGCCACCGTTGTGGGCTACCTCATGGATGCCGATGACAACCTGATCGCCATCCAGTGGACCTACGTCTTCCCCGAAGGCGATGCGATTGCCGATGGTGACAGCAACAACTTTGAGATGACCTTCTGGCTGGATCCCGCTGTGGATCCCAATTCTCTGACCATCAGCTACATGGTCCAGGGCGACGTCAAGTAATCTGTCCCTCTGGTACGCCAGTAAGACAACCGATCCCCCGCCTTTTTGACAGGTGGGGGATCGCTTTTTATGCAATCGCCTTGAAATTATAGAACATACGTGCTATCATCAGGTCACCTTAACCGAACCGATACCTTTACAACAATGGATGTGACCCAATGATCAAAGTTCAAGATGTATTTCTCCCCATCGTATTGCTCTGCATGGGATTGCTGATTTTCGTCACCAGCCTGCTTTCCCCCCCTCAAATGGTTGTGGAAGCGGCGCCGCTTTCTCCCGCCGAGCAGACTGCCCAGGTGGCCCAGCCCGATCCAGCCGCCGCTCCTGCCGCGGTTGAGTCAACCCTGGCCGAACCCGAACCCGTTCCCGCGCCTGAGTGCGCCGTCAGTCTGGCTTATCCCGAATCCATCCGCCAGTGGTGTGGCTGGATTGATCAGTATGCGGTGGAATATGGGCTGGAATCCAACCTCATTGCCGCGGTCATGCTTCAGGAAAGCGGCGGCGATCCCAATGCCTATTCTCGCAGCGGGGCGGTGGGCCTCATGCAAATCATGCCGCGTGATGGTCTGGCAGCCAGCTTTATGTGCAACGGCCAACCGTGCTTCTCTGCCCGCCCCAGCATGACCGAACTCTATGACCCGGAATTCAATATTGCTTATGGCGTCCGCATGTTGGCCGGCCTGATTGACCGCCGCGGCAGCGTGCGCGAAGCCCTCTTCTCCTACGGCCCCATCGGCATCGGCTATGAATACGCCGATATCGTTCTGCGCATCTACGAGAACTACCGCTGATTTTGTGCTGCTTCCCATCCCAATCCCCTGCCTGGCCCCGGCAGGGGATTTTTTATTTCTTCATCTGCTTGCCAAGCCCATCCAAAGGCTGTATAGTTATATCGGAGGTGGAAATGAGAAAGAAACGGTTGCGCACCATCCTCGGCCTGGTGATCTTGATCCTCTCGCTGGCGCTCCTGCTTTGGGCCAGCCTGCCCCTGCCGCATGAAACCCAGACCATCCCCATGCCTTCCCTCGAACCCTTATTGACCCCCACTGGCTGGGAGGGCTGCCTGTCATGGCTGATCTAACCCGCCGCCGTCGCTTTTTGTGGAGCCTGATTATCCTGGCTTTGGCTGTGCTGGCCTGTAACCTGCCTGCCGCCGCGCCGCCAACAACCCTGCCAACTGCCACCATTCAACCGTCCATTTCACTGCCCACCGACTTACCAACCGCCGCGCCGCTAACCACCCAGCTGCCCACCGCCACGGCACCAATGGTAATTCAACCAACCCCCACCCGTTTTGGCATCCAGGTGGCTACTCCCACCCTGCCGCCCGTTCAGCCCACCGGTGAAGCGCTTTTTACCCCGTTTGCCACCCTGCCCCAGCCCACCCTCGCAACCCCGCCGTCTACTGAAATTCAGCCTGCGCTGCCCGAGCAGCGCTTGCTCTCCCTGGAGTGGCCCAGCCGCCTGCGGGTGGGTGATTCAGATATCGTCAAATTAACTCTGGAGGTGGATGCCAGCGGTAACATCACCCCCACCGCTGAAATTGGCGGTCACGAAATCACTGGCCAGCCGGTATTTATCCCCAACCTCTACGACACCCACGACCTGGTTCTGGAATCCCGGCTTGATCTTGCTGGCATCCAGGTTGAGCCCTCCGGCAGCCTCAGCTCGCCTTTGCAGCCGGGCACAACCGTCACCTTCTACTGGAGCCTGTCTGCCGATCACCCCGGCACGTACCGCGGCACTTTGTGGGTCTATCTCAACCTGATCCCCCGGGATGGCGGCCCGAGCCAGCAGCAGGTTTTGCTGGGCAAGCGTTTGGATATTGAGGCTCAAAATCTCCTTGGCCTTACGGGGGGTGCGGCCCGCACCACCGGTGTGATTGGCGCAGTCTTCGGGTTTATTCTCAACATTCCTTTCCTTGAAGATATCCTCAAGTTTTTTGCCCGCCGCCTGCGCAGAAGATAAACCCCAACTGGCTCTCCGGTATCAAATATTAAATTATGATACAATATATCTGCTTCACCCTTCCGGTGCGGCTTTCCATTCTGGTGCAATGAAGGAGCGGTTATGCTGAGGGATTGGCTGTACATTGGCATTTTTCTGCTGATCTCGCTCTTCCTGCCTGCGGCTGCCATCATCATGGCAGCGCTGCTTTCACCCCGCAAACCCAACCCGCAGAAAAACGACACCTATGAATGCGGTGTCGAAACGGTGGGTGAATCCCGGGTCCAATTCAAGGTGCAGTACTACGTCTATGGCCTGATTTTCCTGGTCTTTGACGTGGAAGCCGTTTTCCTGTACCCCTGGGCGGTGGCATACAATCAATTGGCGCTCTATGCCGTGGTAGAAGCGATCATTTTTATCCTGATTCTGCTGGGCGGGCTGGCCTATGCCTGGCGGAAAAAAGCCCTGGAATGGCAGTAGCCCAGGCAGAAAGGAGATTTGCACCCCATGATAGACTTTCTGCGTGACCCGATTGCCTTTCTGACCCAGTGGCTGAATACCACGCTTCTGGGTTGGGGCCTATCCGAACAGGCGGCTCAGATCACCGGCTTTGCCATTGGCGCATTTGTCGCCGCTACTGGCGCTATGATGTTTGTGACCATCCTTATCTGGGCTGAGCGCAAGCTGATTGGCCGTATTCAAGACCGCTACGGTCCCAATCGCGTCGGCCCGTTTGGCATCTTCCAATCGATTGCCGATCTGGTCAAAATCTTTATTAAAGAGCACATCGACCCCGTAGGTATGGACTGGCTGCCCTTCA
>ENA-UPTA01005658-UPTA01005658.1-activated-sludge-metagenome-genome-assembly--contig:-NODE-5658-length-11360-cov-5.997258_pt1 | contig 11360 bp, 5 predicted proteins | sample MGYA00238184_ERZ773361 | MGnify/ENA primary metagenome ERZ773361 (study PRJEB29100, sample SAMN05720205) | activated sludge metagenome | isolation source: anaerobic digester from wastewater...
AGTCCATGCCGCTGTCCTACGACAATTCGACCTACGCGTTCTCCAAGACCACGTTCGATCTGTCGCAGGACTGGACGGCCAGTGCGATCCAGAGCCTTTCGCTGTACTTCTATGGAACCCTGGAGAACACCGGGACTCTGTATCTGAAGATCAACAATACGAAAGTGCCGTACAACGGCGAGCCGACCGATATCGCCAGGGCCATGTGGCAGCCGTGGAACGTTGATCTCACGGCCGTCGGTGCGGATCTGAGCGAGGTCACGAAGTTGACGATCGGCATCGAGGGAAGCGGCGCCACAGGGATCGTGTACATCGACGACATCCGCCTGTACGCCCGGCCGGTGGGGATCATCACGCCCGTGCAGCCGGAGGATGCGAACATGATCGCTCACTTCACCTTCGACGGCAACGTGAACGACAGCTCGGGCAATGGGGCCAACGGGGAGACTCACGGCGGCCCGACGTATGTCGAGGGCTTCGACGGGCAGGCCATCCAGTTCGACGGGGTGAACGATTACCTGGAAGTGCCTATCGACATTCCGGAAAACGGTTGCACGGTAGCGTTCTGGCTCAAGACAACCATGGAGAACTGTGGCGTGTATGCCGTGGTGCAAGGTCTCCTGGGCGAAGGTGGCTACGACCGTGAGATCTATCTGTACCTCGGGCAGGTCGGTGCCAGGATCTATGACACCGAGACAATCACCGCCCAGGTGTTCATCGCAGACGACGAATGGCACCACATCGCCCATATGTACGGCGACGACATTGGCGGCCAGCAGATCTACGTGGACGGCTACTTGCAGGCCAGCGGCGTCAAGGCGCAGTCGGACTTCGACTGGCAGGACGGCGTGCACTTCGGTTGGGCCAACGAAGGATACCTGGACTACATTGACGGCGCGATCGACGAGGTCCGCATCTACAATAGGACCCTGTCGCAGGCCGAGGTGGTCTGGCTGGCGGGCGGAGCAGCCATTCCCAAACCGTTCTAAATGGATTGCCTGGAGTTCTTGTTGTCAGGGACGTTGGATAGAAGATGTGACAGGGATAGCGTTGGGATCGCGATGCTCGCGATCATGATGTCCTCCCAATGGCAGACAGCGAGAGCGGCTTCGGTGCAACTCGCCGAAGCCGCCGCTGTTGCTGGCTCTACGAGTCGTGCCTTGCGAGAAGGACCCGATACAGGGCACCTGTGTTCTTGGTACCAGGAGTGTGTTATGAGTCGACGAAACGGATTCACACTGATTGAATTGCTCGTTGTGATCGCGGTCATTGCCATCCTGATGGCCATTCTGATGCCGGCCCTTCAACGGGCGAGGGAACAAGGCCAACGCGCGGTGTGCCTGGGCAACCTCAAGCAACTGCAGCTTGCCTGGATCTTGTATGCCGACGACAACGACGACAAGCTCATCAGCAGTGAGGCAGGAGGGGCGTGGGAGAGCCAGTTCGGGCCGCCCTGGATAGGCGTCACGTGGGCCGCCAACTGGGGCGCAGGGGAGACGCTCGAGGAAGATCTGCAGATCAAGGGGATCAAAGACGGCGCCCTGTGGCCGTACACTAAGGAGGCCAAACTGTACAAGTGTCCCACAGGATACCGCGGCGAGCTGATGACGTACGCCATGATGATATCCAGCAACGGACGATCCATCGAAGGCAGTCCTCAGTTCAAGAAAAGGCTGAAGGTCCCCCAACCGAGCCTGAGACTTGTCTTCATTGACGAGGGTCTGTCCAGTTGCGACGCGTATTCGACCAAGTATATTCAGGCGGCATGGTGGGATCAGCCGACCACGCGGCACGGTGACGGGACGAACTTCGGCTTCGCGGACGGGCACACCGAATACCACAAGTGGACCGCTCTCGAGACGATCAAGAAAGGACGCAACAACGTCCGTACCTGGCCGGGAGTCTGGGTGCCGGAAACCGACGAAGGAATCGATGATCTGCAGTGGGTGCAGAAAGGCATCTGGGGCAAGTACGGCTACGGCAGCAAGTAGGCCGGCGGCCCATGGAGCAGAGAGGCGAACAGACCTGCTCGCGAGACCCTGAATCCTGCGCCAAGGAGATTGTCCTTCTGCGGTCCCGACGACCACCTGCAAGGTTCGATCGGGTGAGGAAGACGAATCTGTGTAATGTATGAAACAGACAGGAATGGGATCGAAGGTGAAAACGACGCAGCGAGACAACGTACAGCAGACCCGTTATGAAAAAGTCGTTCATGAGGGATCCATGGGCTCGCGACAACGGCTCAGCAGAACGCTGCATCACGAGCCGGTGGATCGTGTGTGCGTGGATTTCGGAGCGACTCACGTGACAGGAATTTCCGCCAGCACGGTATCGAAGCTCCGGCAGGCCGTGCTGGGCGAGAAAGACTACCGCGTCAAAGTCGTCGAGCCGTTTCAGATGCTCGGCGAAATCGACGATGCGATGATGGAGGCGCTCGGGATCGATGTCATGGGCGTCCTGGGCCCGAGGACCATGTTCGGTTTTGAGAACAAGGACTGGAAGCCGTTTACGATGTTCGATGGGACGCCTGTGCTTGTGCCAGGTCAGTTCAACGTGACGCCGGACGGACGGGGCGGCTGGTACCTGCATCCCGGGGGAGATACATCGGTGCCCCCCAGCGGGCATATGCCCAAGGACGGCTTCTACTTCGACGCCATCTGCCGGCAGGGTCCTATCCGTGACGACAAGCTCGATCCAGCGGACAACACTGTCGAGTTCGGACTGTTGACCGAGTCGGACATTCAGTTCTACGTTCAGCAGGCCGCGGCGGCCGCCTCGCGGGGCAAAGGAGCCATTCTCAGTGCCCCCGGCACGGCGTTTGGAGATATCGCGATGGTGCCCGCGATGTGGCTGAAACGGACACCCGGCATTCGGGATGTCGAAGAGTGGTACATTTCCACCGTGGCGCGCCGGGACTATGTCTATGCCGTGTTCGAGCGACAGTGCGAGATCGGCCTGAAGAACCTGGCCGCACTGGCCAGGGCACTCGGCGACTCGGTCCAGGCGGTCTTCACCACCGGTACGGATTTCGGGATGCAGACGGGGCTCTTCATCTCACCGGAAACCTACCGCAATCTGTACAAGCCCTTTCATAGGACAATCAACGACTTCATCCATCAACGCACCCACTGGAAGGTCTTCATCCATTCGTGTGGGGCGGTCAAGGAATTGATTCCAGACCTGATCGAGGCAGGATTCGACATTCTCAACCCCGTCCAGTGTTCGGCGACAGGCATGGACCCGCGAGAGTTGAAAGACCGGTTCGGCGACCAGGTCACCTTCTGGGGCGGCGGAGTGGATACGCAGAACGTGCTTCCGTTTGGCACGCCGGAGCAGGTCTACGAGCAGGTCCGGCAGCGGATCACGATCTTCAACACCCCGACCGCGATGGTCTTCAATACCGTCCACAACGTTCAGGCTCGGATCCCTGTGCAGAATCTGCTGGCGATGTTCCGTGCGATCCAGGACAGCAGCAGGGGCGCGTGAGGGAGATACTGCGGAGAGGATGCTGATAGAGTATGACGCCTGGAAAGAACGGCGAAAGGGTCTGTGAACAACCACCCGTGAACCCGCAGACGGAACCGGGGTTGACCGGAAGAGCGCGGGTGCACAGAGCGATTCGATGCGAGGCAGTGGACCGGACGCCATGGGTGCCCTTTGTGGGCTGTCACGGGGGCTCGCTCCTTGGCGTACAGGCGAACGAGTACCTGCGGTCGGAAGATCTGATCGTCGAGGGCGCTCTGGCCGCGATCGAACGCTACCAGCCGGACGGCATTCCCGTGACTTTTGACCTGCAGTTGGAGGCTGAGGTCCTGGGCTGCGAACTGGCGTGGTCGCCGGAGAATCCGCCGGCCGTCGTCAGTCACCCCCTGGCCGATGGCGTACCTCTCAGCGAACTGACAACCGACGCGTTGAAGAAGGGAAGGCCGCAGATGGTTCTTGCGGCCGCCCGGAGGCTCCGGCAGAGGTGCCCGGACATCGCCCTGTACGGTCTGGTTACGGGCCCGTTCACGCTGGCCCTGCACCTCCAGGGAACGGACATCTTCATGATGATGTTCGACCGCCCCATTGAGATCCAGAAGTTGCTCACCTTCTGTCGGGCGGTCTGCGGGGCAATGGCTGCGGCGTATATCGAGGCCGGATGCGATGTGATTGCCGTGGTGGACCCGATGACCAGCCAGATCGGACCGGACCACTTCCGCGAATTCGTCCAGCCGCACATCACACCTGTGTTCGAGACGATCCGCCGCAAGGGCGCGCTGAGTTCCTTTTTCGTCTGTGGCCACGCGGAGCAGAACATTCAAGCCATGAGCGACTGTGGCTGCGACAACATCTCGATCGACGAGAACATCGGTCTTGACACCGTCCGGGGGGTCTGCCTCGAGAAGCACATCAGTTTCGGCGGGAACCTGCAGCTCACGACCGTACTGCTTCTGGGAACACCGCAAGAGGCCCAGCAGAATGCCCTGGCATGTCTGGACATCGGCGGCGAGACAGGTTTCATCCTCTCTCCAGGGTGCGATCTTCCCTACGCCACTCCACCCGAGAACCTCGCGGCCATCGCGCCGCTGGTGGCCGACCCATACCTGCGCGACGTGGTGAGGGCCATGACCAGGACGCAGACCGTCGCCAACCGGCTGGACCTTCACGAGTACGGCCAGCACCGCAAGGTAATCGTGGACATCATCACCCTGGACAGCGAAGCGTGCGCCCCCTGCCAATACATGGTGGATGCGGTCCGACGAGTCGCCCCGCACTTTGAGGGGATCGTCGAATGGCGGGAACACAAGATCAAGTACCGCGAATCCCTGGTCTTCATGACCAGCCTCATGGTGCGCAACGTGCCGACGATCTGCATCGACGGCCAGATCACCTTCGTCTCCCGGATCCCTCCAAAAGATGAACTGATTGCGGCCATTCAGAAACGCATCAACGAGAAGTTCCGGCTGAAGCTGCAGCGCCAACGGGGCGCGCTCTATCTGCTCGGCGAGGAGACGGAGCTGATGCAGAAGGCCAGACAGAACATCGATCAGGCCCTGATGGAAATGGGTAGCGATATCCCCGTGCACTATGTGGAGGACGAACGTGAGATCGCCACGTTCGGCATTCTGCCGGAGCAGACCCCGGCGATTGTATTGGCGAAATACCAGTTGAAGGCAACGAGGAGCCAGCCGGAGGTGAACATCGTCAAGGAGTGGATCCGGGACCTGTCATGACCCCCCTTCCCATCATCCTGATCACAGGTTATCTCGGGGCAGGCAAGACGACATTACTGAACCATCTGCTGTCCATGCCGGCCATTGCAGGCCGAAGAACAGCCCTGATCATCAACGAATTCGGCAAAATCGGGATCGACGGCGCGCTGGTCCCTCCCGGCGATTATCCCAAGTACGAGATCAACCGCGGCAGCCTCTTTTGCACGTGCACCCAGGTGGAGCTGCTCCGGGCACTGCAGGAGCTGTCATCGGGCAACCGTGCGGACCTGGTCCTCGTTGAGGCGACCGGTATCGCAGAGACAACCGACTTGGAGGGGTACTTCGAGCAGCCCATCCTCGCGGGGCGGTATACGATGCAGGCAAACCTCTGCCTGGTGGATGCCGTAGCGTTTACCCAGGTAGCGCCCTATCTCAAGGCCGTGGTTCATCAGGTCCGCGCCGCCGACGGCATCGTCATCAACAAGGGCGACCTCGCATCTGAAGACACCATCAAGGAACTGGAGGCCATGATCGTCGAAATCAACTCCACGGCGAAACGCACAGTCGTCCACCATGGCCGAATACCCGAGGAATTCCTTCAGGGTCTGCAACACTGCCGGTGCAAACAGGCGCTGTCTCAATGCGCCCCTCCGGACTTGACGACGGTTTCGTTCGACACCGAGGACCTCGTTGACCGGCGGCGATTCGAGGCGCTGCTGGACTCCCTGCGGGGCAACCTCCTGCGACTCAAAGGCAACATCCATTTTGACGACGGGCTGGTGTTCTATGAGGTCATTGGCGACCACCGACAAGAGAAGCTGGAGCACAGCCCACTCGGATCGCACACCCGATTCTCAGTCATCGCACGCGGGATGTCGCGTGACCGGTTGCTCCAGGCCTTCTCGCAGATATGGAGCCCGCAGCAGACAGATGTCGGGCAACCGTGAGCAAACCCAGACCCGGCACGGAGCATATGCCACGCGAGCGTGCGTACCCCTGCCGGATTCGCACCATGATCGAATGAAATGCCACCTTGGAGAACGGTTCTGCCGCTAATGGCCTGGGAAAACCCACGTTGCAGACCGATGGGTTACGTCACCCTACGCCGTTTGTGCGGAGGTTCAATCGAGGTCAGGGCGGTGCGTGGACAGAACCATTGGGGAAGCGAATCCGCGTGCGAGGCAAATCAGACAGCAATGTACGACAGATCTCTTCGGGCAACGAATCGCATCCAATGAGGTCGAGGTCCTTGAGCGAGGTCAGCCTGGTGACGCCATCCACGTTTTGCAGCCCGGTACAATCGCTGACGTCCAGAGTTTCGAGCTTAATCAGACCCTTGACTACATGCGCATTCTTCAGCCCAGCGAGGCCACTGAGGTCAAGGTGTCTGAGTTTGGTCAAACCCTCGACGGCGGTTACATCATATAGCCTCGCGCAACTGCCAAGGCTGAGAGTCTCAAGGTTTGTCAGCCTCTTGATGACACTCACGTCCCGCAATTCAGTACAACCAAAGAGCACGAGACTCCGAAGCTCAACCAGATCCCCAAGACCGTTGACGTCCTGCAATCTGGCACAACTACTGAGATCGAGATTTCGCAGGGTAGTCAACCCCCGGATGAAGCTCACATTTTGCAGCACGTCACAGCCGATCAGTGCGAGTTTTTCGAGCTTGGTCAGATTCTCGATGGCGTCTACGTTGGTCAGGTCATAACACCAACAGATGTCGAGGGTCCGTAGCTCAGTCAAATCCTTGAGAACACCCACGTCATGCAACGCATCGCAATAGCTGATCTTGAGACTCCGGAGTGAGGCCAGCCCCCCGAGGCCGTTCACATCTTCCAGCGAAGAACAGTTGCTGAGGTTCAATGCACACGGCTTCAAACGCTGGAACCTGGCTTGGAGGTCCTCAAGATGCGTTCCCTTCCAGCCCTCGTATGTCCCCGTCTCAATTGCCCTGTTGGGTTCGTTCCACGTAAATCCCTCATTCGCGAGGAAGCTGATCGTCCGGTGTTTCTCCACCCAGGGCCAGCTTAGCCCAGCAACAAGGGCAATCGCAACCGCCCCAGGGGTGAGCCAGGGGCGGACGGTACGCCAGAAGGTCCGATGCATCCCCTCGAGGACGCGCTCGATCAGAACGGCAAGAAAATCGTGAGCGATCTGCCAGGTGCGCCGGGCGAGGTCGGATTCGTCCGGAGTCAGACACCGCAACAGGCCGGCGTGGCCAAAGTGCTCGAAAAGAACATCAATCGTGGTGGGCTCAAGGCCGGTCTCGCGGGCGACCTCGGTAACAGAACGCGGTCGAGCCGTGTGGAAATCTGTGAGGAGGACGCGCAGAACACGGACGCGCTCTTCCTTGATTTCTTCGCCCAGGCAGTCACGCACGTACCCGCGCAGCAAATCGCCACGGCTCCGCCAGAGCGTGGGATGCCCTGACATCCTCTGGACGATGAGACCCAGGAGGTTCGCCACAATGGGGCGCATGATTACGCGTCCCCCTTCCTGCCGTGCGGCCTCCCGGAGAACCCGCTTCATCCTGTCCTCAGGCACCTTGAGACCGGGACAAGACCGCAAGAAGTCCGCCGCGGCGGCGAAATCAAATGGATCCACCGTCATCCAGTTCTGTCCTTCCTTCCGGGCAGGCAGATCGAGCGGGGCGAGGAGCCGGCGATGGTCCTCGCGGTAGGATAGAAGGATCGCTGCACGCTCGGGTGGGTCTGCGACAAAGGCGTGCAGGAAATCACGGAGCGGGACGATCTCGGTTTCCGCAACGCAGCAGGAGGAGGGGCCAGCCTGACCGTCCTTTTCTCCGATCTCGGGGGCCACGGTACGCAGGAGAAAGAACTCCTCAAATTGATCAAATACGACGAGAATACGATCGCTGCCGTGGACTTGGTGTGCCGCATGACGTAGCGCAGTGAGCGGAGGAACCTCTTGAAAGCCAGCGGGTGTCTTCTTCCAGAGAGTCTGCAATGCCTTCTTCATCGCGGCCAGTGGATCGGTGTAACTGCGGATCACAAGAACGGTCGTCTTCGGCCCCGTCTCCATCGCGGCAAGGCGCGGCGTCAGATAAGCACTGATGACAGAGGACTTGCCTGAGCCCGACAAACCGCTGAGATGAAGCAGCGGCTCCTTTGGCGAGGCGGCCCACTCGAGAAACGGCTCGTACCCCTTGGCGAAGAATCGGTAGGGGTCCGCTTCACGCGGAGCCGTTGTGAAGTATCCGGATTCCGGCGTGCCGAGCGGGCGGAGATTGCGTTCTCGGCGACGCCGCCTCGCAGGGAGAACATCAAAGAACAAGGCTGCCAGAAGAGGCAGAGCCAAGACGACAGCAAGCAGCCATATCTTGGCATCTGCTTCTTCGCCAGAGCCTGCCCAGTAGTGTTTCCACGCGAGGACCGCGGCTGCCGCATAACCCAAATACACAGTGCTTTTGCGCAGATAGAGGCCCGCGATTTCCACACAGGCAGAGAACGAAGCCGATTCTGACGTCGCGTCACTCTCCTGCTCGACGCCGGACAAGTCTGGCCGAGGTTCCACAGTACCGGGCTCGTTCTTGGTTTCATGTGCCGTCATACTCTGCCCCCGAAAGCCGTAGTTGGCCTTGTGCAGACGAGTAGGTATTCACTTCGTCGGTTCTGATTGCCCTTTGTCGCAGATAGACTCGCAGTTCTCCTACTTCGCGATTACATCGTAGGCATAGCGATCAGGTTCCAGCCGGCGCACCAGATCTTTGTCACATTTGATCCGGGAAGACCCGGAGTCGAACTCGTCCTCCTCAAGGTCCAGGCAGGCCAGTTTTGTCAATTTTGTGTTCCGAATGCCTTCTTTCTCATACAGCCACAATTTCATGTGGGCGAAGACCCCATCGCGGTGCCCAAACGCGAACGACAGTCTCTGTTTGTCGGTCTTCCCACCCGCCTCATCGATTCTCACGCCGGCCTGCAGACGAGGCATTCGCTTCGCGATGTCCAGAGCAAGTGCCTGACACTCATGCTCAGACACAGTCCTGCGGTCTATAACCGTGTCCGCCAAGACAGGGACTGCGGCCCCCGCGTCTGTTCCCCTCGGGAAGAACCGCAGGTATTCCCCCGGCGCCTCCACAGACATTGCTCTAAGCGTTATGGTGGCCTCTTCTTCTGACTCGTCAGCCGTGAAGTCTCCCCTTGGTTCTCCGTCGTCCCGGACGGTCGAACGTCCAAGTCCACTGTAGAGGGTCAGGTCCCCAAAAACGACCAGATCGATGAGCATGGGGTCAATGTCGATGCGATGAATCCCGTCAGGTTCGCTGCGTCTCTTGTTCTTACGCCAACGACGCAAATCGTCAACAACGTCGCTCGGACTTCTATATGACGTCGCGATGTCAGTCGTTTCGTACACCTGGTTCACATCGTACACATTGAACGCCTTCGGGAATTCTCTGTCGGCCAGGAGGCGGCAGGAGACGGGGAGAGATCGGAGTTGAGCGAGGATGTCCCTATAGAATTCGTCAGGATCCAATGGTCCCCAATCGGACGACCGCTCGGGGGCGGTGTAGATATTCTCCTTGGACAGTGACAGCGGCAGCACGAGCAGCCCGCATATGGCGTCGTCTTCGCAACTGACGTCCTTCACTCGTGTTACCGCCAAGGCTTCGGACAGGGACGGCTTCTCATCGAGATGATGCCCCCCACGATAGGCTTCCACCTTCACGACTCGAGACTCGCCAATCGCAACCGTCCGGAGATCGACCGAGAAAGGACGCAGGATGTGGAATTCACAATTGCGGTCTATCGATTTCAAGGCAAACTCCCGTTGCCATGTCCCGAAGTGTATCCTGATGAGATCGATGTCCCTTGGGTTCTGCAGACTGCCTGCTACGGTGAAGACGGGATTTGAGGTCTCCACGGGCATCCCATCTCGCCTCTTGACGTCCTTGTCGAACCAGAACGCAGGCCCCCCCCCGCGTTGCTCGGACGCTCCGGCTGCGGCAAGTAGGGTGATGCCGGCCTCCGAGACGGGATCGAGCAGGACGGGGTGTGCCGTCGCGGCATCCGTCAATCCCGGCAGATACGCCGGCACCCACCCTCGGCTCCAAAGAGGACTTCTGCTGGCGCTTGCGAAACGGGCTCTGTCAGGGGGCGAGAGCGGCCACACCGCCAATGGGCGCTGCGCGCTCGGCTCGATTGGAACGCTAGTCGCCGTGGTGTTTCCCGCATTGTCTGTCAGCGCGATTCTGAGCTCACGCCCTTTCAGCCTGCCAGTCACCGTATCTGAGAACCTCATGACGCTGTTGCATTCGATCGCACGCACAGGATCTTGGCCGACTTCGACGCGTTTGAGCCCAAAGTCGTCCCTCGCATCGATGAAGATCTCGATTGGACCGTCTGCACGCAGCCCGCCGCCAACCACGTTGAAGTCAGCGGTTGGCGGCTCCAGATCAAGGAAGATGACGACACGACTTGGCTGACTCCGGTTGCCCGCGAGATCAGATGCCGTGACCAGTACAACAGCCATCCTGGCGCCGGGTCCCAGGGCGAGGTCTACCATCTTTGTGATCTCTTTCTCAGGCACGTCGACGGCGAGACAGTCTGCCTCAATGACGACCTCTCCGGCCGCCCTGTCAACGCGGATCTCTCCGACGCCCGAATTGTCATCCGTGACGGTAACCGTAAGGCGAACGCTTCGGCGATTTGTGTAGGCAGGCGTCTTCACGTGAATTACGGGGGCGATCGCATCACTCTTCGGGGTCAACCGCCACAAGGCGCGGTTGGCCTGGTTCAGGTAATGCTTGGCGCGTGCCGACCTCTCCTGGCCGAGAGACTTTTCCAGTTCCCGGACGGCATTCCTATAGTGTTCCTCCTTGCGTCCGCGGTTCGTTTCGGACTCCCCCTGAAGGTAGTATGCTACGCCGGACTCGCGACGGGGGAAGTAATCCGTGAAATGCATCCCGTAGGTACGCACATCGCGGCCATCGCGGCTTCTCTTGCGGACTGCGGCGTCGAAATCATCCAGTGCTTTGTCGTAGTGCCCGTAGGCGAGGTAGAGGACTCCGCGATAGTAGTAGTTCCACCACCGCCCTCGATGCAGATTGAAGTATTTTTCTATCTTTGCTCTGTCGCCCCCGTGACGGGGATCATAGTCCCGATTCCGTGGACCGCCGAAGCCTGCCGCGGCGCAGTCCGAAAC
>ENA-UPTA01005660-UPTA01005660.1-activated-sludge-metagenome-genome-assembly--contig:-NODE-5660-length-11359-cov-6.710987_pt1 | contig 11359 bp, 17 predicted proteins | sample MGYA00238184_ERZ773361 | MGnify/ENA primary metagenome ERZ773361 (study PRJEB29100, sample SAMN05720205) | activated sludge metagenome | isolation source: anaerobic digester from wastewater...
TCACTCCTTATTAAACTATATATAATTTAATTGAAATTTATAAATTTACTTTATCGGGAGATTCTTAATCAAACAAACCATTTTTTATATTGATCTATTGATATAGTTGTAGATAAAATACTATTAATATATTTTTTATTAATGTTAATTTCATATAACTAATATGGAATATTACGAATATTTGTAAATTTAAATTTTAATTTATTAAGTATATAATTTAATTTAGTAAAATTAACTCTATAATTTCTAAAATCTTGATTCATTTCATTAAATGTTATATTCTAATCTATATTAGATGCAATTAAATACTATAATTCAAGAATTGAATAATTTTGAGTATAATTCCCCACATTTATAATATTATAATAAGTATTTTTCGGCTAGTTAATAAAGAATACATGATTATTATAAATATAATCTAACATCTACTATAAATATATCTCCTATAAATCTTCAACGTGTAAAAAAGGTCTACTTTGCTATCCCGACCCATTAATTGTTATATTATGTGTAGTTATTGCATCCCACTACATTTTATTTACTGATAAATCCAATCGCATTCTATTTGAATATCCGAAAATTGTCTATTGTCTAAAAGCTAATACTTTAAAATTAGAATCCTACATATTAATAATATCATTTTCCTATTTCTAACTACATTTCTAATATGTAGTTAATGGATTAATATTATCTTCTTCTGAAACTATTTTAGTATTAGAACCATATATACTACAAGAACCCTAAAATAAATATAATTTAGTATGATATAATTTAGATAACATCTATGTCCTAACTCTGCCCCAGTAATTTATATCATATGTTTCATATGGAAATAATTCTCCACTAGGATCATTACATAAAGACTACAAATCAATTACTATTTCTTTGTTATTAAATATCTAATGATTAACTGTTCTAATATCTTCTTTGTGTATAATAACATTTTTACCACGGGGGCATGTAATATCGCCAAAAATTAATGGATCTAAAATATGTATTTTGAAATACTATTCTTCGTTATTTATAGAATGTATATTGGTATTCCACTATTCTATTTTTTCTACAATTTTATTTCCTATATATCCCTATCCGCCAGTAATTAAAATATTAATTAATCTCATATTAATTCATCCTTATACATATTTAAAAAAGTTATTAACTATTTATCCCATTCTGGAAATTTATATATTGCTGATATTTTTGATTTGTCTAAATACTAAAATTTTGGTCGCAAAGGTAATTCTTTCTCATTGGTCTAAATGCCAATAAGTTTAGTAGTATCTAAATTTAATGTTTTTAGTATTAATAACTAAAAATCAAACCAAGTCTACGGGGTTTCGCAAGACTAATGATAAATTCCATATTCATCTGTATTTATCAATTGTAGTATCTATTCCTATAAATATTTTACATCCGTAGGCTATCCATATTGATCATTAACCATATATACAGAATCTTTAGTATTATACGTTTCTAGAAGTCTAGTTATAAAATTACCACGTTTGGTATAGATTCCTTGCAATCCATATAACCATTGTGTCCTAATTATAAAATATTTATCATGCGAACTTGTAGTAAATTGCTCTCCAATTAATTTAGATAATCCATATTTATTTAATGGGTTTGCAAAATCTGTTTCTAAATAAGGAACTGGTTTATAATTATACGATTTCGTTCCATCAAATACATAATCTGTAGAAATTGTAACAAATTTCTAATTAATTTTATTTGCAATGGTCTATAAATTTTTAACCTAATACTAATTTACCCATATCTACTTATCTGGATTTGTTTCACATAATTTTACATTATGATACTAAGTTGTATTAATAATAACTGATGGATTTAATTCAGTTATTATTTTATTTACTTTGTCAAAATCTGTAATTTCTACATCCGAATGTGATAATGATATACAATCATTATCTAATAATTTTACCAATTGTGTTCCTAATTGACCAGTAGATCCCAATATACATATTTTATTCATATTCGTATCCTCTCTCCATTTTTATATACCATTAGAATATTATCGGATGTTTTTCTATGTTCTCTTAAATCTATGAATATATAATTGTATCGTGGCTTTTCTTCTTTTTTCATTTTATCATACCATGGTTTTAAATTTGAAATTGGTATATCTTCTACTATATATATTCCACCGTGAGATAATTTGTGTTTTAAAGTATCAAATAGTATCATTTGTTGTAACATATCATGATTAGCATCTTCAATAATAATATCAAATTTTATATCTTTAAAAACATTAAATTGATCTGTTTCATTAATGTTAAAAGTATATAAAAATAATCTTTTATTTTCTAATTCTAAATATTGTTTAAATATTTCATCATCTCTCTATCTATTTAACTTCCAATCTACCCCATAAATATTAGAATTCTTAAAGTATTCTAACCATAGTATTAACGAATGACCTTTGTGTACTCCCAATTCTAATACATTTAAATTATTATCTTTAATATGATGAAATAATCTTTCGTATATGCAAAAATAACTATGAATTGTATTTTTATCTGTTGACAGATTTTTATCTTTAAATATCTCCTGTAATGTCATCAAAACCAACTTCTTAAATTCTAATTTTTATCTTTTTGGCTTATTATTATTTTATCGGGATTAACCCCAAACTCTTCAAATTTCCAATCTATATTTACTTCTGAATCCAAATAATGCATCTATTTCTCATTTTCTTTAGATTGAAAATCGCTAACTTTATAAAGTACTTTATTTATTTCACCAAGCTATAAAAACCCATGGGCAAATCCAGGTGGAACAAGTATATATTTGTAATTATAATCCGGTTCTAATATTATTCCATAATATTTCATAAATGTATCTGAATCTGTTCTCAAATCAACAACAACATCATATATTTTACCTTGCGTACACCTAACTAACTTCCATTGAGGATGAAGAGGATATTGCAGATGCATACCCCGAATTGTCCATCTATATGACAAAGATTCACAGTCTTGGACAAAATCAATATTTATTCCTAAATTTTCAAATTCTAATTTATTATACTATTCAGAAAAATATCCCCTATGATCATGAAATGGTTTCTATATTATTATTTTTAAATCTTTAAATTCAGTGTCTATTACTTCAAATTTAGAATTTAATAATTTTAACTAGTTAATAGATGAAAAATCATTTCTCATTAAATTATCAAAGTCTACTCCAAATTTAGTAAAATCAATTTTATATTTTTCTACTATATCTTTTATAAAATTGCGTTCTTCATCTGTTGTATGAGACAAATAAAGTTCTTTAACTCCTGACAATATTTTAGAATAAGATTCAATAGTTGATATTCGTTGTTGTGTCTAAATTTGAGAAAAATGGAAATATTCATCCTATTTGTAGTAATAATCAGAAAGATTAATTATATCATCTGTATCCAATATGATTAACCCCTATTTTTTCTATCTTAGAAGAAAACTTATGCCGGTATCTACATATCCTACTCCTATTTTTTTATAAAACTAAATATCGTCATCATCAAAAAATAGCTCATTTTCTCTTATTTTTTGTAAATTAAATAATGTAAAACTGAGATCAGCACTTTTAATTATATTATTTAAATCGTTATCTTTAGTTTTCCCTTCATCAATTAGCAATTCCTTAAATTGAGAATAATATTCTATTTCATCATCTGTTAAACCATTTTCCCAATTATCAGTAAATAATTTAGTAGAATAAGTTCTATTATTCATAATAGAAACCTATCCTGTCTTTTCCTACTTATTATAAAATTTTTCTAACCAGCCAGGAGATAATGTTATCAAATCCTAATCAATTACAAATAAATATTTTGTAGTTATTTGTCGCATTAATTCTTTTATCATGAATGAATGAGAAACACAAGATTTATGTAATGTTCCGGATTTTTCAACATCTAATAAAGTATTTATTCTTTCTTTATAGCAATCCCACCCAATTATATTAATATTTTCCGATTCCAGCCATTCTCTAGTACCATCAGTAGAATCATCATCAAATACTACAATATTATCTTTAAGATCAGGATAAAATGTTAAAAAACTATAAATCTAAAGTTGTAAAAACGGTTTTATGTCTCTGGATGTAAACTATATAGTAACATTTCTTTTTAATTTTTCACTAATACTTTCTTCTTTATGCTAAAACTAAATATCAAATATCTTTTTAACTTCTACTGGCAAAGTTATTTTGTTCTAATTTTCATATTGTTTAAATAACATTTCATATCCAAGAATTTCAGGAATACGGGATTTTTCGGGATCAAACGATGTTTCTACTCTTCCATATCCACTAAAATGGAAAAAAAATCCATAATTATGAAGCATATCAGGAAAATCTTCTATTGGAAGAATTTCTTTTATCCTCTATTTCTACCATTCCAATCTACAATAAAAATTATATCCGGTATCTGTAACAAATGTATCATAAGTTGTAGTTTCAAATACTGTTAATAACTCTTCTGGATGCTATTTTAAAAAATCAAAATTCAGATAAGAATGATATGGCTAAAAACGTTTTACGTAGAAAAAATCTTTATCCATATTGTACCGCATTAATTCTAAATAATTATTTTTAGTAGTTTTTATTATATCTCTGGGGCATATAGCATCACACTTATTATAATATAACTCCAATAAATTTTGCCTGATTTCATCACCATTAATAAATATTATATCAATATCATTTATTATTACATACTTTTTAGAATTATATTTGAATACTTTATTTAATAGGACGCAATGCTCATATGATGTATAACTACCAGTATAAAATCTACTATTTTTGTAATCAGTAAGATCGGATGGCTCAAATTTAATTAGCTCTATATCTTTACTCAATATATATTCTTCTAATTCTGGAGTAATTTCTCCATCTCCTATAAATATTATGTTATCTTTTACTTCGGGAACTAAAGCCAATAAACTTTCAATCTACATGTACTATTGTCTTGTCTATCCTTTTCCCATAAAATAGATCTATAAATTATCTAGAAGATCTTTTGGTAATGAATCCATTATTATTTCTCCTTCTTATGAATATATACAAAAACTTCATTTTTACTTGTAGGATAAATATTATTTTCGTCAAATTTATCGCCTAAAAACTGTTTCAAAACTTTAAATCCTTCAGACTATTCTATTTCTTCATTATTATATGTATAAAATATAACATTATCTGATTGGTTTAATATGTATTTCAACAAATTTTCCCTCTTTTCTTTATCTACATTAGTATCAACTAATCGTAAGATAGAAAATAAGGTTAATGTAAAATTGTACCCTTCATATAATGTTGGCTACTCATATAAATCTTCATTATACAAATTTAAATTATAGTTATTCATTCTCTATATCTATCTAGATACACGATCACCATCTATCTCAATACCAAATAAAGACTATGTTTTAATTTTATCCTATATCTTAAATAATAATTCGCAATTTCCAGATCCTAAATCTAATACCTATATTTTATCATAATTATTTAGAATTGGCAACTATTTTTCAAGTAACTAATTATGAAACTCGTTCATTGATTTGAGAGAGAAAAACCCATTATCTAAATAAATTGACTCTGATGTATAGGATGTAGTATTTATGGTAGAAAAATTATTAGGTATAAAATTTTCATCGGGATCTATAACCTGTTTGAAATCCTTAATTTTATCATAATAAATATCTGACTATTTTTTATCTTGAAGTAAATCTAACTTCTATTTTATATCAGTCATTGATAAAAATTCTAATATATATCCATCTAGTTTTTTATTTGATTCAACTGCTAAATCAAACAATTTGTTTTTAATATATCCAACCCCATCTATAACCTAATATATATAAGGCATCGATAAAAACTCATCAATCCAATCCTACTGAACTGAAAATCCGTTTTCTTTCTATATCTTTTTATATTTTTTCTACTTCTAAATGGATTTTTTGCAATCAAAACTATGAGGCATATATTCAATCCATTTTATCCCAATACTATTATATATATGATTAAGATACGAATGTGATTTTGTAATTGGTATAAATAAATGTTTATCATTATGTGGCTACGTCAAAACACCATCTGTATTTAACTATTGATATATAGTTAAATCATCCATATTCTCATTTATATAATATTCAGTAAAAAAATCTATGCAACAATCCTAGTATCCAAGCAATTTTCCTTGTAATTTGTCATCTTTAACTTTATACTAATCAACAAATTTGTCAATTTCTTTATTGTGTGCCAATAACCAGGCAACACCCAAAATTTTCTAATTTTGATTATAATTCGGTGTCCTATTTATAAACTTTGTATTATACGTATAGAACCCCGGATAAACCGAAATATTATGAGATCTCATGTCATCAAAAAATTCAATAATAGTATCCATTGGGTTTGTAATTATCTACTATTTTTTAAGATTATATTTTAACCCAAATTCTTCTAATCTTGAAGTAAATTTTTGTATTAAATCTATTTTGTATGAATTCTCCTATTCTAATTTTTTATCACCTGTAAACTTTATAGTATACATTTTCATTTATTTCACTCCTTTGCCATTATGGCCTATTCATCTATTATTTGTTTTCCTCGTAACCCCAGATTTAATATTAATTTTATAAAGAATGGATTATATCCCTATAAAATTTTTGGATCTGATAATGATTTATAATCAAATTCATAAAAGAATTTTGATAAAAAGTTATAAATCAATCGATTCAATTTACAAGTATTCTAATCTACTTTACTTAATGATCTATCATAATGATATGATGTAGCATAACATCCAGAATGACATCCGTTAAAAAATATACAATCTTTACATTTATTTAATAATCCTCTAGTTCCATAATAAAAGTTTTTGAATTTTTCATTATAATAAATTTCATCTACCGTTTCAATATCATGTATATTTCCAAATAACATATTATCATCCCAATCCCTACCACATGGATATATATTTCCATCGGGGTGAATTGAAAACCATTTACCCGCACAATCATTTTGCTCACACATATGGGGATTGCCAGTTAGCTGTTCTATATACCACGTTATTAATTCCTATTTAATGGGGTTATTTACATCATATATCCAATAGTAGAAAAGTTTTTTCCACCCCTAATATACATTATCCTACTATATTTCTTCGGAAAAATCGTTGTCATCCTATTCAAATACTAAATTCATTTGCCCTGTAATTTTTTTCTATTTCATATTTTCATATTCTAAAATTAAATTATCTATATTTTTATTTGTAATTACCATAATTGCTCCAGGATGAATATCATTCGATTTGCATAAGTTCATACTATAAAAAAATTCTTTATCATTTTTCCGGGTTTCGGGGTTTATAAGACCATCATATGATGTTCCGGGATTTATATTATATTTTTTTAAATATTCAACTTCTTTATCTTTAATTAAAGTTAAATTAGTTTGTATACTTACCTGTATATCTGGATCATATTTTTTTATGATTTCACCCTATTCATCTAAATAATCTACACCCATCATAAACGGTTCACCGCCGTGCCAAATCCAGTTTAAAATTCTACCATCAAATATTTTCAATGTTTTTCTTATATCATCCAAAGTTAAATATTGCTTAATATTTTGTTTAAATTTGAAATCATAGCAATACGGACAATGTAAATTACATCTATGTGTAGGTTTAACAATTAATGTTAAGTATCTAGGCTGCATTATAAAATCCCCTCTTTATATTTTGTATAATCATTTAGTATATTATAAATATTTTTCAAATTTATAAAATTTAAATCTTGAAGTTTCAATCTAATGGTGGGGTTTTTAACATCAGATATTTCTTGAAATTTCAATATATTATATATAGTCTATATTTCCCCTCTTATATATTGGCATTGTTCTTCATCTTCATAAGATCCTGTTTTCAAATATGAATGTATAAAATTCTAATTGCATCCTCCATGGCAATAATCATATGCCCAGCATTTCGTTATAGTTCTACAATATTTTTTGTGCTCATATTGGAAATCAAAATTTTGCCAATAATTTGGTGAGTTTTTAATTAAATCATTGTAATCCTCGAAATCATATATATTACCCATTTTGTATTCTTCTGGTAGCCATCGATCACAAGGATATATTGATCCATCGGGATTTATTCCTAGCCATGAAAAAGAACAATTACCATTTAATGAGCATAAATGACCACGAGTCTCTTCATGAAATAACAATGATATTATTTCATCAAATTGTCGTATTTGTAATGGGTCTGGATCAGATAAATATATCTTAAATAATTCTGCATATTTATCTAAATACTATTCCTTTAATTCATCATAAAATAATTTTGTGCCTTTTTGATTAAAAAATATCCGATTAATTGCCCACCCGTTCATCTTTAAATCTCTAAAATAATAATAACTATCTATTAAATTATTAAAATTATTTGGAGTAACTACTGATATAGCACTAACTGTATTATTATTTTGATGTATTATTTTAATCTATTTTTCTATTTCTTTTGTATGTCCACGCGTTTCATCATTTTTTATTCCATCGTGCGAAATAGAATAATGTATATTATATTTCTGTAATAACTTATAGAATTTATCTGTTAATAATGATCCATTCGATTGCATACCTATATTATTATCTATATTATATGATTGTAGAATTTCCATCTAATCAATATAAAATTCTTCCCCCATTAAAAGAGGTTCACCACCATGCCAAACCCAGTTTATAGAATTCTATGATTTACTCTAAAAATCACAGATTTTCTCAACTGTCTTTAATGACATTTTCGTATTATATCCCTATTGTTTTGATAAATTAAAAGAATCATTAAAACAATATGTACATCTAAAATTACACATATTAGTAGGTTTTACTAATAATGATAAACTATTACGTTTTTCCATAATTATTCTTCTTCTTTAGTATTTCGCAATTGTTTAGACAATTCAGTTTCTTCTTCAGTATACTATAAATTAAATATGGTTTTTAAGTCAAGTTGTAAATCCATATTTAAATCTACTGGTGAATAACTCTAGTACATTTCTCGCAATAATTGTTTGATACGAGGAGAATTAAAATATTCGGGATCATTACGTATTTGTTCTGCGGTATCTTTTACTAATTGTTTATAATTATATTCCTATTTATCCCTAATATCATCCTATGTCTAATTTGGATCATCCAAATAATAAAAATCTGAATGTCTATTTTTGCGTTCAATCTAATTATTAAATTTTATAAATAATTCTAATTCTTTTTCATTTAATTGTTCATTTTTATTTGACATTATATATCCCTCACAAATTCACTTTATCTCTATAGAATCCTAAACATCCACAACTTTTTCGTGTTTTCTTAAAATATGGACAAGTCTTGCAATCTTCTATTGCCTATACATCTATAAATTTAGAATCTATATGTTGTTTAAAATACTCTGTTAACTAATTTTCATCATTAAAATCTTTTAAATATACTGGTTTGTCCTAAAACATAAAACATCTAATTACCTCTAAATTTGGTTTTACATCCAAAACGGGGGAACAAGTTCTGGGTCTTGCAATCACATCGGGCATCATCATCTATAAATATTTTGCTTCTTCATCAGTAAATGTACAATAAGGCATTTGATTACAATCTAAACTCTATTCAATATCATTCTAAATACACGATCCTAAAAATCTCATCTACTAATCTTTTAATCCCATAAAATATTCTATCATATTTATATGTTTTAATACATCTGTATTTGGTGATACAATTGTCCATCTAATTTTTTTAAACCCATATCTTTTAGATAATTCTACTATATATTCAACATCTTGATCCTACTTAAATATATTTATACCCAAAGTTATACTTAAATTCCTAATATTATTCATATGTTTAATGTTATCTAATATATGATAATATTGTTCTTCTCGTATATTAGTATTTTTAGGTGAATTTAAATTCAATAACAATGAGACTTCTTTTTGAGTTTTCTAAATGTTAATAAGTTTATCTCGTATCTGAACTTTAAAAGTACCATTAGTAAATATATGTAAATGTTTAAATAATTCGTCTTGTGCAACAATATCTACAAAATCTAAAAAATTTGGGTGAAGGGTAGGTTCACCACCAATTAATCTTACATTTGGATCTCTAGATTTTTTCAAAAAATTCAATACATAAACAAAATCAGTAAACGACATATTATGTTTATCTTGCTATATTACTTCATTTGCAAAACAATAGGGGCATTGTAAATTACAATAATTGTTTAATAATATATTCATTAGTATTTTATTCTCCTTCTATTAACGATAATACATTATTTGTCCATTGCTGTATTTCATCATAAATTTCAGTTATATCAAATTCCAATTTATTTAAAATTGATTCAAATTTATCTTTGTAACTAACTAACATATGCTTTTTATGATGATTATTTATTTTATGTGAATCTATGTTATCATAAATTAATTTTATACTTGAAGTCCATACAAAATGAAAAACAAAATTTTGTATTATATCATTCTAAAATTCTATTGGAATGTTATTTAACTTTAACTGTTCTAAAAATAAAATTCCAGTATCTAATTTATTTCTTAAAAAATAACTATTTTCAGATGCATTATCAAAAAATATATTATTTTCTTTCATTACATTTAGGTTTACCTATAAAAAATATGGATGTATTCTATTCAATTCAACTGCAATTTTATCTGTAAGATCAAAATTTAATTCGTCTTTTAAAAAATTTATTGAATTTTGATTTGGTAATATTATAGAAAAATCTGGAAATTTCGAAATTAATCTATTGTATATTTCAAAATATTCTACTTTTGGTTTTATAAACATATATTTATTTTTAATCTAAAATACATCCTATTTAGAATTTAATATTTCTATCTATTTTTCTAATATTCCTTTTTTAATTATAAACTAATCTCCGTCAATAATTATTAATTTTTCTGTATTCTATTGTTTAAATATTTCTTCTAAAATACACGATATTCTATAAATACTACTAATGCTTTGATACGGTTCATATAATTTTTTTATATCTTCATAATCAAAATATTTCCAAGTTATCCTATTTATATTATTATTTTCCAACCATTCTTTTGTACCATCATTTGAATCATCATCAAATACTACGATATTATTTTCAACATCTGGATAAAAATATAGTAATGATTTTATATTTAATTTTAAGAATGGTAATATGTTTCTTCCTGATATCTATATTGTTATATTATCCATTTATAATCTCCTATTTTCATCTAATTAACTTAATATAATTTTAAATTAATTCTAATATAGATAAATTTTTAATATATCTTTCTCTTTGCGATAA
>ENA-UPTA01005665-UPTA01005665.1-activated-sludge-metagenome-genome-assembly--contig:-NODE-5665-length-11353-cov-9.190211_pt1 | contig 11353 bp, 13 predicted proteins | sample MGYA00238184_ERZ773361 | MGnify/ENA primary metagenome ERZ773361 (study PRJEB29100, sample SAMN05720205) | activated sludge metagenome | isolation source: anaerobic digester from wastewater...
GATCTTCTTAAGAAAAGACAAAAAGATTCTAGACTTGAGAAGTTAAACGCTGTAGTGTTTCTTCTTCTTAAACCTAAAGGAGATAGAAATAATCTAAGTGTTCTTAAAAATAATGAAAAGTATCGAGCTCTTATTGAATATGCTGTTGACAATAATATTTCTATTGGATTTGATTCTTGTAGCGCTAACAAGTTTCTTGATGCAGTTAAGAATCATAAAGACTATAAAAAGTTTGAAAAGTTTGCTGAACCATGTGAGTCCGGCCTTTTTTCTATCTACTGTAATGTTAAAGGTGAGTTTTATCCGTGTTCATTTTCAGAAGGTGTAGGAGACTGGAAAACTGGTATTGATCTCGTTAATACAACTAATTTTATGAAAGATATCTGGTTCAGTGAAAGAGTTGTTGAGTGGAGACTTAATCTTCTAGCGAAAAAAAGAAGCTGTCCTGTATATGATATTTGATCTTTTAAAAGAAGGCTGTTAGAGATTTATTTTTAATTTAAATTAAGAACAAGGAGTGATAAAAATGAAGATAAGAAACGGGTTTGTCAGCAACAGTAGTAGTACTAGTTTTATGATATACGGTGTAGAATTAGACGAAGATTATTTTGAAAATAAAGATACTAGAATTTACAAAAATTTTCTAGAAAATGCTAAAAATATTCTTAATGATGGTCTTCAAGATGAAAAAATTAGTCGATACCTTAGAGAAAAAATTAAAGATACTCTTGAACTTATTGAAAATCTGTCTAAAAATTTAGAAAATAACAGTGAAAATTACCACGTAGACTACACTGATCTTTTAGACTGTTTAGTTGAGTTTATTGAAGAAAAAACTGATTTAGACGTGTATTTTGAGTATCCTGATTCTTCTAAACCAATTATATATCTAGGTAAAAGTATGGATAAAATGAATGATGAAGAAACACTAAAACAGTTCAAAGAAAAAGTTCGCAGTATTATTAAAGAAATATTTTGCACTTTAAGTGATTCTGAGTTTTCAATTATAGAACGCTGTTGGTATAATTGATAATTAAAACAACGTGAAGAGAAGGAGAAATAAACAGATGAAGACTAACTTTGTTGTAGAAATCAAAATAGAGTTTGACGGCACAGATGGAAATATAGAGTGTAGTGTGACAAAAGATAGCTGTGAAGTTAAACCTTTAAACTTTAGTTTAACAAATGTTTCTACAGATAAAGAAAACAGAGTTAACAAACTGTCTCAGATATTTTATGATCTTGGTTTGGAAATAGCAAAAAAGATAAATATATATGAAGAAATGGAAGATTTAAACAGAGAGTTAGACAAACCAATTTTAAACATCAACAATCAAAAATATTAAGAAAGATAAATGAAGTGAAGATTAGAAGTGGGTTTGTTAGCAACAGCAGCAGTACTAGTTTCATTGTTGCTAGACATCGCTTAACTGATGATCAGTTTAATAAACTTGAGGATATGTATGAAAACAGTGAAGTGTGTGATAATCAAGGCAAATTGTTTAATTATAACAGTGATGTTGTAGTTTTCACTGGGTATGAAGGTATAGATAAGATACTAGAATATCTAAGAAACATTGGTGTTTCTCCTAAAGAAAAAACACTTCTATGTATTCATGGATGAAGGAGGATAAAATGGATAAAAAAAAGAAAATTCACACTCCACCTGTACCAGAAGTACTGTGGATATTTATAATACTGTTTCTTATTTTAGTTGCAGGTGAAGTATTTCAGTTTGGTGTTGACAGTGTTGAAATACCAGATACTTTCTATGTGAATACTTTTAAAGAACAGTATCAAAAGATAGAAGCAGCAGAAGTTAAAATGTATAAGAATCTTATGATTAGAGTGAACAGGTTTTTGCCTGATAGCAAAGCAAATGCTTACGCTCAAGAAATTTGGAACGCAGCTGAAGTATATGGTTTTGAAGGTAAGTTGTTTGTCTATATAATCATAGTAGAATCGGGTGTCAAAGACTATGTAGTATCTAGTGCTGGAGCGATAGGTTTGTGCCAGATAATGCCGTTTCACTTAGATTTGTTAAAAAGCAAAGGAATTTTTAACAACTATAGAGACTTTTATGATGGGGTGAAGAGTATTAGAGGAGCTACATACTTGTTAGCATCTTATTTAGAGTGGGCTGACGGAGACGTTTTAAAAGCGTTAGCTGCTTACAATGCAGGCAAAGGAAACTGGAGAGCTGGTTTAGACTACGCAGCTAAAGTTCTTAGAATCTATGAAAAATACTGGTGAACTTAAGTGAAACGTTTTATAACAACATGTTTTGATGCGATTGTATACTTAGTGTTTAGTTTTTCTATATCTTACTTTATTTTTTCTTTCATAGTAGATGTTCTACACTATATATTTGTTAGCAACAATTTTTTATCACCCATTGTTGATTTAACGTGTGCAGTTTTTTTAACACTAATTTTATTAAAATATAATAAATAGAATACTTATTAATTTATTTTTCATTTAAATAGAGAAGGTGACAAGATGAAGATCAGAAGTGGGTTTGTCAGCAACAGCTCTAGTGCTAGTTTCATTTTATCGTTAGACAAAGGTGTTGATATTAAAAAAATTAAAACAACACTGACAGTTAATTTAGATATAAATAAGTGTGATAATAGAAAATATAAAAATATTGAAGAGTTTAAAAAAGATGTTGAGTCTGGAAAATTTCCCGTTGATGATGAAGAGTTTGAAAAGTGTATAAAAGCTTTAGAAGATGGTAAGACAATTGTAGTGGGTTTTGTAGAATCTAATTGTTTCGAAGATGATATTGCTAAAATATTTCTATATCTTTTTGGAGAAGATATAGTTATGGATGGTTGTGAATTCATCTAACTTTATGAATATACAAGTGAAGCTGTGCTAAGCAAGACTTAGCATTTTTCTCATCTGGATCGGAGTGGTGTATGAAGTGAAAACAGTTATCATAATGGGTAGAGGTGTTGAAGGTTGTGGTGTAACTAAGTTTACACTTGAGCAAATTAAATGGTTGAAAAAAAATAATCATGAGTACAAAGTATACGCGTCTAAAGACAAGTCTTGGACAAGAAAAAAATCTCATGATACTAGTGAAATCAATCAGATTAAATTTGTAAAACCCGAAGAAATTGTTAAAATGATTGAAGACTGTAATAAAGCAGACTTTGTAATTATCAACAGTCTTCCTTCGAAGGGACACCCTAAAAAATGTATAGAACAGTTTATTACAGCTTTGAATAGTATTACTGTACCTGTTGTGTTAATTCAACACGATCACTCATCTCTTTCTATTAATAGAAATGCTGGTTTAGATGAGTCTATTCAAAAAGCTTCTCTTATTTTTGCTCATAGTAGAAGTAATGATTTTTCTAGAAAAGTGTTAGAGTCTATACCAAAAAGTAACAGTGTATTTAGTGGGTTTATAAAAAATAAGTCGACTGTTAAAGAGGTTCTAAATTTTCAACCTGGGATGGATTTTGATTCTGTTAAAGAAAAATACTGGAAAGATCTTTCTGTTCAAGACAATCGACATCACAAGTGGATTGGAAGAACTACTAGTTGGAAGGGGTATAGAGAACTTCTAGAGTTTCACAATGAATACTTAATGCCAAACAAGTATTTAACGACACTTGAAGGTATTGAAAAATCACCAGCGTATCTTGGTTTTAAAAAGCTCTCAGAGTTTCATGATTTTGTAGATCAACCAACAGACCGCGTGGATCTTACTAACTACTACGGTAGTTATGCATGTGTTTTTGGTCCCTATGTAAATGAAGAAATGTTAGAAAGAATGTCAAGAGTAGCTTTTGGTTATCAACTTTCACTTTTAAAACCACACTTTATTGAAAGGTCAGTTGAATATACACACTGTGAGTTAGTGTGTACAGGAGTTGTTCCTGTGTTTAAACGAGGATACGGTGAGTACTGTACACACAGAGAAAGTGGTAAAAAGTTAATTGAACATGACAACACTGGAACTGTTTGGTTTGATGATGATAACATGTCTGAAACTTTTAAAGTTTTAGATGAACTTTCTAGAAATAAGTCTATGAGAGAAGAATACAGAATAAGCGCTTATAATTTTTATAAGTCTCACCAAGACTCACAGTATACATTTGAAGAAATGTTTAAACAAATTAAAGAAAAACTATAGACGTGTGAGTGATTAAAAAAACTATTGGAGTGTTTATCTTTACCGAATAAGACAGAAAGATTACAGCCTTTAGGCTGTAGTTAGTTCACAAAAGATAAGATATTTGATAAAATAGACCTGTTAGATATATATTCTAATTTAAACTTAGATTTATATATTTTAATGGAATGAGATGATAAAATGATTGTAAACATTTCAGGTTGTGATGGAAGTGGCAAAACTACACTTGTTAATAATCTTTTAACACATTTTTCAAAAAATGCTACAACCGCGCATTTTAGTAATCCTAAAGATTATAATGATGGTAAGAATCAATACTATAGTTTTTTAGAACAACACCAAGACAACTCAGAGTTTATACTCTGTGACAGATTCCATGAAGGTGAGTGGGTTTATGCACCTATCTATCGAAACTACACAGCTGATTATTTAAAAGATCTTGAAGAACAGATAATTACAAAACACAACTATCTTCTAGTATTTTTATATGCAGAGTTAAAAGATATCTTAACAAGAACGGATGTAAGGGGTGAAGATTTTGTAAAAAGAGAGCATTTTCAGTTAGTTTTAGACAATTTCTTAAACAATTTTTTACTAAAACAATCACTACCGTTTATATATCTAAACACATCAACTTACAGCCCTAGAGAGTGTTTAGAAATGACACTTAAAGCTGTTAAGGATTGTTTTACTATTCTGTCAGCATTTCGAAAAGAACCTAAAGTTTTAAGTGATGCTGTTATACCAGTTATGTTTTATCCTCGAGGAAATGTGTTTGCAGAATACATGGTTGTAGGTTTAAATCCATCACAAAGATTTTTAGATCGATCTAAAAATTCAACAGTTTTTCACGACAGTTACTACTGTGATCTTTTTAAGCAAACTCTTATAGACGCAAAAATATACTTAAACTGTTGGTTTACAAACTGTTTTATGTATCCTGTCAAAAACAATGATGTAAAAAAATGTCACATGAACATGCATCAAAATTTACTAGATCTTCAAGTAAACACACTTAAACCAAAAGTTATCTTTGCACTTGGAAACATGTCTTATCAGTATTTAAAATCTACATACTCAAGTTTAGAAATTTTAAAGAGAGAACATCCAACACATGTTTATCGTTTTCATATTAAAGATGAAGAATACATTAAGAATTATCTAGAAAGTTTTAAGACAGTTTGAAATGAAAAAAAATAAAATAAATAAACTTTATCAAAATTATTCAAGAGAAATTCGAGAATTTCTTACAACTAGAATTAATGACGTAAAGCTGTCAGAATCTCGCCCTGATAAAATTGGCATAAACTGTCCTTACTGTAACGATTTTCGACATCGTCATAAGTTGGTTGTTAACATTGACTGGGGAAATTTTAAGTGTTTTCGTTGTGGTGAAACAGGTGTACTCACAAAACTTTTAAAAAAATTAAACTTATACAGTGATTTTATAAATCTAATTTCATCATTTTCAAGTCTTTCTGTATTTAACATAGAAACGATACTTAAGAGTAATGTAGTTGAAAATAACATCAGTCAACTAAGTGAGTCAGAAAATAGTAAAGCTGTTAAAGATTTTATAAAGTTAAAAGGTTTAATTTCTATTGATAAAATTACATGTGCTAGAAAATATGCTTTAGAAAGATCATACAACAACAAAGAAGAAATTGAATCATATCTGTGTGATGAAAAATACATTTATATTCCAATAACAATGAATGATCAAGTAGTAGCATATATGGCTAGACTGTACTTAAATATGCCTGAATTTCCACGATACATGTTTCACGTAATTGATAAAAAAGCTCCTATGATTGGATTTTTTGATCAAGTAATGGGAAATTTTAGTAGTGATTCACTGTATATAACTGAAGGATACTTTGACGCTTATGCAATTAATTATTCTTTCAATAACTATGTTTCAATCTGTAGTTTTGGTTCAAACAAAGTTTCTTCAGTAGTTAGTGAGTTAGTTAAAAACTTTTCTGAGTTTACTAAAATATACTTGACACTAGACAGTCTTAACAAAGACAAGAACATTTACAATCACGTTTTTAAGTTTGGTAATGAGTTAAAACAGTATTTTCCTCATCTTTATGTTTCTGTTTTACCAGACTCAGACCCTTCTGAGATACTACATGAAAAGGGACCTATGTTTTTAAAAGATCTTTTAAAAAAATCATCAGTTAGTTATCTTAAGTATGCTGTAATGAACGCAGACAAGAAAAAATGAGTGTACAAAGTTTCTTTTTTGTGTTATAATATGTAGTGTGGAAGATAGAAAAAAGAGGAGAATTTAACTATGACAAATTATTGTTTAGACAACACAAAAGAATACATAAAAAAAGTAGCAGATGTAGATTTAATTTTTATTTTAGGAAAAATTGGTTCTGGAAAAGATACAGTTGCAGAATATTTAAGAAAAAGACACAACTTTACTGTACTTAGATACGGTGATATAATTAAGAAAATGTTGATTGAGATTGGCTGGGATGGACAAAAAGATATTAGAGGCAGAAAACTGTTGTTAGAGATTGGAGAAGCTTTTCGCAAGTGGGATGAAAATGTTTTTGTTAAAAAAATGGTTTGTTTAACTGTTGACTGTATCACAGATAAATACAACAATCCATCAAAATTCCCCAAACAGTCTGATAAAAAAAGAATAGTTATTTCTGACGTTAGACTTCCAAACGAGATATTCTGTTACAGAGAGTTCCTTAAGAGGGAAATTAAGTTTAAGTCTGTTAAAAGCATTTCAATCAAAATGATAGGTTCAAACTACAACAACGCAAGAGAAGTAGATGAAGAAATAATGAAAGACCCCACTGAAGTTTCTTTAGACAGCTATGAAGCAGACTACTATATCTTAAACGATCAGTTTACAAATTTAGAAGACATTTATGAAATTCTAGATTTTATTGTGAAAACCGAATTTAGCGATTAAAAATGCATCTATTAGATTGTGGTTTTTAAAGTTTATATACTCATTTGTTTCACTACAAACTATATCACATATAAATAAAGATTTAATTTTCGAAACACTAGCACTCTTAGAGCTCGAATATTTTAAATATCTTTCTTTAAGATCAGGATTTTTTATAGAATCAATGATACACTTGTCATCATAAACTTTATCTTTAAAAGCTTGTATTTGTTCTTTACTAAAGTATTTTTTCTTAAAGTAATTTTGCCAAGTTTTTGGATCTGTTATGATAACATTGTCGCATAAAACATTTGTCAAACCCTCTAACAGTCCAAAACCTCTTCCTAAACGGAAAGTGGAAGATATACCTTGTCCAGTCATTGGTCTTTGATATTCTAGAATACAAAAACTAGACGGGTATGAGTTAAACAATTCCTTAAGTTTATTAACATCATACCATCGTTTATAAGCTGAGTTTACAACTTTTACTGTTGGTATTTCAATAATCTTTACTACAATACTGTTAACATCTAAAATGGAAACTGCGCCTGAAAGACCAACATCAATACCTATAAAATAATTATACAAAAAAAACACCCACTTTTATAAATTAACTTATAATAAAAAGGAGCTTTTAGAGTGTATACTACTATTGAAGTTAAATTAACATGTGCAGTTCTCTTCAGATATCAAAAACAATTTTTAATCTGTCACACAACGGGTAGTAAGAGTAGCACACCATGGAGTCTTCCAAAAGGTTTAAATGAACAAGGTGAAGCGTTAAATGTTTCAGCTGCTAGAGAACTTTTTGAAGAAACGGGGATAAGAGTTAAGAGTAGTGACTTGATATACAAAGGAAAATTTTCTTATATAATAGGAAAAAATTTAGCTCTTTTTGAATACTCTAGCAGTGAGTACATTCCAACTAGTAAGTTAAAGTGTTCATCGGTATTTTACAGTAAAAAGTTTAAAAAAAACTTACCCGAAGTTAACGGTTACATGTACACAACACTTGAAGAATGTTACAAGTATATCAATGTTCCCATGTATAATATTCTTTATGATCTATTTAAAAGAGGCATGATATTTAAAGATGTCTAATAAACTTTCATTTTTTGGAAAGAATAAAATAGTGGCTGTTAAACTAAGCATGTCCAATGAAGTAGACAGCTCACTTAATTCTAATGAACTTGTATACAGATTTAGTAATTTTGAAAGACCTTCAAACTTAGAATCTAATGCTGTAAATATATTTTTAGACAATAATTTTTTAGATTTTTTACCTGAAGACAACATCATTTTCTTAGATCATCATTTACACGAAGAGAACAAAGAACCAGAGTTTAACAGTAATGTGTCAATGATGGTTGTACACTACAGAGAAATATTTGAAATAGTTAATAAAATATTAAAATCTTTAAATGACAAAAACGTGCATGTTTATATTCATCAAGATTTAGACGGTATCTGTTCCGGTTTAGTGTTTAAACATATGTATAATTGTATTAAAAATTATCTTGAACCTACAAACTATGAGTATGATCTTAAGTTTACTGAGATACTGGGTCGCTACGGTGACATTGATCCTAACGCTAAAGTTCAGCTAACTACACTTTTTTCTAATGAAAAAGAAATAGATATTTATGATAAAAAGTTTAGTGTTTTTTGTAAAAAAATCGGACGGTTCATGAAAGCTACTAGAGGATACATAAACAATTTTGAGAATGGTCTTGTTGTGAATGAAAGTATCTATGAAGATTTTAAGATGAAAATAGATAAATATAAAATTAATAATAAGTCAGTTAACAGAATATACGACACAATCTGTGAAAGAATAGAGCAGTTAGATGTTGTTAACACACAGTCAGTTGTAATGTTTTTCAACTTGATTGTGCAGGATCCAGTCTTTAAGACAGTCTTAGAATTGTATGAAACTGAAGTAGCTGAGATAACAAGCAACTATACAAATCCTACAATACCAGCCTTTGAAATGAGTATCGTTTTTAAAAATGATCCAACAAACACACCGTATAAGTTACTTATAATTAACACATCATTAGACTGTGGAAGATCTGTTATCTGGAAGTATAGAACAGTTGTTAACACAATGTTAAAACAAGGAGCAGCAAATTCTCCCTGGTATTATAAGATAACTGATTGGAAAAAAGAAAAGAATCTTGTTAAAGAAAATGAAAACATAATTTGCTACAATAAGATGTTGAACAAAGTTAGTTTCGACAGCAGCAACAACTCTGGTTATACTATAGCTTCAGATGTTTTTAACGGAGGAGGGCACTCTCAGTCAATTGTTGATTCTAGAAGTATTGGTTCAGCTTCTGTTTCTAGTGAGCAAGAATTTTTGAATTCTTTTCGTCTGTTAAATTTCTATTAAGGAGGAAACAGTTATGAACTATACATTTAATAAAATAAAAAATATAGACTATGATGATTTAGTATCTCTATATAAAAAAAGAGAACCTGATATCTTTTCATTGACACACAAGAATATATCACTGCATTCACCGTTTAACGACATACTTTTTATTTACAAGTATATTTCAACCTGTTTAACAAAATACGAAGTTTATCTAGAAAATGATGACAAATTCAAGACTAGAGAAGATGTTAAAAAGTATGTAGATATAGTATCTACGCTAAGTTCATCTACTATAAAGTTTTATGTTGAAAATAATTTTGATCTTTCAGAAACTATAATATACTTTGTTAAACAATTTTTATCTTTTATCTTTAAAAACACTAAATTTTTAGTAATAAATATAGCTTCAATCGACAATGTAAATCTTAATACATTAACTAAGTTTAAACTTATTATTGAACCAATAATAGAATCTGAAAAAAATCGTGTAGACTACAGTAATGAAGTATTTTTTAATAAAGTAGCTGACATGTTTTTTCTTTTTACAAGTTTTTTAGAAAATGAAGAATCTTCAGTTTCGTCAACTTTAATAAAGTCTAAGTATTGGATAAAAGATTATGATAAGTTTCCTACTTTAATTGATGATGGGATGTATTTAAATCTTTTCGAAAAAGAACCTGAACTTTACAAGAGAGTTTTTGAAATACGTGACACTATACTTAGAGATGATTTTGATCTAATTAATGATGATATTAACACAATAAATGAACTAAGTTACAATGAAAACATTATTTTTAACAGTGATCCATTTTCTGAAGATGAAGAAGAATTTAATTTGTTTTTAGAAAATAGAAGAATAAATGATGAAGCTAAAAATCTTGGAATGTATATAGATGTTTTATACAGTAAGATATTTTCTACTTCATTCAAAAAAACAGACATAGACAGTGTGAGGTTTAACACACCAGAGCTGCCAATGTATGTTAGAGTTAATTTGGAAAAAGATTCAAGTAAAATATTTTACGACTATCTTAAAAAAATATTTAATGAAGTTTACAAGAAAAGAAAACCTGTTAACGTTAAAGACATGTCTCTTATTCTGCCACCAGTAGAATACAAAAGTTCTGTTGACGGTTATAAAAAGTTTATCTATGATAATCATGACAATAAAACTATAAATAATGTAAAGGAATTTATGTTCTACGTTTCTGAAAATATAAAAGATTATATTTCTTTATCTTCTAAAACTATAGACGCTGAGTTCTTTAGTAAATTAATAAACAGTTACAAAAAAACTGATGTTGAAGTTAAGAATATCAACTCTTTAGGAGATAAGATAAAGTTAGAGTGTAGTCTAGATGGTCAAAATTACCGGTTTACTTTTTCAGAAAAAAGTGGTATAATTGACAGTATAGAGTATAAGGAAGGATGATTGAATGACATACTTTAACTTTAGAAGAATGGAGGAAGTTGTTGATCAAGAGAAAGTAAAAAAGAAGAGCCCCTTTGATGGAATATACAAACTATACGAGTTGATCAATAAAAGAGATCCTAAGTATAAAGATAAGATATCTTTAATATTAAAAGATTATGAAGACGGGGATTTAAACTTTTTTATGTGGGCTATGAATCACTATCTCTTTTACAACACGTTTACACGTGAAAATTTTGACATGATAATGACAAACACGTTTCTTGAACCTAGAGAGTATATATACTTTTACGTTCAGTTTATGATTGACAACAAGATCAAGTTTCCTAGATTCATGATCTGGTATAAGTTGGGTGTTAGTGGAGAGGACAAAAAGTACTTGGAGATAGTAAAAGAGATGTCTGAAATTTCAGATGAAGAAGAACTAGAAGATTTTATCAGTTACTTTAGAGAAAAAAATACTACAGTACGAGATCT
>ENA-UPTA01005666-UPTA01005666.1-activated-sludge-metagenome-genome-assembly--contig:-NODE-5666-length-11353-cov-7.520092_pt1 | contig 11353 bp, 6 predicted proteins | sample MGYA00238184_ERZ773361 | MGnify/ENA primary metagenome ERZ773361 (study PRJEB29100, sample SAMN05720205) | activated sludge metagenome | isolation source: anaerobic digester from wastewater...
ACATAGATAATAGATGGTAAAGTAAGAGCGTATGCTGAAAGCTGTAAAGACAACATAAGATTTGTGATTTTCTTCCTAGTCCTTCTTATTATGTTTACTACTAAAGAAATAAGCAGAGTATATAAAAGATAGTTAATAAAAAAGAAAATAAACAACATTAAGAAAAGGAAAACATAAAGAAATGATTTTGCAGAAGATATTGTTTCAATAAGCATTTCTGATGTTACTTCCTGCTGGAGCCCTAACATGGATTCATAGCTTACAAGATATCTAATGGCTGAATTAGACAGATATACGTCCTTTTTTCCAAGAACGATTACTGTATCATACTCTTCGTATTTTGTTATAGAGCCTGAATACTCCTTATCAATTATTATAAGGGTTCCTTTGTCTGCAGTTTCAGCAAGAATGATTGGCTGATCATTATCTATGACAAGCTCTGCATTCTTGATTGAAAATTTTTGGGAGTTCTGCTTGAGTTGAGTAATCAGCTCAGTTGTGTATGAGTTTACTGATGCTATGTATATTGACGAAAAAACAACTGCAAGCAGTAAGGTCAGAATTAGAATATATAAGAATGGTTTTAATAAATTCTTAGATGCAAAGTACCTGTATGCATGCATGTCAGTAAAACTTTTTATAAATATCCAGTATATCGGTTTTTTATTGTTCTCCATAAATCTCCTAATAAAATATAAACTTTACTATACATTATACAGCATATTAACAAAAATCGTACTGTATACATTAATCCATTATGCTAAAATATACATATGGATAAAATGGATAAAGAATTTAAATCAAATAGATTTATTTTAAAATCGGATTACAAACCGACTGGTGACCAGCCTTCTGCCATTGAGACATTGGTAAATGGAGTGCTTGAAGGAGATAAGCATCAGACTCTTCTGGGAGTCACCGGATCTGGAAAAACTTTTACAATGGCGAATATAATTGAAAGAGTCCAGAAACCTACTCTTGTCATTGCACATAACAAGACACTTGCCGCTCAGCTCTGCTCAGAATTTAAGGAGTTCTTTCCAGATAACAGTGTAGAGTACTTCGTTTCGTATTATGACTATTTCCAGCCTGAAGCATATATCCCGTCAACAGATACATATATCGAAAAAGATTTATCTATAAATGACGAAATTGACCAGTTGAGACATGCAGCCACATCAGCTCTTCTGCAAAGAAGGGATGTAATAATCGTCGCTTCCGTTTCCTGCATCTATGGTCTTGGCGATCCCGCTGATTATAAAGATCTCATGTTATATGTCGGAGTGGGTATGACAAAGGACAGGGATGAGGTAATAAAAAAACTAGTGGAAATCCAGTATTCCAGGAATGAAGTGGATTTTAAGAGGGGTACTTTCAGAGCAAAAGGGGATTCATTGGAAATCGCTCCTTCAAATAGCGCAAATAGTGCATACAGAATCAGTTTTTTTGGAGATGAAATCGAAAAAATCACTCAGTTTGATCCTATGACAGGAGAGATATCCGGTAATGTGAATCATCTAGCAATTTTTCCAGCCAGCCATTTCGTGTCAAAGGATACGAAACTTAATAAAGCTCTGGATGAGATACAGTCTGAACTTGAACAAAGAGTGGCTTATTTCGAAAAGGAAGGCAAGATAGTAGAAGCTTACAGACTCAACCAGAGAACAAACTATGATTTGGAAATGATTAGAAATATCGGTTTCTGCTCAGGAATTGAGAATTACTCAAGACATATAGATGGCAGAACAGCCGGACAGCCTCCGGCTACACTTTTATCCTTTTTCCCTGAGGATTTTCTTATGTTCATAGATGAATCCCATGTGACTGTTTCGCAGATAGGCGGTATGCATAAAGGTGACCGTTCAAGAAAGAAGAACTTGATTGAATTCGGATTCCGGCTTCCATCAGCATACGACAACAGACCGCTGACTTTTGAGGAATTCAAGAAAAAACAAAACCAGTGCATATATGTTTCTGCAACTCCAGGCGATTATGAGCTTACAGTATCACAGCGTATAGCCGAGCAGATTATAAGGCCGACAGGGCTTATGGATCCTAAGATAGAGGTACGTCCTGTAAAAGGGCAGGTTGACGACCTGCTTGCTGAAATACAGGAAACGGTATCAAGAAATAACCGTGTGCTTGTGACTACTTTGACAAAAAGAATGGCTGAAAGGCTAACTGAATATTATTCTAGTCTCGATGTTAAAGTACAATATCTTCATTCTGATGTGGAGACACTTGAAAGAATACAGATACTGAAACAACTAAGAGATGGGACATTTGATGTACTGATTGGTATAAATCTTCTGCGTGAAGGAATTGATCTGCCTGAGGTTGAACTTGTCGCTATATTAGATGCAGATAAGGAAGGATTTTTGAGAAGCACGCGATCTCTTATACAAACAGCAGGCAGAGCTGCAAGGAATGTTGCAGGCAGAGTCATAATGTATGCTGATATTATTACAGACAGTATGAAAGCCGCTATTAATGAAACAGACAGAAGAAGGGCTATACAGATGGAATATAATGAGAAGAATAATATAGTTCCATCAAGTATAGTAAAGGAAATAAGGGACAATGTTCGATTTAAGGTGATGGAAAAACATAATTCAAGACACTCATATACCAAAGAAATACCTAAAACTGAAGTTGAAATAGTTCGCTTAATTGATTTATATGAAAGACAGATGAAAAGATATGCAAAGCTTCAGGAATACGAAAATGCTGCCAGATACAGAGATATGATAAAAGAGCTTAAAGATGCTTTAGGCAGCGGGATTTAGTGTTGAAAAGAAAGTAGAAATAGAGTAACATACACATGATAAGCCCATGAAAGGAGAAAGGGTAAATACCCTGAAATATTATGAATAAAGTACGAGTCGGATTATATGGTATTAACGGACATCAGATACATAATCAGATGATTAACCACGATAAAGCTGAAGTTACTGCTATCTCTATGATAGACAAAGAAAAACTTCCAAAAGAACTTATAACGGATGATGTTACGTTCTATGAGGATTTTGATTCTCTGATTAATGCAAAAAATGTAGATGTTGTATCTATATGCGCTCCAAAAAGAATAGACCAGAAAAATCTAGCGATTAAAGCCATGCTTGCAGGCAAGCATGTTTACAGTGAAAAGCCTTGCGCTTATACAGAAGCAGAACTGGATGAAATACTGCAGGTATCTGAAAAAACCGGCATGCTTTTTCATGAAATGGCTGGATCTGCGTTTGATGAACCTTTTATTTCAGTTACTGAAATTATTAAATCCGGACGTATTGGCGAGATCGTGCAGGTTTTTGCTCAGAAGTCATACCCTTTCAAGACTTCAGCAGGCAGGCCTCAGGATGACATAACTGATGGCGGGCTTATACGTTGGATAGCTGTTCATGCAGCAAGATTCATTGAACATACAACAGGCTTGAAAATTAAGGACATATATGCAATGGAAACCAGACATGGAAATCCAGTAAAAGATGGAGATTTAAAGATGGCTGCAAGCCTGATGTTTTCACTAGATAATAACGCAGTGGGATGCATCGTTTCAAATTATCTTAACATGAATAATTTCCCGACATGGGGTAATGAGCATTTAAGAGTATGGGGTACAAATGGGTTTGTTGAGATAACAGACGGACTGACAAAAACAAGGCTGGTGACTCCAGATTATGACGGTCCCGTCGAGATTAAGCACAAATCTATTGACTACTTTGATTTCTTTATAGACGAAATACTTTATAATATACCGATGCCTTTAACATTGGAAGAAGAGCTGCATCCGTTAAGAGCAGTAATCAGAGCTCAGGAAAAAGCCATGGAGGTTGAATAATGAAAATTGTAGTAGTGGGCATAGGCGGTTATGGAGAAATAGTTCTTAACGGGTTATTTGCAAATCCTGACAAACTGGATTTCACTATTGAAGGATATGTTGCTCCAAGACCCAAAGACAATGATTACTCAAAAAGGCTACATGAGATGGGTGCAGAAAGATATATCACTTTGGAAGATTTCTATGAAAAGAAACATGCTGATCTTGCTGTCATATCCAGTCCGATTGAATTTCATATGCCGCAGACAATCTTATGCTTAAGCCATAATACAGCTGTTATGTGCGAAAAACCTGTTGCTGGAACAATACAGGACGCATATGCCATGAAGAATGCTGAAGACTCTTCAGCCGCCTTTGTTGGTATAGGATACCAGTGGTCATATTCAGATGCGATTATTAATCTTAAGAAAGACATACTATCTGGTATGTACGGAAAACCTACAAGATTAAAGAATATAGTACTTTGGCCAAGAACTCAGAGATATTTTAAGCGGAACAGCTGGGCAGGAAAGATAAAAAATGATTCAGGATATTGGATTTTGGATTCTGTAGCCAATAATGCCACTGCTCATTATATTCATAACATGTTCTTTGTCTTGGGTGATAGTCTGAAGAGCAGCGCGTGGCCTAAAACTATACAAGCGAATATTTACAGAGCGAATGATATTGAAAATTATGACACATGCGTTTCCAGGATAATTACGCAAAATGATGTTGAAATACTATATTATGCGAGTCATTCGACTGAAACTAAATGCGAACCTCTTTTAGATTTTCAATTTGAAAAAGGAGAGATATATGCTGATTTCAATAAGGAAAAGTGTATATATGGCAAAGTAGATGGCAAGATAATTTCATACGGGAATCCTTTTGATGTTGAGATGAAGAAAGTGTTTGACTGTATAAGGACAATCAAGGGTGACGACGTTAATTATTGTCCGATAGACGCAGCAATACCTCAGCTTAAAACAATTAATGCGATCAGTCAGTATTATGATATTAATCAGATAGCACCGGATAAACTGGGATTCTTGGATGCTGAAGAGAATACTACCAAATTAGTTTATGTCAAAGGCCTGTATCAAGACATGATGAAGGCATATAGCGAGGGCAGGATTCTTGATGAGTCTTCAAAAGTTATTGATATTACCGGATATGACCATTTTGAAAATATTAAACAATAGGAGGAAGTAATGTACCTAGACCAGAACCACATTAAAAAGTTTCTTCATGATATGTCCTCAATGAGGTTTACAAGTATTAATGATGTTTCCAACATCCACATAATGGAAGTAACAGGCAAGATAAACCTGAAGGTATTGAAAGAGACAGATGTTACTAAAATGCAGCCATACGATTGCGGAAAAATATATGAAACAGAAGGCAACAGATATCATATATTCAAATTTAAATTAAAAGTAAACCCCATATATGATCAGAAACCATTTGTACTTAAAGCTATTACAGGCTTTGGCTGTGACTGGAATGAATACAGAAATCCAAATTTCCTGCTTTTTGTGAATGGAGAACCGGAACAGGCTTTTGACTATGGGCATCATGAATGTATAATTACTGACTGTGCAAAAGCATATGATGAGTATGACTGTTTCATTTTCGAGTTTTCCGGTATGAAAAAAGGACCGGTACAACTCACATTAAAAACATGCTCTCTCGACCATGCGACTGAGGATCTTTATTATGACATATTGTGCCCAGCGGAATCAGTTACTTTTATTGAAAGTGAAGCAATTAGAAAAGATACATTGAAATACCTGATAAATGCAATAAATATGGTTGATCTTAGAAAACCTTATTCACAGGAATACTATAATACAATCAAAAAGGCTGATGAGTATCTTTTAGAAGAATATTATAGAAAATACTGTGACGATGACACATCGCAAGTAACAGTTGCGGCTGTCGGGCATTCACACATCGATGTTGCATGGAGATGGCCATTAAAAGAAACCAGGCAGAAGACAGTAAGGACCTTCACAACACAGCTTAAAAATATGCGTGATTACAAAGATTTTAAGTTTATAGTAAGCCAGCCCCAGCTATACAGGTATCTTGAGGAAGATTACCCTGAAATGATTAATAAGATAAAACTTGCAGTTGAGAACAAGCAGTGGGAACCAGAAGGAGCAATGTGGCTGGAAGCTGACTGTAATCTGGTAAGCGGTGAATCTTTTATCAGACAGATAATGCATGGTAAGAGGTATTTAAAGAAAATGTTCAACACAGATTCAAGAATTCTGTGGCTTCCCGATGTTTTTGGATACAGTGCGGCACTTCCTCAGATTTTAAAGAAATCAGGAGTAGACTATTTTTCAACATCCAAAATTTCCTGGAATGAATATAATGTCATACCATATAATACATTCATGTGGCAGGGAATAGACGGATCGGAAGTATTTACTAATTTCATAGTTGGCGGAAGAGGCCCTGATGATAATGGAAGACCAAGAGTAAATTACAATGCTTGGGTTGATGCGGAAAATGTTATGGGAACATGGAAAAACTACCGAGATAAGGGATTATCCAAAGAACCTTTTATGACATATGGTCTGGGAGATGGCGGGGGAGGACCTAGCAGAGATCACCTTGAACAAGTTATACGGTTTACCAGAGGTATAAAAGGAATGCCTAAATTGCAGAATGTAACAGTTACAGAGTATTTCGATAGACTGTATAACAGCGTTAAAGACGATGCAAGACTTCCAAAATGGAATGGCGAACTGTATCTTGAATTCCATCGCGGAACATATACATCTATAGCAAAAAACAAAAAGAACAACAGGAAATCTGAAATACTAATGCGTGATACCGAGCTGTTCTGCTCTTTAGCTGACAAATTAAAGCTGGACACATATGATAAAAAGAAGCTTTATGATACTTGGGATACAATCTTACTAAATCAGTTCCATGATATTATACCAGGATCTTCAATTAAAGAAGTTTACGATGATTCTGATATAGACTATGCAAGAGTCATGAAGGACGGCAAGGAGCTTCTATCTAGTTCCCTTCATGCATTCTTAAGGACTGTTAAAGGAGAGGATTTGTGTGTAGTATTTAATCAGCTTGCTTTTAAGCGAGTTGATACAGTTAAACTAAGGACAGACAAGTCATTTAACAGCGCATATGATAATAGCGGAAATATAATCCCGGGTCAGACCATTATAGAAGATAACAAACAGTACTTCATATTTGAAGCAAAACTCTGTTCAATGGGGTATACGGTATTCCGTCTTTCATACGATAAATATGAAGTAAAAGATGAGTCCTTCAATGCAGTAAACGATATGATGCAGAATGAACATCTGAAGGTGGTCTTTGATGATAATATGAATATATCTTCTATTTATGACAAAGATGCAAAAAGGGAGGTTATACTTGAAGGCCAAAGCGCAAATAAGATAACTGCATATGAGGACAAGCCTTTAAAATATCAGGCATGGGATATAAATATATACTATAATGAGAAACCATATGAAATTGATGATGTAACATATTCAGCTTTGGTTGAAGATGGTCCGGTCAGAAAATGCATCAGAATAGACCGCAAATTTATGGATACTGCTATAACTCAGTATATATCGTTGGAAAAGAATGCGAGAAAGATTGATTTCAAAACGGTAATTGACTGCAATCATGATGATTTACTGTTAAAAGCTGCTTTTCCTGTCGATGTGCATGCAAATGAAGCAACTTATGATATCCAGTTCGGTAATGTTAAAAGACCTACCCATTGGAACACAAGCTGGGATTATGCGCGATTTGAAGTCTGTGCTCACAAGTGGGCTGATCTGTCAGAAGATGATTACGGTGTAAGCATTCTGAATGACTGCAAATATGGTCATGATATCAAAGGATCTGTTATTAGGCTTACATTACTGAAATCAGCAATCGAGCCGTATCCGGATGCGGACAGAGGTTTACATGAGTTCACTTATTCGCTTTATCCTCACATAGGAGATTTTAAGAAAGCGCATACTGTGGATATGGCATATAAGCTTAACTATAGACCATATGCCAATTACATTGAGAAAGGTACAGGAGACATAACAAATTATAGATCCTTTATAGCATGTAATAATGAAAATGTAATTGTAGATACTTTGAAAAAAGCTGAAGACAGCGAGGATTTAGTATTGCGAGTTTATGAATGTTTTAACAGACGAACTGACTGTACGATTGACCTTAATTTTGAAGTTGTGAAAGCAATTGAATGCGACCTCATGGAAAATGATATCTGTGATGCAGTCATCGAGAATAGTGTTCTGAAGTTTACAATAAAGCCATATGAGATTAAAACATTCAAAATTTCGTAGAATTATGGCATAAAAGAAATTGTATAAGAAGAAATAATAAAAAGGTTTTGCAAAAAAATATGGAAAAAGAATGATGGTCTTCGACCGTCATTTTTTGCATTCTTTACTTTTTAATCAGGTTTTCAACAATATATGCAATAACGCCTTCGTTGTTTGAACAAGCAATCATATCAGCATGTTTTTTAACTTCGTCGTGTGAATTGCCTGCAGCTACAGCAAATCCGGCATAATCAAGCATGTCAATATCATTAAATCCATCACCGACTGATATTATCTGTTCTCTTTTTATTCCTAAAACTTCAGAAATTTTGGAAAGAGCTGTGGCTTTGGAAATGCTGCTGCTGAAAAATTCCAAAAAATAAGGCCTTGTAGTGACAGCAGTTACAGAAGAAGGAGAAAGTTTTGCAGCAGTTTCCTTGATGCTTGTTATTTTTTCTAAAGTATCAGTGAATACGAATTTTGTAGGCCCATTATCACATTTTCTTAAATCTATCTGGTCAAGAAGAAGAGGGGTAACACCGGTAATACTTGCATAATCATATGCATATTTATTAAGTTGCGATACGTAAAGGATGTTATTGTGCCACATGCATATAGTGCAATTCAAAATATCATTAAGTGCAATGACATGCAGAGCATCATCAATACTCATTGTCTCATGATGTATCAGTGGTCCATTTTTACTCAAATAGACCATCGCTCCATTATTCGTGACTATAGGTGATGTCAGCTTAAGATCATCATATATCTTCAAAACTCCCAAAAGAGGTCGTCCTGTACATAAGACAAGCCTGATCCCTTTCTCCTCAAGATAAGCAGCTGCCTGGTAAGTGTTTATCGGGAGAATGCCTTCATCATCTAGAAGCGTGCCGTCTATATCTGTTGCAATTAATCTGTAATTCATTTTTTTCAGTCCACAAGGACATTTATCCATTTCCTGCTCTTAAAACGTAAAGAGCATAATATAAGTTTAGTTATTTCCTCAAGATTTACAAGCGCTATACAGTAATATATAGGCCATTTCAATACAACAGCAGATAAAAAAGCAAGTGGGACTCCTATTAGCCATACCGAGCCGGTTTCTATCATCATGTTAAATTTCGTATCACCGCCTCCTCTTAAAATCCCTACTATAAATAAAAAATTCATGCATTTTATTGGAAGGTAAGCTGCAAGGATGAGTATTGTGTAGAGTGTCGCTTCATTTCCTGCTACAGAAAAGTTTAAAAATTTTGTAATCCAATTTCCGGAAAATGCAAAAAGCACAGAAAAAGGTACAGATAGGATAATCTGATAAATAATGATTTTACGGCTGTATTTCCATGCTTTATCTATCTGCTTCTCTCCAAGCAGATTTCCCACCATTACACCTGCACCATTTCCAAGCCCTATAAATAACGAAATGTATATGTCAAGTGCGGTCATGGATACTTGTGCTGCAGCAACAGAAGCAGAATTCAAGCTTCCATACGCAATGAAGTACACTGATGTTCCAATTGCCCATAACCCCTCTTGAAGTACTACTGGCAGACTTCTTTTCATTACTGTTATCAACAAAGAAAAGTTGTATGAGAAGTATGTTTTGATGGTTCCTTTTAAAGGGCAGTCTTTGTGAGAAAATACAAAAATGATGACCATGGTTAATTCGATAAATCTTGCTGCAACAGTAGCTATTGCTGCTCCCTTGACACCAAGCGCAGGCAGTCCCAATTTCCCGAAAATGAGGATATAATTTAAAAGTCCGTTGAATATAACAGCTACCATACTTGTCATCATAGGTATTTTTGTCATCCTTACACTTCTAAGATTTATCTGAAAAACCATTGATAAAGAAGTAGGTATAAAGGATAGCACAGCAATTTTCAGGTAATCCGTACCCATCTGGACCACATGCTCATCTTTTATGAATATTCTTACCGTGTCATCAGGGAAAAAAGATATTAAAACAGTAAGTATAACAGCGAAACTGACACCAATACTAAAACCTATACCCATCATGGAATGGATTTTCCCGATTTCTTTACTTCCAAAATACTGTGATGAGAATATCCCTATTCCGCTTACAAGCCCGAAAAGAAGCATTATGAATATGAAGTATGATCTGTTCGCCATGCTTACTGCAGTTAAAGCATCCTCTGACAGACTGCCTACCATAAAATTGTCCAGTAGATTTACTCCGTTGGATAAAAGATTCTGTATTGCTATGGGTAAACCCACTGATATGAGTAGTTTCAGGATTCTCCTGTTCTCGCTTTTGCTCATAAAGGATATTATACATATATTTACTTAATAAATACATTTAAAATTTTTCGAAAAATATTTCAAATGGATTATTCTATATAAACCATATTAATATTCATGATATAATCGTTAAAGTATAGGAGCGTCATATGAGCGGTATAATGTTGAATTGGGATGACAGTGCATTCTTCTACTACATTCATAAGGGATATGGAAAAAAAGTTAATGACAGACAGAGTGCTGTCACATGCTGTGAAGCTGTAATTAACCAGTATCAAGGGACGAATGTAACTGACTTTTTAATGTGTGTTAATGCAAGACTGGCATCTTACCCGTCAGTAACTATTGAAAATTATGGTGATGCATATAATAGAAAAGTTCAAAATGGAGAGGAAGTTGATTTTTCCGAAACTTGGGTATCTTCTTTCAATAAGGTATACAACGAGTGGGGGATAGATTATTTTCAGATTTGGATTAACAGGCTTAATGATATAAATATAAAACCTTGGATTTCCATCAGGATGAATGATGCTCATGAAACTCTATCGAAAACATCATTCCTTGCACCAGACTTTTACTATAACAATCCACAATATAGAAGAGTGATATATAATCCAGTTCCTTCATATTTTGATGGACTTTATGATTATGGTCAAATAGAGATAAGAGAAAGGTTTCTTGATTTTATTGATGAGACTTTGAGACGATATGATGTTTACGGATTGGAACTGGACTGGATGAGGGAAGCATTCCTGTTTAAAAACGGCATGGAATATGAAGGTATCTCTATACTGACTGATTTTATGAAGAAAGCAAAAGTAATTGTTGAAAAGTATGAAAAAAAAAGAGACCACCGCATATTGATTTCTGTCAGAGTACCAAGCGGAGTGGAAACCTGTTATTATCTTGGATTTGATGTAGCAGGATGGGCTAAGCTTGG
>ENA-UPTA01005670-UPTA01005670.1-activated-sludge-metagenome-genome-assembly--contig:-NODE-5670-length-11344-cov-4.249624_pt1 | contig 11344 bp, 8 predicted proteins | sample MGYA00238184_ERZ773361 | MGnify/ENA primary metagenome ERZ773361 (study PRJEB29100, sample SAMN05720205) | activated sludge metagenome | isolation source: anaerobic digester from wastewater...
ATCGGCGCTTTGATTGCTGAAGCAATGACAAAAGTGAAAAAAGAAGGCGTGATCACCGTTGAAGAAGCAAAAGGTATCGAAACTTACGTGGATGTGGTTGAAGGTATGCAATTCGACCGCGGATACATCTCTCCCTATTTCGTTACCAACACCGAAAAAATGGAAGCAGTGTACGAAAACCCTTTCATCCTGATCTACGACAAAAAAGTATCGGTGATGAAAGACCTGCTACCCATTCTCGAAAAATCACTGCAAACAGGCCGTCCTTTGATTATCATCGCTGAAGATGTTGAAGGTGAAGCACTTGCAACATTGGTTGTAAACCGTTTGCGTGGCTCACTGAAAGTGGCTGCAGTGAAAGCTCCAGGCTTTGGCGACAGAAGAAAAGAAATGCTCGAAGACATAGCCATCCTCACAGGTGGTGTTGTAATCAGCGAAGAAAAAGGATACCGTCTCGAAGACGCTACCCTCGACATGCTTGGCACTGCCGACAAAGTGTCTATTGACAAGGAAAACACCACCATCGTGAGTGGCCATGGCGAAAAAGAAAGCATTGATGCACGCGTTGCACAGATCAAAAAGCAAATCGAAGTAACTACTTCCGATTACGACAAAGAAAAACTTCAGGAACGTCTGGCAAAACTTGCCGGTGGTGTTGCTGTGATCTATGTTGGTGCAGCCAGTGAAGTTGAGATGAAAGAAAAGAAAGACCGCTTTGACGATGCTTTGGCTGCCACCCGCGCCGCCATCGAAGAAGGCATCATCCCGGGCGGTGGGGTTGGTTTCATTCGCGCCATCGGTGCCATCACCGACATGAAAGGCGACAACGAAGACGAAACCACCGGAATCGCCATCGTAAAACGTGCTCTGGAAGAGCCGCTGCGTCAAATTGTTGAAAACGCAGGCCTCGAAGGTTCTGTTGTTGTGAACAAGGTAAAGGAAGGCAAAGATGATTATGGATTCAATGCCAGAACAGAAGTATATGAAAACCTCTACGAAGCCGGTGTGATTGACCCCACCAAGGTTGCACGTGTTGCCCTCGAAAACGCCGCATCTATCGCAGGTATGTTGCTGACCACAGAATGTGTTTTGGTTGAGCACAAAGACCCCAAGGAAGCTCCTGCAATGCCTCCAATGGGCGGCGGAATGCCTGGCATGATGTAGTCATCACAAGCTCAAATTTTTTGGAAAAGCGCAGAGAAATCTGCGCTTTTTTTTATTTTTCAGAATAAACGAACATCGGATTCGCGGCTGCCTTTATATCGCACCCCTTCCTTTAGGGTTGCGAAAATCCAGATAAAAACCCGGTAAAAATCAAATTAAAAAAAGTCAAATTATTATCGGAGTAATGTTTCTTTCACTACTTTTAGAGCGAAATAGAAGCGTGTTTTTCAATGCTTCTCATAGAAACTATTACAGTGAAATTAAAACAAAAACAATGATTGAATTCTTTCAAAACCTCGACCCGCTTCTGCGCATGTTTTGGTTCGTTGCACTACCTACAAGCCTTATCTTCGTTTTTCAAACCATCAGCACCTTTATGGGGGTTGACTCCGGTGATGGCATTGATGCCGATTTTGATGGCGACCTGACAGGCGCAGAGGCACCTTTTCAAATTTTTTCGCTACGCAACCTCATCAACTTCCTCTTAGGTTTTGGCTGGGCAGGAATCTCTTTTTATGACAGCATCAGCAACAAAACCCTGTTGATTGCAGTGGCATTATTAATTGGCATTGTCTTTCTTTTTGCCTTTTTTCTTATCATCAAGCAATTGCAAAAATTAGCCGAAGACAACTCATTCAAAATGAGCAGCACCATCAACAAAACCGCCGAAGTTTATCTTACGATACCTGAAGCGAAAAAAGGAAAAGGAAAAATCCTGATCAGCATCAACGGCTCAGTGCATGAGCTCGATGCAATGACAGAAGGGCCAAAAATACCTTCAGGCGCCACAGTGAAGGTTACAAAAATCATTCTTGAAGAAATTTTATTAGTCGAAACCATTTAAACAATCAATTATGACACCTATTGCAATTATTGTCGTTGCTGCAGTTGTGCTTTTTGTTACGATTGCCGCACTTGTCTCGCGCTACAAACGATGTCCTTCAGACAAAATTCTTGTTGTTTACGGACGAACCGGAGGAACTTCTGCAAAATGTATTCACGGAGGAGGTGCTTTCATCTGGCCAGTGATTCAGGATTTTGCTTTTCTCGATCTCAAGCCCCTTTCAATTGAAGCAAATCTCACCAATGCGTTGAGTCGCCAGAACATCAGGGTTGACGTACCTTGCCGGTTCACCATTGCCATCTCAACTGAATCAGAAAGCATGAACACCGCAGCCGAGAGGTTGTTAGGCCTGAAAACAGAGCAAATTCAGGAATTGGCCAAAGACATCCTTTTCGGGCAACTGCGTTTGGTGATCGCCACAATGACCATTGAGGAAATCAATTCGGATCGTGACAAGTTTCTGGATAATATCTCAAAAAACATTGACAGCGAGCTCAAAAAAATCGGCTTGAAACTCATCAACGTGAATGTTACCGACATCAAGGACGAATCGGGCTACATTGAAGCTCTTGGAAAAGAGGCTGCCGCAAAAGCCATCAACGAAGCCAAGATCAGTGTTGCAGAGCAGGAAAAAATAGGTGAAACCGGAAAAGCTATCGCTGACAGGGAAAAAGATACCCAGATTGCAGAAACGCATCGTGATAGAGATGTTAAGATTGCTATCACACAGAAAGACAAGGAAATAAGCATTGCCGATGCACGCAAGGACGAATCCATCGGTAAAGCCGAAGCAGAGCGCGACACCAGGGTTAAAACATCCGAGGCCAACGCAATTGCCATAAAAGGAGAAAATGAGGCAAAAATCGCAATAGCCCAGTCCGATGCATTGCGCAGAGAAAAAGAAGCCGAAGCACTGCGTCTGGCACTGGCCTCCGAAAAAGTGCAAAGCGCCAAAGCCCTCGAAGAAGCCTATGTTGCCGAACAAAAAGCAGAAACAGCCCGTGCCGAACGTGAAAGATCAACCCAAAACGCCAATGTGGTGATTCCGGCTGAGATTGCCAAACAGCGCGCCATCATCGAAGCACAGGCCGAGGCCGAACGCATTCGTGTTCAGGCAAAAGGCGAGGCAGATGCCATCTATGCAAAAATGGAAGCCGAAGCTAAAGGCTTGTTCGAAATCTTAACCAAACAAGCCGAAGGATACCGCGATGTGGTAAGCGCTGCCGGTGGCGATCCAACCAAAGCGTTCCAGCTGCTGCTGATCGAAAAACTTCCGGAGCTTGTTAAAACACAGGTTGAGGCAGTGAAGAACATCAAAATTGACAAGATCACTGTTTGGGATTCGGGCAACAATGCAGATGGCAACGGATCAACAGCCAATTTTGTTTCGGGAATGATGAAAACAGTGCCGCCACTCAACGACTTGTTCAACATGGCCGGACTTAGCCTCCCCTCCTACCTGAAAGGAAACGAAGAGGTTTCGACTGAACAAAAAGATACCGGCACGAACTAGGTTTCTAACCTTCAACACATTGCAAAAGCCAAAATCCATTGATAAAATCTACTGGATTTTGGCTTTGCCATTATTTCTTCAGTAAAAAACCAAAACTATTCTATCAGGCTTGTTGCTGGAAATGAATTTGCAATCCCATCAGGAAGTTTCTTAAAACCTGATCCTTACAAATCCGGTATTGGCTTTGCTCCGGGCTGCGGAAAAATGCACTCAGTTCATGTTTGCTCAGCCTTAGACCCGCTTTTAAAAGAATAGTCAGAATATCATCATCACGCAGGTTGAGTGCAATACGCAGTTTCCTGAATACCACATTGTTGTTGATTTTTTTTTCGGCAATCAATGGGTCACCATCTTTTTTACCTCTTTTCATAACGATCAATCCATTGAGAAACACAGCCAGCTGATGATCCGAAATCCCCTGAAAAGCAGCATCTTCTTCTTTCTTGAGCCAATCGCTGATTTCGGCTCTGCTGGCAGGAATACCTCCCAGTTTGAAAAGCTCCATCATCCGGTCATCGTTGAAATCAAAGATAAACCGGATACGTCTTAAAACATCATTATTGTTCATAAAATGGATTTGAAAAGCAAAAATACATGAATCTGCCGGCATTTCAAAAAAAGACATTGTCATCAAACACAACAAATCATTTGACAGTTAAACTTTTATTACGTTATTTTGTTGATTGATTTGTGGGTTTAAAAGCCTGACGCGAACACCAAAATCATATGAGAAGAAAAAGAGACATCATCATCAGTGGTTTTTCGAAATTGTTGAAAGAAGAAAAACTAAAGCTTGTGGCTGAATACTTCGAAAACCCCGGAGAAGTAGTCAATCTGCTGAAAAGTTTCTGGCATTCTGACGAAGGACAGCAAAAACTTTTTGATGAATTTAGCGAAAACACCATTACCAACTTTTACATCCCATACGGAATTGCACCCAATGTGATGATCAACGGGCGCACCTATCTTGTCCCGATGGTGATCGAAGAAAGCTCAGTGGTGGCCGCTGCTTCTTCTGCAGCCAAGTTTTGGAGCGACCGTGGCGGGTTTCATTCAGAAATAATTGATACCAAAAAAGTTGGACAGGTGCACTTTAGCTGGTCGGGCAAAACACACCGGCTCTATACCATGCTTCCTTCGCTTAAAAAAGCCCTCATCGAATCGGTGAAGCCGATCACTGCAAATATGGTAAAACGCGGCGGCGGCATCCTGGGTATCGAATTGGTTGACTTTACGCACGAAATTGAGAATTATTACCAGCTGCTTGTCACTTTTGAGACACGCGACTCCATGGGCGCCAATTTTATCAATTCAGTGCTCGAAGAGTTTGGACAGACATTGAAGGTTTTTATGTCGGAACAGATTGATTTGGATGACGAACACCGCCAGGTAGAAATCATCATGGCCATTCTTTCCAACTACACCCCGGAATGCGTTGTTAAGACCTGGGTTGAATGCCCGCTTTCTCAACTCGATAATGTTGACGAAAAACTTGACGGAGAGGCCTTTGCAAGAAAATTCGAGAAAGCGGTTAAAATAGCACATGTTGATGTTTACCGGGCAACAACCCACAACAAAGGCATCTACAACGGCATTGATTCAGTGGCCATTGCCACCGGAAACGATTTCAGAGCCATTGAAGCAGCCGGGCATGCCTATGCCTCACGCAACGGGCGTTATCAAAGCCTTTCAAGGGTTGAAATCGAAAATGGGATGTTTCGTTTCATACTTGAAGTACCAATGGCAGTTGGCACTGTTGGCGGCCTCACAAGCCTGCATCCACTCGCCAAGCAATCCCTTGAACTGTTAGGTAATCCAACAGCAACCGAACTCATGATGATTGCATCAGTGATGGGAATGGCCAACAATTTTTCTGCGGTCAAATCGCTCACCACAAAAGGCATTCAGGCAGGACATATGAAAATGCACCTGTTCAACATCCTCAATCACTTCAAAGCAAATGATCAGGAAAAGAGTGCTGCGGCCGAACACTTCAAAGACCAAAAGGTTTCTTTCGCAAGTGTAGGACAATATATTGCTTCGATTCGCAAATAATGCAAGCCAGCCCTTTCATTTTCAAATCAAACGGCAAGCTGATGCTTACCGGCGAATACCTTGTTCTGCGCGGGGCCACCGCATTGGCACTTCCGCTAAAGCTCCAGCAATCCATCGAGGTAATCACCACCGAAGCAAACGGACACCCGACACTGGCCTGGCACGCTTTCACACCCACTAAGCCCTGGCTGAAAGCGCTTTTTGAGCTTCCTGAACTCGATGTCATCTTCAGCAGCTCGCCCGAAAGCATGTCAAAACTTCAGATGATCCTGCTCACACTCAAGCAATTAAATAAGACCTTATTCGATGGAACAAGGTCATACAAGGTGATAACCCGCCTCGACTTTGAGCCGGAATGGGGTCTTGGCACCAGCTCAACACTGATAACAAACCTTGCCCGGTGGGCAAAAGTTGATCCCTATACACTTTTAAACTTTTCAATCGGTGGTTCGGGCTATGATATTGCCGCTGCAACAGCTGCCTCACCTTTCCTTTACAAAATCGGGCAGCAACTGAAGCCCAACGTTCAGGCAGTAAACTTTAAGCCTGAGTTTGCTTCGAACCTCTATTTTGTGTATCGCGGAAATAAAAAAGACTCGTCAGGGGGAGTTTACGCTTTCAATCAGCGAAATGAAAACAGAGACCTCACCAAAGAAGTTGCTGCCATTGATGCCATCACAGCCGAGGCCGCCACAACACAACATTTTGAGCGGTTTTGCACACTGATGGATGCACACGAAACCATTTTGGCAACATTGCTCGAAACAGCTGCTTTAAAGGAAATTTATCCTTCTTTTAAAGGCAGTTTGAAAAGTCTTGGCGCCTGGGGCGGCGATTTTATGATGGCGATGACAGATCAGGGAATGGAGTATGTGAAAGATTTTTTCGGACTTTCGACAGAAGGGATCGTGTTTCACTATAATGATATTGTTCGTTAATCACTAAAGTAATATGTGGCAGGAATATTTCAGACAACAGGCCTTGATTGAGCCACAAAACGAAACGAAAACCGGATTTGTAGCGTGGCAAAGCCCATCGAATATTGCCCTCGTCAAATACTGGGGAAAGCACGGCAACCAGCTTCCAAACAATCCATCGGTGAGCCTCACACTCTCGGTGGCTCACACGAGAACCCAAATACTTTGGCAACCGAAAACAGGTAAAGGAATTGAGCTGAAGTTCTTTTTCGACGGCAAAGAAGAAAATGCATTCCAACAGAAAATCGTTCGTTTTTTGGAGCATCAGCTTGATATATTGCCATTTATCGAATCCTTTTCACTGCGGATCGAAAGCTGGAACACCTTCCCGCATTCGTCGGGCATCGCCTCATCAGCCTCCTCGATGAGTGCGCTCGTCATGTGCCTGCTCGATATGGAACAACAGCTCAGGAGCGACAAAATCAACGACGACATTTTGCGCCGGAAAGCATCGTGGTTGGCACGACAGGCCTCAGGGAGCGCTGCAAGAAGTATTTTTCCGCATGTCGGCATCTGGGGCGAAACAGCTTTTGAGGGAAGCACCGATGAGTTTGCCGTGCCGATGCCACAACTACACAGTATTTTTAAAAAATTCCGCGACAGCATTCTGATCATTCACTCGGGAAGTAAATCTGTTTCGAGTCGTATCGGGCACACATTGATGGAAGGCAATCCTTTTGCCGAAATACGGTATGCACAGGCCCGTCAGAACACGCTGTTAATGCTTGAAGCCCTGCAAAGCGGCGACCTTGAAACTTTCATACACATCACTGAAGCTGAGGCACTTCAGCTTCATGCCTTGATGATGACCTCCAATCCGTCATTCGTGTTGATGAAACCTGCTACACTCACTGTGATTGAAAAAGTAAGGGACTTCAGAACACAAACAGGCATTCCCTTGTGTTTTACACTCGATGCAGGGCCAAATGTGCACCTTTTGTACCCTGATGAATACCAAAGCAAGGTCAGGCTTTTTATCGAAGAAGAGCTTTTAAAGCATTGCGAGCAGGGTCAGTGGTTAGATGATTATGTCGGCACCGGTCCATCACGACTCTAATCACGCATGGGAACGGATTCTACAGCCTTTTTTGGCAAAATCATGCTCTTTGGCGAATACTCGGTCATTCTGGGTTCAAAAGCGCTTGTAATGCCTCTAAAACAATTCTCGGGCAGCTGGAGCTGGCAGAAATGCAGCTTGCCCGACGAGATGGAGATGCGGGAAGCGCTTCTGGAGTACGCTGTTTTTTTAAACAGTGAGGATTTTGCAAAAGAGCTGGTTGACACTGTGAAATTGCTGAATGATGTACGGAAGGGCTTATGGTTTAAAACCAATATTCCGCAAGGATACGGTGCCGGGAGTTCCGGCGCACTTGTTGCAGCCATTTTTGCCGGCTATGCTTTCAAAAAACAGTATAGCCCGGAACAGCTGAAAACTGCACTCGGTTTGCTCGAAGGCTATTTTCATGGCAGCAGCTCAGGTATTGATCCGCTTTGCTGTTATTATCGCGAAGCCGTTCTCATCGGCGAGGACAACAAAGTGGCACTTCCGGGCCAATTTGATTCATATCTACATTTCAACATCTATCTCTTCGATAGCAAATCCATTGGTATGACAGCACCATTGGTTGATTTTTTCAGGAATCGGATGGAGGATTACTCTTTTTACAAAAAAGTTAAAACCAACTGGATTCCGTCAGTAAATGCCGCGATTGATCAGTTTTTAACCGGAGACAAAGCTGCATTTGACGCAACATTGCGTGTTCTTTCAGTTTTTGAACGTGAGAACCTGCCCCTGATGATTCCTGAGTCAGCAGCAAAAAAATGGGACCGCGGGCTTGAAACAGGGCACTACACCATGAAGCTCTGTGGTTCGGGTGGCGGTGGATTTTTTCTTGTGTTTTCGGAGCGGAATGCAGATTTGTCGCGTCATTTCGAGTTAGACAGGCTAATACGATTGATATAAGCAAGCCTGCTTTTTGAATCATTTAAAATCCCAATTTTCTTCTCAGTTCGTTGGCTGTCGTGTTGCCGGGTTCGCGTTTCAAAACCCTTTTCACAAGAATAGCAGCTTGTTCCCGTTCGCCGGCCGAGAGCCTGATACCGGCAAGATTTAGCAAAGCCTGAATGTTATCAGGATTAAGCTTCAAGGCCTGCTCAAGAGATTTAACTGCTTGTTTGTCATTGCCTGTCAAAGATTCGCAATAGGCATGATTGACCCAGGCTTTGTCGTTGCGCGGGTGCTCAGCCAGGATACGGGCAAAAACCTTGCGTGCCTGCGGAATGCTATCCATTGCCACCAAAACTCCACCAAACTGATTCATTATATCTGCAAAATAGGGTGCCAGTTTTGTTGCTTTGCTGTAAAATCTCCACGCAGCTTTCAGGTCATTTGCAGCTTCAAATGCCTTTCCAACCCTGTAAGCAGCCCAGGCATCGTCGTTTTCATAATCCTGCTTCACCAACCACTCGTCAAGCACCTTTTCTATTCCGTTTTTATCAACAAGTGTCCGGATGGCATTCAAATTTTTGGTTAGAAAGAAATATTGCACAAATGCCTTAAAATGTGGCTTATCGGTTTTCTTCGTGTGAGGAAGTAAATAGAAATAGGCCGAGTCAAGATAGATCGGGTTTGCATAAAACGATTCATATTCCCTCAAATAACCCCTCCCCATTGTCAAGCGGTCTGTTTTTCTGTTATTCACAGCAACCAATCCTTTAAATTGCAGTGGATGTGGGATTTCGGGGTCTGGCAGACTTATCTTGTGGTCTGTTATTTTAACATGAGGAATGTCGCGGCTGTCGCGTTTGATCATATGACATTTCACACAATTTTTGATGTCAGCAGATGCAATCGTGGTAGCTTGATGCTTAATTTCTGTTGAATGACAGTTTGTGCATACTTTGTTAAAAACCGCAGGATCAGTTTCTTCAACAGAAATATGCGGGTTGTGGCATTGAATGCAGCTGATATCACCCTTGCTTTGAAGATAGCATTTACTTTCGCTCATACGCTCAAAATGCGAGGCCATTATGAGTGTTGGTGTACCGCCTTCGTAGGCAGGCATAAAAACATCAAGCACTTCTGTTAGCGCCATGCCGGGTTTGAAATCATAAAAGCTTTTGTCGTTTTTCAGCACCATCGTTCCCTGCAGGTGACACCTCGCGCAGATGTCGTTCTGCAACTGCTTTGGGAGGCGGGCAGGATTAACGATGGCATAGTCAGGCATCACTGAAGTATCAACCAAAACACCTCGTTTTGTAAGGTTCACATGAATGGATCCCGGGCCATGACAACGTTCACAATCAATACCTAGTGGAATTTGGCTGTATTTGTTTTGGGAGCCCATCACAAGCGCAGGCAAACCGTTGTGGCACGAGATACATTCAAGTGCAAGATAGCGCGAAAAACGAAAATTTGCACCTCCTTCAAAACCGGGCGGCAGGTCGAACCGTTGTTGCTGAGTGTAGTATGTAAACGGAATTTGATAGGCATAGCCATTCACCATAAAAATGTGCGAATTGGTATGGTGTCCGGAGCCAACGATATAATCCACCTTTTCTGTTCGCTGGTGCACCGTATCCTTGCCCTCAAGCCGAAACTCTTTGACCATCAACAGTGTATCTCTCCAAAAAGGCCGATAATAAAAATCTTTAAACGCATCATAGATCACCGAGTCGGCACCGATCACAGAAGCGCTTTTGGAGGGTGTTGCCAGCCCAAACGAACGCCCCATTCCGGTGCGCAAATAAGAGGTGTAGTTCTGGTAATGACAATCGCGGCACGATTCTTTGCCCGTATAATAAGCCGAATCATGGTGATTCAGGTAAGGACTTTTTGCCACCCCTTCAGCTGTATCAGCCTGTGGAGTGAAGGTGCACGACAGCAGCATGGAAAAAAGAAAGATATTCAATCCGTGGAATATCAGGACGGCTTTCTTTTTTCTATTCATTTAAACATTTTCAGCAAAAGTAAGGAAAAATGAAGCATCCCACATTCAACAAACCATCCCAAAGAGTCAGGAAAGGATATAAATACCAGCTGAAATTCAATTTTCAGGAAAATTTTATGCATTTGGTTAATTTGGTAAATGTTGATTGTAATTTTGCACCACAATTTAACAGAAATCACCCATGAAAAAGATCATCCCACTCCTGTTTGTAGCACTAATTGCTTTACAATCAACTTCATGTACTGAGAAATACAAAAAAGAAATAGAACGTCTTCAGGCAATCAATGACAGCCTGGAAAACAAAGGCTCGGAAAAAGACAATGTTACAATGACGTATGTCAAAGCTTTCAATGAAATTCAGCGAAATCTCGATGAAATTAAGATGAAAGAAAAGCTGATCACCCAGGTTTCTGAATTAGATCCGGAGCAGCGCAAATCGAAGGAAGAAGAAATAAACAACGATATCTCGGCCATTTATGAACTGCTTCTCAAAAACAAACAAATCGTTGATGATCTGCGCAGGCAACTTAAGGGTGCCGGAAAGAAACGTGCAGAACTTGAGCAGATGATTGCCAGTTTGAATGGTCAGATCGAATCAAAAGATGCTGAGATCAGTCAATTAAAAACTGATTTGGCCAACAAACAATTGGTGATACGTCATCTTGAAAAAAACCTTGCCGCGATGGAAACAGTGAATCTTGAAAAAGAAGCCGTGATTTCGCAGCAAGTGATTGAGAAAAATACTGTTTACTACATCATTGGGACAAGGAAAAACCTCGAAGAACAGAATATTGTGACTAAAGAAGGTGGTTTTATTGGCTTGGGCAAAAGCAGAAAAGTA
>ENA-UPTA01005683-UPTA01005683.1-activated-sludge-metagenome-genome-assembly--contig:-NODE-5683-length-11318-cov-7.271242_pt1 | contig 11318 bp, 10 predicted proteins | sample MGYA00238184_ERZ773361 | MGnify/ENA primary metagenome ERZ773361 (study PRJEB29100, sample SAMN05720205) | activated sludge metagenome | isolation source: anaerobic digester from wastewater...
GGCGATGTGCCGACTGCCCCCGAACCTCACCTCGCCCGCCCGGCGTATACCGTCACCGACCCTGACCAGCCGGCCCTGGACACCGCAGATCTCCCGGTATCCCTGAGGGTACGGCAGGGCGAAGGCCAGGTTCATCCCGACCTCCGGCACCAGCTCGGGCGGCAGGCGCCGCTCGACGGTCTCCACCGCCGAACGGACCTCCTCGATGACCCGGGCCCGCATGGCCTCCTTGTACAGGGTGGCCATGGGATTTACGGCCAGCAGCCCCTTGCCCACCGGCAGGGCCATGGCGATCGAGTCGTAGATGCGGCGCTTGGCCTCTAGCACCGCCTCCCCGGGCTCCATGCCCAGCCCCAGCCCTGTGGCGATGAAGGAGGACAGGGTGCATCCGGCCCCGTGCACCTTGCGGTCCAGGCGGGGCGAGGCCATCTCCAGCACGCCCTCCGCGGTGAAGAGCAGGTCTCTCGCCACGCTTCCATCCAAATGGCCGCCTTTCAAGAGCGCCGCCTTGGGCCCCAGGTCCAGAAGGGCGTTCCCCACCTCCTCCAACGACCCCTCGTCGGTTATCTTCCGGCCCGTTAGCGTCTCCGCCTCCCCTCGATTGGGGGTCACCACCGTGGCCAGGGGGAACAGGTCCTTGGCCAGGGATTCCGCGAGCCCCTCCTTGTGCAAGGACGCGCCCACCCCGGCGAAGAGCACCGGGTCGACCACCAGCGGGACCTTCAGCTCGGCGAGCAGGGAGGCCACCGCTCTCACCGTCCGGGGGGAGTAGAGCATCCCTGTCTTCACCGCGGAGAGACAGGCGTCCTCGGCCACCGCGGTGATCTGGGCGGTGACCTGCTCGGGCGGCAGGGGGAATATCTCCCGCAAGCGGGAGGTGTTCTGGGCCGTGACCGCGGTGAGGGCCACGGCGGCGTGCGCTCCCATCGAGGAGATGGCCTTGATGTCGGCCTCCACGCCCGCCCCGCCCACGGAATCGGAACCAGCGACAGTGAGGATGATCGCCATAGATGGTGTAAGGCGGGCCCTCCTAATAATTGTAGCAGGGGGACGAACGTCCCAAGGTCGGCCACCAAATATTATATATCAAGGGCGGCTGTTTGAAAAACCCGATGAAAGCGAGCAGTGGGCACTTGGTGCTGAAGGACCGAACGGAATATCAGGAATTGGCGGAGGTCTTCCCCGAGCTGCTCAAACTATTCTTGGAGGAGACGGACCAGGTCCCTGAGGACCCGGAGATCATGCAGATGTTCATCCACCTGAACCAGATGGACCTGGAGGCCAACCGCAAGCCGGAGGGCTACAACCGCAAGGGACGGATGCGCCTGATCTTCCCCACCACCCGCATGGAGTTCTACGTGAAAGGATCGTCCAAGAGCGGAGAGGTGGTCCGGGTGACGGAGAAGATCAGCAAGCTGCTGACCCGCAACGGATTGGACCACGAGCTGGAGTGGAACGCCCTCTCCTGCCTGGAAAGCTGATCTACTTCCTGAGATCTTCCCACACTTCGTAGAGACGAGCGATTTCGCCCTCGCACTCCGCGCGGTGCGATCCCATTATGGCCTTTGCCGAGACGAGCTGCTCCTCCACCCTTTCCGGGGCGGTCCCTCCCGCGGAGGTGCGCCGACGCAGGCAGGCGTCCAGGGAGATGTATTCCAGGGACTCCTTGTCCAGAAGGTCCGAGAAACCCTTCAGCTCCTTTACGGTCAGCGATTCCAACCTCTTGCCCTTCTTGACGCAGTGCTGGACCGCCGCCCCCACCACCTCGTGCGCCTGGCGGAAGGGCATGCCCCTGCGGACCAGATGGTCCGCCAGGTCGGTAGCGTTAAGGAAACCGTCCGCGCAGGCCTGGGCCATGCGCTCCCGGTTGAAATCGAGGTCCCGGTACATCGGGCCGATCATGAACAGGCAGGTGCTCAGCGTCTCGTAGCTAGAGAAGACCGAGCCCTTGTCCTCCTGCAGGTCCCGGTTGTAACTGAGCGGAAGCCCCTTCATGACCGTCAAAAGCTGCATCAGGTTCCCGATGGCCAGGGAACTGCGTCCGCGCACCAGCTCGGCCACGTCCGGGTTCTTCTTCTGCGGCATGATGGAACTGCCGGTGGCGAAGGCGTCCGGCATCTCCGCGAAGCGGAACTCCGGGGACGTCCACAGCACCAGTTCCTCGCCCATGCTGCTCAGGTGCACCATGGCCTGGGCGCAATCGTAGGCGAACTCCAGCGCGAAGTCCCGGTCGCTCACGGTGTCCATGGCGTTGTCGGTCGGGCGGTCGAAGCCCAGCAGGGCGGAGGTCAGCTCCCGGTCCACCGGATGCCCCGTGCCGGCCAAAGCTCCGGCTCCCAACGGGCATTGGTTCAGGCGCTTGTAGGCGTCCAGGAACCTCTCGGCGTCCCTCTGCAAGCGGAAAACGTGAGCCAGGAGGTGGAATCCCAATGATACCGGCTGGGCGTGCTGCAGGTGCGTGAAACCGGGCATGATGGTACCGGTCTCCTTCTCCGCCCGAGCGATCAGCACGTTCTGGACCTCCAGCAGAAGGGTCACGATCTCCAGGACAGCGTCCCTTACGAACATGCGGAAGTCCGTGGAGACCTGATCGTTCCGGCTGCGGGCGGTGTGCAATCGTTTCCCAGCCTCCCCGACCCTCTGGGTGAGGATATGCTCCACGTTGGTGTGCACGTCCTCCAGCTCCGTGGAGAAGTCCAGTTCGCCGGACTCCAGGTCGGTCAGCAGCTGCTTCAGTCCCTTCGCCAAGACCTCGGACTCATCCTTGCCGATTATCCCGGTCTCGCCCAACATGATGGCGTGAGCCAGGGAACCCGCGATGTCGTACCAGGCCAGCCTGGTGTCGACGGACAGGGACGAGGTGAACGAGAGGGTCGCCTCGGAGGGACCCTCGGCGAAACGACCGGACCACAGCTGCTTCTCGGCCATACGGATCACTTCTTCTGGGCCTTCGCCACGCTGCGCAACGGGAGGCCCCACACGTAGATGAAGCCCTCCGCGGACTTGTGGTTGAACTGGTCCCCCTCGGCGTAGGTGGCCAGTCCCGTGTCGTAAAGCGAGTACGGTGACGAACGCCCGACTATGGTGGCACTGCCCTTGTAGAGCTTGACCCTTACGGTCCCGTCGATGTATTCCTGCGTCTTGTCAATGAAGGCGGTCAGGGCCTCCATGAGCGGAGAGAACCACAGGCCGTCGTAGGCCAGCTCGGAGAAGCGTTGCTCCACGCCGCGCTTGTAGTTGAACACGTCCTTGGTCAGGACCATCTTCTCCAGGTCCTTGTGGGCGTTGATCAGGAGCATGGCCGCCGGCGACTCGTAGATCTCGCGGGACTTGATCCCGACCAGGCGGTCCTCGATATGGTCGATGCGGCCGTATCCATGCTTGCCGCCAAGCTGGTTGAGCTTCTTGACGATGTCGGTCATGGACATCTTCTTGCTCTTGTTCAGGCCGACCGGCAGCCCCTTCTTGAAGTGTATGTCCACGTACTCGGGCTTGTCGGGAGCGTCCGCCGGGTCTACCGTCCACTCGTAAGCGTCCTTCGGCGGCTCGGCCATGGCGTCCTCCAGGATGCCGCATTCGCAGCTGCGCCCCCAGATGTTCTCGTCCGTGCTGTAGGGGCACTCCTTCTTGACCTTGATCGGCACGTCGTTCTCGCGGGCGTACTCGATCTCGTCCTCCCTGGTCATCACCCATTCCCTCATGGGGGCGATGATCTTGATCTCAGGGGCCAGGGCGGCGATGCTGACGTCGAAGCGAACCTGGTCGTTGCCCTTGGCGGTGCAGCCATGGGCGATGAACTTGGCGCCCTCCTTCTTGGCGATGTCCACCATGATCTTGGCGATCAGCGGTCGGGCGATGGAGGTGGCCAGGGGATAGGTTCCCATGTAAAGGGCGTTGGCCTTGAGGGACGGTCCGATGTAGTCCTTGACGAACTCCTCGGTGGCGTCGAAGGCGTAAGCCTGCACAGCGCCGATCTTGAGCGCCCGGTCCACCGCCTCCTGGAGGTCCCCGGGCTGTCCCACGTTGATGCTGACGGCGATGACGTCCAGATCGTAATTCTGCTGCAACCACCGGATGGCCACGGACGTGTCCAGACCGCCGGAGTATGCCAGCACTACCTTGTCACGAACCTTCTTAGCGCGAGCTGCCATGTGAATCTGCGGCGATGAAGCGACCATGTATATTAATCTGAAGTGGCGGAAGAGGGACATTGTTCGTTCCTTGTGTTCGTATTCGGACAGCCGACCGGAGCTCAAGCGGAAGTAAGGCATCCAAGGCGCGGCCAGGTATGACCCATTTGGAACATCCGAAGGGTAAATGTCCAGTTTCGGGCATAATGCTTAATAAACATACTCTTAATTCGGCAAACTCCCATATCGGTCGAGGAAGCAGAATGATAAAGGCAGCTGTGGTCGGGGGTTCCGGTTACATAGGTGGGGAGCTGGCGCGCCTGCTCAGCCGCCATCCCAAGATTTCTCTGGAAGCGATAACCTCCAGGCAGTTGGCCGGACAGCAGGTGTCGGACACCCACCCCTTCCTGCGCGGTTACGTCGACCTCGAGTTCACCGAGTCCGTCACCGGAGAGGGACTGGACGTTGTTTTCCTAGCTACCCCGCACGGCGCCTCCATGAAGCTGGCGCCGGAGATCGCCCGCAGCGGGGCCAAGGTCATCGATCTGAGCGGAGACTACCGGCTCAAGGACCCCGCCGTTTATAAGAAGTGGTACGGCCACGAGCACGCCGACCTGGAGAACCTGGGCAAGGCGGTCTACGGTCTCAATGAGCTGTACTGGGACGAGATCGCCGAGGCCGATTTCGTGGCCAACCCCGGTTGCTATCCCACCTGCTCGGCGCTCGGGTTGGCGCCCCTGTTCGCCAACCATCTGGTGGAGGGCGGGGTGATCATAGACGCCAAGAGCGGCACGTCCGGCGCCGGCGCGGAGCCGACCAAGGCCACCCACCATCCCCAATGCGGAGCCAGCGTCAACCCGTACAAGGTCGGCACTCACCGCCACACCCCGGAAATAGCTCAAACGCTGACCAGGCTACAGGGTCGGCTGGCCGAGGTGGTCTTCACTCCTCATCTCATCCCCGTGGTGCGCGGGATGCTGTGCACCATGTACCTCAAGCTCAACGACGACCTTACCAAGCAGGAACTGCTGGGAGTGTACACCGAGTTCTTCCGTAGGAAGCGCTTCGTGCGCATGACAGAGGTGCCGTGGATGCAGGCCGTGATCGGCTCCAACCATTGCGAGGTGGGACTGGAGATGGTTGGCGACAGGAACGTGGTGGTCATGAGCGCGATCGACAACCTGGTTAAGGGAGGGGCTGGACAGGCGGTGCAGAACTGCAACGCGATGTTCGGTTGGCCTGAGGAAACGGGATTGGATTTCCCGGGATTGGGGGTTTGAAGATGGAGGTTTTTGAGGGGGGTATAACCTCGCCGAAAGGGTTCAAGGCGGCCGGGGTTCACTGCGGGATTAAAAAGGAAAAGCTCGACCTGGCCGTCATCTATTCCGAGGTGCCCGCCAAGTGCGCCATCGCCTACACCCAGAACAAGGTGAGGGCGGCGCCCATCGAGGTCATGATGAAGAAGGACCCCAAGATGCTGCAGGCCCTGGTGATCAACAGCGGCAACGCCAACGCCATAACCGGGGTGCAGGGAGTCTACGATTCAAAACAGATGGTGTTCCTCACCGCCCAGACCCTGGGCATCCGGGACACTTTGGTGGGAGTGGCCTCCACCGGGGTCATTTCCCGCTTCCTGCCCATGGAGAAGATCTCCGCGGGCATCCCCAAGGCCGTTCAGGCTCTGGGAAAAGGCCCGGAGGCCGACGACACCGCGGCCAGGGCCATAATGACCACCGACACCGTGAAGAAGGAGGCGGCCTGCAAGGTGACCCTCAAGGACGGTACGGTGGTGACGATAGCTGGCATAACCAAAGGCAGCGGGATGATCTCCCCGGCCATGAAGGTGCTGCACGCCACCACTCTGACCTTCATGGTGACGGACGCGCACCTGACCAAGAACTTCAACCGCCGCTGGCAGGACATGATGGACGTCAGCTTCAACGTGATAAGCGTGGACGGGGACCAGAGCACCAACGACATCTCGGTGTTCCTGGCCAACGGGATGGCCGGAGGGAAGGCCGCCGACGACGATCCGGCCTTCTGGGAAGGCGTTCGGTACATCGCCCAGCAGCTGGCCAAGAAGATCGTGATCGACGGCGAGGGGGCCACCAAGCTCATCGAGGTCATGGTCCACGGGGCCAAGAATCCGGTTCAAGCCCGCTCGGCCGCCCGGGCCATCATCGCCTCCTCTCTGGTCAAGACCGCCATATTCGGAGCCGACCCGAACTTCGGCCGCATTCTGGCGGCGTTAGGCAACTCGGACGCGGAGTTCAACCTGGAGAAGGTGAAACTGGTGCTCCGGTCCAACGGCGATTCGGTGACCTTGTTCGAGGACGGGGCGCCGACCCTGATCGCCGGAAGCGAGGTGGAGGCAGACGCCCGGCGGGTCCTCTCGCACAAGAAGATCGTCATCGACCTGGACCTGAACAACGGCTACTCGTCCGGGGAGGCCTGGGGCTGCGACCTCAGCTACGACTACGTCAAGATCAACGCCATGTACACCACGTGATGAAATGGCAAACCTAGCAGACATCGGCGCCCCGCGCCCAGCGGGGAAGGTGGTGGTGAAGTTCGGTGGCTCATCCATCGGAGGTATGGAGCAGATCGACGTCTTCGCCAGGCAGATATCCGAGCTCAGGGAGCGCGGGCTGACGCCCGTCATCCTTCATGGGGGCGGGCCGGAGATCACCGACGAGATGAAACGTTGCGGTCTGCCGGTCAAGAAGGTCGCCGGGCTGCGCATCACCGACGACGTCACATTGCAGATAGCCAAGTCGGTGCTTTCCCGCATCAACGACCGGGTGGTCGTATCGTTGCGCAACGCCGGGCTCAAGGCCATCGGCGTGGCCGGGAGCGAGGCGGACACCCTGGTGGCGAGGAAGATGGAACCGGTCATAATTGACGGTGCAGGCGGAAAGGAGATCGTCGACCTGGGTCACGTGGGAGAGGTCGTTAAAGTCGATCCCCGCCTGGTGAACGCCCTGTGCGACAAGGGATTCGTTCCGGTGGTCTATTCCATCTGCGCCGACGATTCGGGGATGCTCATGAACGTCAACGCGGACACAGCCGCGGCCGCGCTGGCGGCAGGCATTGGCGCTACGGACATGGTGCTGGTGACCGACGCTCCGGGGGTTCTCCGGGTGTTCGAGGACCTCAGCTCCACCATTCCCGAGATCAGGGAGGCGGACCTTGGGCCACTGACGTCCTCCGGGATCCTGAAGGACGGGATGATCCCCAAGGTGGAGGCCTGCTTCATAGCCCTGCGGGGCGGCGTCCGAACGGCGCACATCATCTGCGGAACGACCCCCAACTCCATCGTGGACCAGTTGTTCAGCGGAAGGAATCTTGGTACCAGGTTGGTCCTGTGAGGTTTTGACATGGACAGCAAACAGGTTGCGGAACTTAGCTCATACTACCTATTCCAGAACTACGGACGCGAGACCATCTGCTTCTCCCACGGCCAGGCGGAGCATCTGTGGGACCTGGAGGGAAACCGGTACACGGATTACGTGGCGGGCATCGCCGTAAACTGCCTGGGGCACGCCCATCCAGAGCTGGTGAAGGCCATCTCGGAGCAGGCCTCCCGGCTGATCCACGTGTCCAATCTCTACCAGGTCAGGGAGCAGGCCGACCTCGGCGAGGCCCTGGCCTCCATAGCGCCATCGCCGCTGGGCCGCTCGCTCTTCTGCAACAGCGGGGCGGAGGCCAACGAGGCCGCGCTGAAGCTGGCGGTCAAGCACACCGGCCGCGGAAAGGTGGTCGCCTGCCGCAACTCCTTCCACGGAAGGACCTCCGCGACGTTATCCGTCACCGGCCAAGTGAAGTACCAGGCCGGGTTCGAACCGCTGCTCTCCAAGAACGTGGAGTTCGTGGGTTACAATTCAATCGAGGAACTGAAGTCCAAGGTCGGCAAGGACACCGCCGCGGTCATCCTGGAGCCGGTGCAGGGCGAGGGCGGGGTGCTTCCGGCGAGGATGGAATACTTCCGTACCGTGCGGGACCTGTGCACCGACGCCGGCGCGCTGATGATCGTGGACGAGGTGCAGACCGGCATGGGCCGCACCGGCAAATGGTTCGGCTTCCAGCACTTCGGCGTGGTGCCCGACATAATCTCGCTCGCCAAAGCGCTCGGAGGCGGGGTGCCCATAGGGGCCATCGTGACCTCGCCCGAGATCGCTAAAACCTTCACTCCTGGCACGCACGGAACCACCTTCGGCGGCAACCCGCTCGCCTGCGCCGCGGCCAACGCGGTCATACGAACCATGAAGAAGGATAAGCTGGTGGAAAGGGCCGCCGAGCTCGGCGAACGCTGGAGGTCCGAGCTTAAGAGCATCGCCTCCGGCCATCCCGAGGTGGCCGACGTGCGGGGCCTGGGCCTGATGATCGGGGTGGAGATGGGGGACCTGGCCAAGGAGTTCCAGAAGTTCGCCCTGGGCAGGAAGCTGCTGGTCAACGTCTGCGCCGGTAAGGTGGTGCGCTTGGTGCCCCCGCTCATCATATCCGAGGCGTCGGTCATCGCTCTGAACAACGCCCTGCGGGAATTCCTCCGATGATATGTCTGAAAATAAACAATAAATAATCCGCTCGGAGTATCCCGCTCGATGAAGGAAGCCCCTCAGAAGGAGAGCGTGGCCGAGCGGACCCGGGCCTACATAGACGCGCATCCCTCGGTCAAGGACTGCATGGCCAAGGACCTGATCAACTATTCCTCGCTGGCCAGGCTGATCATGAAGGACCTGGGCATCAAGAACGAGGAGGCGGTCATGATCGCCTGCCGCCGCTACGCCCAGAAGCTATCCAAGCGCGATCACGAGGGGGACATCCTGGCCATCCTCGCGGACAGCCGCCTGGAAGTGAAGACCAAGATATGCATCGTCACCGCCAGCAACGACTGGACGGTGCTGCAGCGTCTGGAGCGTTTGTTCACCAAGCTCATCAACCAGAAGGCGCTCATGCAGGTGATACAGGGGGCCCAGGCCATCACCATCATCGCCGACGAGAAGCTGCGGAACGAGTTGGTGAACGATGTCGGCGAGACGAACGTCCTCAAGGTGCGCGAGGACCTGGTGGAGATCACCGTCAAAAGTCCCCAGAAGATAGGGGAGACCAGCGGAGTGTTCTCCTATCTGGCTTCGAACCTTTCCGAGCAGGGGGTGAACATGGTGGAGACCGTATCGTGCTACACCGACACCATCTTCATCGTGCACGAGAAGGACATGATCCAGGCCTATTCCCTGTTGTCCAACCTGCTGGAGAGCGCGGAGAAGGCCACCGAGGCGTCGCGTTAACGCCACAAAGCCATTTATGCGGTGAAGCCATATTGATGGATGATGAAAGGCAACACCGATGGAAAGGTGCCTCTGGTCCGGACGGACATTCCAGGTCCGTCGGGGAGGGGCATAGTCGATCTGGACGACAGGTATCTGGCCACGGCGACCAAATCGGCGCCGCTGGTCGTCGACCGCGCCTCCGGCGAGAAGGTATGGGACGTGGACGGCAACCTTTTCCTGGACTTCTCCAGCGGAGTGGCCGTCCTGAACATAGGCCATTGCCATCCCTCGGTGGTCAAGGCGGTGCAGGAGCAGGCGGCCAAGGTGATGCACTTCGCCGGCACCGATTACTATTACGACGTGCAGTCCCGCCTGGCCGAGCGATTGGCTAAGATCGCTCCCGGCCGCGGCGAGAAGAAGGTGTTCCTGAGCAACAGCGGGACGGAGAGCATCGAGGCGGCCATGAAGCTGGCCCGATGGTCCACCGGGCGCAAGCAGTTCATAGCCTTCTTCGGCGCCTTCCACGGACGGACCATGGGCGCTCTTTCATTGAACTGTAGCAAGAGGGTGCAGCGCGCCAAATATTTCCCCATGGTGCCTGGCGTAACCCATGTTCCCTACGCCAACTGTTATCGATGTCCGTATCACCAGGAGTACCCCTCCTGCGGGCTGTGGTGCGCCAAGATACTGGACGAGGTCTATCTTGACGCATTGCTTCCGCCGGACGAGGTGGCCGCGCTGTTCTTCGAGCCCATCCAGGGCGAGGGCGGTTACATCGTGCCGCCCAAGGAGTTCCTGCCCGAGATATCCCGCATCTGCCGGTCGCACGGGATACTCACCGTGGACGACGAGGTGCAGGCGGGCATGGGCCGGACCGGCAAGATGTGGGCGGCGGAGCACTTCGGCCTGGATCCGGACATCACCTGCATGGCCAAATCTCTCGGTTCGGGAATGCCCATCGCCGCCACGGTGTTCCGCCGGGAGCTGGACTGGGGCGTTCAGGGCGCTCATTCCAACACCTTCGGCGGGAACTGCGTGGCCTGCGCCAGCTCCTTGGCGACGCTGGACGTGATCGAGAAGGAGAAGGTGTTGGAGCAGGCCGAGCGCAAGGGGGACCTCATGCGGAAGCGCCTGGAGGAGATCAAGGACCGCTTCGAGAACGTGGGGGACGTGCGCGGGATCGGCATGATGAGGGCCCTGGAGTTCGTGGAGGACCGCAGGACGAAGGCGCCCGCAGCGAAGATGAGGAACGAGGTGGTTTCGGCGATGCTGCGGAAAGGGGTAATCGCCCTGGGATGCGGTAGATCCAGCATACGATTGATACCCCCGCTGACAATAGGCGAGGGGAACTTGGACACCGGGATGCGCCTGCTCGAGGAGAGCATCGGCGACGTCGTGAGGGATAGGATATGAAACATCTGCCCAGGACCAGCTACAAGGAGGTCTCCGGGGACGGCTACCTGAAAAGGATCGTCCTGGAGGCGAAGGACATAGGCTTGAAGGACACCCTGCTGCAGGAGGTGCAGTTCGCCGCCGGGGAGAAGGTGGCGTTCCACTTCCACCAGGTCACCCGCGAAATATTCTACTGCCTGCAAGGGCCGGCGCCTTTCGTGATCAACGGGCAGCAGGTGGTCATGAACGAGGGGGATGGCCTGATCTGCGAACCGGGTGACGTGCACGGGAACCCGGTCATCGACAAAGACTTCCGTATACTGGTGCTGAAGGTGGGGTTCAAGGAGCACGACACGGTGTGGCTCGACGGTTGATCCAGAATATTGGCCTGCTCGGTTAACCGGGACGATGGAGCCACTAGGGAGATTTGAACTCCCGGCCTGCTGATTACAAGTCAGCCGCTCTACCAGCTGAGCTATAGTGGCCTGTCATCTGGAACGGCGTTCTGGATTTAACCGTTTTTATG
>ENA-UPTA01005685-UPTA01005685.1-activated-sludge-metagenome-genome-assembly--contig:-NODE-5685-length-11316-cov-8.145991_pt1 | contig 11316 bp, 9 predicted proteins | sample MGYA00238184_ERZ773361 | MGnify/ENA primary metagenome ERZ773361 (study PRJEB29100, sample SAMN05720205) | activated sludge metagenome | isolation source: anaerobic digester from wastewater...
CTATCTGATCCAGTTTGCCGATATTGCAGGCGTATTCGGTTTGTCTTTTCTCATTGTTCTTGTAAACGCCGTTTTCTGGGAAGTGATTCATAAAAAATCGAAGAAAGCATTGATTCTCGCGGGCGCGGTTGGTGTTCTGCTGGCGGTTATTGTTGCCTATGGCTTTTACCGGATTGACCGGGTGCATGAGATTGTGCGCAATTCGCCGGACCTGGAGGTATCTTTGATCCAGGGCAATATCGACCAATCCATAAAATGGAACGACAGCTACCAGAGAGAAACGTTGAATATTTATGAAAAGCTCTCATTAAAAAATACGCCGGGTCCAGAGAGCCTGATTGTCTGGCCGGAAACAGCCGCTCCCTTTAAATTTCAGGACAACAGCATCCTGCATGATCAGGTTGTCAATCTGGCTGTGCAAACAAAAAGCTGGTTGTTGTTCGGCTCCGTGAGTTACGCGCGGAACGAAGATAGTTTTGACTTTTATAACAGTGCCTATCTGCTTTCGCCTGCGGGAGAGGTCAGAGACCGATACGACAAGGTCCATCTGGTTCCCTATGGCGAATATGTGCCCTTAAGAAAGCTTATGCCGTTTGTGGAAGGCTTCACCGAGGGCATCGGCGATTTTTCTACAGGAAAAGGATTTTATCCATTATCCATGAATGCCCATAAGATCGGCGTGCTGATCTGTTATGAGGGAATTCTGGCGCCGGCCGCCCGGGCCTATAAAAATCACGCGGCTGAATTGCTGGTCAATATTACCAATGATGCATGGTTCGGCGATACGTCGGCTCCGTTTCAACATTTTTCCATGGCCGTTTTAAGGGCGGTCGAGACGCGGCTCTATCTGGTGCGCGCGGCCAATACCGGCATCTCCGGAATTGTTGATCCGACCGGCAAAATTATCGCAGCCACCGGAATATTTCAGGAAGATGCCTTGAAAGGTATTGTAAAATTTGTCAAAATACCCACACTTCACGATCGGTTTGGCGATCTGATCGTCGCTTTTTGTTTTGGTTTGGCGGTTTGCTTTTTCATCATCAGCTTCAGGAGGAGGAATCAAAAATGTCTGTAGAAAATATACAAGAGACCATGGTTGATTTACAAAAGAGAATTAAACATATCGGAGAATGTCTTTGACATCCCCGAAATGAGGATGAAAATTAAGGATCTGGAAGAATTGTCTCTCAAACAAGACTTCTGGAATGATCAGGATAAAGCCCGCGATGTTTTACAGAAGAAAACAAAATTATCTGACGCGGCGGATCGGTGGGATAGATTCAACAAAGATTTAAACGATATTGAAAATCTGGCCGAAATGGCCCTGCAGGAAAAGGATGAGCAGGTTCTGGAGGATATCGGATCGGAGCTGGAGCGGCTGAATCTTGCCGTCGGTCAGGAAGAGCTCAAAATGATGCTCAACGCCGAGCAGGATGCCATGAATGCCATTGTTTCCATCCATGCCGGAGCGGGGGGAACCGAAGCGCAGGACTGGACCGAAATGCTGCTGCGCATGTATCTGCGCTGGGCGGAGAAGAGGAAATTTGCCGCCAAGATCATCGATTATCTGGCCGGAGATGAAGCCGGCGTGAAAAGCGTGTCCTTTACGCTGGAAGGGGAGTATGCCTATGGCTACGCCAAGGCGGAAAGCGGTATCCACCGGCTGGTGCGCGTTTCTCCTTTTGATGCCGGCGGCCGCCGTCATACATCCTTCGCGTCTGTTTTTGTCTATCCGGAAGTTGATGATGAAATCAAGATTGAAATTAATGATGATGACTTGCGCATCGACACTTTTCGCGCGGGCGGCAAGGGAGGTCAGCATGTCAATAAAACCGATTCGGCCGTCAGAATAACCCATTTGCCAACCGGTATTGTGGTCCAGTGTCAGAATGAGCGTTCGCAGTTTCAGAATAAAGCGATGGCGATGAAATTCTTGAAATCCCGGCTCTATGAGCGGGAATTGCAGCTAAAAAACGAGAAGATTGACGAGGAAAATAAACAGAAGAAGGACATTGCCTGGGGAAGTCAGATCCGTTCCTATGTTTTGCACCCCTATAAAATGGTCAAGGATCACCGCACCAATCTGGAAAACGGCAACGCCCAGAAAGTCCTGGACGGTGACATTGATGACTTCATACAGGCGTATTTAATGCAGACGACCAACTCAGGATAAGTCATTGGAAATTAAATACTTTCCGTTCCAATGGTCATTTTTTTTTGGAAAAGAACAGAACTGTGCTATATACAGCAATATGATGGACGGGGCTCCGCCCCCCTTTATGAATAAAATGATTTGTTTCAAGTTTTACAAAGAGGAGTTTTTTAATGGTTGAAAATAAAAGAAGTCGTATTCCATATATCATAATGGTTAGTCTGATTTTTGCTTTTTTCGTGTCTGGCTGCGCTCAAAGCAATCAGAATCTTGTGGCTCAAAAACCGGCAGCGGTTTCCCGGGCTCAGAGTCTTCATGGTCAGAATGCCGCTATGTCTGCCGGTGCAGCGCGAGAAACGGGTCAAAAACATGAAGTTGCCGAGATGCCGAAGAAAGCTGCGGATTCCGTAAAACATTCGGCAAAATCAGATGTTCAAGACAATGACTATAATGGAGAAGATACTTCTGCCGATTTGGATGCTGAAAAGATGGCCTCAGAGGAAACCGCGGGCGAAGATGAGAAACAGGAAATCATGGAAAACGCCCTGGAGCTGCTGGAGGAAGCGGATAAGCTATGGAAAAATGGTGATATCGAGGAAACGCTGGATACGCTTGATGAAGCATATTCACTCATCATTGATGCCAATGGCGACCCGGCCATTGCTCAGGAAAAAGATGACTTACGTCTTTTAATATCCCAGCGCATTTTAACCGTTTATTCTTCAAAAAGAAAAGTCGTTGACGGAAAGAATGGTGAAATACCTTTAAGCATCAACGCTGACGTGGAAAAAGAAATCAGATCTTTTCAGGGAATCGAGCGCGAAAATTTTCTGGCCGCTCATCGCCGTTCCGGACTTTATCGTGCAGCGATCCTGAAAGAGTTGAAGAAAGCGGGGATGCCGGAAGAATTTTTATGGCTTCCCCTGGTCGAAAGCTTATTCAAGATTAACGCCTATTCCAGCGCCCGCGCTCTGGGTCTATGGCAATTTATTCCTTCGACGGGTTATAAATTTGGCCTCAGTCGCGATGAATGGATTGACGAGCGTATGGATGTTCAGAAATCAACCAAAGCGGCCATCGCTTATTTGAAAGAGCTGCACGGCATGTTCGGCGACTGGCTTACCGCTCTGGCTGCGTATAACTGCGGGGAAGGTAGAGTGCTCCGGACGATCTCAAGACAACATATTAATTACCTGGACAGTTTCTGGGACTTATACAGACAATTACCCAATGAAACAGCCCGTTATGTTCCCAGATTTTTAGCGACGGTTAACATCGTAAATAACCCGCAGAAATACGGGTTTGATTTAAGCAGTGTGGAAAGTCCTGTTGATTTTGAAACTTTCACAGTCAACAAGGTCATGAAATTCAAGGATGTCGCAGAGAAGATAGAAGTATCTGAAGATGTTTTAAACCTCCTGAATCCGGAGCTGCGGCATAAAATGACGCCGGACCGGGAATACAGCTTGAAGCTGCCGAAGGGATCATTGGATAAGTTTCAGCTGGTTTACAATGATATTCCGAACAGTGAAAAGCCGAGTTTTGTGGCTGTTTACAATCGCAATTCATCGCCGAATAAAAGCGGGACGGCGTTTATCAAACATCGCGTTAAACGGGGAGAGACGGTTTTTTCCATTGCCAGAAAATATCATGTCTCTGTCGCGAGTATCCGCTCCTGCAATAGGCTGAATTCCAGGAAGAAATTGGTGCAGGGGAGAAGCCTGACCATCCCCGTCACCAAAAAAGAATATTATGCGGCCGGTCAACCGGATGACGGCAAGAAGGTTGCGTCTTCCAGGCGCTACAAGGTGAAGAAGGGAGAAACCCTCTATACGATTTCCAGGCGTTTTTCCATTCCTGTCAATCAGCTCAAAAAGATGAATAACTTGAAGACGGGAAATATTCACGCGGGTCAGAATTTGATTATTGCCCGTAAGATGGTCGAGAGCGGGGAAGAGGACACTCTCCAGACGAAGAAGCGCGTGAAGCGATCTGATAAAAAAGCCAAAATCAACCGAAGATCATTGTCCGCGACTGATCTCGATAAACTGGGAACCAACAAGTACATTGTCACAAAGCGCGATAATCTGCATAGCATTGCGAAAAAGAATAATATCAACGTGTCGAAGCTCATGAAGTTGAATAAGCTGTCCAGCAATGAAAAACTTGTGCCCGGGCAAATCCTGATTATACGATAACGATCGAATAAATCGGGTGTTTTTGCAGAGGGCAAAATAATTCAATTTATTTTCTTGACAAGAAAAATATTATTTTGATAATAGGCCTTATTCGCTTGGATCCGTAAGGACTGGGACGAAAGGAAACATCAAAGATACAAGCCTTTCGTTGTGCGACGAAAGGCTTTTTTATTGCAGATGAAAGTTATCAGTTCCGTTAAAAAAATGCAGTCTTTCTCCGGAGAGCTTCGAGACTCGGGGAAAAGAATCGCGTTTGTTCCCACCATGGGATACTTTCATGAAGGACATCTTCAGTTGATGAAAGAAGCCAGAAAGATGGCCGACAGCGTCATCACCAGCATCTATGTCAACCCTACCCAGTTTGGACCGAAGGAAGATTTTTCCAAATACCCCCGCGATTTTGAACGGGATCATCAAATGGCTGAAAGTGTCGGCGTCGATGTGATTTTTTATCCGACGGACAAAGAGATGTATCCGGCCGGCTATCAGACATATGTAGATGTGGAAAAAGTGACGCAGAACCTTTGCGGGTTGTCGCGTCCGGGACATTTCCGCGGCGTTACCACCGTTTGCTGCAAATTATTCAACATTGTCAAACCCCATGTGGCTGTATTCGGTAAAAAGGATTTTCAGCAGTATGTGACCATTCGTCGCATGGTGGAGGACCTCAATATGGATCTGGAAATCGTCGGCGTGCTGACGATACGCGAGGCGGATGGTCTGGCGATGAGTTCGCGAAACAAATATCTTCAGAAGATTGAAAGGCCGTCAGCGCTGACGTTATCCAAAGCGCTGAAACTGGCGCAGAAACTTTATGCCGGCGGAGAAAGGAATGCGTCGGTTATCATTAGCAAGGCGGAAAAGTTAATTGCAAAATCTCCATATACCCTGATTGATTATATCAAGATCTGCGATGCCAAAACGCTCAAGGATGTTGACACAATCAGGCGTCCGGCTGTTATGGCACTGGCGGTCAAAGTGGGCGCGACACGGCTCATTGATAATCACGTTTTTGGCGAAAAGCTGGAAATATAATCTATACCCCCCAAGGAGACATTGAGGACTATGCAAAGATTCATGTTAAAATCAAAAATTCATCGTGCGACCGTAACGGATGCTGACCTTCATTATGAAGGAAGCATTTCCATCGACGAAAAGCTGTTGGAGGAAGCCGGTATTGCACCCTATGAACAGGTGGCGATTTACGATGTGGACAATGGCGAAAGATTTACCACTTACGCCATCAAGGGAAAGCGGGATTCCGGAACCATCTGCCTCAACGGCGCCGCCGCCCGCAAAGTGGCCAAGGGGGATTTGATTATCATTGCCTGTTATGTCCTTGCCGACGACTGCGAAGTGGAGGACTGGAAGCCCAAATGCGTGTTTGTCGATGCCAAAAATAAGATCAAGAAACTCAAAAAAAAATAATCATAGAATGATACGGGAGGAAAAATGGCTTTTTTAGAAATTGATCCGGCCTTAAAATATAAAGTTGCGGATATGGCGCTCGCTTCATGGGGGAAAAAAGAAATTCAGTTGGCCGAAAATGAAATGCCCGGTCTGATGGCTGTGCGCAAAAAATACGGGCAGAAAAAGCCATTGAAGGGACTGAAGATCATGGGCAGTCTGCACATGACCATTCAGACGGCGATGCTGATCGAGACGCTCAAGATTCTGGGAGCGGATGTTCGCTGGGCGTCCTGCAACATCTTTTCCACTCAGGATCACGCGGCAGCTGCTATAGCTAAAAATGGCACAGCAGCGGTATTTGCATGGAAGGGTGAATCCCTGGAAGAATACTGGTGGTGCACCGAACAGGCCTTGACCTGGCCCGACGGTTCTGGTCCCGACCTGATCGTTGATGATGGCGGCGACGCGACCCTCATGATTCATCAGGGCGTCAAAATCGAAAAGAATCCCAAACTGCTGAAACAAAAAATTGACAATAAAGAATTTAAAATCATCATGGATCGTCTGGAGAAGGCCTATCAGTGCGAGCCTGAAAAATGGCAGAAGATTGCCGCCAGAGTCAAAGGCGTTTCCGAAGAGACAACGACCGGTGTGCACCGCCTTTATCAGATGCAGGCGGCGGGTGAACTTTTATTCCCCGCGATTAACGTCAACGATTCCGTGACCAAATCAAAATTTGATAATCTTTATGGATGCCGCGAATCCCTGGCGGATGGAATCAAGAGAGCCACTGATATTATGATTGCCGGTAAACTGGTTGTGGTTTGCGGTTATGGCGATGTGGGGAAAGGATGCGCGCAATCCATGAGGGGTTTCGGAGCCAGAGTGATTATCACGGAAATTGATCCGATCTGCGCTCTGCAGGCCGCGATGGAGGGATATGAAGTCAAAACGATGGAAGACGTGGTGGCAGTCGGCGATATTTTTGTGACGGCGACCGGATGCTGCGATGTCATTACCGGAAAACACATGGAGATGATGAAAAACGAAGCCATCGTTTGCAATATCGGACATTTTGACAGTGAAATCGATATGCACTACCTGGAAACCAGCAAGGTCTGCAAAAAAGAAAGCATCAAACCTCAGGTTGATAAATGGACGCTGAAGTCGGGGCGCTCCATCATCGTCCTGGCCGAAGGACGGCTCGTCAATCTCGGCTGCGCGACCGGCCATCCCAGTTTTGTGATGAGCAACAGTTTTACCAATCAGTGCCTCGCGCAAATCGAACTGGCATCGAAGAAGCATCAGATCGGTGTTTATACGCTACCCAAAATGCTAGATGAGGAAGTGGCCCGTCTGCATCTGGATCGATTGGACGCCCGGTTGACCAGACTCAATAAAAAACAGGCTGCTTATCTGGGCATCACGGCGGAGGGTCCTTTTAAACCAGACCATTACAGATATTAGTCTCGGAAAAGTTATTGACCGTTAACCGGATCCAGACTGCTTACGTGTCCATTTTATGGAGCAAAAAAGCGGCGGCGGTACTGAACAGGATATTGGCCGACCACGCGGACAGAAATGCCGGCAGGACCTCCGATCTTCCTAAAGACATGCAGAAGGCGTGAAGGATCCAGTAGGAGAAGCCGATAAAAATGCCGATTCCAATACTTTGCATGATCCCGCCGCTTCTTTCCGAACGCAGGGAAAACGGCACGGCAATCATCACCATAATGATGACGACAAAAGGAAAAGCGATTTTCCCGTGAAGATCAACCAGGTATTTTGTGACATCGTATCCTTCCGATTGAATCTTCTGGACGTATTTTCGGAGTTCGAAAAATCCCATTTTTTCGACGTCTTTTTGCATCACTTTAAAATCTTCCGGTTTTTCCGGTAGATCAATTATTTTTTCCTGCGACCATTCCAGCACAGGATCACTGTTCTGACTGAAACGGGTGGTCAGCAGATTCTTGAACAGCCAACGGTTATCCTTCCATTGCGCCTCTTTCGCGTCGATGCGGGCTTTCATCGTGAAATCCGGATTTAAATAATTGATCGTCACCCCCCGCAGGATGTTGTTATCGATATCGAACATTTTGAAGTTGTAGATGGCGTTCCCGCCGCGGTACCAGATTTCATCCAGCTTGAAATATCCCATATTCTGTTTTTTCTGTATTTCAATTTTCACCAGATGATTTTTCTTCTGGATGGATGAAGGAGTGATCAGTTCGCTGAAATAAAAAAGGAAAACAGAAGCCAGAGAAGCAAAAATGACGATGGGTAGAATCACTCTGTAAAGATTCATGCCGTTGGCTTTCAGAGCGGTTATTTCGCTGTATTTTGAAAAGGCGCTGAAGGTCATCAGCGTAGCCAGAAGCACGGACGGCGGCAGAATATAAGAGATGATCATCGGAATGGAATAAACAAAATACGCGACAATTTGAAGGACAGAGGCCTGATTGCTGAGAAACATACGAATCTTTTCAAAGAAATCAACGATCAGAAAGAGGGCGATAAAAGATATAAAGGTGATGATAAAAAATCTCAGGAATTCTTTTAAAATATATTTATCGATAAGCTTCAACGGACTATCCTCGAATATGGGCTCTGGAGAAAAGAGAAATCTCTCTGTAATGCAGATAGAAAAGACAAATGCCCACCAGCGAAAATAAAAGATTGGGCGTCCACACACAGATCGCCACAGGCAAATGCCCGTTTACAGCAACAGCTTCCGCGCCGATGCGCAATAAATAATAAAGCGTCACAATGATCAGCCCGGTGGCGAATCCCTTTGCTTTCACAGAGCGCTGGCTTCTGATGCCCAGGGGCAGCGCCAGCAGGCCGAAGAGGATGCAGGCTGTGGGAATGGCAAATCGATTATGCATTTCCACCAGCAACTCCCTTCTTTTTTTAACATTCCCTTCTTTTTTCCCGGCGTTTCTCAAAAGTTCGCTGATGGTCATTTCTTTGCCGGATTTGGCCGATTCGTCAAAACTGGCCAGCACATTGGATAAATCGAGGATTAAATCATAGCTTTTAAAATCGATTTTCCGGTAGTTTTTCAGATTGGCGCTGACGGTGTGAATCGAGCCGTTTTCCAGTTTGAGTTTAACCATCATGGACTCCTGATCGGATTGAAGAATGGCCTTTTGAGCAAGAATGGTGTTTTGCTCACCGATGATGCGCTTATCGGAAACAATAATGCCTTCCATATAATTCTTGTCGTGAGGAACTTTATCCGCGTAAATGAGAAAGCCCTTGAAATCGTCGTTAAAAACTTTTTCTTTGATGCCGATCTGTGCGTTTTGCTGAACCAGATTAAACAGAAGACGTTTGGTGGAAAAATTGCTCTGAGGCAGAATAAAGTAACTGATCAGAAGGGTCAGAACGAAAGTGATCATCGATGCGACGGCAACGGGATAATACATTTGCAACAAACTGATGCCGGAGGTCTTCAGCGCGGTGATTTCATTGTCGGAAGATAATCTGCCGACGGCAATCAGGACGGAAATTAAAAGAGCGATGGGAATGGTAAACAGCATGAAAGAAGGCATCAGGAAAATGATAATTTTAACAATGGAGAAAAAGCCGACGCCCTTATTAATGAATAAATCCATAATTTGAAGGATTTTACCCATCAGCAGGACAAACGTCAGGATGCATAAGATCAGTATAAACGGGAAGGCGATTTCCTGAAAAATATATCGGTCAATGATTTTGCGCATGGGATTATCAATTTTTTATTTGAAACTAACACGTAATGATGATTTTTCTCAAGCAAAACGTCAAGCAATTCCTCCTGCAGTCGTTTCTGAGATATATTTATTTTAGAACATTCAATGATTGACAGGCGGAAACATTTTTTTTATGTTGTAGCCGATTTTGCCGCCTGTTTTACGAAAAGGATACTTCTATGAAAGTTGATACCATGCGCTGGATAGATTACTGGATTGGCGTTCCTCTTTGTTTCCTGGGGACTGTTTTTCAAAAAACTGTCCGCTGTTTCATCAGTCAGGGCAAAAACGCTCCGAAGAATGTTCTTTTTATCGAATTATCGGAAATGGGCAGCGCCATTCTGGTTGACCCAGCGATGCGCAAACTGCAGAAAGAAGCTGGTGCCCGCCTTCACTTTGCCATCTTCAAGAAAAACAAACCCAGTCTGGATTTATTGAAAACTGTTCCCGATGAAAATATTTACACCATCCGCGAAGATAATCTGCTTAATTTTGTTCTCGATACTTTCAAATTTCTCTGGTGGACAAGGAAAAGAAAAATTGACGCCGTTATCGATCTGGAACTCTTCTCACGTTTTACAGCACTGCTCACCGGTTTCAGCGGCGCTCCCCACAAAGTCGGATTTCACGCCTATTATAATGAAGGACTTTATCGGGGAGGTTTTCTGTCACATAAAGTCGCCTATAATCCCCACATTCATATCGCGAAGAATTTTATTGCGCTGGTGAATGCCCTGCTCTCCGCGCACAAGGAAATTCCCTATTCTAAGACGAGAGTGGCGGATGAAGAGATCACGATCGCCAAAGCCGTATTTTCCGCCGATGACAAGAAAAAGATTATCGATATCGTGAAAAGCTGCTTTGAAAAATATGACGCCTCAAAATATAAAATCATCCTGATGAATCCCAACGCCAGTGAACTGCTGATCCAGCGCCGCTGGCCGCAGGAACATTTCACACAGTTGATCAAAATGATTCTGGATAAATCTCCACGCGCGCTGGTTTTAATCACCGGCGATCCGCGTGAAAGAGAAGAAGCGCAAAAATTGAAGGAAATGATCGGTGATGAAAGATGCGTCAATTTTGCGGGCAAGGTTACCTTTGCGCAGCTTCCTGTCCTTTACAGTGTGTCGGAAATTATGGTCACCAATGATTCCGGCCCCCCGCACTTTGCCGCGATTACGGAGATGCCGACTTATGTCATCTTTGGCCCGGAAACGCCCGCTCTTTACGGGTCTCTGGGTAAAACCACACCGATTTATGCCGGGTTGGCCTGTTCACCATGCGTCAGCGCGTCCAATCATCGCAAAACAGCGTGCAGGGATAATGTGTGTCTGAAAGTGATTAAGCCGGCGCATGTGTTTGATATCATCAATCCTGAGCTGGACAGAATCAATGCGATAAAGCAGTCCTGATGAAATGATCCAGATCAGCTTTTCTTGAAGAGCGCTTCCAGTTTATCTTTGGCGCCGGATGCAACGGACACGGAGGACTTGTCTCCCGATCTGAACAGGAAAAAATCACAAAAATTGGAGCGGGTTTTGTCCAGAACCCGCTCAGCCTGCGATTCCCGGCAGTCGTTATAGGCGCCGGTATCGTAAAACGAGCAGTTCATGCAGCAATGCAAATCATACCTGCAGAATGGGCATTGCGTCTGCCTTCCGACAAAAAAATCATCCGTAATTTCTTTATTGCATTGATGACAAACTTTCATGGCAATGAAGATATAAGTTGTTCAGGATAAATGTCAAGAAGCTTTCTGATGTATTTCTGTTGGGATGATGTATATATGCTTACCTTGATTAACAGTTGCATCTAC